>UMHM01080241.1_pt1 | contig 65091 bp, 65 predicted proteins | sample 1965501 | NCBI WGS metagenome assembly UMHM01 (sample SAMEA4836095, study PRJEB28245) | human gut metagenome | biome: gut microbiome; material: fecal sample | place: Denmark | collected 2008
TGCCCGTCAAAACCGTGTGTGTCCTTGTCAATCGAGGGTATATAAAGACAGGTTATCATGATATGGAGGCAGCATGCGAATATACAAAAAATGGACGGGCCGACAGCCGGACTACGCCGGTGATATCTTCCTGCTTGAATGCTCACAGGAGGAGCAGTTCACGCAGATGTATCCGCTCATCGGGCAGCCTGCGCTGCACGCCACGAGCGGCCGGGATGTTATATACAGGCTTTACCTCATCTGTGAAGATGGGCGGCGCATACTCCCGATAGACAAGCCGTCGGTCATTATGGGCGCTTTCAACGGCGGCCAATCGCCGCTTTCCGACTGTGCTGAAATAACGGCGGCACGGATAGAAGAGCTTGTCCGCGCGGATGAGCTTCTGCCGTCTATAGAGGCAAGCAAATATCTTTTTGAGTGAGATAGAGAGATTTTCCCAATGGTTTATGCAATTTTTATTCTTATAAGCTTTCTGGCTTCCGTCATCGGCTGCATCTGCGGCATCCTCGGCGGCGTGGTCGGGCGGAAAATAAACAAGAAGATCAACAACGCGGCTGTAGACAAGCTGTTTATAGGGCTTCTGACGGTCATAATGTTTGTGTGCGTGTATAATTATATGCAGTTCAGCCGTTGAGGCCGGACTGCATATATAACGCGGGTCAATCCTTTTCCGGAACGAGCCGGAGGACGACGCCGTCCGGGTATTCTATTATCAGCGCATTTCCGTCAAGGGAATAATCGAGAAGAAGCTGTCCATAGATAAGGCCACTTTCCGTGAAGCTTGCGCTTTGCGCCTCTGCGGCGAAAAGCCGTGCCTCGGCGCTGCCGTCGTCATTTATCAGAACGTACCATTCTCCTGCTCCGGCCTCGTCAACGGTGCTTTTGGCATAGCTTTCCCCATCGGCCGATATTTCTGAAACGACGTATTTTCCGCTGGATGGCGGCGTATATCCGTCGCCGCCGTGCGAAAGCGAGACGGCCGTGCCGCTGCCAAAGACGTTTTCAAGCGTCAGCACATCTCCGTCAAGAGTGCCGCGCATGTACGCCGTGCCGCACCATATCCGCAGCCCGCCGCCGCGAAGCGTCCACCGCCCGGAATAGCTGCGCTCTCCCAAGCTGAGCGTGCATTTCCCGCCCGCGTCGAGCACGGCGGTAAGCGGCATACCCTCACTGAGGCGGATATTGCCGGTCTGCGTGTACGCCGCGCTGTATTCCCCGGCATATCCGGCCATTTCCGGCACGGCCCTGAATGAGAAGAGAAGATACCCGCACCAGAACACGGCAAGCGCGGCAAGCCCCGCCAGTACGGACAGGAGAACGCGCCTTGCCTGAACCGCAATGCGGCTTTCTTTCGAGGCCTCGGGTGTGCTTTTTTGTATAGATTCGGAATTCCCGTTCATAGCAATAAAAACCTCGCAGATAAATTCATCTATGATTTTACCACAAGCGGCGCAAATATAAAAGCATGACATATCGGTAATATCCGTCGAAAAAAATATATCCCGACAGGAAGAAAACTTTTGCCATGACGCGCTGTGTATGATATAATCTAAAAAAAGACAGGGGGACGGGCATATGGCATCATCAACAAAAGAAACTTTCGCTGCGGCATTGAAGCAAATGATGGCGGTCAAGCCGATGGATAAGATCACGGTCAAGGATCTGGTCGAGATCTGCGGCGTCAACAGGCAGACGTTCTACTATCATTTCGATGATGTGTACGATCTTCTTGAGTGGGTCTTTGAGGAGGATGCAAGCAGGGTCCTGCCAAAGGAGATAGTTTATGACCATTGGCGTGAGGACGTCATGGTTTTCTTTGAGTATCTGTATGAAAACCGCACCTTTGCCACGAACGTCTATAACTCCAACAGCCGCCTTTACATGCTGCGCTTTCTGAAAGATAGACTGCAAAACTGCATCCGCGGCTTTGCCGAGATCGTCTGCGACGGGCGCAATGTGGACAGGCAGGATTTTGAATTCGTTGTTGAGTTTTACGCGAACGGCATCATCGGGCTTATCTCCCAGTGGCTCGACCTCGGCATGAAGCTCCCGCCGAGTGTGACGAAGGAAAGGTTCCTGCTCGTGCTCGACAACAGCGTGGAAAACATGCTGTACCGTTTCCAGAGTAATAAGTGATATTTAGAAATATTTTTATATTATCAGGACTGCCGGAGTGTTCCCCGGCAGTTCTGATTTTAAATTTGATTATTTCATTTGTTCCTGTTGAAAGAAAGCGAGAAATAGGTTATAATATTCTGAAAAACTTTGAAAGCGTGGCGGACTATGGCAGAGAAAACGAATGTAATGCGCATGCTGGAGCAGAAAAAGATAGCGTATATCCCGCATGAGTATCCGCACGGCGATGAGGCCGTTGACGGCGTCACTGTCGCCGGGCTTATCGGCGCAGACCCCGCCGCCGTGTTCAAGACGCTGGTGCTGCGCGGGGCGAGCAAGGCTGTGTACGTCTTTGTCATTCCTGTCGCCGCGGAGCTTGACCTTAAAAAAGCGGCAAAGGCCGTGAAGGAGAAGTCTGTGGCGATGCTGCACGTCAGCGAAATAAATGATATCACCGGCTACGTCCGCGGCGGCTGCTCGCCTGTCGGGATGAAGAAGCTTTTCCCGACGACGTATCACAGCAGCATTGAGGCGCTGGACGCCGTCATCGTCAGCGCCGGGAAGATAGGCTGTCAGGTTGAGCTTGCGCCGGAGGCGTTGATAAAGCTCACACGCGGCAGGATTGCGGACATAACCGCAGAATAAGCGCATCATCATACACGCGGCAGGGCCGCACGGGGAAAACACTATGCAGAACAATATTTACATCAAAGGCGCAAGAGAAAACAATCTTAAAAACATCGATCTTGAAATTCCGCGCGACAAGCTTGTCGTCATAACCGGGCTTTCCGGCAGCGGCAAGTCCAGTCTCGCGTTTGACACAATTTATGCCGAGGGGCAGCGCAGATACGTTGAAAGTCTCAGCTCATACGCAAGGATGTTCCTTGGCCAGATGGACAAGCCGGACGTGGATTATATTGACGGGCTTTCGCCTGCGATATCCATCGACCAGAAAACAACGTCGAAAAACCCGCGCTCCACAGTGGGCACGGTTACGGAAATATACGACTATCTCCGCCTTCTCTGGGCGCGGATAGGCGTACCGCACTGCCCGAAGTGCGGCCGGGAGATACAGCAGCAGAGCATCGACCAGATAGTTGACAGGATAATGGAGCTGCCCGAGGGCACAAGAATACAGATACTTGCCCCTGTCGTGCGCGCCCGGAAGGGTGAGCATGTCAAGGTGTTTGAGGACGCGAAGAAGTCCGGCTATGTCCGCGCCCGTGTGGACGGCAATATCTATGACCTCTCGGAAGAGATAAAGCTGGAAAAAAACAAAAAGCATAATATTGAGATAATCGTTGACCGCCTTGTCATCAAAAAGGACATTGTGCGCCGCCTGACGGACTCGGCGGAGACGGCGCTTGCGCTTTCCGGCGGGCTGCTGTTTGTGGACATCCCGAACGAGGAAAGGCAGATCGCTTTCTCGCAGAACTATGCCTGCGAAAACTGCGGCATATCCATAGAGGAGCTGACGCCGCGTCTGTTCTCCTTCAACAGTCCGCACGGCGCGTGCCCGACGTGCACCGGCCTCGGCGTGCAGCTTCTGGTCGATCCGGCGCTCATCATGCCAAACCCGAATCTCAGCATTATGGACGGCGGCATCACCGCCTCCGGCTGGGGCAACGTCAAGGGCGACTCTATTTCACGTATGTACTTTGAGGCGCTTTCGCGCCGCTATCACTTCAAGCTGACAGACCCCATAAAGGACCTGCCGCAGGAGGCGGTGGACGCGATACTCTACGGAACGAAGGGGGAGGCGCTCCAGCTCCACTATGAAAAGGCGGAGGGCTTCGGCGTAATAAAGCGCGAGTTCGAGGGCATCGTCAACAACCTTGACCGCCGCTATAAGGAAACGCAGAGTCCGTCCATGCGCGCTGATATAGAGGAATGCATGTCCGAGACGCCGTGCCCCACGTGCAAGGGGAAGCGGCTGAAGGATTCCGCGCTTGCGGTCACTGTCGGCGGGATGAATATCGCGCAGTTTACGGAGCTTTCCGTCGTAAAGGCGCTTGATTTCATCGGCGAGCTTGAGCTCACGCCGAAGGAACAGCTCATCGCGGAGAGAATAATAAAAGAGATAAGATCCCGGCTGGGCTTCCTGCAGGATGTCGGGCTTGGTTACCTTACACTCTCCCGCTCCGCCGCGACGCTTTCCGGCGGCGAGAGTCAGCGCATCCGCCTTGCAACGCAGATAGGCTCCAGCCTCATGGGCGTGCTGTATATCCTGGATGAGCCGAGCATCGGCCTGCACCAGCGGGATAACGCAAAGCTCTTGGCCACGCTCAAGCAGCTGCGCGACCTCGGCAATACGCTCATCGTTGTCGAGCATGACGAGGAGACGATGCGTGCGGCGGACTATGTCGTTGATATCGGCCCCGGTGCCGGTGTGAACGGCGGGCGCGTCGTGTGCGCGGGCTCGATAGAGGATATCTGTGCATGTCCGGAGTCCGTGACGGGGCAGTACCTCAGCGGGAAAAAGCACATCCCAGTTCCGGCAGAGCGCCGCGCCGGAAACGGGAAGAGCCTTGTTATACGCGGCGCGCGTGAAAATAACCTTAAGAATATCGACGTGGAGCTGCCGCTTGGCAAGATAATCTGCGTCACGGGCGTTTCCGGCAGCGGCAAATCGTCGCTCATAAACGAGATACTTTATAAGACCCTTGCCGCGGAGAAAAACCGCACAAAGGTCAGGCCCGGCCTGTGCGACGGGATAGATGGCATTGAATATGTGGACAAGGTCATCGCGCTTGACCAGAGTCCGATAGGCCGCAGTCCGCGCTCGAACCCGGCGACCTACACGGGCGTGTTCAATGATATACGCGACCTTTTCGCCTCCACGCAGGACGCCAAGCTGCGCGGCTATTCGCAGGGGCGCTTTTCCTTCAACGTGAAGGGCGGGCGCTGTGAGGCGTGCACCGGCGACGGGCTGATAAAGATAGAGATGCACTTCCTGCCGGACGTTTATGTGCCGTGCGATGTGTGCGGCGGCAAGCGTTACAACCGTGAAACGCTGGAAGTGAAGTACAAGGGCAAGAGCATTGCCGACGTGCTGGACATGACGGTGGAGGAAGCGTGTTCCTTCTTTGCAAGCCAGCCCCGTATACTCGGCAAGATACAGACGCTTTATGATGTCGGTCTGGGTTACGTCAAGCTTGGCCAATCCAGCACGACGCTCTCCGGCGGCGAGGCGCAGCGCGTGAAGCTTGCAACGGAGCTTTCCAAGCGCAGCACCGGCAGCACCGTTTATGTCCTTGATGAGCCGACGACCGGACTGCACATTGCCGATGTGCACAGGCTCATAAACATCCTTGACCGCTTTGCCGACGCGGGCAACACCGTCGTCGTTATTGAGCATAACCTGGACGTGATAAAAATCGCGGATCATATAATCGACCTCGGCCCGGAGGGCGGCGACGGCGGGGGAGAGCTGGTATTTGCCGGCACGCCGGAGGACTGCGCACGCTGCGAGGCAAGCTATACAGGGCAGTATCTCAGGCCGCTGCTGGACATCGGCTGATCTTGAATTGAACGGAGGCATCCCTCAATGGAACAGGACTATGAGCTTCTTGAGCTTTCCGGCACGGTAGACTCTGTAATATATAAAAACGAGGAGAACGGCTATACCGTTCTGCGTCTGCGTGACGGAAACGGCGAGGCTGTCACTGTCGTGGGCTGCTTCCCGTATGCCGCGCCCGGCGAGTCGATGATAATCAGCGGCACGTGGATGAATCACAGCGTCCACGGGCGGCAGTTCAAGGCGGAGTTTGCGCAGCGGCTTCTGCCGACGAGCGCCTCCGCGATATATGATTATCTGGCCGGGGGCACGGTAAAGGGCATCGGCCCTGCCACTGCCGCGCTCATAGTTGACCGCTTCGGCGATAAGACGCTGGACGTGCTGGAGACCGCGCCGGAAAAGCTGGCGGAGCTGAAGGGCATAAGCCTTGCCAAGGCAAAGCAGATGTCAAAGGATTTCCGCCGTCAGGCCGGTGTGCGCAGGATAATGGAATTCGTCTGTTCCTTCGGGATAAGGCCGATACTCGCCATGCGCATGTATAAATTCTACGGCGACGACGCGCTGGAGCTTCTGCGTGAAAACCCGTACATACTTGCGACCAGCCATATCGGCGGCCGCTTTTCCGAAGCGGACTCGCTTGCGCTGGAAATGGGGCTGGACGGAAACAGCCGCAACAGAATAAATGCCGCCGCGCTTTTTGAGCTTCGGCATAATCTCAATAACGGCCATTGCTTCATCCCGCGCGAAAAGCTTGCCGCCGTCACGGCGGAGCTTATAAGCGTTGAGCCGGATGAGGTCAACGACAGCATAGACGAGCTTATCGAGACCGGGCAGATATGCTATGAGGAGATAGCAAAGTGCAAGGCCTGCTATCTGCCGGAGATATACGAGGCGGAGACAGACGCCGCGGCGCATATGGCGAAAATGTGCGCCAGAAAATATAAAGAGGATGTGGACATCCCCGCGCTGATCGCCAGAATAGAAAAGCGGCAGGGGATAGAATATGCGCCCCTCCAGCGGCAGACGCTGCAGCTTGCGCTTGAAAACCAGCTCGTCGTGATTACCGGCGGGCCGGGCACGGGAAAAACGACGTCTATCCGCGCCATAATTGCAATGTTTGACGCGCTTGGGCTGAAAACACTGCTGACCGCGCCGACAGGGCGCGCCGCCAAGCGCATGAGTGAGCTCAGCGGAGAGGATGCCGTCACCGTGCACAGGCTGCTTGGGGCGAAGTTCGCGGAGGACGGCGAGCGCGTCGTGTTCGCAAAGAACGAAGGCGACAGGCTCGACTGCGGCGCAGTCATACTCGACGAATGCTCCATGGTCGATATCACGCTTATCGACGCGCTTTTGCGCGCGCTGCCGGATGACGCGCGCCTTGTGATGGTCGGCGATGCGGATCAGCTTCCGTCCGTTGGCCCCGGCAATGTGTTCTCCGCCGTTATCCGCAGCGGCGTCGTTCCGACTGTGAAGCTCACTGAGATATTCCGGCAGAACGAGGGCAGCAGGATCGTCAGAAACGCGCACCTTATAAACAAGGGGGAGCACCCGAACCTTGCGGAGAATACGGGCGACTTTTTCCGCCTGAAAAGGCTTCAGGCCGCAAGCTCCGTTGAAACCATCGTGGAGCTGTGCGCCGTGCGCCTGCCGGGGAAAATGCACATCCCACCAAGCGACATTCAGGTGCTGTCGCCGACGCGCAAGGGCGAGCTTGGCACAAAGAACCTGAACCGCCGGTTACAGGAAGCGCTGAACCCCGCCTCTCCTGAGAAGAAGGAAAAGCTTTTCAGCGACGTCGTGTTCCGCGAGGGCGACAGGGTCATGCAGATAAAGAATAATTATGATATCCTCTGGCGCAGTGCGGACGGGTCAAGCGCCGGCAGCGGGATATATAACGGCGATATCGGCCGCATTGTGTCAATTGATACGGACGCGGAGAGCGTGACCGTCGATTTTGACGGGCGGCTTGCCGCATACGCTTTCGACTCCCTGCTTGAGCTGGAGCATGCGTGGGCCATGACGGTCCACAAGTCGCAGGGCAGTGAATACAGGGCTGTCATACTTGCGCTCAGCGCTTCCTCGCAGATGCTGCTGACGCGCGATGTGCTCTATACTGCGGTCACCCGCGCGAAGGAGATACTCATCATGGTCGGAGACGACCAGACGGCCTATCACATGATAGACAACTACCGCCAGTCCAAGCGCTATACGGCGCTGCGCGTCAGACTGCGCAGGCTGTGCGGGGTCGAATGAGCGCCATGCGTGTAAGCGATGTTCTGAACGCGGTGCTGGACGTGCTTTTTCCGCGCCGCTGTCCGTTCTGCCGGAAGCTGCTGGACGGCAAGCGCATCATCTGCCGCGACTGCGCAAAGGCTCTGCCGCGCGTGCATGAAACCGCGCAGAGCCGCCGCTACGCCAACATTGCGGAATGCCATTCCGTGCTCTATTATGAGGGCGCAGTGCGCGAATCGCTCCTGCGCTATAAATTCGGCGGCGCGGCGGCTTACGCGGACGCTTATGCCGCCCTTATGGAAGCGTACCTCGACGACGCACCCCTTGATTGCGATGTTGTCACTTGGGCGCCGCTCAGCAGGAAAAGACTGCGCCGCCGGGGTTACGATCAGGCGCGCCTGCTTGCCGAACCTGTGGCGGTGCGCCTCGGCGTTCCGTGCGCGCAGCTTCTTGTGAAAACGCGCAATAATCCGGCGCAGTCCGGCACAAAGGGCCGGGATAAGCGCGCGGCGAACGTCTCCGGCGTGTACAGCCCGGCACCGGGCACATCCGCCGCGGGGCTTCGCGTCCTGCTGGTGGACGATATCGTCACCACCGGCGCGACGCTTTCTGAGTGTGCACGCGTATTGAAGGCGGCGGGCGCAGATAAAATATTTGCATTGACGCTGGCTATGACAAGGGATTAATATATACTTGGGTATATTGATATATAAACACAGATTTTTAGGAGAAGCCGCATGAATATATTTGAAAGAGATATCGCCGTTGATATGGGCACGTCGTCCACGCTGATATTCGAGCAGGGCAAGGGCGTCGTTACGCGCGAACCCACCGTGGTGGCTGTGGACAAGTTTTCCGGCAAGATCCTCAAGGTCGGGCAGGACGCGCAGAAAATGCTTGGCCGCACACCGGCCAATATCGTCGCCATTCATCCCGTAAATGCCGGCGTCATATCGGATTACGAGATAACGGCGCAGATGCTGCGTGAGCTTATAAGCCGCATCACCTCGTTCAGTCTTTTCAAGCCCTGTATTCTCGCCTGCGTTCCCAGCAGCATAAACGGCGTTGAGGAGCGCGCGGTGATAGACGCGGCCATCGAGGCCGGCGCGCGCAAGGTGTATCTGCTTGAGACCGCCGTTGCGACGGCGCTCGGCGCGGGCGTGGATATATCCAAGGCGGACGGGCACATGGTCATCGATATCGGCGGCGGCACGACGGAGGTCGCCATTATCTCCGCCGGGGGCGTGGTCGAGTGCGAGTCAATCAAGGTCGCGGGCTCCAGCTTTGACGAGGCCATAGTGAAATTTATACGCGAAAAATACAACGTCCGTATCGGCCTTTCCGCGGCGGAGGAGCTCAAGCGCAGTATTGGCTGCATAATCCAGCGCCCCGACGTCGGCATAGAGGAGGTCAAGGGGCAGAACCTCAAGAACGGCCTGCCCAAATCGCTTGAGATAAACTCCACCGAGCTTATAGAGGCCTTTGTTGAGCCGATGAACAGGATCCTTGACGCGGTGCATTCCGTGCTGGAGCGCACGCCGCCCCAGCTTGTCGGCGACCTTGATAAAAACGGCATAATCATGTCCGGCGGCGGCAGTCTTATTTACGGAATCGACAGACTTATCGAGCGCAGCACCAACATCCGCACCGTCGTCGTGGACGACGCGATATCCTGCGCGGCATACGGCGCGGGCAAGATGCTTCTGCATCTTGAGGATATGCAGGACGGAATGATGAACTTCTACAGGAAGAGGCAGCTTAGAGGCTAACGGCCTGAAATTCAGAAATTTATTTGAAAGAGGTCTGGCGTATGGGTATAAAGGATATATTCAGGAAGAAAGAGACGCCGCCCGTGTGCTCGGCGGTCATTGTGGCGGCCGGAAGCGCACAGCGCATGGGCGCGGACAAGGTGATGATGGAGCTGGGCTGTATGCCGGTGCTGGCAAGGACGCTTCTCGTTTTTCAGAACTGCGACGCCGTGGATGAGATAATTGTCGTGACGCGCATGGAGAAGGTCACGGAGGTTGCCGCGCTGTGCAAGAAATACGGGATAAGCAAGGCAAGCAAGGTCGTGCGCGGCGGGAAAACACGCATGGAATCCGTCCTTGCCGGTGTGTCCGAGGTGAAGAGCGGCGCAAGGCTTATCGCCATCCATGACGGCGCGCGCCCGCTTATAACGGAGGAGCTTATTAAAAGCACCGTCCTCGCCGCCGGTGAATATATGGCGGCGGCACCTGCCATCCGAAGCACGGATACGCTCAAGGCTGTGGATGAAAACGGCGTTGTGACGGGCACGGTCGATAGGGAGCGCACGCTTCGCATTCAGACGCCGCAGATATTCAACGCCGATCTCATAAAGGGCGCGCTGACAAAGGCCGTCAGCGACGGGTTGACCCTCACGGACGACTGCGCCGCAATAGAGATAATGGGCGTGAGGACGCACACCGTTCCGGGAGACGAGGATAACATTAAGCTCACCACGCCGCGGGATATGGAATTTGCGGAAGTGATACTGCGCAGCAGGGGGGATTACAGTGCGGATAGGACACGGCTATGACGTTCACCGTCTCGTGGAGGGGCGCAGGCTCATCCTCGGCGGCGTAGAGATACCGTATGAAAAGGGGCTGGACGGGCACTCCGATGCGGACGTGCTTACCCATGCACTCATGGACGCGCTTCTTGGCGCGGCAGCGCTGGGCGACATCGGGCACATCTTTCCCGATGACGACGACGCGTACCTCGGCGCGGACAGCATTGAGCTTTTAAAGCGCGTGTGCGCGATACTGCGCGGGCACGGCTTCGGCATCGGCAATGTGGACTGCACTGTCATTGCACAGCGCCCAAAGCTCGCCCCGTATATATCACAGATGCGCGAAAGGCTGGCCTCCGCTATGGGAATTGACGTCTCCCGCGTCAGCGTCAAGGCCACGACGGAGGAAAAGCTCGGCTTCACCGGTGAGGGACTCGGCATCGCCGCCCACGCGCTCGCCCTGATCGAATAACGCCTAATAGCACCCATCTAGGCCACGGCATATGATATAGTGTATCTATGCTGATGGATATCACAGCGACAGTTTGCTGCCCGCAGAGCATGGTACGGCTCTGCGGGCTTTATTATATGAGATGGGGATTTATATGACTCAATACCTTATCATGTGCAGATCTCTGACGTATGCACAGCGCGCGCAGAAGCAGCTTGAGCGCGCCGGGATAAGCGCCGCCGTCGTCAAAGCGCCGCAGGGGCTGAACACAAGCGGCTGCGGCTACGCGGTCAGCGTCTACAGACACTTTGACGAGGCGTATGCGCTGCTGAAAAGCAAAAATATGATAAACGGGAAGATATTCAAAAGTATTGGCGCGGGCGAGTATGCCGAGGTGAAGTAATGATATATCTTGACAGTGCCGCAACGAGCCTGATAAAACCGGCGTGCGTGGAGCGCGCTGTCGTCACGGCCATGCGCAGCATGGCAAGCCCCGGCAGAGGCGGGCACAGGCCGGCTCTGCTCGCGGCGGAGACCGTATATAACTGCCGCGAAGCGGCGGCGGAGCTGTTCAATGTGGACGACAGCACGAACGTTGTTTTTACGATGAACGCCACGCACGCGCTGAACATCGCCATAAGCTCGCTTGCCAGAAGGGGCGGCAGGGTCGTCATAAGCGGGTTTGAGCATAACTCCGTAACAAGGCCGCTTGCGGCGCTTGGCGCGGACGTCCGCATCGCCGGAACAAGGCTTTTTGACAGTGCCGCCGTACTGAATGATTTTGAGGATAAGCTTAAAGGGGCGTCGCTTGCCGTATGCACGCACGTTTCAAACGTGTTCGGCTTTGTGCTGCCGGTGTACGAGATCGGCGCGCTGTGCCGGAAATATTCTGTGCCGTTCATCGTGGACGCGTCGCAGTCGGCCGGGGTGCTGGATGTGGACATCGCGCGCCTCGGCGCGGCATTCGTCGCCATGCCGGGGCACAAGGCGCTCTTCGGCCCGCAGGGAACAGGGCTGCTGCTGTGTGCGGCGGAGGCCGCGCCGCTTATGCACGGCGGCACCGGCTCAGACAGCATAATGCAGGCCATGCCCGATTACCTGCCCGACAGGCTCGAGGCGGGCACGCACAATGTCTGCGGTATTGCCGGGCTTGCCGCCGGGCTGGGCTTTATAAAGGAAAAGGGCCGGGAAAATATCCTTGCGCATGAACGGCGCCTCATGCGCGTCATGCGCCGCGAAATACAGGGTATAGGCGGGCTTGAGAGCTTTGCCGGAGACGGCGAGACCCAGTGCAGCGTGATTTCCGTGCGCGCGGCGTGCCTGAACTGCGAGGAATTCGCCGCCCGCCTTGCGCAGCGGGGGATATGCGTGCGCGCGGGACTGCACTGTGCGCCCACGGCGCACCGCAGCGCCGGTACGCTCGACACGGGCACGGTCAGATTCAGCTTCTCGCCGTTTATCACGGAAGCGCAGGTGAAAATGACGGCGGATATTATAAAACAAATTTTAAACGACGATTAATTATGTTGCCTTTTTTTGCGTTATGGATTATAATATGGTGATTCAGAAAATGGGTAATTGTGCATATAACGTATGATTGGGGAAGCGGTCTATGGAAGTGATCGGCAGCGCGCTGGAAAAGGCGACGAAATATCTGATGACGATAGGTATATCGGATTTTGTGGATATAGTTATCGTTGCGTATCTTTTATATAAATTCATATGGCTTGCCCGCAAATCCAACTTCAGCAATGTTGCGAAGGGGATTGTCCTTATCATTGTCTGCCTGTGGCTTTCGGAGGTCCTTAACCTGACGATGATAAATTACCTTCTCCGCAAGGTGCTTGAGTTGGGGCTTATCGCACTGCTGATCATCTTCCAGCCAGAGCTTCGCCGTCTGCTTGAGCGCCTTGGCAGTACCTTTTCAAACGGAAAGGCGCTGAACGGTACGGCCATAAACGATGTTATCACTCAGACGGTCAATGCATGTATGAGCATGTCAGAAACCCATACCGGCGCGCTTATAATTTTTGAACGCAGCGTCAGCCTGACGCACATAATAAGCAACGGCACGATCATAAACTCCGACGTTTCGGCGGAGCTTCTCAAAAACATATTTTTCAAAAATGCGCCTTTGCATGACGGCGCGGTGATCATCAGAAATATGAAGATCGCGGCGGCCGGGTGCGTCCTGCCGCTGACGGACAGGACGAATCTCAACAAGGAGCTTGGCACGCGCCATAAGGCTGGCATCGGCATGAGTGAGAAATCTGACGCCGTGGTCGTGATAGTGTCAGAAGAGACAGGCGCTGTCTCCGTGGCGATAGACGGGATGCTCAAGCGGCATCTGACGGAGGAATCGCTCTCCTGCATATTACATACTGAGCTTGTCAAAGAACAGAACGAGGACGATAAGCACGACATAATCACTCATTTCAAGAATTTTTTCAAGGAAAAGAATTATGAAGAAGACAAGCGTGATGAAAAAACTGTATGAAAGACTGCATGACAGCCGCGCATTCTGGATGGTGGTCTCGCTGCTTGCCTCGCTCACTATCTGGGTGTATGTCACAAGCATGCAGTCGGATCAGTATACAAGTACCTTCCGCAATGTTGAGGTCTCCCTTGTCGGGGAGGACGAGCTTCGCACGTCGAAGAACATGGTCATAACCGACCTTGACACCTCCACTGTCACGGTGCAAGTGACCGGCCCGCGGCGTATCGTCGCCGGGCTCGACGCGTCGGATATCAAGGCCTGTGTGGATGTCAGCAAGCTTTCCCGTTCCGCGTACACGACGCAGCAGTATTATATCTCCTATCCGGAGGGGACCGACACCTCCAACATTGACGACACCAGCCGCTCCCCGTCAACGATAAGCTTCATGGTCTCGCCGCTGAACACTAAGACGGTCCAGGTCCGCGGCAGCTTTGACGGCTCTCTCGCGGAGGGGTACACGGCGGAAACGCCCGTGTTTGAACCGGCGACGATCACAGTCTCCGGTGCGGACGCGTATCTGAAGGACGTGTCCTATGCGTGGGTGAGCTTTGGCAAGGAGGATGTTGACAGCACCTATAAGGTGGAGACGGGCTTTACGCTGATGAACGAGAACGGGCAGGAATGCTCCACCGTCGGACTTACATGCTCTGAGGATGTCGTCACGGCCACTCTGCCGCTGCTGCTGGTGAAGGAAGTGCCGCTTTCGGTGGATGTTATCGAGGGCGCAGGCGCGACGAAGGCCAACACCAAGATAAAGGTCGAGCCGGACAGCATCACCCTCGCGGGCGACTCGTCGCTGCTGACGGGGATGAACAAGATAGTCCTCGACACCATTGACCTTACGGACTTCACCTCGACGTTCAGCGAGACGTATACTATCCCCATAGATAACCAGATGAACAACCTCACCGGCGTGACGGAGGCCAAGGTCACGGTCGAGGTCGTCGGTCTTGAGACGAGGACATATAAGGTCAAGAATATCTCCTGCATCAACGTCACGAACGGCTTCACGGCCGATATCATATCTGAAAGCATCGACGTTGTGATCCGCGGCACGCCGGAGAGGCTTGATGAGCTCAAGGGCGACAATATCCGCGCCGTCGCGGACCTGACCGATTACAACGAATCGACCGGCCAGTTCATGCCCACCGTCAAAATCGTGGTGGACGGCTTTACGGATGTGGGCGCGGTCAAGCCCTCCTCCGGTGATTATACGATTTCAATTGAGATAAGAAAGGCCTGAACATGACAAACGAAGGTGTAGTTACAAAGCTTTTGCCGAACGGCATGGCAGAGGTCGCCGTCACGCGTGCGACTGCCTGCGGCGGAAGCTGCGGCAGCTGCGAGGGCTGCATGTATCAGAACGAAATGAAGGCCGCCGCAAAAAACCTTGTTGGGGCAAAGCCGGGGCAGAAGGTCGTTATTGAAAGCCGCTCCTCCGTGATATTCAACGCCGCGCTGCTTGTGTATATCATGCCGCTGGTGTTCTTTATCGGTGGCTACGCGCTGGCGTATGCGCTCGGCGCGCTGGAGGGCGTCCGCATTGCCGTCAGCTTTGCGTTTCTTGCGGTCAGCGCTGTTGTGCTGGTCGTCACCCAGCGCAGCAAAAAACGTGAACCTATTAATTTCAATATAATCGAGATATGTGAGGACGGACAGAATGATTAAAAGCATGACTGGCTATGGCAGCGCCAAGGGTCAGACCGGCGGGCTGGAGATAACGGTTGAGCTTAAAAGCGTCAATAACCGCTATCTTGACACCTCCGTCAGACTGCCGCGCAGCTTTCTGTTTGCGGAGGATGCGGTCAAATCCGCTGTACAGGCGCATATAAGCCGCGGCAAGGTCGATGTGTTTGTTTCAATCGACACCTCCCTTGCCGACGATATGACCGTGAAGGTCAATGAGCCGCTTTTGAAGGGCTATATCGAGGCGATCCGCCATATTTCCGAGGAGTACTCATTGGCAAACGACCTCACGGCGCTCAGCGTCAGCCGCTTTCCCGATGTGCTTTCCGTCGAGAAAAAGGATCTGGACGCGGAGGCCATATCCGCCGCGCTTTGTGAGGTGACTGAGCGCGCCCTGTGCGATTTTGACGCGATGCGTCTGCGCGAGGGCGAGAAGCTGAGAGACGATGTTCTCAGCCGGTTGGAAACTATCGATGCGCTGGTCTCGACGGTCGAGCGCGAGTCGCCCAAAACCGTTGCGGAGTACAGAAGCCGGCTTGAGCAGAAAATGGCGGAGGTGCTTGGCACGGCGGGCATAGATGAAAGCCGCATCCTTGCGGAGGCGGCGCTCTTTGCCGACCATATCGCCGTGGACGAAGAAACCGTCCGTCTGCGCAGTCATATGGCGCAGCTCAGAACCATGATAAACGGCAACTCCCCGACGGGCAGAAAAATTGATTTTCTCATTCAGGAATTCAACCGCGAGGCGAACACGATCGGTTCAAAATGCCAGAATTCCGACATTGCGCATGTGGTCGTTGACCTTAAATCCGAGATAGAAAAGATCCGCGAACAGATACAGAACATAGAGTGAGGGCCGGCAGATGAAGCTTGTTGCGATCGGGTTCGGCAACCTTGTTTCTGTAGAGCGTATCATTTCCATAGTCAGTCCGGAATCTGCGCCGATAAAGCGCATGATACAGGACGTGCGGGAAAAGGGGCTTTTGATAGACGCGTCGTTTGGCAGAAGCACAAGGTCCGTTATCGTTATGGACAGCGGAAACATAATTTTGTCTGCAATACCGCCGGAAACGCTGGCGGCGAGGATCGAGGATAAAACCGAAGAGGAGGATATCAGGGGAAATGAATGAGAAGGGCAAGCTTTTTGTAATTTCGGGCCCGTCCGGCGCGGGGAAGAGCACCGTTGTTTTCAAGGCCATAGAGGAGCGCGAAAACGTCTGCTTTTCCACATCCGTCACGACGCGCAAGCCGCGCCCGAGTGAGCAGGACGGCAGAGAGTATTTCTTTGTCGAGCTTGACAGATTTCAGGAGATGGTGGATAATGACGAGCTTCTGGAATACGCCGAGTACGTGGCCAACCGCTACGGCACGCCGCGCGCCTATGTTGAGGACAAGCTCAACGCCGGTATAGACGTCATTCTCGATATCGAGGTGCAGGGCGCGCGTCAGGTCAACACGAAGAAGCCGGACGCCGTGAAGATATTCATAATCCCGCCCTCCATGGAGGAACTGCGGCGCAGACTTGGAAATCGCGGCACCGATACCGCGCGCGCCATTGAGGCGCGGCTCATCCGCGCCCGCCAGGAATACGCCGAGGCGGATTTCTATGACTATATCATCGTGAACGATGACGCTGACAAGGCGGCGGCGGAGCTTTCCGCCATCATGACGGCCGAACGCTGCCGTGCATCCGGCCGCGAAGAGCTTCTTAAAAACCCGCGGTAAATATAGAACTGTAAGCTGTTAAGTTTATTAATTTATTTGTGTATAACTGCGTTCAGCAGAAGAATGGAGATTGATTATTATGATGCTTTATCCCCCCGTGGCAGAACTGGTCGAAAAAATAGGCAGCCGCTATCAGCTTGTCAACCTTGTTGCGCGCAGGGCGCGCCAAATCGCCGCCGACGCCGAAGAGAAGCAGATGCCGCTTGACAAAAAGCCTGTTTCCGCAGCGATTGACGAGGTCTATACCGGCAAGCTCACGATAAAGTAAGTGTAAGCGGGGCTGCTGCCCCGCTTGAATTTTCTGCGGTCATATACAATGCGGCGAGGAGGGAAGCACGTGGCGGACCGGATCGCTAAAATCGCGGTTTCGGCCGCGACATACTGGATAGACAGACCCTACGACTATCTCATCCCGCTTGAGCTGGAGGACAAGGTCTGCGCGGGAATGCGCGTGTTCGTGCCGTTTTCAAACGGCAACAGGAAAAGCGAGGGGATAGTCCTCGCCGTGACGGAGCACAGCAGCTTTTCCCGGCTTAAGCCCATTCTCGCCGTGATAGACGAGCAGCCCGTCCTCAGCGCGGAGCTTATAAAGCTTGCGCTTTTTATGAGAGAGCGCTTCTTCTGCACAGTATACGAGGCGGCAAAGGCCATGCTTCCTGCTGGGCTGTGGATAAATGACGACGGCAAGACCCGCGTTCAGGATAAGACGGTCGAAATGGCGCGCCTCGCCGTTCCGGCGGCTGACGCGCTTGCCGCTGCGGAAGCGAAGCGGCGGCGCTCAAAGCAGCAGGCGGCCATGCTTGAGGAGCTGTGCGCATTTGAGGCGCTGCCCAGCGGTGAGCTTATGCGGCATCTTGGCGCGTCGCGCGCATCCATTACTGCACTGCAAAAAAGCGGCCTCGTCGAGCTTTACCGGCGGGAGGTTTTCCGCCGTCCGGAGGTACATATCGGCGAGTTGGAGCCGCTTCCGGTGCTCAATCAGGCGCAGCAGAAGGCCTATGAGGGCATAAACGCGCTGCTTTTATCAGGTACTGCCCACGCGGCGCTTCTGCATGGCGTGACGGGCAGCGGAAAGACGAGCGTGTACATCCACCTTATCCACAGTTGCCTCTCCGCGGGAAGAAGCGCGATACTTCTCGTGCCGGAAATTGCGCTCACGCCGCAGATGCTGAAAACATTTTCCTCTCACTTCGGCGATAATATTGCTGTGTTGCACAGCAGCCTCTCTACCGGCGAGCGTTACGACGAGTGGAAGCGCGTCAAGCGCGGCAGTGCGCGCGTTGTCATCGGCACGCGCAGCGCGATATTCGCGCCGGTCGAAGCACCGGGGCTTATAATTATCGACGAGGAGCAGGAGGAGACGTACAAATCCGAGAATAATCCCCGCTATAACGCAAAGGACATTGCAAAATTCCGCTGCGCAAGATCCGGCGGGCTGCTGCTTCTCGGCTCGGCGACGCCGGATATCGTGAGCCGGTATAACGCAGAAACGGGAAAGTACGCATATTTCCGCCTTGATTCACGCTATAACGATATGCGTCTTCCTGATGTGCGCATCGTCGATATGAAGCGCGAGCTTCGCCGCGGCAACGGCGGGAACATAAGCTCCGTCCTGCGCGATGAGCTGACCGAAAATATCAGCCGCGGTGAACAGAGCATCCTTTTCCTCAACCGCCGCGGCACGAACAAGCTTATAAGCTGCGGCGAGTGCGGCTATACTTACAAATGCCCGCGGTGCAGCGTTTCCCTGACCTATCACAGCACAAATGGCCGGCTGATGTGCCACTACTGCGGCTATTCGCGGCCGCTGGACGCAGTCTGCCCGGACTGCGGCGGACAGCTCAGCTTTATCGGGGCAGGGACACAGCTCGTCGTGGAGGAGCTTGAGGAGCTTTTCCCGGGAACAGAAATCCTGCGCATGGATACAGACTCCGTCGCGCCCGTCGGCTCGCATGAGCTGCTTTTTGAGCGCTTCCGGAATGAGAACATCCCCATAATGGTCGGCACGCAGATGGTCACCAAGGGGCTGAATTTTGAAAATGTCACGCTTGTCGGCGTTATTTCGGCGGATCAGAGCCTTTATGCCGGTGATTACCGCGCCGGGGAGAGGACGTTTTCCCTCATCACACAGGTCGTCGGCAGAAGCGGACGCGGCACAAAGCCGGGCCGCGCCGTGATACAGACCTTTACCCCGCAGAACGAGACCATTCTGCAGGCCGCACAGCAGGATTTTGACGCCTTTTACACATCCGAGATAGAGCTGCGCCGCCTGCACGGTCTGCCGCCATTTTCCCAGCTTTTTTCCGTGACGGCCTCCGGGCAGACGGAAGAGCAGGTCGTCGGGGCGTGCCGGTATATCCGCAGTTACTTTGACACGGTGCTTAAAGGGCGGAATGACTGCATCGCGCTCGGCCCGACGCCGCTTGCGGTGGTTAAGGTCAACAACCGCTACAGATACCGCGTCAATCTTTGCTGTGCATCCGATAAGGAGATACGCGGCCTTATCTCGCAGATAGTTATAGAATGCAGCACTGACAAGCGCTTCAAGGGCGTTTCGGTATACGCCGACAACGACCCGTCAGACTGAGACCCGCCGTGCGTCGGCCGGTGGCCGGGCGGCACGTAAAAATATAAACCGAACAGGAGATAAAAATGGCACTGAGAAATATAATCACGCAGGAACAGCCCACCCTTTATAAAAAAAGCCGTGTCGTGACGGACTTTAACGACAGACTTGCCCAGCTTCTGGACGATATGCGCGACACGCTTGCGGAATCCGGCGGCGTCGGGCTTGCCGCGGTCCAGGTCGGCGTGCTGCGCCGTGCCGTCCTCGTCATTGAGACCAATGTGCCGGAGGGCGAGGAAGAGTATGTTATCGAGCTTATAAATCCCGAAGTCATAGAGGCCTCCGGCGAGCAGGAGGGGGCGGAGGGCTGCCTCAGCTTCCCCGGGGAATATGGCATTGTCAAGCGCCCGATGCATGTAAAGGTCAGGGCGCAGGACAGGCACGGCGAGTGGTTCGAGGTCGAGGGCGATGGTCTCACGGCGCGCTGCTTCTGCCATGAGATCGACCACCTTGACGGCGTTGTTTTTACGGATAAGTGCGAGCGTATGCTCACAGAGGACGAGCTTGAGAACGGAGAAACTGACTGATGCGCATCGTTTTCATGGGCACGCCGGATTTCGCGGCGGCCTCTCTGCAAAAGCTTATAGATGAGAAGTTCGACATTGCCGGCGTGTTCACGCAGCCGGACAAGCCGAAGGGGCGCGGGATGGAGCTTGCGTATTCTCCCGTGAAGGAGCTTGCGCTTGCAAACGGGCTGCCGGTATATCAGCCCGCGAAAATGCGCGACGGAACGGCGCTGGAGATCATCAAGGAGCTTGCGCCGGATATCCTTGCCGTCGTCGCCTACGGGCGCATTCTGCCGGACGATATCCTTGCCGTGCCGCGCTATGGCGCTGTGAACGTTCACGGCTCTCTTCTGCCAAAATACAGGGGGGCAGCGCCGATACAGTGGGCCGTGCTCAACGGCGACAAGGTCACCGGCGTCAGCACCATGTACCTTGCAAGCGAGATGGACACCGGCGACGTGATATATACCGCCGAGACCGAGATCGGCGAGTTTGAGACCTCCGGGGAACTCTTCGACCGGCTGAAGGTCATGGGGGCGGAGCTACTTTGCAGAACTCTGCGCGATATCGACTCCGGCATCGCGCCCAGAACGCCGCAGGAGCATGACAAGGCAAGCTATGTGAAGATGCTGGATAAAAGCCTTTCGCCGATAGACTGGAACAAGGACGCGCGCGGCGTGATAAAGTGGATATACGGCATGCAGCCGTGGCCCGTCGCAACGGCGGAGCTGGACGGCGCAGTTTATAAGATATTTGCGGCCGCGTATACGGACACGCACACGGATAAGGCGCCCGGCGCCATTATCGCCACGGGGAAGGACGGCATTGAGGTCTCCTGCGGCGGCGGGGAGACCGTCATGATAAAAGAGCTTCAGGCCCCCGGAAAGAAGCGCATGAGCGCCGCGGACTTCCTTCGCGGCCACAGCATAAAGCTTTCGGATTGATGCAGATGGGAGCGAGAGACGCGGCGCTTGCCGCGCTGGAGAAGTGCCGCCGCGACGGCGCGTGGTCGGGGGCTGCGATAGACGGCGTCATAAAGACTGCCGGGCTTGAAGCGCGCGACGCCGCGCTTGCGGCGCGGTTATGCCTCGGCGTTCTGCAGAATTCAAGACTCTGCGATTTTTATATCGACTGCTATTGCAGTCAGAACGCGAAAAAGCTGGAGCCGAAGCTGCGCGATATTCTGCGTCTCGGCGTATATCAGCTTTTGTTCCTCGACAAAATACCCGCCCGCGCGGCTGTGAATGAGAGCGTCGCGCTGTGCCGCGCCTGCGGCCTCAGCCGTGCCGCAGGACTTGCGAACGCCGTGCTGCGCCGGGTGAGCGAAAACATATCCGCGCTTCCGGATATCCCGAATGTGGGAAGCGTGGAACATTTGTCCATAAAATACAGTCATCCTGAGTGGATGGTCTCCCAGCTTATTGAGGAGCAGGGCTATGCGTTCACGGAGAATTTCCTGCGCTGCTGCAACACGCCGCCCAGCCTTGATATTCAGGTGAACACGCTGAAGGTCTCGACGGCGGATTATATCCGTGCGCTTGCCCGCACCGGCACAGAGTATAAAAGCTTAGATTTCCCCGCCGGATGCATAGAGCTTCACGGCGGAAGCGTGCAGACCCTGCCGGGCTATGAGGAAGGGCTTTTTTACGTGCAGGATGCCGCCGCGCGTGCAGCGGTCGAGATAGCCGCGCCGAGGCCGGGCATGACCGTGCTCGACGCGTGCTCCGCCCCCGGCGGAAAGGCGTTTTCCGCGGCGCTGCGCATGGAGAATGCGGGGCGCATTCTCGCCTGTGATATTCACGAGAAAAAGCTGCGCCTCATAAGGCAGGGGGCGGAACGCCTCGGTATAGAAATCATCTCCGCGCAGCAGCGCGACGCGAGAGTGCCGGATAAGGCGCTTGAGGGCGGGTTTGACCTCGTCATTGCAGACGTGCCGTGCTCCGGCCTCGGCGTGATACGAAAGAAGCCCGAGATAAGGACGAAGAGCCGCGCCGACGTGGAAGCCCTGCCGCAGATACAGCTTGATATACTGAGCAACCTCTCTCATTTCGTGCGCCCCGGCGGCGTGCTTCTGTATTCCACATGCACGGTGCTGCGCGCCGAGAATGAGGGCGTGGTGGAGAGATTTCTTGAGCATAACGGGCATTTTGCCCCGACGGCGTTTACACTTGGGCCGCGCGCGGTCGAGAGCGGCATGTACACATTCTGGCCCAATATTGACGGAACGGATGGATTTTTTGCAGCGAAGCTGATAAGGAAAGCATAATGGGAAAAGATATTTTATCTATGCTCCCGCAGGAGATAGAAGGCGAGCTTGCCGCGCTTGGAGAGCCGAAGTACCGCGCAAAGCAGATATTCGACTGGTTAAGCCGCGGCGTAAGGGATTTTGATGAGATGACCAACCTGCCGAAGGCTTTGAAGGAAAAGCTCCAGGCGGAGTACACGCTTTATAGGCCAAAGGTGCTTTCAAAGCAGGTCTCAAAGCTGGATGGGACCATCAAATATCTGTGGGAGCTGTACGACGGCAACGCCGTGGAAACGGTCGTGATGAGCTATAAGCACGGGAATACCGTGTGTGTGTCCTCGCAGGTCGGCTGCCGGCAGGGCTGCGCATTCTGCGCCTCCACGATAGGCGGCCTTGTGCGCTGTCTTGAGCCGTCTGAAATACTTGACGAGGTGCTGTTTTCACAGCTTGACTCTGGCAAGCCCATTTCAAATATAGTGCTCATGGGCATCGGAGAGCCGCTGGACAATTTCGATAACGTCATGCGCTTTCTGGAGCTTGTGAATCACCCGGATGGGATGAATATCGGCATGCGCCACATTTCTCTTTCGACCTGCGGCATTACTGAGCGCTTTGATGAGCTTGCGGAAAGGAATCTCCAGATAACGCTTTCCGTCTCGCTGCACGCGCCGGATGACGAAACGCGCTCCCGCCTGATGCCGGCGAACCGCGGGCGCGGCGTGGAGCAGCTTATGGATTCCTGCCGCCGGTATTATCAGAAAACGGGGCGCAGGATATCATTTGAATATGCAATGATAGACGGCGTGAACGACACGGAGAAGCACGCGCATCTTCTTGCGCAGCGTGCGAAGAGCGTAGGCGCGCACGTCAATCTCATCCCGCTCAACCACGTTGAGGAGCGGCAGTTCAGGCCGTCCACCGCGGGGCATATGAAGGCGTTCATAAAAATACTTGAGGACGCGGGCGTAAATGTTACTGTGCGGCGCAAGCTCGGCGGAGACGTCGATGCGTCCTGCGGCCAGCTCAGGCGCAAAATGCAGAAAAACTGACACCCTATGCCGCGCGTCGGCAGAATTGAGGAAAGATGAAAAGCTTCGGATTGACTGACAAAGGCGCAGTCAGAAAAGACAATCAGGACAGCTACATAATCGAAAAGTGCGAGGCGAAAGACTGCCTGATCGTCGCCCTGTGCGACGGTATGGGCGGGGCCAAGGCCGGCGGACTTGCAAGCCAGCTTTCAAACAAGGCGTTCGTGTCGTATATCTACGCAAAGCTCACCTCCCGCGTCAACCGCGCCATTGACTTCCGGCAGATGCTGCTGGATGCCTGCACGGAGGCAAACGGCGTGGCGTATGAGTATTCGCAGTTCGACGAGGCGTATAACGGCATGGGCACGACGATCGTTGGCGGTGTGATAAAGAGCGGCGGCAGCGGTTATATTATTAATGTCGGCGACAGCCGCGCATACTATATCTCACGGAAAAACGACGCCATAACCCAGATAACAAGGGATCATTCTCTTGTGGAGGAGCTTGTGGAGTTCGGCGCTATCACAAAGGAGCAGGCGCGCGTTCACCCGCAGCGCAACGTGATAACGCGCGCGCTCGGCTCAGAGGCCAGCGTGGATGCGGATTATTACGATTTCAGCCTGCAAAACGGGGATTTCCTACTCATGTGCTCAGACGGACTTTCCAATATGGTCTCAGATCTGGAAATGCTGGAGTATGCAAAGGAGTATCCCGAGCCGGGGCTGCTGTGCCGGGCGCTGATGAGCAAGGCGCTCAAGCGCGGGGCGAAGGACAATGTCACGGTTCTGGCTGTGATGAAGTAGGAGACTGCTTATGGAAAATGAAAAGAACTATATCGGCGTTCTGCTGGACGACAGATACGAGATCCTTGAAAAAATAGGCGAGGGCGGAATGGCCGTCGTCTACAAGGCGTTCTGTCACCGGCTCAGCCGCTTTGTGGCCGTGAAGATAATGCGCGAGGAGATGGCCGCCGACGAGGAGTTCAAGCGCCGCTTCTGCGCCGAATCGCACGCTATCGCCATGCTCTCGCATCCGAATATAGTCGCCGTGTATGACGTCAGCCACAGCGACGATGTCGAATACATAGTCATGGAACTTGTAGACGGCATCACGCTCAAGCAGTATATGGACAAGCGCGGCGCGATAAGCTGGAAGGAAGCGCTGCATTTTACAAAGCAGATAACAAAGGCGCTTGCCCATGCGCACAGCCGCGGCATAATCCACCGCGACATTAAGCCGCAGAATATCATGCTTCTCAAGGACGGCACCATAAAGGTCGCCGACTTCGGCATTGCGGCGCTGGAGAACGAGATGCAGGAAAGCGGACAGGCGGTCGGCTCCATCCACTACATCGCGCCGGAGCAGGCGCGCGGGGAGAACCCCGACGCCCGCAGTGATATATACTCGCTTGGCATCGTGATGTATGAGATGCTGACGGGGCGCAAGCCGTATACCGGAGAGACCATCGGCGAGATTGCAGTAAAGCATATGAGCTCGCTTCCCACCATGCCGTCGGATATCGTGCCGGACATCCCGCCGGAGCTTGAGCGCATCACGCTCAAAGCGATGAGCTGCCCGATAAACAAGCGCTATCAGTCCGCAAATGAGCTCCTTGACGATCTGGACAAGTTCACACAGGCGCAGATTGTGCAGGAGAAAAAGCCGGAGTATGAAAACCCGGCCGTCGCCCCTGTGCGCTCGGTGAGTGAAATGTCAAAGGAAAAGTACAGCCTGCGCAGGAAGCGTTCGGGCACGGTCGCCTATATGACGGGCGTCCTCGGCGGGCTGGTGCTTATCTTGGCGCTGTTCGTTTTCCTGTGGAACTTCTGGCTGCGGGATGTGTTCTCCCCGGCGGAGAGGATAGCCCTGCCGAATTTCGTCGGCAGCAATTATGAGTCCGTCGTCAATAACGCCGAGCTTGCCGGCACGTATAATTTCAAGGTCACATATATAATAGACACGAATGCGGAAAGCGGAAAAATACTCAGCCAGAACCCGGAGCCGGGGCGCAGCATGATGATCACGCCGGACGGCATCGCGGTGGAGCTTTCCGTCAGCACCGGCGTCGTTCTCACGCCCGTGCCGGACGTGAACAATATGGACTACCGCGAAGCGACGCTTGAGCTTCAGCGCGCGGGCTTCGCCGTGGAGGTGGAGAACTCTACCTCTGACAGCGTCTCCAAGGACTGCGTCATCAGCACCAGCCCCGCTGCAAATGAGCAGATAAGCGCCGGGTCAACGGTCTATCTCGTCGTCAGCAGCGGCCAGCAGGTCTCTTATACGACGATGCCGAACTTTGTCGGCCTGACGGAAGAGGCGGCGATAAATAAGATAGCAAACTCCGGCCTGACCTATGGCGGCTCTGAGCAGGTCTCCAGCGATTACGACGCGGGCACGGTCATCGGCCAGTCTCCTGCGGCGTTTCAGGAGGTCGAGGAGCACGGGAAGGTCACGCTTCGCGTTTCCACGGGGCCGTGGGGGTGACGGATGGCAGAAGGAGTTATCGTAAAGGCACTCAGCGGCTTTTATTATGTGCAGACGGATGAAAGGCTGCTTGAATGCAAGGCAAGAGGGCGCTTTCGCCTCGACGGAACGTCTCCGCTCGTCGGGGACAGAGTGGAATGCAGCCTCGACGCGCACGGGAAGGGCCGCATAGACCGCGTTTTTGAACGGTGCAATTTCTTTATCCGCCCTGCGGTCGCAAATGTTGACGCGCTTGTGTTCGTCGCAGCGAATACGAACCCCGTGACGGATCCGTTTTTGATAGACCGCGTGTCCGTCATTGCGGAAAGCGCCGGGTGTGAGCTTATCGTCTGCATCAACAAGACCGACATCGATCCGGCCGATGAGCTGTACGGGATATTTACCGCGGCGGGCTTCACCGTCGTGCGCACGAGCGTGCCGGATGGCACCGGGATAGACGCCCTGCGCCGCGAGATAGCCGGGAAGATATGCGCGTTCACGGGCAACTCCGGCGTCGGCAAGTCCAGCATAATGAACGCCCTGTCGCCGGGCCTGAACATAAAAACCGCAGAGGTCAGCGAGAAGCTTGGCCGCGGAAAGCACACCACGCGCCATGTCGAGCTTTTTGACATCGGCGGTGGTACATATGCCGCGGACACGCCGGGCTTTGCGTCCTTCGATATCGAAATGATGGAGATAATACCGAAGGAGCAGCTTCAATTCGACTTCGTCGAATTCGCCCCTTACATCGGCCAGTGCCGCTTCAATAACTGCGCGCACTTGAAGGAACCAGGCTGCGCCGTCACTCAGGCCGTGGCGGACGGCAAAATAATGCCCAGCCGCTACCGCTCGTATGAGCGGCTGTACGCCCTCAGCGCGCAGCACAAATCATGGGAAAATAAAACCGTCTGAAAATTTAACATTATTTGACCGCCTTTCGCGTATGATGGAGAGAACCAGTATGACGCGGGAGGCGGTTTTGTGCGCAGGAGGGGCGGTATGTGCGGCTTTGCGGCGATCATGGCGGGATGCGTCATCATCCTTGCGCTGATCCTGCCAAGTCAGGTGTGGTGGTTTTTGCTCGCGGCGGCGCTCATCTGCTTCGGGCTATGGTATATCCGCAGGTGCTGACATGAAAGGGGCGACAGGCTGTGAAAATTTATATTATAAAGCTGCCAAAATTTCTGGCAAATCTGATACGCAAGCTTTCCGACAGGTGATATTATCCGGGCACGGCGCATATGTTGTACAAACTGTGCAATAAGGAGCGGATAAAATGGAAATAAGCTTTGAAAATAGAGTGATTTCGACCTATCGGGAAATATCGCACCAGACGAAAAGAATACAGGAGACGGCGGAAAGCGTTGTGCCCGACACGAATGACGATATCGGCAAGATTGCCTCCGTGCAGACGGCCGTATTCATGAAAAGCAAGGACGTGACGGGCAGGGGAGTGCTTGTCACCGGGGAGCTGACTGCCTCGCTGATATATATAACGGAGGGGGAGAAAAGCGTTTCATATGTCCGGGTCTCAAAATCGTTCTCGCTTGAATACGACATTGCCGACGCGGATGCAAACGCGCTTGCGCAGGTCAGTCTCAGCATCCAGAACAGCGAGGCGCGCATTCTGAATCCACGTAAGGTCTCCGTCACATTTGAGCTTGTGGGGGAGATGAGCTGCTACCGGCAGGAGGACGTCATCGCAGAGACGCAGCTTCCCGGCACCGCGCCGGAAGGACTGCACGCGAAGAGCGAAAATGTTGAGCTTGTCACGGCAAACGGCGTCATGGAAAAGACCTTCGCCATAAATGAGCAGTTCGTTTTTCCCGGCGGAAAGCCAAAACCGGCGCAGCTTGTGACGCAGAATGTGGATTTCGCCGTCAACGACGCGCAGCTTATCGGCACGAAGCTTATCGTAAAGGGCACTGTCGCTATCACGGTGTGCTATCTCTCAAATGAGGTCAACTACCCCGTGCGCGCGGAGTTCTCCACGCCGTTTTCACAGATAATTGACACCGGAGAGGACAAAATGGATCACTGCCGCGTCATGATAGAGCTGACATCCTGCTATTGCGACATCGCGGACACCATTAACGGGGAAAAGGCGCTTGATGCGGAGATACACGCCGTTCTGCAGGTCGTGTGTCACTGCAAGGAAAACATATGCTATATATCTGATGTATACAGCAATCTCATGCCTGCAGAGTTCGACGTGCAGACAAAGCAGCTTTGCACCGCGTCGGCCGTGCAGACGGCCAAAATGAGCGCGGATGAGCGCGTGAACGTCGTCGAGGACTGCGCGAATGTGCTAAGTGTGTTTTCATCCGTGTCGCAGATAGCGATGCTGCCGGATAAGATGTCCGCCGCAGTGACTCTGGATATAATATACCGCACGACGGGCGGCACGCTTTCCGCCGTGCGCCGGCTTATAAGCGTGGAGAATCAGTCGGGCGCGGCGCAGGCGCGGCTTACCGGCGCGCGTCTGGCAGACGCATATCTCCGGCCTGACGGTGCGTTTATTGATGCGCATATGTCGGTCGAGGTAAGCTATCAGCTCACGTCCGCCGTTGATATCCGGCGCGTTGAAAGCGTGACGCTTGACGATGCCGCGCCCTATGACGTGGGGCAGTTCCCGGCGGTGACGCTTGTGCGCGTTGAAAACGAGAGCCTGTGGGAGCTTGCGAAAACGTATCATTCCAGCATAGAATGCATAAAAGCGTCCAACGTGCTGGAGGATGCGCCGCCGGAAAAATTGCTGCTGATACCAAAGTCGGTGTAATATGCAAATTTACCCTTGTAAAGCTTGCTCTTGTGTGATAAAATATTTGCCGTAAATTCTGCCGATATTTTTATACACAAGAGGAGCTGTTAGTATGTCAGGTCATTCCAAGTGGCACAATATACAGAAAACCAAGGGCGCGGCTGACGCGAAGCGCGCGCAGGCTTTCACGAAGATCGCCAGAGAAATGGTGGTCGCGGTCAAGGAAAGCGGCGGCGGTGATCCGCGCAGCAATTCCAAGCTTGCCGCAGTTATTGCGAAGGCCAAGGCCGCGAATATGCCCAATGACAATATCAAGCGCACTATAGACAAGGCGCTCGGCTCGGGCAACACCGAAAATTATGAGAAGATAACCTACGAAGGCTACGGCCCGCAGGGCGTCGCCGTCATAGTTGAGACCATGACCGACAACCGCAACCGCACCGCCGGTGAAATGCGCCACTACTTCGACAAGTACGGCGGGAACATGGGTGCGGCGAACTGCGTGTCCTGGTCCTTCGATAAAAAGGGCGTCATTGTCATTGACAACGAGGACGAGGAGCTTGACGAGGACACCGTCATGATGGACGCGCTTGAGGCCGGTGCTGCCGACTTTGAGGCCGACGGCGAGGTCATGAACGTCTACACCGCCGAGGACGCCGTTGCCGCGGTCGCCGACGCGCTCACCGCCGCCGGGTATAAGCTTCTTTCCGCACAGGTCGAAATGATCCCCCAGAACGGCTATATCAAGCTGACCAATGAGGACGATATCAAGAACATGCAGAAGATGCTCGACATGTTTGAGGATAACGACGATGTCCAGAACGTCTGGCATAACTGGGAAGACGCGGAGTAAGCATTTACGAAGCGGAAATAAGCGCAAGGCCCAATTTCTTGTTTTTTGATATTATTGCATTAAACCTCCTGCTGTTTTACACAACAGGAGGTTTCTGCGCCGTGTAATATTTCCGCCTTTCGCAAGTCTCGACTTGACATTGCGCGCGGTAATAAGTTAAAATAAACACATCCATCCACGCAAAGAATTTGAAGGGAGTTACACAATGGAATTCAGAAACATCACCGTCAAAGAGCTTTTTGACAACGAAGAGACTGCCGCCGTTATAAAGGAGCTGGCTCCGCAGCTTCTCAAGTACCCCATCAAGCTCATGAACAAGAAGAAATGCGGCGAGATATTCGACAAGGTCGTTGCCGCCGGTATCGTGCCCGAGAATATCGCAAAGCAGGCCGAGGCGAAGATCAACGAGATACTCGCAAAATAAGCTGACAGCGAAAAACGCCTGAGAGCGCGCAGAGATGCGCGCTCTCTTTTATGTTGCCATTAAGCGAAAAATGTGCTAAAATTCATACAGGATGTGATCTGATGCGTATTCTGGGCATAGACCCCGGTATCGCCACTATCGGCTTCGGCGTTATCGACTTTTCTGGCAGGGAGTATAAGCTCGTCAACTGCGGCGTTATCACAACGCCGGCGCACACTATGCTTTCCGCCCGGCTTGAGCAGATATATGACGATATGTGCCAGCTTCTTGAGCTTTTCAAGCCGGACGCCGTGTCTATCGAGGAGCTTTTTTTCAACACGAATATTACGACCGGCATTGCCGTGGCGCACGGGAGGGGAGTGCTCCTTCTGGCGTGCAGGAAGGCCGGCGTCGCAATATATGAATATACGCCGCTTCAGGTCAAGCAGGCTGTTGTCGGATATGGCCGGGCAGAGAAGAAGCAGGTGATGGACATGGTCAGGCGCATATGCGCCCTGCCGTCGCCGCCGAAGCCCGACGACGCGGCAGACGCCGTGGCGCTGGCGCTGTGCCATGCGCGCAGTTCCACTTCACTTTTGTATAAGGGAGACAGGGAAGAATGTTCTACCACATAGAGGGCGTTGTTGCGGAATTGCAGCCCGGCCTTGCAGTTATTGACTGCGGCGGCATCGGCTTTGCGCTGAATGTTACGGCGGGCACAGTCTCTGCGCTGAAGCTCGGCACGAAGGCCAAGCTCTACGTCGCGGAGGCGATAGGGGAGAACAACTTTGACCTGTACGGCTTTTCAAACGTGGGTGAAAAGCGCTGCTTTATGATGCTGACCTCCGTGTCCGGGATAGGGCCGCGGGCCGCGTTGTCCATTCTTTCCTACAACAGTCCGGAGGCGCTGGCGCTGGCGATCATGAACAACGATGAAAAAGCGCTGACGGTCGCACCGGGCGTCGGGAAGAAGATAGCGCAGCGCGTTATACTTGAGCTTAAGGATAAAATACGCAAGGAAATGGGCGGCGGAGGCTACAGCCTCCCGGCTGCATCCGGCGCATCCCCCGCCATGCAGGACGGCAGCATCGGCGACGCCATGACGGCGCTGTCCGTGCTTGGGTACAGCGCGGCCGAGGTCACGCCCGTGATAAAGAAGCTGGACGTCGGCGGGATGTCTGCCGAGCAGATAATCAAGGCCGTTTTGAAGCACATGGTAAAGTAAACGTGAGGAAAGTATGAGCATCAATTTTTCAGCGGACGCCAATGATGAAATGATAACCACCGCGGCAAGCCTCCCGGAGGACAGCGCGGAAGGTTCATTGCGCCCTAGAACTATATCCGAGTATATCGGGCAGGAGAAGGCCAAGGAGAACCTGTACATTTTTATAAACGCCGCAAAGATGCGCAATGAGTCGCTTGACCATGTGCTGCTGCACGGCCCTCCGGGCCTTGGCAAGACGACGCTTGCCGCGGTGATAGCAAACGAGATGGGCGTGAATATGCGCATCACCTCCGGCCCAGCGATAGAAAAGCCAGGCGACCTTGTGGCCATGCTGACCAATCTGAACGAAGGAGATATCCTCTTCGTTGATGAAATACACCGCCTCAACCGCGCGTATGAGGAGATACTTTACCCCGCGATGGAGGATTACGCGATAGATATAATCCTCGGCAAGGGGCCTTCCGCGAATTCCATACACCTTGATCTGCCGCATTTCACGCTGATCGGTGCGACGACGCGTTCCGGTCAGCTCACAGCGCCGCTGCGCGACCGTTTCGGCGTCACGCTTCGGCTTGAGCTTTATTCGCCGGGGGAGCTTATGCGCATCGTCACGCGCTCCGCCGGGATACTCAATGTGAAGATCGAGCCGCAGGGCGCGTATGAGATCGCTTCCCGCTCCCGCGGCACGCCGCGAATCGCAAACAGGCTTCTCCGCCGCGTGCGCGATTACGCGCAGGTCATGGCGGACGGCGTCATAACAAAAGGGGTCGCGGACAAGGCGCTGCTCGCCCTTGAGGTGGACAAGCTCGGCCTTGACGCGCTGGACAGGCGCATGCTTAAAAGCATCATAGACTTTTATAACGGCGGGCCTGTCGGCCTTGAAACCCTTGCCGCGACGATAAATGAGGATTCCGTCACCATTGAGGACGTGTATGAGCCGTACCTTCTGCAAAATGGCTTCCTCACGCGCACGCCGCGCGGGCGCTGTGTAACGCGGCGCGCATATGAGCATCTGGGGCTGGAATACATGGGTCAGCAGCAGATGGATATATGACCCCGCCAAATTTTTTGGCTTTTATGCAAAAAAAATGTTGACTTTGCGGCGGACTGTTGTATAATATATCTTGTAATTATGATGGTTATTTTTGTATCTATAGATACAGCGCATCCCGTTTATGCATTTCCCGCCCATTCGGGCAACTCTCGTATACCCTCTTTTGGTTATCGGCGTTTTCTTAGGTTGCCGCATTCGCGGAAGCTTGGTTCAAGCCGGAGAGCATGGAATCTATGATGCGACTTCTCAAGGCATGTCAGGTTATGTTGGTCTATTTATCGGCGTCCGTGGTTTGATGCCTCCGGCGCATTGACAGCTTTGTGAGAATTCCGCACTCTGGCGCGGAGCTTTACATCAGCGACATCAGCGAAGAGCTGTTCGCAAATACAGCCGAAACGGCACATTTATCAAAAGAGAGGATTCGAAATGTACGAAGACAAGACCTTAGTTTGCAAAGAGTGTGGCAAGGAGTTCGTTTTCACCGCCGGTGAGCAGGAATTCTACGCAGAGCGCGGCTTCCAGAATGAGCCCCAGCGCTGCAAGGCCTGCCGTGACGCTCGCAAGAACGCTGCCCGTGGCCCCCGTGAGTTCTACACCGCAGTCTGCGCCGCATGCGGCGGCGAGGCAAAGGTTCCCTTTGAGCCGAAGTCTGATCGCCCCGTTTACTGCAGCGAGTGCTTTGCTAAGATGAGAGAGCAGGCCTGATCGCCTGTGAGAAGAATTGGGGCGCTGTCGCGTCCCAATTCTTTTATGCGTATTTATTATACTCTCTGTGCTTGCAAAGCAAATTTGAGCGTATGGGCGGTTTTTTGTCCGTCAAAACTATATATGCTCTTGTCGGCCGAGGGTACTCCCCGCCGGGGAAATATAAATAGAAACTTATGAAAGGTGAAACACAATGGAGATCACTAGAGAGACCTTAATTTCCGAGATAGTCAACAATTGCCCCGAGGCTATGCCCGCCTTCCAGGCCATCGGCATGCACTGCATGGGCTGCGCCCTTGCAAGCGGCGAAACGCTTGAGCAGGCGTGTGCGGCACACGGCGTTGATCCCGACGAGTTCCTTGTCGGCCTCAAGGCTTATCTTGAGACGCTTTAATTCTGCGGCGTGTGACAAAAGCCGGACTCTGTCCGGCTTTTAATTTTACTTTGCCTGTTGGAGAGACACTATGAACAAACGCTTGGAGCTTATCGCGTCCATACTGCCGCATGGCCGCGGCTTTGCGGACGTCGGCACGGATCACGGATATCTGCCGGTATACATGGCACAGCACGGCTACAGCGGGAAGATAATTGCTTCCGATATAAATGAGGGGCCGCTTTCCACCGCGGTCGCTTCGGCGCGGCAGGCCGGTGTTGAGGACAGGATATGCTTCCGCCTGTGCGACGGGCTTGACGGCTGTGATAGCGAGGAGCTTGACACCGTTGTGGTCGCCGGTATGGGCGGAGATACCATCTGCGGCATACTTGACAGGGCGGACTGGGTCATGAGCCGCGACATCCTGCTCATACTCCAGCCCATGACGAAAGCCGAAGTGCTGCGCTACTGGCTGACGAACAACGACTTTGCCATTTGCGGCGAGTGGCTTATCGAAGAAAACGGCGAGATATATCAGATCCTTTCCGCGCGCTTCGGCGCACGGACGCCGCTTTCGGACGCGGAGCTTTTCACGGGCAAATATGAGCTTGCCGTGGGGAATGCGCTTTTCCCGGTGCAGCTTGCGGCGTTGATAAAGCGTTTTGAAAGGGCCGCGGCGGGGATGAGCAAGGCCCCGCGGATGCGCGGCCGGCAGAAGCTCACGGCGGAGATACTTAACGGATTATATGAAATGAGGGACGCTGTGCTATGACGACAGTCAACGACATATATGAATATATTGACTCCATCGCCCCGTTCGCGGCGCAGATGGGCTTTGATAATTCCGGCCTGCAGCTTGGCCGCCGCAGTGCGGAGGTGAAAACGGCGCTTCTTTCGCTTGACGTGACGGACATCGTGATAGATGAGGCGATACGCGCGGGCGCGCAGCTTATTATCTCGCACCACCCGCTCATATTCACCGCGATAAAGTGCGTCGATGACGAAAAGCTTCTGCGCCTTGCCGAAAACGGCATTGCGGTGATCTCCGCGCACACCAGCCTTGATATTGCCGAGGGCGGCGTGAATGACGTGCTCATACGCCTTCTCGGGGCGGAGCCTGAGTGCGCGCTTGACGCGGAGGGCTGCGGCCGAATTGGTGCTCTGCCGGTAGCGGCGGAGTTTGATGATTTCCTGCATATGTGCAGGGATAGGCTGAATACAAACGGTCTGCGGTACTATTCTGCCGGAAAGGCAGTCAAAAGACTGGCCGTGATGGGGGGCGCCGGGGGCGACTGCGTACATGACGCGTTTGCCGCGGGCTGTGACACCTACGTCACGGCGGATATAAAATACCATCAATTCCTCGAAGCGGCGGAGCTTGGGCTGAACCTCATAGACGGAGACCACTTCTGCACCGAGGCGCCCGTTATGCCTGTGCTGTTCAGGCGGCTTAGCGGCGCGTTCCCGGACGTCGGCTTTGTTCTTTCCCGGAAGCACGGTCAGGTCGTTTCCTTCATATAGCGCATTGCATATTCTGTCCTCCGCTCTCATAGACTCGTACAAACGAGAACATGAGAGCGGAGGCTTTTATTATGACTGACACTTATATTTACCGCGATATTGCGGCACGGACGAACGGGGCTTTCATGCTCGGCGTAGTTGGGCCGGTCAGGACCGGCAAATCCACATTTATAAAGCGATTTATGGAAAAGCTGGTCATCCCGCAGATAGACAACACCTACATGCGCGAGCGCGCAAAGGATGAGCTGCCGCAAAGCGGCTCCGGAAAGACCATCATGACAGCCGAGCCAAAGTTCGTTCCGGAGGACGCCGTCACCATAAGCGTGGACGAAAACACTCAGCTCTCCGTCCGCCTTGTTGACTGCGTGGGCTACATGGTGGACGGCGCAGCCGGACAGTTTGAGGACGGGGAAGAACGCCTTGTGACGACGCCGTGGTTCGACCATGAGGTCACGCTCACGGAGGCCGCGGAAAAGGGCACCTATAAGGTCATTGCCGAGCATTCCACCATCGGCATCGTTGTCACCTGCGACGGCAGCATATGCGACATACCGCGCGAGCGCTATATTCAGGCGGAGGCGCGCGTCATTTCGGAATTGCAGGAGATAGGGAAGCCCTTCGTCGTGCTGCTGAACAGCACGGCCCCGCAGTCCGAAAGCGCGCAGCTCATAGCGGCAGACATCTCGGTGCAGTACGGCGTGAAGTGCCTTGCCGTCAACTGCCTCGAGCTGGACGAGGCGGGGATCGGCGAAATAATACATTCCGTGCTGGAGGAGTTCCCGCTGAAATCCATCGGCTTCTATCTGCCGGAATGGCTGGACGCCCTGCCGGACGACAATGAGCTGAAAAAAGACATGTATGAGAAGATATGTGCATGCGGCGAGGACGCGTCCAGAATAAAGGACTGCCGCCGCACAGCCGCGGCACTGGCCGAATGCGAAAATGTGTGCAGCGCAAAAATAAAAAAGACGGACCTCGGCACGGGCGCGATAACCATCTCTGTGCAGCTTCCGCGGGCGCTGTATTACAAGACAATAAGCGACCAGACCGGGATAGAGGTGAAGAACGACGGCGACCTTATTGCAACGCTGGCGGAAATGAGCGCCGTAAAGCAGGATTACGACAAGCTGCGCACAGCGCTTGAGGATGTGAGGACGAAGGGCTACGGCGTCGTCATGCCGGATTCCTCACAGATGCATCTGGAAGAGCCGCAGATAGTCCGGCAGGGCGGAAAATACAGCGTCAAGCTGAAAGCGAACGCCCCGGCGATACACATGCTCATGACGAATATCGAGACTGAGGTAACGCCAGCGATCGGCGGCGAGACAGCCTCTGAGGATATCATAAACTTCCTTCTCCAAGGCTTTGACGGCGATGTGAACAGGATATGGCAGTCGAACATCTTCGGCAAGTCGCTGTATGATATTGCGGAGGAAGGGCTGACCAATAAGATAGAATCTCTGCCGGAGGGGGCAAAGTCAAAGCTTCAGGAGACCTTGCAGCGGATAATAAATGAGGGAAGCGGTGGGCTTATCTGTATACTGCTGTAAGTCCGCGCGGTCAATTAGTTTGACTATCGCGGCGAAAGCATATATAATAATGCCATACCTCACATTCTGGGCCGTGAGGTGGATATATGTTCAAATCTTTTCTTGTCCTTGAGAAAAAGCATGTTATTGCGGCTGCATTGGCGCTGGCCGTTTTCATCGCGCTGTCGGCTTTCGCGGCAAATCTTGACCACACCAAGGCCGCATCTGCCGTTCTGCCGGAGGAAGCAACGCTTGTCATAGATGCGGGGCACGGCGGGATAGACGGCGGCGCTGTCGGCGCGGACGGCTCGAGAGAGAGCGACATCAACCTCGCCATTGCGCTGCGCCTTCAGGCCGTTTCCGCCTTCTGCGGGCAAAGCGCCGTCATGACGCGCACAGATGACAGCCGCGGGGCGGATGCACTGAGCTACAGTGAGCATGAGGAGCTTGTCTACAGGACGCAGGTGGTGAATGCCACGCCGAACGCCGTGCTTTTGAGCATACACCAGAACTGCTATCCAACGGCACAGCCGAGCGGCGCGCAGGTGCTCTACTCCTCGAACGGGAAGAGTGAGGACTTCGGCCGCCTTATGCACGATAACCTTGTCAACAGTCTCGACCCGCAGAACCGGCGCGTGGCGGAGCCGGACAAAAACCGGCTGTACATTCTTTCAAATGTTGACTGCCCGGCAATCCTTGTGGAATGCGGCTTCGTGTCCAATCATTCGGACATAACAAAGCTTACGGACAGCCGCTATCAAACGGCGCTTTCAACAGTGCTGATGGCGTCATACCTTCAATTCATCCATTCCAATCTGCACATATAACATACATAATCGGAGAATAGCTGATGGCTGCAAAACAAAAGACAATATACTGCTGCACGGAATGCGGCAATGAAACGCCGAACTGGGCCGGAAAGTGCCCTGCCTGCGGCGCGTGGAATACGCTGACAGAGGTTAAGCTTGAGGCCGCGGGCGCGAAGAGCAGAGCCGTGCGCCCCGGCCGCGCCGCGCCTGCCGCGAAAAAGATATCTGAGCTTGACACCACGGCGGAGATACGCTTTTCAACGGGCATTTCGGAATTCGACCGCGTGCTGGGCGGCGGCGCTGTAGTGGGGGCGCTCGTGCTCGTCGGCGGCGCGCCGGGCATAGGCAAGTCCACTCTGCTGCTTCAGATGTGCGGCAAAATAGACGCAAATCGCCGCGTCCTGTACATCACAGGTGAAGAGAGCGAGCGGCAGTTAAAGCTTCGCGCGACGCGCCTCGGCGTGGACGGGGATATCTACGTCCTCGCGGAGACTGACATTGACAGCATCGTTGCCTGTATCGATGAGGTCTCGCCCGACGTTGTTATAATCGATTCCATACAGACCGTGTCCGACGCCGATGTAAGCTCTGCCCCCGGCAGCATAACCCAGGTGCGCGAGTGCACCATGCGCCTTATGCGCGTGACCAAGGACAAAGGGCTTACGGTGTTCGTCGTCGGCCATATAAACAAGGAGGGCAGCATCGCCGGCCCCAAGGTGCTTGAGCATATGGTCGATTGTGTGCTGTACTTTGAAGGCGAATGCAGCACGAGCTTCCGCATCCTTCGCGCGGCGAAGAACCGCTTTGGCTCCACAAATGAGATAGGCGTATTTGAAATGGTCGATAACGGCCTGAAATGCGTCGAGAACCCCTCTGAAATGCTGCTTTCCGGGCGGCCTGAGAACAGCCCCGGCACCTGCGTGGCCTGCGTAGTCGAGGGCACAAGGCCAATCCTCGCGGAGGTTCAGGCCCTGCTGTGTCAGGCCGGGTACAATTCCGCCGCGCGCCGCAGCAACGGCATCGACTATAACCGCACGGCAATGCTGCTTGCCGTGCTGGAAAAGCGCGGCGGTCTGCCCGTATCCAACTGCGACTCGTATATAAACGTCATAGGCGGACTGTTCCTTGATGAGCCGGCCGCGGACCTTGCGACGATACTGGCGATAGCCTCAAGCTATCTCGACCGGCCGCTTGGCGCAGATCTTGCCGCGATAGGCGAAGTCGGCCTTTCAGGCGAGGTGCGCTCCGTGAGCGCGCTGAATCAGCGCCTGTCGGAAATATCGCGCCTTGGCTTTACGCGCTGTGTCATCCCGGCGCACGTAAGGGATGAAGTGAAGCACTTCGACGGGATGAAGGTCATACCCGTCAGCAACGTCAGAGAGGCTATCCGCGCCGTGCTTGGCAAAAATGGCTGAATTTGTTCTGTCGCCCAACCTGCCCCTTGCGGCGGGCACCGTCATTATCGGGCAAAAATATGCGGATTTATTGGAAAAACCGCTTCAAAATCTGAATATTCACCCGCTTTTCGTGCCAGATAACCCGGGTGTTGACGCGCGCCTCTCCGGACATGCGGATCTATCCGTATTCCACGCGGGAGGGGAGAGGCTGTGGCTTGCGCCGTATTTGCGGGAAACGGACTTTTCAAAAGCTCTGCATAAGCTCGGCGCGGACACAGTATATGCAGACATCACCCAGCGCGAGGCATATCCCCATGATGCGCAGTTAAACATCGCGGCGTTCGGGCGCACATTCTTCTACAGCCCAAGGGCGTCATATCCACCAATTGTTGAATATTTAACAAGCGTGGGAGATATGCAGCCATTGAGCATAAAGCAGGGCTATGCAAAATGCTCTGCGCTTATTGTGGACGAGCGTTCGATAATATCGCAGGACAGGGGATTGACACGTGCCGCGGCGGCCGCGGGTCTGGATGTGCTGCAAATATCGCCCGGACACGTCGCGCTTGACGGCTTTGAATACGGCTTCCTCGGCGGCGCCGGGTTTAAGATAAGCCATGATAAGCTGTGCTTTACGGGCGTGCTGGACATACACCCGGATAAGGGGCGTATATTGGATTTTCTATCCGCGCGCGGAATCAGGCCGCTGTATCTGACCGACAGACCCGTTTTTGATATCGGAAGCGCGATACCGCTGACTGAAAAGTAAATAAACAGCGCCCGGATCCGACGTCAAGTCTTTGATCCGGGCGCTGTTTGCAATGTACATTATATCTTATATCATTCCAACTCTGATTTCTTTTTCCGGCCTATCGGATTTGCCATTGCGGCCTCGTGCAGCTGTGTGTTATCCAAGTGCGTGTATATCTGCGTTGTGTTTAGATTACTGTGCCCGAGGACCTCCTGCAGCGCGCGTGTATCCACGCCGTTTTTCAGCATAAGCGTCGCCGCGGTGTGCCGCAGCTTATGCGGCGAATATCTGTCGGCGTCAAGCCCGGCCATGAGCAGCTTTTTGTCCACCATCTGCTCCACGCCGCGGCTTGTGATACGGCGGTTGACGCTGCTGATAAAGAGGGCATTTTTGTCCTCCTCGCGTATCTTCCCATTGTCGCGCACAGCCAGATAATCATCCAGCGCTTCGCGGCACCCCTCGGCGAAGAACACCACGCGCTCCTTATTGCCCTTGCCGATAACGCGCACATAATCGTCATGCACATCCGTCAGATTAAGCGACACAAGCTCCGACACGCGCAGGCCGCAGGACAAAAACAGCATGAGAATGGCGTAATCGCGGTATTCATATTTACCCTCACAAGCGCTGAGCAGCCGTTCACACTCGGCTTCGTCCAGAAATTTGGGAAGAGACGCCTGCCGCTTCGGCATGTCAAGCTCTTGGCAAACATTCTTTTCCAGAAGATGCCGCTTTAGCGTAAGGTAATTAAAGAAGGACTTGACAGACGAGGTACGCCGGCAGCGGCTGGCGGCAGAGAGGGAATCGGTCGATTCCGGCGAAAAGCTCTGGTATCTGTAAAGCTCTTCGATTTTTGTCGCTTTGATAAAATCAAGGTCAACATCAGTGATGTCGATTTCATTGAATGGCACATCGGGCGCAACGAGATGCCGGCGGCGTTTAAGATACCGGAACAGAATTTTCAGATCGGTATAGTACGCAAAAACAGTCCGGTCAGAATGTCCGCGCACGGTCGAGTGATATTCGAGGAACTCCATAAGGATATCCGGAACGTCGTTTATCTGGTCGAGATTCATAAGCGCCTCCGTAAGCAGATTTACATAATTCATTACCTGACATAATTATATGTCAACCGGCTTAAAAAAGCAAGCAATAACTTCGTTAAATTGATATTATGCGAAGTTACATGTGCCTGTACCAAGCGGGAGAGCAGCCAGTAACCGCTATGCTCATGTGGCGGCGGCGCTTCCTGCTCTCCCGCTGGGATTCAGCATTTTGAATTTTTCAAGCCGGTTTACAGCAATTATTTATTCAACGCTGGCCGGTTTTGTACATAAAAGCGCTGATAAGCGATTCGCTTGTGACCCTGATGCTGTTGAGTATCGTCGCCACAGCGGCCACCATATCAATAAAAATCGCAAACCAGATGTTGCAGTAACCTATTATACTTAGAAACACCAGAATCGTTTTCACAACGAACGCGAAAACGGCGTTTTCAATGGCAATCTCGCGCATACGCCTGCATATCTGCACAGCGAACGGAAGGTTTGCAAGATACTCCGGCGTGATGAGCACGTCGGCATATTTGCCGCGCTTGCTGACACGGATATCAACGTCCGCGTCGCTGTGCGCCTCGACGCCTGTGGCATAAACGAAAAGCACCGCGCCCTTTGTGCTGCTTTTCAACTCCGACACTATGCGAAGCTTCTTCGCCGTGTCGCACTCACCGTAGACCTCGCTGAAATCCGTCTCCTCGGCGATCCTGCGGCTTTCGGTATTGCCGTCCTCAGTCAGCAGCACACATCTTGGCACGCCCGCTTCTTTCATGCTCATGGCAAGCCCGTCGGCCTCATCGTTATACTGCGAATTTATAGTAAGCCGGCCGACGTATCTCCCGGCCACGGTCATGAAAAACGACTGCCCATTGCCGTCCTTATCGGCGGGAAGCGCCACTCCCCTTCCGACGAACAGCTCCCTGTTTGCAAGGACGACATGCGCCCCGCCGATGTCCGCCTCGACCCCGTAGCCCGGAATATCGGCAAAATTCTTGACGAGTTGGAGCTGGTAATCGCTGGTGTATACGGCGGCAACAGCCCGCGCAACGGGCTGGTCGGAATAATACAGCGCGTGTGCGGCAAATGTGACAAACGTGCTGTCATCCAGTATATCGGACTGCACAGAGGCAAGCTTCGGGTTTATGCTGCAAAAAACGCCCGCATTATCAAAAACAGCGACGTCGGCATCCGCTGTCGTTTCCATAAGGGCGGCGCTGTCGAATACCACGCCATGACGGGCGCTGAAGCACATTCCGATTATCCCCGTAAGCGGCATGGAAATGACGACGGACATGGGGGTTGCAATGAGGATAATAGCCATTGCGCGGTGCACGGAAACGCGCAGGCTGTAATTTGTGATAAGCGGCAGTGCAATGGCGTACACGACGCTGAATATCATCGCGTATTTCAGCACCTTTCCCGCGTTGTAGCCGATGACGCCCTCAATGCTCATAGAGCCTGCGCCGTCGCGCAGGATAAGCTGTGTGATATGATCGACCGTAGCCTCATCCTGATATTGCAGCAGCTCCAGTGCGGATCTGCGCGTGCGCTCCTCCGCATAGGCGATAAGGAGCAGCCCTATCTGATATAATATCATAAGAGCCGCTCCTTCTGCGCCGAAGCCGATCATATAGGAAACCACGGTAACGGCAGCGACAATGACCGGAGTTGCGAAGAAATCACACTCAGACACGCAGGAAAACGCATCAATAAGAACGTCATAACCCGCAACGGCGGCAGAGAGGATAAGCAAAAGAACGCCCACGAAATCAGGCAGCTTATCTATGATAAGTGAGACGGCGAAGAGAACGGAAGCGCCCACAAGGCGGAATATAAGGACGGTGTCATATGTCCCCGCTTCCCTGCCGGCGGCAGAATGCCGCGCCTGCTCAGATCCTGGACGCATCTTTTACCTCCTCACGTTTGTCGCTGAATCATATGCCGTTTTAATTCGGAATTATTATGCCTTTCCGTCGCAGCCGAGAACATCGACCAGCTTGTGCTTGACCATGTCCTTGATGGCAGTACGGGCCGGAGCCAGGTACTGGCGCGGGTCGAAATGCTCGGGGTGCTCGTTGAAGTACTTGCGGATGGAGGCGGTCATTGCAAGACGCAGGTCGGAGTCGATGTTGATCTTGCAGACAGCCATGGAAGCCGCCTTGCGGAGCTGATCCTCGGGAACGCCGATGGCGCCGGGCATCTTGCCGCCGTTCTCGTTGATGATCTTGACGAATTCCTGAGGAACGGAGGAGGAGCCGTGGAGAACTATCGGGAAGCCGGGCAGGCGCTTTTCGACTTCTTCAAGGATGTCGAATCTGAGGTGGGGATCCGTGCCGGGCTTGAACTTGTATGCGCCGTGGGAGGTGCCGATGGCGATAGCCAGAGAGTCGCAGCCGGTGCGCTCAACAAATTCCTGAACGTCCTCGGGTCTGGTGTAGGAGCTGTCCTCTGCGGAGACGTTGACCTCATCCTCAATGCCGGCAAGGGTGCCAAGCTCGGCCTCGACGACAACGCCGTGGTCATGCGCGTACTCGACGACCTTGCGGGTGATGGCGATGTTCTCATCAAAGGGCTTGGAGGAAGCGTCTATCATAACGGAGGTAAAGCCGCCGTCAATGCAGGACTTGCAAAGCTCAAAGTCGCTGCCGTGGTCGAGATGGAGCGCGATGGGCAGGCCGGTCTCGATGATAGCGGCCTCGACGAGCTTGACAAGGTAAGTATGGTTTGCATAAGCGCGGGCGCCCTTGGAAACCTGGAGGATCAACGGTGCGTTGACTTCCTTGGCTGCCTCGGTAATACCCTGAACGATCTCCATGTTGTTGACGTTGAAAGCGCCGATAGCATAGCCGCCCTTGTAGGCCTTTTCAAACATTTCCTTGGTTGTTACCAGTGGCATTATTAAAATCTCCCTTACAGTTTATTAATTTTGTACATTTAGCATATTTACAAAATTTCATTTATATTATATCCTCAAATATGGATATAATCAATGCGCACAATAAACAAAACAGCAAAAATTTTATCGCATTACGGAGGAAGAAAAATAATGAGCAAAAAACTTGTCGGTGCATGTATTTTCGGGCAGTCGGGCGGACCGACGGCCGTTATCAACGCCAGCGCTTACGGCGTTATCAAGACCGCGCTTGACGCGGATGAGATAACGAAGGTCTATGGCGCGGCCAACGGCATAAAGGGCGTCCTTGACGACAAGCTGTACGTCATGGATGAGGAGGACCCCGAAGAGCTCAAGCTGCTGCTCAACACGCCGTCTTCCGAGCTTGGCTCCTGCCGCTACAAGATCGCAGACCCCGAGAAGGACGACACCGATTACAAGCGCATCCTTGAGATATTCAAGAAGTACGATGTGAGATACTTCTTCTACAACGGCGGCAACGACTCCATGGATACCTGCAACAAGATAAGCCGCTACATGGAATCCGTCGGCTACGAGTGCCGCGTGATGGGCGTGCCCAAGACCATCGACAACGACCTTTTCGGCACCGACCACTGCCCCGGCTTTGCAAGCGCCGCGAAGTATATCGCCACGTCCTGCATGGAGATAAACAAGGACGCCAGAGTTTATGACAACGGCATGATCACCGTGGTCGAGATAATGGGCCGCCACGCAGGCTGGCTCGCCGCCAGCGCCGCGCTCGCTTCCGCGTTCGGCTCCGGCCCGGATCTCATTTACCTCCCTGAGTGCGACTTCGACATGGACAAGTTCCTCAGCGATGTTGACGAAATATACAAGAAGAACGGCAAGGTCCTCGTCGCTGTTTCCGAGGGCATCCACTACGCCGACGGCAGCTTTGTTTCCGAGGCGAAGACCTCCGCGACAGACGGCTTCGGCCATGCGCAGCTCGGCGGCCTCGCCGTTATGCTTGCACAGCGCCTGAAAGAGCACACCGGCGCGAAGGTGCGCGGTATTGAGCTCAGCCTGCTCCAGCGCTGCGGTGCGCATCTCGCCTCCCTGACCGATATCGAAGAGGCTTACACTGCCGGCGAGACCGCCGTCAAGGAAGCCGTCAACGGCGTCACCGGACAGATGGTCGCGTTCGAGCGCGAGACGGTGGACGGCAAGTACAGCTGCAAGTGCAAGCTCATTCCCCTCTCCGAGGTCGCAAACTACGAGAAGAAGGTTCCGCTGGAGTGGATAAACGAGACCGAGAACGGCCTCAAGGACGAGTTCATCGACTACGTTCTGCCTCTCATTCAGGGCGAGCCGGAGCTTCCGCTTGAGAATTCCCTGCCCAGATACGCACGTCTCAAGAAGGTCATCGCAAAGTAAGACCGCAACGGCATACCGCATATAAAATGCGGTATGCCGTTTTATATGCCCTATCCATTACGCTTTGTAATGAATGATATTAGCATTTTCACCAAATGCAGGTGTTGACTTTTGTGCAACATGTGCTATAATTCGACCATCGCAAGGGCGCGAGGCTGAGAGGTCTCGCGCCCTTTCCTGTTTTTATCGGGGATGTCCGGCTATGCGGAAGAATTAAAGCGCCGCGCACGGACAGCGAAAACAAAAAGAGGAGGAAAATAAAATGAAAAGAAAGTCTTTGTTGTGCCTGACGCTTGTATTGTGCATGACGCTCAGCCTCGCGGCCTGCGGCAGTGCAGGGAGTGCCGGTTCCGCTGCCGGAAGCGCGGACGCCGGTGATCCCGACGGCAAGATAGTCATCGGCGTCATTTCCCCGAACACCGGCGCGCTTGCCGCATACGGCAACGGCGTTGTTACCGGCGCTGACCTCGCTGTGGAAGAGATAAACGCATCCGGCGGCATTCTCGGCCGTCAGGTAGAGCTTATAAAGACCGACGACCAGAGTGACCCGACAGAATGCCTGAACGCGTTCAACTCGCTCGTCGCGCAGGGCGTCGGACTGATAGTCGGCTCGGCCACGTCGGGCTGCACCTCCGCAATAACCGACGCGGCAAATGAAGAAGAGGTCTGCCTCCTCTCACCCACCGCAACTGCCGACTCCATCACCACTGAGGACGACTATGTGTTCCGCGCATGCTACGCCGACAGCTTCCAGGGCGCTATCGCGGCGGCCTATGCAAAGCAGGCGGGATTTGAAAAGGCCGGCGTTGTCTACTGCGCCGCGGACGTTTACTCCAAGGGGCTTTACGACTCCTTCTCCGCCGCATGTGAGAAATACGGCATTGAGATAGTCGATGCACAGTCCACCGCGTCTCTCGACGTGCAGGACTACACCAACCAGTTTGCCGCAATGGTGAAGGCCGGTGTTGACTTCGTGTACGCCCCCTTCTACTACGACGTTATCGGCCCATATGTTGTGCCGCAGGCACGTGCAGCCGGTTACACCGGAGTTATCATGGGCGCTGACGGCTACGACACCACGCCTGACTATGTCGTTGACGGCGCAGACCTGACGGCATTCAACAAGGTGTACTGGACGAACCACTATGACCCCTCCGATACGTCCGAGAAGGTCTCTTCCTTCGTCAAGGCATATGAGGCCAAGTACAGCGCAGTTCCCAGCGCTTTCGCAGCAACAGGCTATGACTGCGTTTACATGTACAAGGCCGCGATCGAGGCGGCCGGTACGGCGGAATCCTCCGCGGTGCGCGATGCGCTTGCCGATACCTCGGTCGTATATGAGTGCGTGACCGGCACATTCTCCCTCGACGAGACCGGCACCCCCATAAAGGGAGCGGCTATCATCGCCTTTGAATCCGACGGTTCAACCGTCGCATCGAAGCTCCTCGACGTCGTCTCCGAGCTTCCCGCATAAACGCATTTCCGCTTACAGAGCCGTGAAAACGGCTCTGTAAGAATTAACGGCGGCTTTCATGCTCATGCCGCAAAACATACAGAGAGGGTGTGCGCTGTGAACACATTTTTTCAGACGCTTATAGTCGGCCTGCGATTGGGCAGCATTTATGCGCTGATCGCGTTGGGCTACACAATGGTATACGGAATAATCCGCCTTATAAACTTTGCCCATGGCGATTTTATCATGGTGGGCGGCTACACGATGATCTTCGCGGCCCCGGCGGCGCTGGCTCTCGGGCTTCCGGCATGGGCGGCGGTTGCCGCGGCCATAATCGTATGCGTGCTTGTCGGCATGGCGACGGAGCTTATTGCATACCGCCCCGTGCGCGAAACGGGCACGGCCATGACCGCGCTTATAACCGCGATCGCAATGAGCCTGTTTCTTGAAAACCTGGCGCAGGCCATCCCGGCGATAGGCCCCAACCCCAAGGTCGCAAGCCAGATGTTTGCCGCGGGCGGCATAAGCATAGGCACGGTGACGATGGAATACACGACGATAATCACGATCGTTATAAGCGCCGTCGTTATGATAGTGCTTTATGAATTCACACAGAAAACAAGGCTTGGCCGGGCGATGCGCTGCGTTTCGGAGGACAAGGCCGCCGCGACGCTCATGGGCATAAACGTCAACCACACTATTTTGCTGACCTTCGCCATCGGCTCCGGCCTCGCGGCCATCGCGGCGCTGATGTACATGGCGCAGTACCCGAAGGTATATACGACGATGGGTTCTCTTCTCGGCCTGAAGGCGTTCGTGTCCGCCGTCCTCGGCGGCATAGGCATCATACCGGGGGCTGTCCTCGGCGGCATCGTGATTGGCCTCATAGAATCGTTCACGACGAGCTATATATCCTCCAGCATGGCGGACACCTTCGTGTTCCTCATACTTATAATTGTCCTTATCATCAAGCCCGCCGGTATTCTGGGCAGAAACGCAGGTGAAAAGGTATGAAAAAAAGCAAGACCGCGCGCGGATATTTCCTTAATACCGCCGTTATCGTGATATTGTTCACCGTTTTTCAGTTTATAACCGAGGCTTACGGCGGCAGCAGCTCATTCAAGCTTGTGCTTGCGCCATGCCTGTGGCAGTGCTGCTACCTCATCATTCTGGCCGCCTCGCTCAACCTCGTGCTCGGCTTTCTGGGGCAGCTTTCACTTGGGCACTGCGGCTTCATGGCCATCGGCGCATATACTGCGGCGCTCATAAGCCTTGCCTGTGAGCGCGCGGGAGTATTTGAATCGCAGAAGGGCGCGGCATTCATTCTTGTGCTGTTCGGCTGCATTCTGGCCGCGGGGCTGCTGGCCGCGCTGGTCGGGCTGCTGCTGGGCATACCGGCGCTGCGCCTCAAGGGCGACTATCTTGCGATAATCACGCTGGGCTTTGGCATGATAATCGTCAATATAATCAACAACCTCCCCTTCTGCGGGCAGGACGGACTTGCGCTTGGCTCCGCCGCGGCATCGCTGTATAAAAACGGCCTCGGCTTCGGCAGCAAGGGCAAGGTGACGTATCTGTGGGCTGCGCTGCTCGTGACGATAATATGCCTGACGCTCATGTTCATGTTCGTCCGCTCGAAATACGGGCGCGCCATACGCGCCATACGCGACGACGAGATTGCCGCGTCCGCCTCCGGGATAAACACCTCTTTTTACAAGGTGCTGACCTTCGTCTACTCGGCATTTTTCGCGGGCATTGCCGGTGCACTGTACGCCTGCGCGAACGCGACGCTTTCCACGGCTTCCTTCGCCTTTACAAACGGCGGCATTCTGAATTCCACCTTCGTGGTCGTCATGGTCGTGCTGGGCGGCATGGGGTCAATGACTGGCTCCGTCGTGGCCGCGGTGATAATGTTCCTTGTGAACTATGAGATCAAAAACGGCGCATGGGTCGCGGCCCTGCCCGCCTCGGTGAGCGGCGTGTTCGAGTACCCCATGCTCGTGTACGCGCTGGTGCTCATCGTGGTGATAATGTTCCGGCCCAAGGGCATATTCGGAACCTATGAGTTTTCTCTGCAAAATCTTATCCCCGATATAAAGGCGGCGCACGCGGCGCGCGCCGCGGCGAAAGCGGAACGGAAGGAGGCGGAAAGCCATGGCTGAGACCGAGAGAGTGCCTGTGCTTGAAACCAGAAAGCTCGGCATAAGCTTCGGCGGCCTGAAGGCCGTCAACGACTTCAACATCAAGATATATGAGGGCGAGCTTATCGGCCTTATCGGGCCGAACGGTGCGGGCAAGACGACGGTATTCAACCTTCTCACGGGCGTATACGTGCCGACGGAGGGCACCGTGATGCTCAACGGCGTGCCCCTCAACGGGAAAAAGACATATCAGTTCGTACACGCCGGGATCGCGCGCACGTTCCAGAACATACGCCTTTTCCGCGATATGAGCGTTATCGAAAACGTAAAGGCTGCATTTACAAAAGATATCGACTATAACCTTTTTGACGCAAGCCTGCGCACGCCGCGCTTCTGGCGCGCGGAAAAGGAGGCGGAGGAAAAGGCCATGGAGCTTCTGCGCCTGTGCCATCTGGACGACGCGGCAGATCTGCCCGCCTCCGGCCTGCCCTACGGCCGCCAGCGCAAGCTGGAGATCGCCCGCGCGCTTGCCACCGACATGAAGGTGCTGCTTCTGGACGAACCTGCCGCCGGCATGAACCCGACCGAGACCGCGGAGCTGCTTGAGTGCATAAATACCATCCGCAGCACCTTCGGCGTGGCGATACTGCTTATCGAGCACGACATGTCGCTCGTCATGAACGTGTGCGAGCGTATTCAGGTCATCGACTACGGCCAGACGATAGCCTCCGGACTGCCGGAAGAGATAGCAAGAAACCCGCGCGTCGTCGCGGCGTATCTGGGCGAATAAAAGGGGTGAGGCAAATGCTTGAAATAAAGGATCTGAATGTGTTTTACGGCGCTGTGCACGCGATAAAGGGCATCACTCTAAGCGTTGCGCAGGGTGAGCTCGTCTCGCTCATCGGGGCGAACGGCGCGGGCAAGACAACGACACTGCACGCGATATCCGGCCTTATCCCGGCTTCATCCGGCACGATAGAGCTTGACGGGAAAAACCTGCAAAAGGTGTCTCCGGACAAGATAATCTCGCTGGGGCTTTCGCATGTGCCGGAGGGCCGCCATGTGTTCGCGCGCATGACGGTCGAAGAGAACCTGCGCATGGGCGCATATATCATAAAGGATCAGGCGCGGATAAACGAAAATCTTGAAAAGGTCTACGGGCATTTCCCGCGCCTTAAGGAGCGCCGCCGCCAGCTTGCCGGAACACTCTCCGGCGGCGAGCAGCAGATGCTTGCAACGGGGCGCGCGCTTATGACCGACCCGCAGATCGTGCTCATGGACGAGCCGTCCATGGGGCTTTCCCCACTTCTGGTGAAGGAGATATTCGCCATTATCCAGCAGCTTCACGAATCGGGCATCACCATACTTCTTGTCGAGCAGAACGCGAAAATGGCGCTGGCTGTGTCCGACAGGGCTTACGTACTTGAGACCGGGAAGATATCCATGTCCGGCAAGGCGTCTGAGCTTGCCGAGGACGACCGGGTGCGCAAGGCGTATCTCGGCGCATGAGGGAGGAAGAACATGAGCAAATTTGTAATCACCGTCGCACGCGAGACGGGCAGCGGCGGGCACAACATCACGCGGAAGCTGGCAGAAGCGCTGAACGTCCCCTACTATGACCGCGACCTCCTGCGCTATGCTTCCGAGGTCAGCGGCATAAACGAGCGGCTTTTCGGACAGGCGGATGAGCGCATCGGCTTCAAGGAAATGATATCCGCCGCGGAAAAGGTGTATACCGGCGATATACTTCCGCCCGACAGCGACGACTATATCTCCACGGCAAACCTCTTCGCCTTTCAGGCAAAGATAATAAAGGAGCTGGCGCAGCAGGAAAGCTGCATAATCCTCGGCCGCTGCGCAAACTATCTTCTCGAGGATAGACACGACGTTCTGCGCGTGTTCATCCACGCGCCGCTCGAAAGCCGTCTGGCGCGCGTGGCCTCATATTCGCTGGCGTGGTCTGAAAGAGAGGTCGCAAGGCACATCCGCGTTGAGGACAAGCGCCGCGCAGCGTATTACCATTACTATACGGGCGAGGAATGGCGCGACGCGGCAGGCTATGACCTGTGTCTCGACTCCGGCGTTCTCGGCGAGGACGGCTGTGTCGAGCGGATAATGAAGGTGCTTCCTCTGTACTCCGAAAAGTGAACAGCGCAAAAATGCATCCGGTCGGATAACTGACCGGATGCGTTTTCGTATATCATATGTTCTTTATCTGGTTTTGTATCAGCTTGCCGACGGTATCCGCCAGCATGTCCAGAGACTTTATTCGCGCGAAATCCCTGCCATAGACGAGCTTTGCCGCGGGGAGGTCCTCATCGTCGCCCGTGAAAACGCACACGACGGATATCCCATCGGCCCGCGCGCGGCGGACCTCTATTGCCGTGTCGGTTATGCCCGCCTGCTGCTCATATAATTCCGGCTCACCGCCGCGGACAGACGGTATCTTGACAACGTCGTTCGGCTTTACGTCCGACAGCACGATGAGCAGCTTGTGCGCATACGGCGAGGACGCCATGAGATAGTGCGCGGCCGATATCGCAAGCCCGTCACGGTTGCAGCCGTTTGAAACATACTCAAATATTTTCCTGTTGTCGCGCGGCTTGTCATAATCGCGGAAAATGCGCAGGATGGTATAACCCGTCATGGAGCAGAAGGACATGACCCGGCACGGGATGCCGCAGTTCGTCAGGCTCTCAGCGATCATATAGCCCTGCGCGGACACGGCCTCCTGCCGGCTCTTCTGCGAGGTGGACGCGTCGAGGAGGATATCCACGGAAAGGTCGCCGACATCGTCCTGCTCGTTCTTTATGAACACCTTTGAATCGTCCAGCATGGCGGCGCGCCACGCGAGACTGCCGTTCAGCCGCCCGGAGTTTGCCTTTACGGGGGCAGGCTGTAGGTGCAGCAGCACGGAATTTTGTATCTTCCCTGTCAGCTTTGCAATGGCAGTGCGGTTCTGTGAAAGATTGGCCTCATAGCTTGCGCGGTTTTTTTCTATCTGCGCGGCCTCGCGCTGGCGCGAAAGCGCCTCAAACCCGTTTTGGATCTGGGATACATCCGGCCTCTCGCCGCGCGTGAAGTGCAGGTGGCACATTGCGTGACTGCCGGTGCAGATGCTGCGCTCCATCTCGTCCGACACGCGCGGGGAAAAGGCGCTTTTGCCATACTTCGTTTCCATGAACGCGCGCAGCTCCGCGGCGGACATCTTGGTTTTTATCTGCCCGTCCTGCGGCTGCCCCTGTCCGCTGCCGCCGTAGGAATTCTCAGGATGCTCCGCAATGCCGAGGCCGAATTTGCGGAATGTGCCGCTCCCCTGCTTCTTGCCGCGCTTATGCAGCGCCGGGGTTATCAGGCGGCGCTTTGCCGCTTTCTTCTCCTCCGTGCGTATCTGGAACCAGCGTGTGAAAAGCTCCTTCGTGCGAGCAACTATATCCTCCGTCGTCATGTCCGGCGTGAACTCCAGCTCGTCAAGCAGCTTTTCGTCGTAGCCGTTCAGCTCAACGGCCAGACCGAGCACACGGGAAAAATGCGCGTATGTCAGCGCCTCATAAAGATGAAAATCGTCATGCCCGGCGAAGCTTTTCACCGCGGCCTGCGCATAGCTTCGCCGCAGCGCCGCAAGCGCGGGGCGCGCGACGGCTTCCTTCTGGTATATGCTGTTTTCAAGCCCCAGCCAGAAAAGTCCCTCGTAATCGTCCGAATCCTCATACTGCTCAAACGCGCGGAAGAGCGGGATAAACTGCGAATAGTCATAGTGCCGCCGCGCCGCGCCGAGGATGCAGTTCCAGTACAGATCCGCGTGCCCCTCGCTGTCATAGGCCTTGAAATCGGGCGTAAAATCATAGCGCCCGGCGCAGTTCCATACAATGTTTAAAGCGCGCTTCTTTTGAAGCTCCGATATAGTGACCATCAGCGTTCAAAAAGCTCGTCCTCGCCAAGTCCTGCGGGTATGCGCGCGGCAATAACATCCGACACGAGCTGACGCTCAAAGTCGTCAAAGCTCTTGTTTATGATGCCCATTTCAAGCGCCTCATCCAGCCGGAGGCCCTGCTTCGTCAGTCCGATGGCGGCAAGCAGGCCGCGAAGGTCAAGCGCCTTGGTCGATATCTCGGAATTGTCGCACTTGCGCCGCAGCTCCTGAAACAGCTCTGCAAGCTGCTGGGCGTATTCGTCCTTAAGCTTCGTGAACTGCGCGAGCATTAGCTTTTTGAGGTTTTCCGCCGAGATTATCGGCATATTGATGACCATGAAGCGCGAAGCCAGCGCCTCATTGACCTCACGCGTCCCGGCGTAGCCGTAGTTCATGGTGGCGATGAACCTCGTGCACGGGGAAAGCTCTATCCTGTCATATCCGGGCACGTCGATAATGCGGCGGAAGTCCAGCGTCGCGTGCAGCACGGAGAGGGATTCGTTCTTGGCCATGTTTATCTCATCCAGAACGCCGAAGCCGCCCTCGTCTGCGCACTGGTATATCGGCCCGCGGCGCAGGCTGACCTCGCCGTTGCTGAAGGTGTCCGTGCCGATGAGAGAGGCAGCGTCGGTGTTGAGATAGAAGGAAATATCCCACTGGGGCCGGTTGAACACGGCGGCAAGATTTTCCGCAAGGACGTTCTTGCCCGTGGCCTTGGGGCCGACGAGAAGAAGATTCTCCCCCGCAAGCAAGGCCGCCAGCGCCCTGCGCCACACCTCAAGCCCATAGTACATATACTTCGGGCGCGGCACGCGGTATTCTTGCCCGGCATTGACCGGGTATTCCCTGCGGAACGCCTCTATATGCGCAAGCGTGCTCTCGTCTATCCCCTCACTGCGTAGAAATTCAAGCATATCGTTCATATTTTATCCCCCTTTTCCGGAGTATTTTTCGATTCGTATTATAGGCGTTAAGACGCGTTAAGTCAATTGAATCTTGCATTTGTACCGGCGAGCGGTTAGAATTAATATAAGTTTCAGAGCCTATAGGACGGTGAAAACATGGTAGAGCACAGACTGCGGCACAGCTTCCCCACGGTGGACAACAAGGGAATACTGACATACGGCGGAAGTCAGCAGCTTTCAGACAGCGCGGTCATCCGGAAATGCGGCTGCGGCGTCGTTGCGGCGGCGGATCTTTTCATATACCTTCAGCGCTTCCATGCCGGGTGCACGTCAGAGCTGCTTGAAAGCACCGCCGCGATAAGGCCCATTCCGCTTGAAAGCTACAACGGGATACTGCGTGCGCTGTGCCGCCGTTTTTTCCCGGTGACGCCGCCCTTCGGCATAAACGGGCTTGGCCTTGCCTGCGGAATGAACCTTTTCTTTGTGCGCAGTGGATACCGCTTCCGCGCACAGTGGGGAGTGAAGTACAGTATGCTGTGGGAAAGCATAGCGAAGATGCTGGACATGGATATCCCCGTGGTCATCGCCGTCGGGCCGAACCTCCCCTGCTTCTGGCAGAATAACCAGACGGGGCTGTACACGCGTCTGCCTGACGGCAGCTACAGGAAGATAGGCGCGGTGAAGGCGCATTATATGAGCGTGACGGCCCTGGACGGCGAATGGCTGACGGTTTCGTCATGGGGGCACAAATACTACATAAGCCGCCGCGATTACGACATGTACGTGCGCACACACAGCAACGGCCTTGTCTGCAATATCGCGTATATCAAGCCGGTCTGACGGCATATCCTTTACCGGATACGCACGCCGCGCTGCGTATAGCCTGTCGAACGGAGTGGTCATATGCAGCTTATCGCAAGTCTCAACAGCCATATCAACGCCTTTGTGTGGGGGCCGGCCATGCTGGCGCTGTTCGTTTTCACGGGGCTGTTTCTCTCCTTCAAAACCGGGTTTATTCAGATAACGCGCTGGCGCTGCATCATGCAAAAGACCGTTGGCTCTCTCTTTAAGCACAGTGCGGCACACGGCGAGGGCGGCCTGACGCCGTTTCAGGCAATGACAACGGCATTGGCCGGGACTGTCGGCACGGGGAACATTGCCGGTGTGACCGGGGCGCTGTTCGCGGGCGGGCCGGGCGCGGTGTTCTGGATGTGGGTGTCATCCGTGCTGGGGATGGCCACAAAGTACGCGGAGATTGCGCTTGCCATGAAATACCGCTCCGCCGATGCAAACGGAACGCTTCACGGCGGACCGATGTATTATATAGATGCCGGGCTTGGCCGCGGCTGGCGGTGGCTTGCGGTATGCTTTGCCCTGCTTGGCGGGCTTGCAAGCTTCGGCATCGGCAACATCGCGCAGGGCAGTGAGATTGCAGGCGCGATGAGCGCGCTTTTCAATACACCGCGGCTTATAACGGGGATAGGTCTTGCGCTCGTCGTGGGCTTCGTGGCGCTGGGCGGCGTAAAGCGCGTCGGCAATGTGACGGCGCTGCTCGTGCCGCTGATGTCGGTGCTGTATCTTGCGGCGGGGCTTTTCGTGATTATAGTGCGGGCGGCGGACGTGCCCGCGATGCTGTTTCTGATAGTCAAAAGCGCTTTCAGCGCGAAGGCCGCCGCCGGAGGGGCGTTCGGCTATTCCGTGATGCGGGCAATGAAGCTTGGCTTCGCCCGCGGTATTTTTTCAAACGAGGCCGGGCTTGGCTCCGCGCCGATAGCGCACGCCGCCTCCTCCGCAAGCGAGCCTTGCGAGCAGGCCATGTGGGGCGTGTTTGAGGTGTTTGCGGACACGATAGTCATATGCTCCGTCACGGCGTTCACCGTACTGCTATCCGGGATACTCGACGCGCCGGGCGGGCAGGCGGCATACGTCTCCGCCGGGGCTGCGGCCGCTGCGGCGTTCGACGCGGTCATCCCCGGCCATATCGGCAGCGCGGTGATACAGATAAGCCTGATATTCTTCGCTGTCTCCAGCATGATAAGCTGGTGCTACTACGGGGAGAGCTGCTGGGGCTATCTCTCCTCCGGAAGCAGGACGGTCATATTTGTATATAAACTCATTTTCACGGCGGTGTGCGTCGCGGGGGCGGCAGGCTCCGGCGCGCTGATGTGGGATATATCCGACACGCTCAACGGCCTCATGGCCATCCCGAATCTGACGGCGCTGCTGCTCCTCTCCGGCACTGTCGCGGCGTTAAGTCGGGATTATTTCAACAGGGATAGGCAATAAATTTCAAATTTCTGTGGCATATACGCGCACATGATGGTATAATAAAAGCAATTTGCAGCTTACCGCATAAATACATATGAAACGGAGAGAAGGCCATGGATGAAGAGCTGAGGCTGAGGAAGAAAAACCTCATAATGTACCCGCTGGGAACTGTCGGAAGAGATATGATATACAATCTCTTCACCAATTTCATACTCACGTATATTCTTTTCACACGCAAGCTTGACGCGGCGCAGCTTGCCGCCATCACGGCGATAATGGTCGGCGCGCGTATCTTTGATGCGTTCAACGACCCGATAATGGGCAATATAATCGAGCGCACGCGCACGCGCTGGGGCAAGTTCAAGCCGTGGCTCGTCATCGGCATCGTGACGACGTCCATCGTCGTCTACCTCGCGTTCAACACCGACTTGCAGGGCTGGAGCTTTATCTGGTTCTTCGGCATTATTTACTTCATGTACAGCATCACTTACACCATGCACGACATCTCCTATTGGGGCATGATCCCCTCTCTGGGGTCTGACGCGCATGTGCGCAATCAGTTCGCCTCCCGCGCGACGCTGTTCGCCGGTATGGGCGGCGCGCTTGCGGGCTTCCTTATCCCGCGCTTCACGACGGGCGACGGAACTCTCGGCGGCTCGGCAAGCTACGCGTATGGCCGCATCGCGCTTGTGATATGCATCCTTGCACCGCTGTTTCTGTGCTTCACCATCTTCGGCGTGAAGGAAAACCGCAGCTATAACAAGGAAAAGGTTCCGCCCGTCAGCTTCAAGAAGATAATCGGCACCATCGGCGGGAACGACCAGCTTCTGTGGATCGCGCTCATCTTTCTTATCCAGCAGATCGGCAACGGGATAGTGCTGGGCGGCCTCGGCTCCACCTACATATACTTCGACCTTGGCTATCAGGGCGGGTATTATTCCAACTTCTCCACCTTCGGCCTTGCCGCCACGGCGGTGCTGATGGTGTTCTACCCCGCCATTTCCCAGAAAATAAACCGGAAGCCGCTCATGGGCATAATGACGGTGGTCGCGGCTGCCGGGTATATAATAATGCTGGCGATAGGCATAGCGATGCCCGCGGCAAACCCGGCGCTGAAATGCTGGCTGTTCACCGGCGGATATATGCTGGCGAATTTCGGCCAGTACAGCTTCTATCTTATAATGATGATCTCCATACTCAACACCGTTGAGTATAACGAGCTTATCTGCGGCGAACGCGACGAGGCGATAATCTCCTCCCTCCGTCCGTTTTTGACGAAGCTGTCCTCCGCGCTGATTGCCATCATAACCTATATCTGCTATATCATTTTCGGCGTGCTGGGCTACACAAATCAGATATCCGGGCTTGAACAGCTCACCTCCATGGGCGAACTGACAGAGGCGCAGAAGCTCAGCAGCATTGCAGATGTTATAGTGCAGGTGCAGCCGGGGCAGAAAACGGGCCTTCTTATCTGCATAACCGTCGTACCGTTCATTTTCATGTTTGTGTCATACGTGCTATACAAAAAGCACTATAAACTCGACGAGGATGAGTATGTGCGCATCTGCGGTGAGCTGGAAAGGCGTGAGCGCGCGGAATGAACATAACAAAGCTGGCGCTGAAATTTGCGCTGCCGCATCCGGCGCTGGAGGAATACGACAGATTTCTGTTTGTCGGCCCGCACCCAGACGACATTGAGATAGGCGCGGGCGCGACGGCGGCAAAGCTTGCCGCTGCCGGGAATAAGGTGTGCTTCCTCATATGCATAGACGGACGCTTTGGCGACGCGAACGCGCCGCGGGGCGTCACACCGGAGGCGCTTGCCGCCATGCGGCAGGATGAGGCGCGGCAGTCCGCCGCGCGCCTCGGCGTGCATGACGTGCGCTTCCTCGGTCTCACGGACGGCGGCTTCTATACGCAGGATGAGCTTCTGCGCGGCATCGCCCGGAGCATCGGCGAGTTCAGGCCGGACGCGGTGTTCGCGCCCGACCCGTGCGTGACGAGCGAATGTCATATCGACCACCTGAATGTCGGCGAGGCCGTGCGCAGGGCGGCATATCTGGCACCATATGAAAAGATAATGGCCGGGTACGGCGCTGTAAGCGCCCCGGTCTCGGCACTCGCCTATTACATGACGGCAAAGCCGAACGTCTTTATAAAAACCTCCGGATACGTGAAAGCCCAGCTTGACGCAATATTCTCCTGCCATAAGACGCAGTTTCCGGCCGGTTCGCCGGACGCGGAGTCCATCGCGCTGTACATAAAGCTGCGCGCGGCGGATTTCGGCCTGCGCAGCATGAAGGGGCAGGCCGAGGGCTTCCGCGTGCTCGGCGTGACGCAGATGCACTGTCTGCCGGAGGCCGGCGACTGACATACCGAAAAAATTATCAAGGCAAGGCCAATACTTATGGCCTTGCCTTGAATGTTATTCGCCTTATTCGTCACACCGAAAACAGCAGCTCGGTAAATGTCGGGTACGGCCAGTACTTCGTCGCCGTAAGAAGCTCCAGCTTGTCAACAACGGCACGCACGGCCTCGGTTTTCTTTTCCACCTGATTATGATAGTAATCAAGCAGCTCCTCCGGCGTTGCGTTGGGGTTAACGGTCTCTATCGCGGTTTTCAGCTCGACGGTCTTTTCAAGAAGCTCGTCATTGAGTATACACAGCGCGTTTACAAGTGAGGTCTCGACCTGATGCGTCGCGCCGGGGATGGCGGAGTACTTCGACACAATGGTATTGCAGAGCTTGGCCTCATACTCGGAAACGGCGTTCATAATACCGTGCTGGACGATGTCCACAAGGGTCGCCGCCTCGATATGGATGACCTTGCAGTACTTTTCAATATGGATGTCGTGGCGGGACATTATCTCCTCATGGGTATACACGCCCTGCCGAGTAAGAAGCTCGATATTCTTCGGCAAAATGTAGGACGGCAGCGCCTCCGCCGTGTTTTTGAAGTTTGCAAGCCCGCGGCGCTCCGCCTCGGCTATCCACGCCTTGTCATAGCCGTTGCCGCCGAAGATGATGCGCCTGTGCGCCGTGAACGCGTCGCGGATAAGCTCATGCAGGGTCTCATTGAAGTTCTCCGCCTTTTCAAGCTCATCCGAAAAACGGCTTAGCTCATCAGCCATTATTGCGTTGAGGACCGTGACCGGCCCGGCGATGGACTGGCTAGACCCGGCCATGCGGAATTCAAACTTGTTGCCCGTGAACGCGAGGGGCGACGTTCTGTTGCGGTCCGTCGTATCCTGCGGGATAGCCGGGAGCACATCCACGCCGATGCGCAGCGTGCGGTGCTCAAGCTCGGAATAGCCGCGCTCATCCACTATCGCGTCCACTATCCCTTCAAGCTCCGCGCCGAGGAAGATGGACACTATCGCGGGCGGCGCTTCCTGCGCGCCGAGGCGGTGGTCGTTCCCGGCAAAGGCGACGGAGCAGCGAAGAAGCTCCTGATATTCATCGGCCCCCTTGACGAACGCGGCAAGGAACAGCAGAAACGCTGCATTCTGGCTGGGCGTCTTGCCCGGCGAGAAGAGATTGACGCCGGTATTCGTGGACAGCGACCAGTTGATATGCTTGCCGGAGCCGTTCACACCGGCAAAGGGCTTTTCATGCAGCAGACAGACCATGCCGTGCCGCTCGGCGACCTTCTTCATCGTCTCCATAACGAGCTGGTTCTGGTCGCTGGCGGTGTTCGCGTCGGTGAATATGGGGGCCATTTCATGCTGCGCCGGGGCAACTTCGTTATGCTTCGTCTTTGACAGCACGCCCAGCTTCCACAGTTCCTCGTCCAGATCCTTCATATACGCGGCAACGCGCGGCCGGATGACTCCGAAATAGTGATCGTCAAGCTCCTGCCCCTTGGGCGGCTTCGTGCCGAAAAGTGTCCTGCCGCAAAGGCGAAGGTCCTCGCGCTTGTTGAACATCTCTTTGTCGATGAGGAAATACTCCTGCTCCGCGCCGACCTGCGGCGTGACGCGGTAAACATCAGTCTCGCCAAAGAGGTGCAGCACACGCACGGCCTCGCGGTTGACGGCCTCCATGGAGCGCAGCAGCGGCGCTTTCTTGTCCAGCGCTGCCCCGCTGTAGGAGCAGAACACCGTCGGGATGCAGAGACTGCCATCCTTTATGAAGGCAAAGGCCGTCGGATCCCACGCGCTGTAGCCGCGCGCCTCAAACGTGGCGCGCAGGCCGCCGGTGGGAAAGCTGGAGGCGTCCGGCTCACCGCAGACGAGCTCAGACCCGGAAAACTCCATGGTTATCCGGCCGCCGGGCGCGTTCTTGATGAAGCTGTCGTGCTTCTCCGCGGTTATACCGGTCATGGGCTGGAACCAGTGCGTAAAATGCGTGGCCCCGCGCTCCAGCGCCCATGTCTTCATCGCGTCGGCGATATCGTTGGCCGCCGAAAGCGGAAGCGGCTGGCGGCTTTTCAGGCACTGACGCCACACCTGCATCGCAGGCGCGGGAACGTACTGCTCCATCACCTGCTCATTGAAAACCATAGAGCCGAACAGCTCCGGTATCCTGTTTATACTCTCACTCATCTTAAGCCCCTCCCAGTACAGCGAAAAAACAAAAATCAGTCAGTCGTGTAATTATCGAAATAGCCCTGAATGTAAACTATAGGCGTGCCCTTGTCTCCGCTGCCGGAGGTCAGATCGCACAGTGAGCCGATAAGATCCGTCAGGCGGCGCGGCGTGGTCCCCTCGGAGACCATCTTGCCGACAAGGCTGCCGTCCTTCTTCTTTATCTCGCCCTTTATCGCCTCGCGCAGCGCCTCGCCAGAAAGCGCGGAGAAGTCGTTGTCCGCAAGGTACTTGAGCTTCAGCTCGTTCGGCGTGCCCTCAAGGCCGCTTGTATACGCGGGCGAGACCACAGGGTCTGCAAGCTCCCATATCTTGCCCACGGGGTCTTTGAAAGCGCCGTCGCCGTAGACCATGACTTCAACATGCTTCCCCGTGAGGGAGAGCATCTTTGCCTGAATGTCCTCAACAAGTGCCTGACAGTCGCGCGGGAAGAGCTTCACGGTGGATTCCGTCGCCTTATTTGTGCCAAGCAGGCCGTAGCGCGCGTTATAGCCGCTGCCGTTCACAGGCGTGGTGAGGATATCGTCCAGCCCGCACACGCGCGCCGCCCCCGCGGCCTTAAGTATGCGCTTTGTGCGGGAACGCGTGTGAATATCACAGCAGAGGACGTTTTTTGTGTACTTGAGTATCTCGCGGGCGTCGTTGGCAAAGATTATCTCCGCCTCGGCTCCGCTTTCCTTTATGATGTCGGAGTAATACTGCACATAGTCCACGCCGGTGAAGGGGTGCACGGTATATCCGAACAGCTCTCTGTATTTTTCAAGCGTGAGAACGTCCTTGTACGGGTCTATCCCCTTCTCGTCCAGCGCGTCGATATCCACAAGATGATTGCCGACCTCGTCAGACGGATAGGACAGCATGAGCACGACCTTTTTCGCGCCGCCTGCGATGCCGCGCAGGCAGATGGCGAAGCGGTTGCGGCTGAGTATCGGGAATATGACGCCGATAGTCTCCCCGCCAAGCTTTTCGCGCACGTCCGCCGCGATATCGGAAACAGCCGCGTAGTTCCCCTGCGCGCGGGCAACTATGGCCTCCGTCATGGCAATTATATCGCGGTCACGCACTTCAAGCTCGCCGTTTTCAACGGCCTGCATAACGCTGCCGCAGACTATTTCACTGAGATCGTCGCCGTTGCGTATGATAGGCGCGCGCAGCCCGCGGGAAACTGTGCCGACCATTCTTCCCATAGCAAAAATTCTCCTCTATAATTCAAAAGTGTGAAAAAACAACGGTAGAAAGTATACTATAATTCGCGCGGCTTGTAAATAAATTTTTACGCCCGCTTTACACCGCTGAGCGCAGCGAAAACGCCTCCCGCGCGGTATCATCGCGCAGGAGGCGTAAGTTTCTGTCTATTATTCAAGTGGAAAGAAGCATTCTGTCGTTGTCCAGCTCCTTGCCAACGCCGGCCTTGAAGCTTTCAAGCAGGTCCTGTATGGTCAGGCCCTTGCGCTTTTCGCCGCTGACGTCCTGAATGATGCGGCCCTTGTCCATCATCAGCGTTCTGTTGCCAAGCTCAAGCGCGGACTGCATATTGTGCGTTATCATAAGGCAGGTCAGCTTGTTCTCTGCGACGATCTTCTGTGTCAGCGCCAGCACCTTTTCCGCGGTGCCGGGGTCGAGCGCGGCGGTGTGCTCATCCAGCAGAAGGAGCTTCGGCGGCACGATGGTCGCCATCATCAGCGTGAGCGCCTGACGCTGTCCGCCGGACAGCAGCCCGACGGGCTGACGCAGTCTGTCCTCCAGCCCCATGCCAAGGAGCGAGAGCTTTTCGCGGAACATCTCCCTGTCCTGCTTCGATATCTGCGCGAACCATCCGCCGTGCCCCGCGGCAAGGGCGAGATTTTCTTCAATGGTCATGCCGGGCGCACTGCCGGACATGGGGTCCTGAAACAGGCGGCCGATATTCTTGGCCCTGCGGTATTCCGGCAGGAAGGTGATGTCCTCTCCGCCAAGTTCAATGGTGCCGCTGTCAGTGAAGAAGCTGCCGCCGATGGCATTGAACAGCGTGGATTTGCCCGCGCCGTTCGCCCCGATTATCGTCACGAAATCACCGGCGTCAAGATGGAGCGAAAGATCCTCCAGCGCCTTTTTCTCGTTGACTGTGCCGGGGTTAAAGGTCTTGGATATATGAGACAAGGTCAGCATCAGCAGCTTCCCCCTTTCCCGCGCGCCGCGGCCGCGCTGCGCATACGGCGGCGCAGCATTGGTGCCTGCTGCTTGAGATACGGCACGGATATCGCCAGCACGACTATCACCGACGAAACGAGCTTGAGCATGAAAGCCGGCATGTTGAGCCGAAGCGCTATCGTGTATATGATCCTGAATATCAGCGCGCCAAGCACGACGCCGACTGCCCGGCGGAAAACGCCGCCGCGCCCCATCACCGTGCCGCCTATCAGCAGCGATGCCAGCGCGATAGTCACCATGCCGGTTCCGAGGTTTATGTCCACCGCCTTCTGTGCCTGCGCCATAAGGCAGCCGGAAAGCGCCGTGAACGCGTTCGCCACGCAAAGCCCGACGGTGGTCGTGAACGCGGGGTTTATCGAGGACGAGCGAACCATTATCGGGTTATTCCCCGTGGCGCGGATGGCAAGGCCGAGGCGCGTGCGCAGGAAGAGTGTGAGGATGACCAGCGCCGCGGCGACGGCAGCGGCGGAGACGACGAGCTTATAGAGGCCGCTGAACGCGGTTCCGGCAAGCGTCGCCTTGGTTATGGTGAACACCGTCTCCGCCTTATTGAGATTCAGCAGCGACGAGCCGCCCATAACGGCAATGTTGATGGAATAAAGCGCAGTGTTGACGATGATGCCGGCAAGCAGGCTGTTTACGCCCATTCTTGTTTGCAGCACAGCCACGACGAAGCCGGAGCATATCCCGGCGGCCATGGCCGCCCCCAGCGAGAGCCAGGGGTGACCGGCCAGGGCCACAACAGCGCCGACGGCAGCGCCCAGCGTGAAGCAGCCGTCCGTGGACATATCGCAGACATTCAGCATGGAGTAGCTCAAAAACAGCGCCAGCACGGTCAACGAGCAGGTCAGTCCAAGCTCTGCCGCTGTTTGCCCAAGGGAAAGGATAGTGGACAGATCCATTTTATATGCCTCTTAGTTTGTAATATCTGTATCAGCCGTTGAGGTCGCCGAAGCTCTCCGCCGTGGTTATCTCCTGCACGCGGGTGCAAAGCGGGGCAAAGACCTTCTCGACCTCCGCAAAGTCGTAGCCGAGGGCGGCGCAGGTGTCGGTGTTCACGGTGGCGGTGCCGTTGTCAAAGGTCATAACGGGCGTGGATGCGGGGGATGCGCCGTCCAGCAGCATCTGCGCGATCATGTTCGCGGTCTCAACGCCGAGGTTTGCGTAATCAACGCCGTAGCCGAGGAACGCGCCGTTGAGGGCGAAGGAGTCAGCGCCGGTGTACTGGGGGATGCCGGCCTCGATGAAGGTCTCGTAAATTGCAAGCTCTGCGGTCATTATGGTGTTGTCGGTCGGGGTGAACACGGCGTCAACGCCGTCGGAAACGAGCGCCTGTGCGGCGAGCATGACCTCGTCAGTGGTGGTTCCGGTGCGTTCAACATACTTCACGCCGCGCTCGTCGAGGAAGGCCTTTGCTTCCGTGATGGCGGATGCGGAGGAATCCTGACCCTGATCGTAGAGAAGTCCGATGCAGTCCGCGTCCGGATCAAGGGCGAAGATGAGGTTCATTATTGCGGCGGTGTCAAGGTAGTCGGAGGCGCCGGTCACGTTCGCGCCGGGTGCCTCAAGGGATTCGACAAGGCCGGTGCCAACAGGGTCGGACACGGCGGAGAACACGACGGGCGTGCCGCTGTCCTCGGTCGCGGTCTGCATACGCATTGCAACTGGCGTTGCAACGCCGACCATGACGTCAACGTTATCAGCGAGGAAACCGGCAATGATCTGCTCCATAACGCTTGCATCGGCATTGCAGTTATCATAAAGCACGTTGAAGGTGACGCCCTTCTCCTCGCCTATCTCGGCAAGGCGGGACTGGATATTCTCAACTATCTGGTTGAGAGAGGCGTCGTCCACATAGTTGCACAGGCCGACGGTGAACTCTGTCTTTTCACCGGCGGTGTCTGCTGCGGCTTCCGCCGTGGGCGCTGCCGTTGCTGCGGCCGGGGTTTCGGCCGTGCTGCCGCAGGCGGCAAGCGCAAGGCACATTATAACGGCGAGAACGCCGGCCAGAAGCTTACGGATGTTGTTGTTTTTCATGAGATTTTCCTCCATTATTCGGCCTGTCGGCCTTTGTTTATATTCTGGGCAGAGATGGAGGGGCCGCTGCCGACGGCCTTGATTTGGAGCGCGGCAATAAAAAAACAGCCCCCTGTCCCCTACATGGGACAAGAGCTGCACACTCCTGCGATACCACCCAAATTGGTGCATAAGCACCCTCTCGCTTACGCGTACCATCATACGCGCCCCAAAAAGATAACGGTCCGGGTATCCGTCGGCATCTACTGAGGCTTGCGCCCGTTCAAACCGCCCTCAGAAGTCCATTCAGCCCGCGCCATACGGCTGTGATCGCACCACCCACAGCTCTCTGCACACTGGTTATGCAAGCCTACTACTCTTCTTCACAGGTTTATCGCTTATCAAATTATGGGCTGATTATAGTCTCATACCGCGCAGGTGTCAAGCCGCATTTTTCTCCAAATTATGACCGCGGCGGCATTGAAAATTTTGTGCAAAAAACATGCAGCAGTTTAAATGGGCAAAGCTGCTCGTTAACCCACACGCACACAGCCGCATAATATGGACCGAGAGTTTTTCTCATTCACTTCTGGGAGGAATCACCTTGGTCAAAAACAAATCCGACAATGCTTACAGATTCGGGTCATTGCCGGAAAACGCGCCGCTCGCCGCGGCATACGTGCCGATGCAGCGTTCGGCAAGCCCTGCGTATGAGTCCAACGAGGCTCTTTCGCGCGGAACTCTGTTCCCCGGCCTTGATCTGCCGTTTATGAATATAGTCAACAACAGCGTCGCCGTCACGCCCGCGACGGAATTGCAGGCCATATGCTTCGTCGCGCATGAGCTTGCGCTGTATCTGGATACGCATAGAGACGACGCTGAGGCGTTTGCGATGTATCAGACCTTCCTTGCGCTCAAGCAGGAGGCGCATGAGCGCTACGTAAAGCTGTACGGCCCGGTCACTCACAGCGACATGCTGTGCATGGAAGCCTACACATGGCCCGACGACCCGTGGCCGTGGGACTATCAGAGAAAAGCGGAGGGCTGAGATATGTTCATATATGAAAAGAAATTGCAGTATCCTGTGAGGATAAAAAACACGAACCCCGCGCTTGCGAAGTTCATCATTTCGCAGTACGGCGGGCCTGACGGAGAGCTTGGCGCGTCTCTGCGCTACCTCAGCCAGCGCTACTCCATGCCGTACCCCGAGCTTAAAGGGCTTCTGACCGATATCGGTAGAGAAGCCCCTGAAATGTTCCTTTCAGGGGCTAACG
>UMHM01070457.1_pt1 | contig 64496 bp, 51 predicted proteins | sample 1965501 | NCBI WGS metagenome assembly UMHM01 (sample SAMEA4836095, study PRJEB28245) | human gut metagenome | biome: gut microbiome; material: fecal sample | place: Denmark | collected 2008
CGCATTTGTCCAATCGCCCTTGCCGGCTGCTGCGCAGCCGCCCTTTACGGGGTTGCCTCGCCGGCACCCCATTGCCGGCTCGCCCTGCGGGCAAATGCTGCGCATTTGGCTAATCCCCCTACAAGCCTTCGGGGGCTTTGCCGGGCGCTTTGTCGGACGATAGGTCCCGCGAGAGTAGATAGCTGCCAGGATTAATGAGCCCGATCAAGCTAACGCTTGGTCGGGCTCTTCGTTTTCAGGCGTGGGTGCGTTTTGTGGCGGTGATCGTCCTCCTCCCATGTCGATGGTTGACTCGGCGACGCCTCACGGCGCCTCGCTGGCGCTGGGCAGGGGGATGCCGTCTGTGTGTGTCGGTGGATGGGGCGGAACGTCTCACGGCGCGCTGGTGGCGCGCTCCCGCCGCGGCTGTTCGCTTCGCTCTCAGCCCCCCCAGGGTGAGGGGCTGCGCGCCCCTACCCCCGGACCCCTACCTGCGGCAAGCTGAGCTTGCAGGCTTTTGCGCGCTGCGCGCGCGTGCTGCGCTCCGCGCAGGTGTTTCTGTGCTGGCGCACGGAGCGACCCGCGCGTGTTGTGCTGGCGCATGCAGCGACCCGCAGTGTGCGCGCTGTCTGCGCGCTCCCGCCGCGCCGCTCGCTCTGCTCGCGGTCCCCGGGGTGAGGGGCTGCGCGCCCCTACCCCCGGACCCCTACCCGCGGCAAGCTGAGCTTGCAGGCTTTTGCGCGCTGCGCGCGCGTGCTGCGCTTCGCGCAGGTGTTGCTGTGCTGGCGCACGGAGCTACCCGCCGTGTTGTGCTGGCGCATGCTGCGACCCGCCCGTGTGCGCTGGCGCGTGCCACCACCCGCCCGTGTGTGCTCAGTCTCAGCTTCGGCAGAGTCTCCCCCCGACGCTCAGCCATTGCTCCAAGGCTTCCTTGAGCTGCTCGGAGTGATAATAGTTGCTCTCCCGGATGCGTCGGACGCTTCGCGTGAGTGCCGGGATGATTTCCGTTTCGGCGTCGCACATGATGTCTCTCAAGATGTCTTTTTCAGCTTCGCACAGGGTTTCAGCCGGGCCCGGCAGTGCGTTCATGCGGGTGTTGAGTTCGCAAAATTGCTGCGCGCAGGTGATGATGTCAGGGGCTGCTGCGTCGGCGCTTGCCCGGTTTTCGATGGTTTCAAGCCGGGCGATGAGTGTTTTGACGGAGTTTTCGACTTGTCGGGTGAGTTCGATGTAGGTTTGAAGTTCGGGGGTGTTGTGGGTGTTGAGGTCGGGCAGGGTGTTGCTTTGGATGCTGTTATTGAAGATGATGGAGTTTGCGTTGATGATGAATTTCAGGAGGGGGATGGTGGCGTTGCGGAGGGAATCGGAGTCATAACAGGCTTCGTAGATGTAGATGCGGATGAGTTTTCCGAGGGATTGTTGCTCGAGGCCCAGGAGTTCTTCGTCTGAGATGATGTTGCTGTGGTTGAGGCCGTCGCGGAGTTCGGGGTGCTGCTTGGCGAGTTGGAGGGTTTGTGTTGCGGCGCTGATGATTCTTTGTCCGCAGATGCTGACGCCGGGGGCTGCGGCGTCGGCGTTTTCTTTGTTGTCGACGATGGCGATGGTGTCGCGGAGGTCCGCCATGGCTTTGATGAGGGCGCGCTGGGCGGCTATGCTTTCTATATGGGCGTTGTTGATCGGGCGTTGGTGGTCCGGGGGGAGGGGGATGGGGGCGGAGAAGGTCGGGAGGTTGATGAGGAGTGTCAGGGCGGCGATGATGAGGGGTGTTTTCATGAGGTTATGGGGCTTCGGTGTATGGGGGAGGGGTGTTGCGCTGTGTCGGGGTTGTGTTGGTGAGGTGTTTCTGTATGGATGTTACACGTTTCGGCCTGTTCTGTCAAAGGGGGAGTGTGTTGGTGACGTTTTTTTGCTGGGGGTGGGAGTGCTGTTCGGGGGGCTGTGGGCGGGCAGGGGGGCTGTGGGCGGTGCGCTGCTGTGGGGGGCACAAAAAAAGGCGGCTCGGGTTTTCCGAGCCGCCGCTGTGTGCTGGGGGAAGTTTGGCTTACATGCCCGTCTGGGGCTGAAGGTCTTCAAAGACTTTCTTGAGGGCTTCGGATTCGTAGCCGTTGCTCATGCCGATTTTCATGAGGACTTGCACGAAGCGCATGAGGGGGGCTTCGAGTTTCTGCTTAGCCAGCGGCTCAAGTTCTTTCCGAATGGCTTCGTTGTTGCCGGCGAGGGCTTCCATCTTTTCGTCGTTCTGCTTGAGCTTGTCGAAGATTTGAATGAGCTTGGGAGCGGCGGCATCAGCGGAGGCTTTGTCCTTGACGGTTTCGAGCAGGTCGTTGGCGCTTTCGAGGTCGGCTGCCATTTCGTCGATGAAGGGGACGAGTTTCTGCGCTTCGGGGGAGAGCGTGGCGGGGTCGATGGATGCCGCGGGGGTGGTGGGGGTTGCCGGGGTTACGGGGGCCGCGGGGGTGGTGGTCTGTGCGAGGGCGCAGCTGGCGGCCAGGGCGGCGGTGATGAAGAATGTTTTCATGTTGTTGTTGTTGTGTTTGTGCTCGGCCGCTGTGGCCTTGCGTGTGTACAGGATAGCTTGATTTGGGGGCGGCGTCAAATCAAAAGAGTGGGCGGGTGCTTGCTTTTTCTACCGATTGGGGTTGGGTTGCGGGGCTGTGGGGTTGTGTGCTGACTCAGGAGGGTGTTTGCGGGCTAACAGTGGGCGGGGTGGGGGCTGGGTTGTGCGGGTGCTGGGCGGTGCTGGGTTCATGTCGCCCTTTGTCCTTGCCATGGGGCCGGGCTCTGTGTAGAATGTGTGTATGATGATGCTCGCTAATATCGGGTCGCCGTCGCAGTGGTTTATTCTGATTCTGCTTTGTTTGCTGATTTTCGGGGCGAAGCGGCTGCCGGATATTGCGCGGGCGCTGGGGCGTAGTTTGGGGGAGTTCCGCAAGGCTCGTCGTGAGTTTGAGGAGGAGTTGATGCGTTCTGAGGCGCAGGAGTCGACGCGGCCGGCGTGTCCTGTGCCGCTGGCGAATGGGTCTGCGCCGAAGGATGGGGCGGCTCTTCCGTCGGTGCCTGGGGCTCAGGCTTCGGGTTCTTCTCAGGCGGAGGCGGGGGCCGCGGGGACGGGTTCCGCTGCTGTGTCCGGGGCGGGGGCTTCGGCTCAGGGGGCTGCTGCGGGTGGTTCCGCCGCTTCTGAGGCTCCCAAGGGCTGAGGTTGCGCGGTTTTCTCGGGGGCTGAGTCGGCTCGTTTGGTTGTTCGGGCTTCTGGAAGTTCGCGGGCTTGATGGCGCGGGCGGGGTCTGGCTGCGGGGCTGCGTTGCGGTTTACGCATGTCCGTCGGCGTTGCGTAGCAGTCGGATGATTTCTTTTCGCTGGCAGAGGCGCGCGAGGGTGAGTGGTGTGTCGCCGTTTTGATCACGCGCGTTGATGTCGGCTCCGGCGTCGAGCAGCAGTTGTGCGATGGTGCTGTTGAAGGCGTTGTGCAGCGGGGTGCGCCCCTCCGCATCGCGGGCGCGGACGTCTGCGCCTGCGGCCAGAAGTTTTCGCACGAGGCCCGCTGAAAGGGCTGTATGCAGGGGCGTGCTCCCTGCGTTGTTGCGCGCATTCACCTCGGCCCCAGCCTTCAGCAGCACCCGGGCACTGGTCGCCTGCGTGCATTCGTGCAGGGGGGTATTGCCGTCCTTGTCGCGGGCATGGACGTCGGCGCCGGCTGCGATGAGCTCTCGCACACGATCTCCTCGGCCTTCTTGGTGCAGGGGTGTGCGTCCCTTTTCGTCTCGGGCGTTGACGTCGGCTCCTGCTTCAAGCAGCACCTGTGTCAATTCAGCGCCTCGGGCGTCGTGAAGAGGGGTGCGGCCCAAGCGGTTGCGCGTGTTGACGTCCGACCCGGCCTTGAGGAGGAGTCGCGCCATGTCCGCGTTCTGCCACTCGTCGCTTCGATGGAGAGGTGTTTCTCCCATGTTGTTCAGGGCGTGCAGATCTGCCCCGGCTTCGAGCAGCACGGCGGCAAATTCCGGCACGGAGGCTATATGCAGTGCTGTGTCGCCGTTTTGATCGCGGGCGTTGACGTCGATGCCGGCCGCCAGCAGGGCGCGAGCTACCCCGGGGTCTGCCTCTTCATCGGAGCGGTGCAGGGGTGTTCGCCCGAAATCCGAACGAGCCGCTATATCGGCTCCCATCGCCAAGAGGGTCTGGACACAGTCGGCATTCGCAGCGCAGTGCAGGGGCGTTTCTCCGAACCCGTCGCGAGCATTGACCTTGGCTCCGGCCTCGACCAGGGCCCGAATGACATCGCCCGAGGCGGCGGAAAAGAGGGGGGTAGATCCGAGCTCGTTGCGGGCGTTGGCGTCGGCTCCGGCTTCGACGAGCGCGCGGACGTCGTCCCCCGTTTCCGCCATGAAGAGGGGCGTGTTGCCTGTTTCATTGCGGATGTTGGGATCGCCTCCTTCCTGCAGCAGGAGTCGGAGGATGGGTGTTTCCTGCATGAGTGCCGCCAGATGCACGGCCGTCATCCCGAATGGGAGCTTCTGATTCGGTGAAGCGCCTTCCTCCAGCAGGCGTCGGGCGGTCTTGAGGTCTCCGCTGCGAATGGCTTCCGCCAGTTCTTGCTCGGGGCTGCGCTCTTCGTCTCCGGGGGCGTCGGTCAATGGCTCCGCTGAGAAGAGGCTCATCATGACGCTCGGGCTGCCGTTCCTGATGGCGTGTTCCAGAACGGAGACGCCGTCCTCGTCGATGGCTTGAAGATCCGCTCCTGCGGCGACCATCCTTCGGAGGCGTTCCTCGTCGCCGTTTGTGATGGCGTCGATGAGCTCCGCAACAGCGGGATCCGGCTTGTTGGTGGAGGCGGTCTCTTTTTTAGGGCGTTTCATGGTATGGCGTTATGTTTGAGGTGTTGGCCGCGATACAAGGCTTCATCCTATCACGCGGAGTGACTGCCGTCAAGCGGCGAGGGTGCCGGGTACCAAACGGTGCAGGGCGGCTGCTTGTTGGGCATGCGGCTCTGTGTCATGCGCTTTGGGGCTTGATTCGGGGCGCGGGGTGGTCTATCATGAGAGGGTGAGGATGCGGTGCTGTTGCTCGCGTGTCTTTTCGGCTTAAACGGATTCAAGAAAGGAGTTGATATGAAGATGTTTCGGATGATGGCGGCTGCTCTGTCGGCTGCTCTGTCGGCGGCTTGTGCGATGGCTCAGGGTGCGGAGGAGGTGGCGACGTCGGCGGCAGCCGGTGCCGCCGCGCCTGGGGGTGAGGCAGGCGCTTCTGCCGCCGCAACGGGCGCGGAGCGGCTTTCTCCGCCGGATCAGTTGGTGCTGCGCGCTTACCAGTGGGTGAAGGTGCCCGAGCTGCCGGAGCTCCGCGGTAGAAGGGGGCTGCGAATGCGACACGTTGGTCTTTTGTCGAACGGCGAAACGGCGGAGGTGGGCGCGCCGGATGTTTATCTGGTGGCTGAGTACGGGAGCGGTGATGAGGCGCGGACGGAGCGCATGCGATGCCGCTATGTGATTTTGGAGGCTTACCGAGGGCACAGTTGCAAGATGCATTTGCACGATTTGGACGGTGATGGTGTGCCGGAGTTGCTGGTGGAGTATTTGTCGCTGACGGACATGCCCCGCTTGAGTATCTATGCGTTCAAGGCTCGGGATGCGGAGCTAGGATTTGGAAAGTGGACGTCAGGGCTGCAACCTTTGGTGCGAAAGTTGAGCAAGCATCTCGTGGCTCTGCACGATGGCGGGGTGTTGGAGTTGCAGGATGCTTGGTGTGCCGATATGCGGACTCCTATTCCTGCGCCTCGCCGCTATGTGTGGCGCGAGGGGCAGCTTGAGCCGCTCGAGGGTGAGAAATGAGGCTCGGCCTCGGCGTTGCAGCGGGCAAGGCTAGACGGCACGGGGCTGGGGTGCCATCGTACCGTCGATGACGGCGCGCCCGGTGCCGTCTGGGGGTGGTTTGTGCCGGGTGATGCGCGGCTGAGGGGGAGCTCACGAGGGCGCTGTGGCCTGTGGGCCGAAGCGGCCCGCTCGGCGCGTTGTCAGGATGTTCCCGCTGCTTCGGCCGCAGTGTTGATGCTGGTTGCAAAGGGCAGGGGCTGCGCTGCGCGTGTTGCCGCGGGGCAGCGGCTTTTGTGATGGCTCCGGTGGGTATAGCGTATAGCGGCGGGCCGCGCGGGTGCGGCGGTTGGGCGCTGCCTCAGCTTTCGGCGCCTGTCGGCTCGTCCGGGGTGACGACGCGCTCTTTCCACTCGGCGGGGATGCGGCAGGGGCGTCCCTGGGGCATTTGGACGAGGGCGAGGCGCTGGAGGACGCTGACGCAGAGTTTGTTGTCTTCGGCGCGCCGCACTTCGAAGCGGAACCAGAGGGAGGAGCCGCTGGCTTTTTCGATGCAGCCGAGCACCTTCATGTGGTCGGCAAGGTAGGCGGGGGCGTGGTAGTCGACTTCGTGCCGCACGAGGACGGTGTGCCGGCCTTGTTTGGCGAGTTCGGCGTAGTCGATGCCGAGGGCGGAGGCCATTTTGGTGCGGCACTCTTCAACCCAGCGCAGGTAGGCGAGGTTGTGCACGACGCCGCCGCAGTCGGTGTCGTAGTACATGACTTGGTAGGGGAGGGTGTACTGGGCTGTCATGGGTGGGGAGGGGGTGCGCTGCCGAGGGATAAAGAAGGGGAGCGCCTGCTGCGGCGCTCCCCTTCGGTGGGAGGTTGTTGAGGGTGTGTTTACTTGAGCTTGAGGATGTCGACGATGGCGGAGGTGACTTCCTTCATGTCGTCCATGGTGAGCTCGCCCATGTGGGCGATGCGGAAGGTCTTGTCCTTGAGGCCGCCGTAGCCGTTGCCCAGCTGCATGTTGCGCTCGGCGAGGGCCTTGTTGAGCTCGGGGATGGAGATCATTTCGCTGCTGCCCTTGGGGTGCGAGTCGATGACGGTGAGGGTCTTGGAGAGGTATTTCTCGTTCGGGTAGACGCGGAAGTACTCGTTGGCCCAGGTTCGGACGAACTGAGCCATTTGCTCGTGGCGGGCGAAGCGGTTCTCGATGCCTTCTTCATTGACGATGTGCTGGAGCTGTTTGTCCATGGCGTACATGATGGAGAGGCAGGGGGTCGAGGTGTACTGGTAGTTCTTTTTGTCGATGAAGTCCCAGATGGTGCGCAGGTCGAAGTAGAGGCCGCGGTGCTCGACTTCGGCGGTGCGGTCGTAGGCTTTGCGGCTCATGGCGCAGATGGCCATGCCGGGGGGCAGGGCGAGGGCTTTCTGCGTGGAGGTGATGAGGATGTCGATGCCGAGTTTGTCGGTTTCGATCTTGGAGCCGGCGGCGGAGGAGACGGCGTCGACGCACCAGACGACGTCCGGGTACTTCTTCATGACCTCAGCGATTTCTTCGACGGGGTTCTGGACGCCGGAAGAGGTTTCGTTGTGCGTGACGGTGATGAGGTCATACTTGCCGGTGGCGAGGGCGGCGTCGACCATTTCCGGGGTGGTGGGCTGGCCCATTTCACTGGAGAATTTGTCCGCCGGGACGCCGTTGGCCTGGGCCATTTTGAACCACTTGTCGCCGAAGGCGCCGATGGAGAAGACGGCGGCGCGCTTGGCGGTGCAGGAGCGGATGGCGCCTTCCATGAGGCCGGAGCCGGAGGAGGTGGAGAGCAGGATGCGGTTCTCGGTGAAGAGGATCTTCTGCATGTTGTCGGAAATGCGCTTCTGGATTTCCGAGGCTTTCTTGGAGCGGTGCCCGATCATCGGCAGGCTGAGCTCTTTGAGGATGTCTTCAGACACGACGGTCGGACCGGGAATGAACAATTTAATGGCCATAGTGAAAATGTCTTTCTGCGAGAATGACTTTAGCACGTTCGGGCCGCGATGGCGAGCACAAAGTTCTGCTGTTGACGAAGATGAGCCTTGCATGTGCGGGCTTTTCTGCTAGGATAGGCGGCATATGAGGATTTCTGCTCCCCCCGTCCTGATGTTTCTGGCAGCGGCTGCGGCGTTTGTGTCACCGGCGTCGGCCGAGCCTGTTGTTGTTAACCGCGTTGCGGCGACGGTCAACGGGCGCCCGGTGACGTCGGCGGAGGTGCGGATGGCTCTGGCGCCGGCGGTGCGCGAGCTCTCGGTGCTGTATCCGCGGCAGGGGCCTCAGTTCGTCGCCGAGCTGGTGAAGGCGAAGAAGGCGGTGCTCAATGAGTTGATTGAGCGTGAGCTGGTGCTCTCGGAGTTCGAGTCGAAGGGCTACGTGATGCAGGAGCGCTATGTGGATTCGGAGATTAACCGCCGCATTCTCGTGCATTTCAACGGTGATCGCGATGCCTTCCTCAACATGCTCCGCCAGTCGGGGATGACGTTCGAGGATTATCGCCGCAATGTGGTGAAGGAGGTGTCGGTGGATATGATGCGCTCGATGCGCTATGAGCGCGGCGTGCCGCCTTCGCCCGATGCCGTGCGTCAGGAGTATCGCCGCATGGGCTCCGAGCTTCGCGATTTGACGAAGGATGAGATTGTGTATGACAAGATTCTGCTGGCGGCGCAGGATCCGTCGACGCCCGGCAATTCGCCCGATGAGCAGTATCAACGGGCCTGCAATCTCTGCGACCGCATTCGGTCGGGCAAGATGTCGTTCGCGGATGCGGCTCGCGAGTATTCGTCGGACAGCCACGCCAAGGACGGCGGACGCTGGCCGAAGATGAAGCGCTCGGATCTGGCACCGGATTTTGCCGGGGTGATTTTCAATGCGGAGGAGGGCAAGATTCTCGGTCCGCTGGCGGATCCCTACGGCTTTACGATTGTGCGCGTGGTGCGCAAGGATCTGGCTCCTGCGCCGCCGCTGAGCGATGAGACGGTGCGCGAGCGTGTGGAATCGTCGGTGGTGCGCACGCGCAGTGAGGCGCGCTATCGCGAGTGGGTGGAGCGCCTGCGTGCGAATGCGGTGATTCGCACGTATATTTAAGCTGCCTGCCGGCGGCGAGCCCTGTTCACCGGCTTTTCCGGTGGAGGGGGTAGCCGATTCGGTGGTCCGGGTTGTCGAGTTTTGCGTTTTTTACTGCGATGAAGGAGGAGATGCCGCCCAACGAAGATATTATCTTCGCTCAGCAGATCAACAAGGTGATGAGTGCCGGGGCCTGCCCGGAGAATGCGGCGCGACGCCACGTTTCCGCGGCGTCGGTGATTGCTTGGCTGTTGTTGGCGCAGGCGGGGATGAGTCTCTGGCTGCTGGGGCTTCTCGGCTATCTCTGAAGCCTTCGCTGAGCTGAGAGTTTATCTCCGAGTTATTTCCTGTTGCCGCGGGTGTTCTCCTCGTCTCGAGCGCCCCGTGCGTCGCGGATGCTCCGAGCGGATGGGCTCGCGGTTGATGGGCTGGAGGAGGTGCTCCCGGTGCTCGGGCTTCCCGAAACAGTGGCGCGGCTGTGGCTCAGGAAGCGCGTGGCCTGCTCCCGGAGGGAGGTGCCCGCAGGGGTGCCGCGTCGGCTCATGAGCAGGGCGTCAGCGTCGTCGTGGATGTAGGGGCGGCCGTGTTCGTCGCGGCGGCGGCCGTCGTAGCGGATGTTGAGGTCGGCGCCGGAGCAGTGGTTCCAGCGCCCACCGAGCTCGGGGATGAAGTCTCGCGCGGATTGCGAGTGGACGATGTAGGCGTTGCCCCACCAAGCGAGGCCCTCCGGGCGCTCGGCGGGGACGGTGCGGTCGGCGGGGTCGAGGGTGAGCAGGCAGACGCGCCCGGTGGGGCCGTCGGCCTTGCCGCGCTCGCTCAGCAGGCGCTTGGCGAGCAACAGGCCGGAGGCGGCGCCCATGCTGTGGCCGATGATGAGGATGTCGGCCTGCGGGTTGCGGGAGCGGAAGCGCCGGATGTGCTCGCTGGCGGCTTCGATCCCGGCGTTTCGGTTGTCGATTTGGCCGCCGTGCCAGTGGTAGTAGGCGACGGGGGCTTGGGTTTCGCGGCGGAGTTGGGCGGCGAGGTGCCAGACGATGCCGCCGATTTCATCGCCGAAGCCGCCGAGGCAGATGTAGGCGGTGTCGGCCTTGCGGTCGGGGAGCGGCACCTGCTCGTAGCGGTGGCCGACGGGGCGCAGGGTGATGAGTTTGGTGGGGCCTCCCTCCGATGAGGCGGCGGCTGAGGAGCCCGCGGGTGCCGGCGCTTGGGCGGGGGCCGGGCGGGTGCTCTCCGCGAGCAAGGGCAGGGGCAGCAGGCTGCATGCGGCGGCGAGCAGGGCGACGGTGAGGGGAGCGGCGGCGCGAGGGCTGCGTCGGGGTGTTTGCGGCGGGCAGGTGGGCTTCATGGGGGAATGGGGGGAGGAGTCGGGGCTGAGCAGTGTGGCGGCTGGAGCCGGCGGGTGGCGGAGCGAGGCCGGCATCTGGCGGTGAGGGCCGGTTTCGAGCTTTCTCTGTCTCGCTCTTTCACCGCTCGGGCCGTGTGGGCGCTCAGAGGCAGTGAAGCCGGCTGCCTGTGTCGGCAGCCGGCTGTTGAGTGTCGTCTTGCCTTGCCGGCATCAGAGGGTCGATGGCGTCAGCGGGCCAGCGGCATGATGTCGGGCATGTGGTCGTCGCCCTTGGAGGGCGGCACGACGGCGGGCTTGGCGACGCGCTCAATCAGGGTGACGGGGCGCACGGGGTACTGGTTGGTGTTGCCCTTGATGTAGTAGTGGTCGATCTTGAGGCGGACGGCGTCGCCGGGCTTGAGTTCGGAGATCAGCTTGCGCACGTTTTCGCTCTGCCCGGGCTCGTCGCGCAGCATGTCGATGTAGATCGTGCTGCCGGGTTCAGACTTGTCGTCGCCGTATTTGCCGGTGCGCTCGTAGTTCTCGTTGGTGACAACGCGGAAGGTGGCGAGCTTTTTGGCGTGATCGCAGCGGTCGGGGCAGAGGGCGGTGCGATGCATGCAGGGGCGGTCGAAGGTCTTTTCGTAGACGGCTACGACGGTGTTGGTGGCGAGCAGTTCCGCGGGCTGGGGCAGCGGGGCTGCGATGACGATCGGGGCGGCAAGGGCGGCTGTGAGTGTCAGTGTGAATGGGTTCATGGTATTCTCTTAGACGTCGAAAGTCCGGGTTGTGTTACCCTATATGCGATTTTTTTTATAATTTTTCATGTTTGGTTCCGCGGTTCTCGAGGCTGCGAGGCTGCGTTGTTCCGAGAGGCGGAGCCTGGGCCGTTTTGTTCGCGGTCTTGGTTTTGAAGGGTAAACCCGGCTGTCCGTGGCGGACAGCCGATTGCTTTGTGTTGATTTTCCGAATGTTGAGCGGTTGTTCCCGTTAGCGTGCCAAGGGCATGATGTCCATGGCAGGTGCCTCTTCCTTGGCAGGGGGGATGTTGGCGGGTTTTTCCACTCGCTCGATGGTGACGGGGCGCACGGGGTACTTGCAGTTTCCGGTGACGTAGTAGTGGTCAACGGTGATGCGCACGGCGTCGCCGGGTTTGAGTTCGGCAATCAGTTTGCGGACGTTTTCACTCTGTCCGGGCTCGTCGTGCAGCATGTCGACGTAGACGAGGCTGCCGGGTTCGGACTTGTCGTCGCCGTATTTGCCGGTGCGCTTATAATTCTCGTTGGTGATGACGCGGAAGGTGGCGAGTTTTTTGGCGTGGTTGCAGCGATCCGGGCAGAGGGAGGTCAGATGCATGCAGGGGCGATCGACCGTTTTCTCATAGACGGCGATGACGGTGTTGGTGGCGAGCAGTTCCGCAGGCTGGGGGAGCGGGGAGGACATGACGAGCGGGGCGATGAGGCCGGCGAGAGTAAGGATGAGTTTGTTCATGGTACTTTATAAGACGATGAAGTCTTGCGGGGTGTCACCCCGTCTGAATGATTTTTTTCAATTTTTTATGCCTGTCTTATTTTGCTGCTTCGGGCGGGGTGCTGACGGATTCTTGATGTGTGTGGCTGGCGGCTTGAGTCTGCGGTGTTTTGGGGCTTCGGAAGCAGCAGCCGGTGAGGAAGGTGGCGAGGGTACCGATGGTGACGCGCCAGGGGAAGGCGATGCCGGTGATCCAGCCCTGACGGTGGCCGACTTCGAGGAGGATGACGACGGCAAAGCCGACGAGCATGGCGATGAGGTTGCCGCCGTCTCGCCCGCGCCGCTTGGTGAGCATGCCGAGCAGGAAGACGCCGAGCAGGGAGCCGTAGGTGTAGCCGAAGATGCCCAGTGCAATGGGGATGATGCGCACGGTGGGGTCGGTGACGGAGTACCAGGCGGTGGCGCAGCCGACGAGGATGAGCAGCAGGGCGAAGGCGACGGTGAGCAGGCGCACGGCGCGCAGCTGCTCCTTTTCGTCAGCCTGCGGGCGGAAGACGTCGCGGTACCAGTCACGCGTGGCGGTGGTGGCGAGGGCGTTGAGGGCGGTGCTCAGAGAGCCCATGGCGGTGGCCAGCAGGGCGGCGACGAGCAGGCCGCGCACGCCGGCGGGGAGGTGATGGATGATGAAGTAGGGGAAGATGTCGCTGCTCTTGCCGGGGAGGGCGATGCCGGTTTGGGCCTGAAAGGCGTAGAGGAGGATGCCGCAGGTGAGGAAGATGATGACGATGGGGATGTCGACGATGCCGGACACGATGACGGCTCGGGTGCCGGTGCGGCTGTCTTTCGCGGCGAGCATGCGCTGCACCATGTCCTGATCGGTGCCGTGCGTGGCCATGGTGAGGAAGGTGGAGCCGAGGAAGGCGCTCCAGAGGGTGTATTCGCTGCCGAGGATGTTTTTGACGTCGGCGATGAAGCCTTCGCCGGTGAGGCCGAGGTCGATCACTTTCCAGGGTTGGATGTGCCCGATGCGGCAGGGGTCAGCGGTGCTGTCGCCGACGCTGGCGCTGATGCTCTGCCAGGCCTGCATCCATGTGCCGTCGCCCTTGATGCCGAAGAGGAGGTAGGCGATGGTGGTGAGCACGGCGATGACGAGGATGGAGGCCTGCAGCACGTCGGTCCACACGACGGCCTTGAGCCCGCCGAGGGTGGTGTAGATGGCGGTGGCGACGGTGATGAGGGTGAGGGCGGCGAAGTAGATGATGAGGGTTTCCGTCTCCCCTGCGCTCTCTTGGCCGGTGATGAAGGTGTAGGCGATGACGAGGAGGATGCCGGCGATGTAGAGCCGCGTGCCGCTGGCCAGCACGCGGCTGATGAGGAAGGTGAGGCTGGCGCAGCGCCGCGTGGTGACGCCGAAGCGCTTTTCGAGATACTCGTAGATGGAGACGACGCGGTACTGGTAGTAGGGCCTCAGGAAGAGCTTGCCGACGATGATGCGCCCCAGCAGGGTGCCGATGCCGAGCTGCACGTAGGTGAAGTTGCGCAGGGCGTAGCCCTCGCCGGGAGTGCCGAGGAAGGTGGCGGCGCTGATTTCCGCTGCGATGATGGAGGCGAGGATGGCCCACCAGGGCATGCTGCGGTTGCCGAGGGCGTAGCTTTCCAGCGAGTCTTGGCGGCGGCCGACGTAGAGGCCGATGGAGAAGATGGCCAGAAAGTAGGCCAGTACGACGATGAGATCGAGTGTCATGGCGGCGCGCAGGCGGGGTGTGGGCTGCTTGGGGGGGACTCCGAGGGGGCTTCGGGGAGGGTGCGAAGAGAGGGAAGGGGGTGGGGGAGAGGCGGGAAGAGTGATGCGACTGGGGGCGGTGTGGCCGTCAGCGATGGGGCGCCGGGGGAGGCGCGAGGCGCGGAGAGTAGCGCGGAGGTCGACTTGGAGCGCGGCGACTGGCGCGGAGCTGGGTGCGGCGGCCGCTCGGCCGGGGCCTTGGTGTGCGGAAGCCGCCGGCGACGCTGGGCGCCGCCGGCGGCGGTGAGGGGGTTCGGGTGTCAGGGCTCAGCCCTGCTTGCGCTCGAGGGCCGCGGCCACGAGACCCTGGAAGAGCGGGTGCGGGCTGTTCGGGCGGCTCTGGAACTCGGGGTGATACTGGCAGGCGATGAAGAAGGGATGCGAGGGCAGCTCGACGACTTCGACGAGGCCGTGCTCATCGTTCGTCGCAGAGATGACCATGCCGGCCTTCTCGCAGGCTTCGCGGTAGTCCGCATTGAACTCGTAGCGGTGGCGGTGGCGCTCGGAAATGGTCTCCACGCCGCCGTAGAGCTTCCAGCAGAGGGTGCCGGGGACGATGTGGGCGGGGTAGGCGCCGAGGCGCATGGTCGCGCCCATGTTCTCGATGTGCTTCTGCTCCTCCTGCAGGCAGATGACGGGATTCTTCGTTTCGCGGTTAAACTCCGTGGAGTTGGCGTCCGCGAGGCCGAGGACGTTGCGGGCGAACTCGATGACGGCCACCTGCATGCCGAGGCAGATGCCGAGGAAGGGGATGCCCTTCTCGCGGGCGTAGTTCACCGCGCGGATCTTGCCCTCGATGCCGCGGTCGCCGAAGCCGCCGGGCACCAGAATGCCGTCGACCTCGCCGAGAATCTCGGCGCAGTCTTCCTTCTCGAGCGCCTCGGCATCCACGCGCAGGATGTCCACGCGGCAGTCGTTGGCAGCGCCGGCGTGGGTGAAGCTCTCGTAGATGGACTTGTAGGCATCTTGCAGCGAGATGTATTTGCCGACGACGGCGATGCGCACGCTGTGCGAGGGGTGAATGACGCGGCCGACGAACTTCTGCCAGTCGTCCATCTTGGGCTTCGGCACGGTGATGCCGAGCACCTCGGTGACGATGCGGTCGACGCGGTCGCGGCCGAGGTCAATCGGGCATTCGTAGATCGAGTGTTTCACGTCGCAGAAGGCCACGACGTTGCGCGGCGACACGTTGCAGAACATGCCGATCTTCTTTTTCTCGCCCTCGGTGAGGTTGTCCATCTCCGTGCGGCAGACGATGATGTCGGGCTGAATACCGATCTCGCGCAGCTTGGCCACGCTCTGCTGCGTCGGCTTCGTCTTCGTCTCGCCGGCCGCCTTGATGTAGGGCAGCAGGGTCACGTGGATGAAGCAGCAGTTGTGACGACCGACCTCGAGCGCGAACTGGCGCAGAGCCTCCAGGAAGAGGTAGCCCTCGATGTCGCCCACGGTGCCGCCGATCTCCGTGATGATGACGTCGCATTCCTTGTTGGCCTCGGTGAGGTCGTAGAGACGCTGCTTGATCTCGTCGGTGACGTGCGGGATGTACTGCACCGTCTTGCCGAGGTAATCGCCGCGGCGCTCCTTCTCCAGCACGTGCTCAAACACCTTGCCGCTCGTCAGGTTGTTGAGCCGCGAGAGCTGGCAGTGCACGAAGCGCTCGTAGTGGCCGAGGTCGAGGTCCGTCTCGGCACCGTCGTTGAGCACGTACACCTCGCCGTGCTGGTAGGGGCTCATGGTGCCCGGGTCGATGTTCAGATAGGGGTCGAACTTCTGCATGGTCACTTCAAGCCCGCAGTGCTCAAGCAGTGTGCCGATGGATGCCGCAGCCAGGCCCTTGCCCAGCGAGGACACCACGCCGCCGGTGACGAAAATGTATTTCATGGTGGTGGAGGGGGTTCTGTTGCCCCTCAGACTAGCAGAAAAAGAGCGGCGCGTCCAGCTCAACCCGCCGAACGTCGCGTGCGCGACTCGTCTGCCCCGCCGGGCCGGCGCCCCTAACGGCTGACACTGTGGCTCTTGATTTCGCTCTTGCTTTTTTGCGCGCGGACGGCTATATTTTCTGAACCCGGTTTATAAAATGTGAGCCATGGCGAGCGGAGCGGGAGAGAGAAGTTTGCGTCTGGTGCACGCTGTCCTGCGGCAGCGCGGCGAGGTGACGCGCCCCGAGCTCGCCGCGGCAACGGGGCTCAGCACGGTGACGGTGGGGCATCTGGTGCGGCGCCTCTGCGCACGCGGCGAGCTCGAGGTGCTGGGTGAGCCGGAGAGTGCCGGGGGGGCTGTGAGACACGGGCGGGGACGCCCGGCCGAGCGCTACCGCTACTGGGAGGATTTCGAGTGGGGGGCGCTGTTTGTCGCAAGGCCCGAGGGCCCGGCCGTCCGAGGACGGCTGGAGTGGCTCAACCGCCGAGGCGTACCGCAGCGCAGCGAGGAGGGCCGCTTTGCACTGCTGCACGAGCAGAGCCTCGATGCGTGGCTCGACGCCGCCGTCCGCCGTCGCCCTCTGGGGAGCATCAGCCTGGCCCTAGCTCCCCAGCTGGCTGATGCCTCGGCCGCCCTCGAGGCGCACTTGCAGCGCCGCTACACCTGCCCCGTGCGCAGCATCAGCGCCGCCATGGCTCTGGCGGATGAAACCGATGAATCCGTCACGCTCTGCCTGACGCCCGTCGGCCGGCCCCAGGCCTGCCTGCGCTCCGGCGGCAAGCTGCGCCCCTGCGGCAGCCTTTCGCTGTTGCCAATGCCGGCGGACTGGGAGGAGCTGGATCCGGCCGACCACACTCTTCTGGAGGAGATGGTCTCTCGCCTCATCCTCATGCTCAGTTGCACGCTCGCGCCGGTGAAGATCGCCGTGCATGCGAACTGCTGGACGGAGCGCCTCGTGAGCCGCATCCGCTACAACGTCGCGACCAAGCATCGCCGCGCCCGCGTGCCGCAGATGGTCTTTCGCCCGCTCTCCGAGCGCCTCGTGCTCGAGGCTCTGAGGCGGCTGAGCCTTCAGCCCTGAGGCGTTACTGTGACTTTTGAGTCGTCGAAGACCCACCACCGCGAAGGCTCAGGCGTGAGCGGAGGCGTGGTCATGGAGAGCAGGGAGGCGGGCAGCGGACCAGTGGGTCGGGAATGGGGTGAGGGGCAGGGGGCATCAAACGGGGAGAACGCGGGGAACCGCAGGCGCTCCGCTCCGCAGCCGTTCCCCGGCCTCTCAGAACTCGCTCAGCTCACGGAGTCCACCTCACTGCGCTCACTTCGCCGCAGCCTGAGCCTCTCGCTCCGCCCGCTCCGAGCCCGGGGCCGGGGCATCCGGCTGCTCGCCGTCGTAGGGCTGGGCCGCCGGATTGCAGAGATCGAGCTCGGGCGCGTAGAACGGCGTCTCAATGCCCAGCAGGCCGAGAACCGTGTGGAAGAGGTGCTCGTGGGCCACCGTCATGCGGCTGTGGGCGCGCAGCTGCCGCAGCGCCTCGGCAAAGTGCGGGTGCAGCGCCTCGAACTCCGGCGAGGTGAGCACGAACATGCCCACGCGGCAGCCCGTCGTCTTGTGATAGCTCACCGCGCTGTCGCCCAGCCCGCCGCGGCCCCAGATGCCGTCCTGCCCCAGATACTCGCCGTGATCGCTCACGTAGATGTAAACGAAGGGCCGCCCCTTGAGCAGCTCGCAGACGCGGCGCCAGTACTCATCCGTGTAGTGGATGGTGTTGTCGTAGGCGTTGCGCACCTCCTGCGCGTGGGCCTCGGGATTCTGGAAGTTGGTGTCCGCCGGCGTGAAGGGCGGATTGTCCTTGTCGTAGTAGGAGAAGGGCGTGTGACTGCCCTCGTTGTTGATGAAAAAGGCGAGATTGTCGTGCGGGTGCTCGCGGATAACCGCCTCAATCTGGGGAACCGCCGTCCAGGGAGACCCCGGAGCGTTGAAGCGCTCCTTGGAGATGCGCGTCAGCACGCGCACAACGCGATCATACTTCAGCTGCTGCCCGCTGCGGCGACCGAAGAAGGAGTAGACCTCAAAGCCGTGCTTGTAGAGCAGATCCAGCACCGAGCCCGTTGTCGGCTGCATCCCCGGTTCGCGGTCATAGAGATTGCGGCGCGCATTCGTCAGCAGCACAATCTCAGCCTGGCAGGTGTCGGCCGCCGACGAGATGCAGTCCGGGAAGTTGATCACCCGAGGCTGGCAGCGCAGCCAAGGCGTCGTATCGCGCTCATACCCGTTGATGCTCATCGCATCGGCCCGCATGCTCTCGCCGATGTGGATGATGAAGACAATACCCGAGTTCGGGGTCACCACCTCGCAGGAGGAGGGCTCGAGGGCAGGGGAGCTCAGCCCCTCGGCAAGGTTGACGACGGCGATGTTGTGCTCCACCGCCTCGGCATAGGAGTGGTGCAGATAAACAAGCTCTGAGACGGGCCAGAGGTGTTGCTCGGGCAGGCGGCGCGTCGCCGGCACCGTCAGCTCCATGAGCGTGGCCAACAGGCAGAAGAGACTGCCCGTGCCCAGCAGCGTGAGGCGCCTCTGCGGGCGCAGCACCCGGCAGAGCACCCAGCCCATGAAGCCCGAGAAGAGCAGCGCCAGCACCGCCAGCACCACGTTCCAGAGACTCAGATAGGCCATCACCTCTTCCTCAGAGGCCTCCATCGACTCCGCCAGCACCAGCGAATTGAAGCGCGTACCGTACTGGAAGAAGGCGGCAATCTGGGCGAGTTCAATAAAGATGAAGGGCACCCAGAAAATCAGCGAGGCGCGACCCAGCAGCGCCCAGAGCACACAGAGACTGCCCGCCCCCATCACCAGAGCCACCTGCGGCTCCAGCGGCGGCACGCAGAACATCGGATTGGCGCAGAGGTTGAAGAAGAGCGCCAGAAGAAACAGGCGGCCGAGCGACCGCGCGCTGAGCAGAAAGGGAGCCTTCTTCACCCGCGCCGCAATCGCCGCAAGGAGCGTCAGCACCGCCGCAACTCCGCCGACACCCAACCAGAGAGGAGCCTCCTCTGCCGCCGGGAGACACAGGTCCGTCTCCCAGCGCAGGAGGCCGTAAAGGCACAGCAGTCCGCTCACCAGAGCAATCAGCGCGGGCAGCACCCACCGGGGGCGCGGGCTCCCGGGTCTGAAGAAAGCGAACATGGTGCGGAAGAATCAGCTGCGAGATGCGTCATCCCGGTGCGAGCAGCAGCCCTCGCCCTCGCCGTGCTTGTGCTTGCCGCAGCATTCGTGGTCACCTTCGCCGTGCTTGCCGCAGCACTCGTGGTCGCCTTCGCCATGCTTGTGCTTGCCGCAGCACTCGTGGTCGCCTTCGCCATGCTTGTGCTTGCCGCAGCATTCGTGATCCTCGTTGCCGGAGGTCTCGCGCTTCTCGCAGTCGCTGTCGCAGTCGTCGCAGTGGCCGTGGCAGCCACCGCCGCCGCAGCAGGCGCTCATCTGCTGATTCATCGCTTCAGCCACCTCGGCATCGGAGGGAGCGCTGCCCTTGTCGATCGCGAGGCAGAGGTACTGGTTCACCGTGCCGAGCATATCATCGAGCAGCTGACGAGCCTCGAGGAAACCCTTGCAGTGCTCGTTGTCCACCACGGCTTGGCGCAGCTCGTCGAACTTGGCAATCTCCGCCTCCGACGGCGGCATACCCTCCATATGCTTGTTGCGCAGCTGCTCGCCGTACTCTTGGACCTTGCGGAAGAGATTCGTCGCCTCGGGGTTCTGATAAAAGAGACCGATGCGAGCCTTGGCTGAGATGACCTTCGGGCACTGGGCAAAGGCAGCAGCGAGAGCGCCGGCCAGCTCGGCCAGCTCCGGTGAAAGTGAAGTTTGAGCCATAACGGGCGGCATTCTACCACAGCCTAAAGACACTGGCAACCCTCATGTGCGTCATGTCGCGAGGGCCTCAGGTCGGCACGCGGCTTCTCTCGTCCTCAGGGCAGTACCAAGTCGATCACCGAGTTGAGCACGCGACTCCCGGAATCCGCGCTCCCCGGAGATACCGGAACGGTATTGGCGATGCGCCGATGCCCCTGCACCTGATTGAGGACGGAAACAATCATTGCTTGACGCAGCTCGGGGCAGCCGTAGAAATTGGCCCGAACAATGCGGAAAATTTCCCGCAGCGACGTTTTGGCCTCGGCGCTGATACTGCTGTTTTGGTAGGTGTTGCGAAGTTCGAGCAGCTCAAGGAGCGTTGGGCGGCCGTTGTCGAAAATGCGATCCAAGTCCTGACTCAGCACGGCGCCGTAGCGCTGCACGGCAGGGATAGCGGCTTGGGCCGTCGCTCTGTCCTGCACAGCCATCAGTGATTGGTTCAGTTGAGCCAGCTCCGACTGTTGGTGGCGGAGCACCTGAGAATAAGTCGTGCAGCTCGTCATGGTCAGCATCTGTGCCATCAGAGCGAGGGAGAACAAAGCATAGATGGAGGCTTTCATGGGGACGGAAGGTAGCTCATTTTCTGTTTTCTGTCAACCCATAAATGTCACATGTGTCGCTCATGGCGAACCTATGATGTTCCCCCTTTCGCATGCCTGAACTTTCGGTAGGGCTCTTTAAATGGGGCCGTGCAGAGACCCGCCCACTGCGAGAGCTGCGGCGCGCGAACTGCGAGGACCGGCGAGAGTTGCTCCACAGTTCAGGATGTGGCGCGATGTTGAGGATCCGTGCTTGACAGCGGCGGGAGGTCTGCGATATGATGTGCCGCGATGAAAATCAGGCTCCTTGCGTGTTTGTGCGGCGTGGCCGTTTGTTTCGGCTCGCTTGCAGAGGCGGTTGACGTTATCCTCTCGGGAGGAGTGGCTCTCAAATCATGGGAGCATCTGCGCGGGCCTGCCTCCCAGCACGACAAGTGGTGGGCCAATTTCATCCGCTCGGCGACCAACCGCATCGACGATATCCGCGGCGCCAACCCGCGCGCGCGCATCGTGTGGATTGTGTATCGCCCGGCTTACAAGAGTCGAGGCCGTGAGGACGGCGAGGATTACATCAGCAAGATTCGTCGCGAGGCATCCAAGCGAGGCGTTCGTTTGGTGTGGGCGGATACCGCGGCCGAAGCCGTCAAGGCCATCAACGCAGCCCCCCGCGGGCGCGATAAGGTGACGAGCTTCACCTACTTCGGCCACTCCAACCGCTTTGCCTTCATGCTCGATTACAGCAACACCATCATGGCGGCTTCTCGACAGTGGATTCACGAGGACGATCTCGTCGGCAGCATACGCAAGGACATCTTTGCCCCGAATGCCGATTGTCGCAGCTACGGCTGTTACACCGGCAACAGCATGAGCAAAAAGTGGAAGGCCGCCTTCGGCGTGCCCCTTCTCGGCAATACGGAATCAACGCTGTACTACCCCATTACTCAGGGCAAAATGCCTGAGGGTGCCGGTGAGTGGGTGCGTTGATGCACAAAGGAGCCTCTCCGAAAGGAGGCAGCCTCTCCGAAAGGGGGCTCTCCGTCGTTGAGCAGAGGGCTCGGCGTCTGGCTGGGGGCTGAAGAGCAGCCGTGCCTAAGCCGAAGGGATGGCGCCTGAGGAGAATCGGGATGAGGTGACAGCCCCTGAACCGATGCATCGGAAAGAGTCATGGGGCGACGGACTACATTCCCTGAGCCCTTGGGCGTTCTTCGATGGCCCTTCAGGAGCTGCGAAAACCAAAAAAAGACCGCAGCCGGAAACGGGTCGCGGTGAGGGCGCGGCAAGCCGCGGGGTTGAAGGCGCTCACAGAGGGGAGCAGGGTTCCGTGGACACACCGTTTCTGAGGACGTCGGCAAGCGTGACGCTCTGAAGGTAGTTTCTGACGACTCCCTCGAGCCCCTCCCAGACTGGGAGCGTTGTGCAATGCGTTTGCATGGGGCAGGGATTTTCCGGCAAACTGAGGCAGTGCACGGGAGCGAGCTCTCCTTCCGCCGCGCAGAGAATTTCATACACGGTATAGTCCTCAGGCGCACGCGACAGCCGATAGCCGCCCATCTTGCCGCGCGTACTCACCAGCAAATCGTGGCGCAGGAGCAGCGCCATAATGCCCTCCATATACTTGCTGGTGATACTCTGACGATCAGCGATCCCCCGTAGCGAGATCGGCTTTGTCTGATCGTGCTGAGCCAGATCGAGCATGATGCGAAGCGCATATCTGCCCTTTGTCGATATTCTCATCATATTACGAGCACAATGTTACCTTATCAAGTGCCCTTTTGTCAAGAAACTTACAGATTTTTCATGATTGATATTTAGGCGAATCTCTTCCTTCAGTCTTTCACCATGAAGAGACGGCTTCCGTGCCATGTCCCGCGCACATCCCGTCTGAAACTTGATGAGCTCCGGACGATGAATGATCAATAGTTAGATTCATAAATTTGGTATATTTTGATCAATAGGAGTTACGACTTGTAAACAGCGCATCAGATGACGGGATCATGAAGCCAATTGATCCCTCGATTTCGCATCGAGGCTGAGCCCGTTTTCAAGCTGCGCCCTTGTTGGGTTGTCTGACAGTCAAACGTGTTTTGCTTGCGAAGCACAATTGATTGAAAAAGGGACGATGTTAAAATTCACTAATGATTGCAAGGCAAAATAATGAAGGTGATAGTCTGTAAAAATAGGTAGATATTGTTTTGCGTATGGAGCACTTCGTCATCTTCGAGACGAAAGGATGACAGGCGAAGTCGCGAACCGACTCGTTTGAAGCTTCGGGCTCATGCCTTCGAGTAAACAACGCTCTATTCGAGGGAAGGAGAATATCGGGATATCTCTCAATTTTTTGATTTACAGCGATGTATGTTGGGATGAAACTCACCCCTTTCCCTGCGTTGCATCGCTTCCGCACGCCCACTGCATTGACCCATGAGACCTCTATCCGATTTAAGAGAAACCGGCGATTATCTTAATTTATGCTCGTCTGTTTGCCGAAAGAGTTTCATCATTTCTCGTGCCCATTTATGCGTCGATTCGCTTCCGAGCGAGCCGTGCGTTCGACCTGCCGGCGTCTCAGAGGAGGGATCCGCTTCTCAGAAATCAAAAAAAACTTGTACTTTGGAGGTTTCGGGTGTAACATCCCGCGCGTCACCTATGACCGGTCTGTTTGTTTTTATCCTCTGTGCGGTCCTGCTCTGGGCCGGGTATCTCTTTTACGGGCGCTTCGCCGAAAAAGTCTACGGTTCCTCCGGGCCGAAGGTGATGCCCTGCGTGGCGCATCCCGACGGCGTGGACTACATGCCGCTGCCGGCCTGGAAAGTCTTCCTCATCCAGCTGCTCAACATCGCCGGCCTCGGCCCGGTGTTCGGAGCTCTGGCCGGCGCCCTCTTCGGCCCGGCGGCGCTGCTCTGGATCGTCTTCGGGTGCATCGTTGCCGGAGCCATGCACGACTTCCTCTCCGCTCTCATGTCGCTGGAGCACCGCGGAGCCAACCTGCCGGAACTCATCGGGCGTTACCTCGGCTCCGTCGCCCACTGGGCCATGCGCCTCGTCTGCATCGTGCTGCTGCTGCTCGTCGGCGTCGTGTTCACCAAGGGGCCGGCCGGCATGCTCCACGGCCTCATGCCTGATCTCTCCGTCACCTTCTGGTGCGGCATCATCCTGCTTTATTACTTCCTCGCCACCGTGCTGCCCATCGACGCCATCATCGGGCGCGTGTACCCCATCTTCGGCGCGCTCTTCCTCTTCATGGCCGTCGGCCTTCTCGTGACTTTGCCCTTCGGCGAGCACGAAGTGCTGCCGCAGACGGACTTCTTCACCAACATGCACCCCCAGGCCGGCCTCTCCATCTGGCCCATGATCTTCGTCACCATCGCCTGCGGTGCCATCTCCGGCTTCCACGCCACGCAGAGCCCGCTGATGGTGCGCTGCCTGAAGGAGCGCCGTAACATGCGCCGCGTCTTCTACGGCGCCATGATCGTCGAGGGCCTCGTCGCCCTCGTCTGGGCCACCGTCGGCCTGACGCTGCGCGACGTGCTCACGGACTACACTATCGTTGAACAGGGCGGCAAAGTTGCGGCGCGCGCCATCGAGAGCGGCTCCGGCGCCGCAGCCGCCAGCTTCATGCAGCTCTGCCTCGTCGATCCCGCCTCGGCCGTCAATCAGGCCTGCACCGATTACCTCGGCTCCGTCGGCGCCGTGCTGGCCGTCATCGGCGTCGTCGTGCTGCCCATCACCAGCGGCGACACCGCCATGCGCTGCTGCCGCCTCATGCTCGCCGACATCGTGCACCTCGACCAAGGCTCACGCCTCAAGCGCTTCGCCCTCGCCATCCCCCTCTTCGCCGCCGTCATCTTCATCTCCGAAATCGACTTCACCGTCATCTGGCGCTACTTCGGCTGGTCCAATCAGATGCTCTCCTGCTTCACGCTCTGGACGATCGCCGTCCTGCTGCGCCGGCGCGCCCGCTGGTACTGGATGGCCCTGCTGCCCGCCGTCTTCATGACGACCGTCTGCACCGCCTACCTGCTCAGCGCGCCCGAGTGCGCCATCGGCCTCTCGGTGGAGACCTCCACCCTCGCCGGTCTGGGCGTCAGCCTGCTCGCCCTGATCGCCTTCTTCCGCGTGCCGCGGGGCTGTGAGAGCGCGCCCGCTGATGAGGGCGGCGACTGCTGACTCACAGAAGCGCTGCAAGACAGATTTGCCGCTTGCTTTCGAGTGTGAATTCTGGTAACCTGACGCCAGCAGGATGGACGACCTCGAGGATTATCAGAAGCGCCGCAGCGCGGCGGAAAATCGCAGGCGGCAGCGTGCCGATCGCAAGCCGTCCGGCACGGGCTCCCGCTTCAAATGCTGCCTGCTCATGGTGATGCTTTTCGGCATCATCACCGCGCTTGTGCTCGGCGGGGGGGGGTACTTCGTCTTTCAGATGGTGACGGACAAGTATCAGAAGTACGCCGAGAGCTTTGACCTGAACGAAATCAACAACCTCGAGCATCCCTGCATCATCTACGACCGCAACGGCGAGGAAATCGGGCGCATCTTTGACGAAAACCGCAGCTACGTGCCCTTTGACAAGATCTCTCCCCACCTCATCAATGCCGTCGTGGCGCAGGAAGACAAGAGCTTCTGGACGCACAGCGGCTTTGACCCCGTGGGCATTCTGCGCGCCGCCAAGGAGACCATCGCGGCTCGAGGCGAGGCCAATCAGGGCGCCTCAACCATCACGCAGCAGCTCGCCCGCAACGCCTATGACCTCGAGCGTCGCGTGCAGGCCATGGGCGGCGACAAATACGAGCGCAAAATCATCGAGATTTTTCTCGCGATGCGCATCGAAAAGACCTACGACAAGCGCCAGATCATGGAGTTTTACCTCAACCGCGTCTACTTTGGCCGCGGTTACTACGGCATCCGAGCCGCAGCCCTGGGCTACTTCGGCAAAGAACCGGCGGATCTGACGGTGCGCGAGTCGGCGAGCATCGCCGCCCTCATCAAGAACCCGGAGAACTACAACCCGGTGCACAACCCCGACCTCAACTTCCGCTGGCGCAACGACGTGCTGGATCGCATGCAGCGCTCCGGCTACCTCACGGCCGAGGACGCAGAGAGAGTCAAAAAACAGCCGTTGGAGTTGAACCCCAAGCCGCTGAAGCGCAACACCTCCTTCCTGCACGCCCTCGTTCAGCAGCAGGCCATCTCCATCTTCCAGGACCCGCAGCGAGGGGCAGAGATCGTCAAGACCGCCGGCATCCGCATCTACACCACCATCGACAAGGCCATGCAGGAGGCCGCCGAGAGCTCCCTGACCGCCCAGCTGCAGGCCATTGAAAACCGCAGCGACTTTGACCACGTGCGCTTCGAAGAGCGCGATGACCCGCGCTGCCAGCAGCACCGCTACGTCGACGGTGCCGTCTACGCCGTCGATAACGCCACGGGCGGCGTGCTCGTCTATGTCGGCGGCCGCAGCTTCGCCCGCGACAACTTTGACATCATCGACGCCGGGCGGCGCCCCGTCGGAACGGCCATGCTGCCCTTCCTCTACATGAGCGCCATCGAAAACGGCTACTCCCCCTGCTCGCGACTCGTCGATGATGCCATGGACAACCGCCTCGCCGGCATCGGCGGCGCGGAAGGCGTGCTCGGCGAGTGGGGAATGGAAGTCAGCAAAGGGCGTTACCTCGACTCCGTCACCCTGCGCCAAGCCCTCCAGTGGTCCAAGATCGCCGCCTCGGCCCGACTTGGAGTCGCCCTGACCTCAGACCCCAAACTCTGCGCCAAGCCCTTCGTCAACACCCTGATCAACTGCGGCATCACGCCGCCGCCGCGCAACCCCTCGAGCACCGAAGCGCGCCCGCAGTATTACCCGCGCGTCTTCCTCGGCACCGAGCCCGTCTCCCTGCGCGAGATGGTGCTGGCCTACACCATCTTCCCCAACGCCGGCAAGCGCCCCGTCGCCCCCTACGTCATCACCAAGATCACGGACAGCAGCGGCAACATCCTCTGGGAAAACCCGCGCTCCATCAAACCCGTGATGACGCGCAGCACCCAGCCCTGCACCGCCTTCCGCCTGCACTCCATCATGCGCGACGCCCTCCTCAAAGGCGCCTCGCAGCGCGTGCAGCCCTTCCTGCCCGATGACTTCCGCGGGGCCGTCAAAACGGGCACCAACTACGACTTCGCCGACAACGCCCTCTTCGGCTACACCTCCTCGCTCACCTGCGCCGTGTGGATCGGCTTCCTCAACGACCACCAAGCCATCTACCCCGAAGCCTTCTCCTCGGACACCTGCGGCCCCATCCTCGGCGCCGTCTTCAAAGCCGCCGACGGCCGCTACAAGGATGAGGACATCCCCATGCCCGACGACACCGAAGAAGTCGAAATCTGCACCTCCTCCGGGCAGATGGCCACCAACTTCTGCTTTGAAACCAAAATGCGCGACGGCAACCCCGTGCTGACGCGCTCCGTCTACCGCGAGTACTTCCCCAAAGGTGATGTCTCGCTGGGCAGCTGCACGGTGCACGGCGACGGCACCCCCACCCTCATCGACTTCCTTGATGCCAGCGACGTCAACAACTCGCGCGTGCTGCCCGTCGTCCCCATCCTGCCGAAAGGCTCCGCCCTCATCGGCGACGATCCCTACGGCTGCAACCTCGAGCTCAACCCCCGCTACCGCACCGAAAAAGACCTCGCCTCCAGCGGCATGCCCGAGCAGATTCGCTTCGGCGACGACAAGCCCTCCGGATCCTCCGAACCCGCAGTCGACACCAGCATCAAACTGCCGCCTCCGCGCACCATGCGCACCCTCCCCGTGCTGCCGCTCGAGCTCTGACGCGCGCTGCGCCCCCGGCCGGCATCTCCGAAAACAGCTTCGGCAGCCGCTGAACCATCGCCCGCCTCTTCATCCCCCTTTCAATCTTGAGTATGTCATCCGTCACCCAGTCCCTCGCGGCCACCCAGGAGAAGGCCTTTCGCATCAACATGGACAAACAGTGCTACGGCTCCTTCGCCGAGATCGGAGCCGGGCAAGAGACCGCCAACTGGTTCTTTCGCTCCTCCGGCGCCGCCGGCACCGTCGCCAAGACCATCTCCGCCTACGACATGACCGTGAGCGACACCCTCTACGGCCCCGTCAAGCGCTACGTCTCCGAAGAGCGACTCAAGCAGATGATGGAGAGCGAATACGAGCAGCTCATCAGCCACCTCGGCGAAAAGCGCGGCAAAGACACCTGCTTCTTCGCCTTCTGCAACACCGTCAAGTGCAAAGGCTACCGCGACAACGGCCCTTGGGCCGCCTGGATCGGCGTGCGCTTCCAGCTCAAGCCCGAGGCCCCGCCCAGCGACTTCGTCCTGCACGTCCGCCTGCTGGTGCCGGACCATGACATCCAGATGCGAGTGCTCGGCATCCTCGGCGTCAACATCCTCTACTCCCTCTTCTACAAGCGAGAGCGCATGGACGAATTCGTCCTCAACATCGGAGCGAACCTCGATCGCAGCTTCTACGAAGTCGACTTCATGCGCTTCTCCGGGCACGGCTTCAGCATGTTTGACAACCGCATCCTCGCCCTGCAACTCGTGCAGAGCGGCCTCTCTGAAGCCACCCTCTTTTGCCCGGACGGCACCGTCGCCCAGCCCGCCGACCTGCTCTACAAGCGCCCCATCGTGTTGATGCGCGGCAGCTTCCTGCCCCTCTGCAAAATCCACATGGAGATGATGGACAGCGTGCGCGCCAAATTCTACGAATGCCTGCCCGAAGATCAGCGCAATCGCGAAATCGACATCTGCGAAATCTCGCTCTCCAACCTCCTGCGCGGGCGAGACGTCGACCTGCTCGACTTCATCGACCGCGCCGACGCCCTCGCCTCCCTCGGCAAAACCGTCATGGTGACCAACATCACCCACTTCCACCGCATCTCCACCCTGCTCAACCAGTACACCAAAGAGCCCGTTGCCATCGCCCTCTCCATCGGCCTGCTCAACGAACTCTTCAAAGAGAAGTGGGCCGACACCCCCGGCGGCATCCTCGCCACCATGGGCCACATCTTCGTCAACCGCACCAAATTCTACGTCACCCCCTGGATCAACCGCAAGACCGGTGAATTCGTCACCGCCACCACCTACAGGGCCCCCGAAAAATACCATTACCTCTACCGCCACCTCTGCGCCAACGGCGACATCGTCGACGTGCCCTACTTCAACCAGAAACTCCTCTTCCAGACCCCGCGCGACATCATCCGCATGATCCGCGCCGACGACGAACAGTGGAAGGAGTACGTCCCCGAGCAAGCCTACCGCATGGTCGAGCACCTTAAAGAGAGCAACTGATGAACCATCGTTCCGATTTCCCCATCCTCAACACGACGATCGGCAAAAACCCCCTCGTCTACCTCGATAGCGCCGCCACCACCCAAAAACCCCTCTGCGTCCTCGACGCCGAGCGGCGCTTCTACGAAGAGCAAAACGCCAACATCCACCGCGGCGCCCACTACCTGAGCCGGCTCGCCACCGAAGCCCACGAAGAGGCCCGCGCCTGCGCCGCCGACTTTTTGCACGCCGCCTCGCCGAAGGAAATCATCTTCACCTCCGGCTGCACCGCCGGCATCAACCTCGTCGCCCACGTGCTCGGCTTTGCCGGATACCTCAGCCCCGGCGACGAAATCCTCGTCAGCACCGACGCCCACCACTCCAACATCGTCCCTTGGCAAATGCTCTGCGAGCGCAGTGGCGCCGTGCTCAAGCCCATCCCCCTCACCCCCGATCTGCACTTCGATGAAGAAGCCTACCAGCGGCTGCTGAGCCCGCGCACGCGCCTCGTCGCCGTCCCGTGGGTCTCCAACGCCCTCGGCAGCATCAACCCCGTCGAGCGCATCACCGCCGCCGCAAAGCGCAACCGGGCCGATTGCCTCGTCCTCATCGACGGCGCCCAGAGCACGGCCCACATGGCAGTGGACGTCCAAACCATCGGCTGCGACTTCTATGCCTTCTCCGGGCACAAGGTCTACGGACCGACGGGCACCGGCGTGCTCTGGGGCCGCGAAGAGCTGCTCACCCAGCTTCCCCCCTGGCAGGGCGGCGGCGAAATGATCAGCGAAGTCACCTTCGCCAAAACCTCCTACAACGAGCTCCCCTTCAAATACGAGGCCGGCACACCCAACATCGCCGGCAACATCGTGCTCGCCGAAGCCCTGCGCTACGTGCAGCGCATCGGCCTGCCCGCCATCGAGCAGCACGAGCAGAAGCTCACGCAGCGGCTCTACGAAGGCCTTCAGGCCCTCGGCGGCATCAACATCCTCGGAACCGCCGAGGGCAGGGGAGCCCTCATCTCCATCACCGTCCCCGGCGTGCACCACTATGACCTCGGCACCCTGCTCGACCAAATGGGCGTCGCCGTGCGCACCGGCCACCACTGCTGCCAGCCGCTCATGCAGTCACTGGGCATCACCGGCACCACGCGCTATTCCCTCGGCCTGAACAACACCGAGGAAGACGTCGATCGCGCCCTCGCCTGCACGCAGCGCGCCCTCGACATGCTGCGCTGAGGCTGAGATTTGTCCGGCGGGGGATTCGCCCGCCGGGTCGCCGTGCCGTGATATAAGACGCCCTTCCGCCGGAAGGGCGGCGCTACATGCCCGCTCTTCCTGAGAGATCGGCGAGTTTTTAAGCCGATGGCCCCCGCGCCCGGCGCGGTGGACGCAAAAGTCCTCTCCTCCTGCCCCTCAGGGTGCCGCGACCGTGCCCATGAAGAGGAAGGGCGCGTCTGACGTCGCGTCGCCGATCCACCACAGGAAGGGGGAGTCCAGAGAGAACAGGGGGGCTCCCGCCTGCTCACTCGGGGCTCCGGCAGTCTCGGCGCTCTTCTGAATGTCGAGGAGGAAGCGAACGTACAGCGCACCGCGCATGGCCTGCCCCTTGTTCTCCCCGCTTCTCGAGAGCGGCATCGGGTCGATGTTCATGCGGCGCAGCAAGGGCAGCATGTCGCGCGCGCCTCCGGAGCTCAGATGCAGCTCCGGCAGTTGAAGGTTGACGGTCTGCTCTGGGGCCTTGAGCAGTGCCTCGCGGATGCTGCTGAGCTTCTCCGGCGTCATCCCCTTCACAAAGTTCGGCAGCGTGCCCTTGGGCTCGACGGCCACAAAGCAGGTGGAGTCCAGCTCGGCATCGCGGCGCATGAAGAGCGCCACCGCCCTCCACGAGCCGTCCTCCGCCTCGGCGATGCGGTAGCTCGCCGCCGACTTCATCATCGGCACCTTCGGGCGGCCACCCTCGCTGCGGAAGGGGAGCATCTCCACCTCTGAGACGGGGTGCAGCCATGCCGGAGTCCATCTCATATCCGCCACCGCCAGCATCTGCATATCCGGGCTGAGCTGAGCGTCCGTCAGCACGAGGGAGTCGGCCGTCGCGTCAGCGGCGCTGACGCGGTTGATCAGGCCCAGGCAGCGCTGCGTGTCCGACGACAGCGGCAGGCTCATGACGAGAGTCTCGACCGGGTCAAAGCCCTGGCCGGCATCGGCAAAGAGCTGAAGATTGAACGCCGGAAGCGTCGCCACCGCGAGCTGCGTCCGGCTCAGGTGCAGGCGCGCGGCACTTTCTTCGGCCTCGTGCCCGTCGAGCGCTTGCAGAGCCAAAATGAGCTCGGTGACGGCCGTCGGAGCAACGGCGACGTTGCCCCCGCCCTCCTCTTCGGTTGCCAGTTGCAGCAGGCGGAGGGAAAAGGCGTCCGTCCGAAGCTCTCCCTCGGGCATCGTGAGCGTCTCTTGCGTCTCGCCCGACAGATCGACCGGCTGCTCGGTGCGGATCAGCATCAGAGCCCCAGCCGCCAGCAGCCCCGCCATGACGCCCATCAGCGCCATGCGCCACAGGGGAAGAGGGCGGCCTTCCGGCTTCGTCTCCGCCGGCGCCGCAGGAGCGGGCTGAGGGGCCCCCGCGGCGGAGTTTGGAGCGCTTGGGGCGGCGGGAGCCGCAGTGGGCGCCGTCTCGGTCGGCGCCGCGGCGGGTGCGGCTGCGGGCTCAGAGGCTGGGGGAGGAGTCGGCATCATGAGGAGAGCAGGGAGAGGAGGAAAGTTGCGGGTCGAGGTCGGCGCTCAGCTGTAGAGCGAGAGCTCTTCATCAAGCTTGGGGGAGGGGGTGACGCGGTAGCGCTCGCCCAGTTCGATGCTGGCGCGGTTGCCCAGTGAGTTGCGGAAGCTCAGGTGCACGGGGGTGCGGCCCGGGTAGCGCAGCAGGATTTCTCGAATGAGCTTCAGATCTCCCTCGTCATGGCGAGCCGTGTTGAGCGTGATCTCGTAAAAGTTCGGCCCCTTGGCGCCGCGGCGGCGCCCGTTCGTGCCGCCGATGAGCTCCAGCCCGTTGGCCGACACCTTCTTGCCGCCGCTCTTTTCATCGACGGAAATGCGCGCGCGGAAGCGCACAAAGCTGCCGGCCTGCAAGAGACCATCCACCGCAACGGCCTTCGTGTAAGAGTCGCCCCAGACGAGCGCCTCTGTCACCCCCGTGAAATCCTCCACCGTAATCACCGCAAACTTCTGCCCCGTCGACTTCGTCGCCTTGATGGCCACCGCGCGAATCATGCCGGCCATGTCGCGCTGGTTGCGGATCTCCTCCGGCTCGAGATCGGGCAGCGTGCCGATCTGCACATAGCGGGGCTGGTCGATGATGCCGCGCATGCTGTCGAGCGGGTTGCCCGTGAAGTAGGCCCCCGTCAGGAATTTTTCCTCATCAAGGCGCTTCTCCTTCGGCCACTCCTGCAGCGAGACCTTCTCCTCGGCCGCCGAAACCGTCTCCGTCATATCGAAGAGGCTCATCTGGCCGGACTCATGATCCTTGTGCACGCTCGAGGCCCCGTTGATGCACTGCTCGATCGAGTCAAAGAGCTGCGCGCGGCACACGTGCATCCAGTCAAAGGCGCCGCACTGCACCAGCACCTCCAGCTGGTTGCGGCGCACGGCCTGCGGCGGGATGCGGTAACAGAAATCCTCCAGACTCTTGTACGGCCCGTTTTTCTCGCGCTCCTCGACGATGACGCGCACCGTTTCCGAGCTCATACTCTTCACCGAGGCAAGGCCGAAGCGCACCGCCAGATGCCCGTTGGGCATCGTCTCCGGCTGAAACTTCACGGCAGAGTGATTCACGCAGGGGCCGAGCACCTCGATGCCCATGCGGTTGGCCTCCTGAATGAATACGCCGATCTTTTCGTTCGTTGCCTCGTTGGACATCAGGCCGCAGAGAAACTCCACCGGGTAGTGCGCCTTCAGATACGCCGTCCAGTACGAAATGTGCCCGTAGCAGGCCGAGTGCGACTTGTTGAAACCGTAGCCCGCGAACTTCTGAATCTTGTCGAAAATCGCGTTGGCCGTCTTCTCATCAATCTGGTTCACCTCCCAACAGCCCTTCACGAAGCGGTTGCGCTGCTCCTGCATCTCCTTCATGTCCTTGTGGCCCATGGCGCGGCGCAGCAGGTCGGCGCCGCCGAGAGTGTAGCCGGCCAGCAGCTTGGCTGCCGCCTGCACCTGCTCCTGATAAATCATCACGCCGTAGGTCGGGCCCGAGACCGTCTCCAGCAGCGGGTGTTCGTACTCCGCCTGCTTGAGCCCCTTCTTCACGGCAATCATATCATCCATGAACTGCATGGCCCCCGGGCGATACAGAGCGAGCAGAGCAATGATGTCCTCAATGTTGTCAATGCCGTACCGGCGGCAGGTCTCCACCATGCCGCCCGATTCGAGCTGGAAGACGCCCATCGTGTCACCGCGGTTGAGCAGCGCAAGCGTCTCGGCATCCTGAATGTCCACCTCATCGTAGCGGAAGTTCGGCACGCGCCAGCGCACGTAGCGCTCAGCATCCTTCATCACCGTGAGCGTCTTGAGCCCGAGGAAGTCCATCTTGAGCAGACCCGCATTGTAGATGGCGCCCATGTCGCACTGCGCGACCACTTCGCCCTGCGGATTGCTGAGATCATCGCGCGTCAGCGCCACATACTCATCCAGCGGCCTGTCGCCGATCACGACGCCGGCCGCGTGCATGCCCACGTTGCGGATGGTGCCCTCCAACTTCAGCGCGTAGTCCCAAACCTCGCGGTACGTCTCATTCTGCGCGAGAATCTGGCGCAGATCCTCGCTGGACTCATAGCTCTTTTTCAGCGTCACGCCCGGGCCGCTCTCAATGAGCTTGGCCAGCTTGTCACTCTCCGCAAACTCGAGATTGAGCACGCGGGCCACGTCCTTGATCACGGACTTGGCGCCCATCGTGCCGTAGGTGATGATGTGCGTGACCGCGCGCTCGCCGTACTTGTGGCGCACATAGTCAATCACCTCGGGGCGTCGGCTCTGGCAGAAGTCGATATCAATATCCGGCGGGCTCACACGCTCCGGGTTCAGGAAGCGCTCGAAGATCAGGCCGAACTTGTAGGGGTCAATGTTCGTAATCTTCATGCAATAGGCCACCAGCGAACCGGCAGCCGAACCGCGGCCCGGACCCACCGGAATGTCGTGATCCTTGGCCCAGTTGATGAAGTCCGCCGTGATGAGGAAGTAGCTCGGGAAGCGCAGGTGGTTGATCGTGTCAAGCTCGTAGTCCAAGCGCTTGCGCAACTCCTCATCGTTCTCGGCACGCTCTTTGCCGTAGCGCTCCTCCAGCCCCTTGAAACAAATCTTGCGCAGATACTCCTCGCGCGGCGAGCCATCCGGCGTGGCGAACTCCGGGTAGCGCTCCGTCGACGTCGAATCCAGCTTGATGGACGTGTTGCAGCGCTCCGCAATCAAATTGGTATTCTCATAAGCGTCCGGATACTCGGGGAAGAGACGGCGCATCTCCTCCTCACTCTTCAGGTAAACCGACTTGGGGTAATGCATGCGGCGGGCATCCATGCGCTTGTTGCCCGTGCCGACGCAGATGAGAATGTCGTGCGCATCGTGATCTTCCTCGTTGAGGAAGTGAGCGTCATTCGTCACCACCAGCGGCACATCGTGCTTGCGCGCAATGCGCACCAGCTCCGGCGTGCAGCGGCGCTCCTCCTCCAGCTCGTGATCCTGAAGCTCCACGAAGAGATTGTCGCGCCCGTAGATATCGAGCAGCTCCAGCAGCACCTCCTCCGCCTTCTCCGGCTGATCCTGAAGAATCCACTCCTGCAGCGGACCCGAGATGCAGCCCGTCAGGCAGATGAGCCCCTTGCTGAACTCGCGCAGCGTCGCCAGATCCACGCGCGGCTTGTAGTAAAAACCCTCCAGATGGCTGCGCGACACAATCTTGATGAGATTGGCCCAGCCGATATTCGACTCGCAGAGCAGAATCAGGTGCGTGTACTTGTGGCGCCCGGGAATCTGTTTCTTGACATCCAGCGGCGTCGGCGCCAGATACACCTCGCAGCCCAGAATCGGCTTGAAGAGCGGCTTGGGCTCATCCGGGTGCTCGCGATTCCACTCCAGAATGCCCTTGTTGTGCTTCTTCACATTCACCATGAACTCAATGGCCGCGAAAACGTTGCCGTGATCCGTCACGGCCACCGACGTCATCCCCATCTCGGCACACTTGCGGATCAGATCCTTGGTGTGAATCATGCCGTCGAGCAGCGAGTACTCCGTGTGAACGTGAAGGTGTGTGAAAGCCATGGTGCGGGGGCATTATACATGAAGAGCCGCCCCCTGTCATGCGAGAAATGTGCCACCGCCTTCAAAGAGCACCGCCCGTGGCCTGCGAGCGCAGTCCGCACGGGTCAGTGGAGAGCAGGGGACGAGGGCGGGCAGGGGAGAGCTTGTGAAGGGCACGCGTGCGTGCCGGGCAGGGGAAAATCGCCGCGCGGATGCCCCCGCAAGCGGCGGCCGAGGCACGGGGCCTGACGCTAAAAGGAGGTTGAAAACCTTGCCTGTTTGTGATAAACTGCCGGCGCATGATGAATCTGGACCAACTCCGTGAGGAAATCGACCGCATCGACGCCGGTATCGTAGACCTGCTGCACCGCCGCGCCGCCTGCGTACAGCAGGTCGGGCAGCTCAAGAAACAGACCGGAGCCCCCCTCTTCGTCCCCGAGCGCGAAAGCGCCCTCTTTGAAAAACTCCGCAGACTCAACGGCAACGTCCTGCCCGAGGCGAGTCTGGAGAGCATCTACCGCCAGATCGTCAGCTGCGCCTTCAAACTCGAGGGCGGCTTCAGCGTTGCCTACCTCGGCCCCGAAGGGACATGGAGCCATCAGGCCGCCCGCGCTCGCTTCGGTGACAGCATCGAACTCATCGCCTGCCCGAGCTTCCGCGACGTCTTCCGCGCCGTAGAGAAGCAACAGGCTCAGTACGGCGTCGTGCCGATTGAAAACAGCTCGGACGGCTCCGTTTCACAGGCCATGGATCTCTTCAGCGAGAGCCCCCTTCGCATCTGTGCCCAGATTCGTCAGGAAATCCGCAACTGCCTGCTCTGTAATGGCGAGAGAGAAAAAATCAGCAAAATCTACTCCCACCCCCAAGTACTCGGGCAGTGCCGCCTCTGGCTGCGTGAAAATTTCCCCGGCGTCGAGCAAATCGCCATGAGCTCCACCTCCGCCGCCGCCCTGCGCGCCGCCGAAGAAGCCGAGCAGGGCGCCGCCGCGCTCGGCAGCGAACTCTCCGGCCGCCTGCACGGCCTGCGCGTCATGGAGGCCAACGTGCAGGATAAGGCTAACAACACCACACGCTTTGCCGTCATCGGCATGCAGCAGACCCAACCGACCGCGCATGATCGCAGCACCATCTGCTTCAAAGTGCTCCACGCCCCGGGCACCCTCGTCGAAGTGCTCCAGCATTTCAGCGACCACCGCATCAATTTGCTCTGCATCGACTCGCGCCCGACGCGAGACACCCCTTGGGAATACCTCTTTTACGTCGATGTCGAAGGCCATCGACTGGCCGAGCCCCTGCGCAGCTGTCTCGAGGAACTGAAAGCCATCTGCCCCGTCTGCAAAGTCCTCGGCTCCTACCCCGAAGACTGAGCCGCCCGCCGAGCCGGGGCGGCGCAGATTCGGGGCTCCCGATCCCCGCCCCCGGCCGCAGACCCCTCACCACGGCCTCCCGCCACCCCTCCCACACACCGCACCCAACCCACGCGAGCCATCCCCGCATCACCCTGAGAGCCCATGGCCTTCACCCGCGAACAAGCCCGGCACCTGCTGCACCACGCCATCGAAACCGACCGCCTGCCGCACGCACTGCTCTTCACCGGCTCCCCCGAGGCCGGAACCCATGAACTCGCGCTCGACCTCGCCGCCACCCTCAACGGCGCGCAGGCCGAGAGCCTCGAAACCCTCCTGCACCCCATGTGCCGAGTCCTGCGCCCCGGCTCGAAAAGCCGGCGCATCCTCATCGAAGAAGTGCGCTCCGTCGAGCCCTTCCTCGCCCTGCGCGCTCAGGAAGGCGAAACCAAACTCATCATCATCGTCGAAGCAGACCGCATGGGCGAAGAAGCCGCCAACGCCTTCCTCAAAACCCTCGAAGAGCCCCCGCCGCAAACCCTCATCATCCTCATCACCGCGCTGCCCAACCACCTGCTGCGCACCATCCTCTCGCGCTGCGTGCGCATCGACCTGCGCGAAACCGGCAGCGGCATCCGGCTCAGCGAAGCCCAGCAACTCTTCCTGCCGGCCATCCGCGAAGCCCTCCCCCTCATCGGCTCCGACGTCGCCGCCCTCGCCCTGCGCGCCGACCTCCAGGCCCTGCTCGCCGAGCGGCGCGAGCTCATCAGCAAGCGCCTCACCGCCGCCCTCAAAGCCGAAGCCCGCAGCATCGCCGAAGGCACCGACGTGCGCGACTGGGAAGCCCGGCAAAAAGACGCCACCGCCGCCCTCATCGAAACCGAATACCTCGGCGAGCGCAGCCAAATGCTCGAACTGCTCGCCCTCTGCCTCGGGCAAGCCGTGCTCGTCGCCTCGCACGCGCCGGACGTCGCCCCCCTCGCCCCCGAAATCCCGGCCCTGGCCGAGCGCCTGCCCGTCGCGGACCTCCTGCGCCGCATGCGCGCCGTCGACGCCCTGCGCGGCGACCTCAACCTCAACACCAACGAAGCGCTCGCGCTCGACTCGCGCCTGCTCGACATCATCGGAAAATCACCCATATGAACAGCATGACCGGATTCGGAGCCGCAACGGCTCCCCTCGCCGCCTCCACCCTGCGCGTAGAAATCAGCGGGGTCAACCGCAAACAGACGGAAATCGCCGTCTCACTGCCCCGCAACTGGGCCGAGCTCGAAACCCGCGTGCGCGACCTCATCGCCGCCGCCGTCTCGCGCGGGCGCATCAACATCAGCATCAGCCTGCAAAGCAGCGGCAGCGGCGGCGGAGCCCTCTCCGTGCACCGCGCCAAGCTCGAATCCCTCAAGCAGCGACTCCACGAAGTCAGCGACGAACTCGGCCATCCCCTTGAAGCCACCCTCGACGCCCTCCTGCGCCTCGGCATCATCGCCGAAGAAACGGAAGCCGACATCAGTCCCGAAGACGCCTGGAGCGCCGCCGAGCCCGCCATCCGCCGCGCCCTGGCGGACTTCCTCAGCCTGCGGGCCCGCGAAGGCGAAAACCTGCGCCGCGATCTCCTCGCCCGCGTCGAAACCCTCCGCCGCTACCGCGAACAGCTCGCCGCCCGCGCCTCCGGCGTCGCCCTGCGCCACCGCGACACCCTCATGAAGCGCCTCGAGGAAAGCGGCCTGCCCCTCCCCCTCGACGACGAACGCCTCATCCGCGAAATCGCCCTCTACGCCGACCGCTGCGACGTGAGCGAAGAAATGACACGCCTGAGCTCCCACCTCGACCAGTTCTGCGAAATCTGCGCCAAGAGCGAACCCGTCGGCCGCACCCTCGACTTCCTCTGTCAGGAAATCTTCCGCGAACTCAACACCACCGGCTCCAAAGCCAACGACGCCGAACTCGCCCAGACGGTAGTTTCCGCCAAAACCGAGCTCGAAAAAATCCGCGAACAAGTTCAAAACGTCGAATAAAGAACACCGAGAGAAACACCCCCGCGGCCCGGCGGCCTCCGCCTGCACCCCGGTAGGCGCCCCTGCATGGCCCCTTCGCCCGCGCCGCTCGCCGCGACACTCCGCCCGCGCCCGCGCCGAACCGCCTCGGCCTCTCGCCCCGACAAAGCTTCCCCCACCCACCGAAAACACCGTACACCCGCCACCATGATCGGCACCCTGCTCATCGTCTCCGGCCCCTCCGGCTCCGGCAAAACAACCCTCTGCCGTCGCGCAGAAGCCGCCGGCCTCACCCGCTACTCCATCTCCTGCACCACCCGCGCCCCGCGCCCCGGCGAGCGCAACGACATCGACTACCACTTCCTGAGCCGCGACGACTTCGACGCCCGCGTCGCCGCCGGCGACTTCCTCGAGCACGCCACCGTCCACGGCAACAGCTACGGCACCCTCAAAGCCGACATCGTCGAACTCCTGCTGCAAGGCCACAACGTCGTCATGGACATCGACGTGCAGGGCGCCGCCTCCATCCGCGCCTGCACCGACCCCGTCATCCGCCGCGCCTACGCCGACGTCTACATCCACGTCCCCGCCCCCGAGCTCGAAGCACGCCTGCGCGGCCGCGGCACCGACGCCGAAGACGTCATCCGCCTGCGCCTCCACAACGCCGCCATGGAAGACGCCCGAAGCGGCGAATATCAATATCTGCTCACCTCCGGAGATCGCGAGCAGGACTACGCCCGCTTCACCGCCCTGCTCACCGCCCTCGGCATGCGCACGGCCCTTCAAGACTGAGCCTCTGCTGCGGCTTCGAATCTCCGTAGAGAATCAGTCAACATGAACGGGCAGGAAATTCGCAGGCAGTTTGATCTTGTGGCCAGAGAGTATGATGAAAACAGGAAAAAGTTCATACCTCTCTATGATGCCTTTTATCAAGATTCGACGGCTTGCATCGCCGCTTGCATCACTCCTCCTGCAAGTATTCTGGATCTAGGTGCCGGCACGGGGTTACTAACCTCCTTTTGGTACAGGCATTATCCCGAGGCCTCCTATCATCTGGTGGATATCGCACCTGAAATGCTTTCTGTAGCGCGAAGGCGTTTTGGAGGATTGCATAATGTCAGCTATGCTGAGCATGATTATGAGAAATGTCTGCCTGCCGGTAACTATGACGCCATTATTTCCGCTTTGTCAATCCATCACTTGGAAGACGATCAGAAGCAGTGTTTATTCAAAGAGCTGTATAAACGTCTGCCGGAAGGTGGGTGTCTTGTCAACTACGATCAATTCTGCTGTCGCGAAAAGGAGTTGGATGTTAAAGTAAATGAATACTGGGAACGCGGTATTTTGAAAGCCGGACTCTCCAAGCACGATTTGGATTTGCTTCAGGAGAGGCGAAAACTTGACCGTGAATGCACCGTTTCCGATGAAATGCAGATGATGCAGGGCAGTGGGTTCAGGAGCGTCGAGTGCATTTATCGGTTTTCAAAGTTTTCAGTAATCTTGGCCATAAAATAAAGCTTTTCATAGCTTCGGTAGGCCCCCCCTTTTCCCACGCGCTTTGCGCTTCACCCCAGTTCCTCGCCTTGGTACAGGCCGCCTCGATGGGGTGCTTTTGTGCTGCGCCGCTTCTGCCCTCCGTCTGCCCCGATGAATGAGACCATCCAGTAGGGGGCATTCGGCACCTTGTTCAGTGATAGTCGTCCTTGGTACATACTTGGTCTAGTTGCAATCCGAGTTGCAATGAAAGTTGCAATCCGTACTTTACTACTGAGGCAAGGGCGATATGCGTAAACAATTGAAACAGCAAGAGCAATCGCAGAGTGCGATTGCTCTTGAGATAGCCCCGGCGGGAATCGAACCCACATCGAAGGTACCGGAAACCTTTGTCCTATCCATTGAACGACGGAGCCGTGACGGGGCGCATTATGACATGTCTCAGTGCGGGTGTCAAGCCTGCAATCCATCTCAACTCTCGTTCATCCACCAAAACGCGCTCTTCCTTCCGCCTTCAGTCAGCTCCGCTTGAGCCGGAGAGGCCGGGGGAAGCGGGCTCCGTGCCGGGATGCACGACACCTCCTTGAAAGCCGCCCTGCTGCGCCAAACGCACAAGCGGCACTGAACTGACTCACTTTCCCCTTGCGTTGCTCGCGTTCTCTGTGACACAATGCGGCATGTTCAAGTGTCTCCTGACGGCAATGGCGCCCGCTGCTGCTCTCGCCGCTCTGACGGCTCCGGCTTCAGCAGCGGAGTGGATGACGGATTTCGGTGCAGCCGCGCAGAGGGCCGCCTCAGAGGGCAAGCTCGTGCTCGCCGATTTCACCGGCTCGGACTGGTGCGCTTTTTGCATCCAACTGCGTCGCCAGGTGCTCGATACCCCCGGCTTCGAGGACTACGCGCGCGATCGCTTTGTGCTTCTGGAGGTTGATTTACCCAACCGAGCCTCCTTTGACGCCGCGCTGCGCGCCCGCAATGAGGAGCTCTGCCGCACTTACGGCATTCGCACGTTCCCGACACTGCTCGTCCTCACGCCGCGAGGCGAGGTGGCCGGCGGCTTCATGGGGATGCGCCCCGATCTCGCTGCCGTGATGGAGGAGCTCGAGCCGGCCCTCGGCCGCGCCGACGCTCTGCGCCGGGCCGCAGGGCTTGAGGGCGAGGCTCGGCGTGAGGCTCTGCTGGCGTGCTACAAGGCTCTGCCCGAACATTTGCAGGCCTGTGCCAAGGGCCTGCGCGACGAGATTGTCGACCTTGACCCCGGCAACACCAGCGGCCTGCGCGACCTTGTGCTCTGCGAACGGCAGATGGATGAGATCAACGACCGCCTCGCCACCGCGGAGGGGGATCCCCGCGCGGAGCGCGATCTGCTGGCCTCGGCGTTGAAGGACGCCCTCCCCGGCAATCGACTGGCCTTGCTCAATCAGCTCTATCCCCTCCAGATCAAGGCGGCGGATTCGCTCGAGGAGCTCGAGCAGGCGCGCGGCACGATGCAGGAGATTCTGCGCTACAACCCACCCTACGCGGCCACGATCCGCAAGTTGATCGAGATGCGCTTCGCGGATCCCGAAGCCCTGCTGCGGCACGTGCGCGAGCAGCGGCGTCTGCGCGCCGGAGGTCAGCGCTGAGCGCTCTCTCTGCGAGGCTGCAACGTCCCTGTTCATCGCGGCGGGGCCTTCGTTGCGGCGAGCTTTCAGCCTTGCCTCCGCTCAGGTCGCCATCGGAGCGGCCGCAGCGCGGCGACGCCGAGACCGTGCTCCTCAGTGTGGCCGCGACGTCTGCTGAGGGAACTCGGCCCGAGTGGAAGCCGGCATCAGATTCTCTCCGCATTGCAGGCGAGGGGCGATCTGCGCAGTCGCAGTCAGTCAACATTGGCCAACTTTTGCTGCTCTTTGGCGATCAACCGTTTGCGTGAGTGTTCCCATTCTGCGCTTGCATGGAGGAGGGGGCTTGTGATACAATGCGTGCTATGGAAGTTGAGTGTTCGCGCTGTCACCGTAAGTTTCACACGCAGAGGGAGGACGTGAACGTTTGTCCCGACTGCCTCGCCCACGAGTTCCGCTCTGCCGATGCCGTATCTTCGGGGCCTGATGACGAGCTGCTTCGCCGCGAGAATTCCCTCTCTCAGCGGCGACAGCAGTTGCGCGCCGAGAGGATGCAGGAGGACTACGCACCTGACGCCCCGCGGCGCGGCTCCGGCATCATGCGCTTCGGCTTCGGCCTCGCGGTCTTCCTCATCGTGGGCTTCATCTTCCTGATCGGTCGCAGCCCGAGCTATCCGACGGCACTGAGCCGTCTGCCCATGGAGGGCCAATATCTGATCGCCTCGGTCTTCTGCCTGCTGGCGGCCATCTTGATTGCCTCGTCGTCGCGCCATTCGCGCTTCTTCACCTGGCCCTTGTCGCTGGTGGTGCTCGCGGGTTCTTGGTACCTGCCGCAGCTGAGTTATCGTCAGGAGTTGAGCGACACGTTTGTCGCTCCCTCGGCGCCCGTTGCGGAGGCTCCGACCGAGCAGAAGGCGGAGGAGCCGGTTGATGATCGCGTGCCGCGCATCGGTGCTCGCGTGCTGAAGGACGATGATCTCGAGGTCTACCGCGAGCTCTGCGAGGAGGATCCCACCGGGCGCCATTTCCTCATCTACATGAGCGATCAGAACCAGATGAAGCGCGACATCTTCCGCGAGACTTTCCTGCGCCTCTTCCGTGCTCAGGCCGTGCACGCCTATGTGGATGACCCCGGTGCTCTTTACCTCATCCGTCGTGCGGAGTGCCCGGAGGATGCAGCCCGCAAGATTCTGTCGCGCTACGGCACCGTGACCTACGGCAGGGACGGCGTTTTCGAGGTCAACTTCAGCGAGGACAAGTGTTACCTGAACCGCCGCCTGATTTCCTCGGCGCTCAGCGCGGAGTCGGACCCGGCCTTCGTCACCTCGAACCTCTACAACATTCAATCGCCGGACGCCGGGCGCGTGAAGCGCGCGGCGCAGACGCTGGCTGATGCGAATGTCGCGGTGCTGCGCGATGAGATCCGCGATAAGCTCGTGCTCGTGCTTCAGGATCCGTGGGAGCGCGAGCCCGAGACTTGGGCCCAGCTGGCCACGGCGCTCGCGGTGTATGCCGGCCCGAATGATGCGGAGGCGGTGAAGCTGGTGCTGCAGTATTTCGATTTCGAGACGGCGCGCGACGGCATTGTGCCCGATGTCATCACGAACTTCCTCGTGCGCGAGGCGCCCGAGACGATGGTGCGCCCCATCACGCTGCTCTGGGCCGCGCGCCCGGTGGCGTGGGAGTCGACGCTCGACAAGCTGGGCTCCGTGGCTGAGCCCGAGCTCCTGCAGCGCGTGGGCCGCGGCGAAAACCTGCAGCAGCTCGGCTCTCTGCTCACCTTCTTGGCCAAGCACGGCACGGAGCGCTGCCTGCCTCTGCTCGAGTCTCTCCAGCAGCACGAGGACGGCGTGGTGCGGCATAGTGCGATTGAGGCTCTGAAAAAGGTTAAAGAGCGCCAGCAGGTTTTTGAACACTGACCGTTCGTCTCAGGCCGTATGAAACAATCGCTCTTTCTGTTGACGCTCGGCGTCTTTCTGGCGATGACGGCGGGCTTCATGCTCTACCCGCATCTGTACGAGATGCCGGCCGCTCCGCTTGCCTCTTCGGCGGTGCCCGGGGGGCAGCCGCAGCCGGCTCAGCCGTCGCCCGGTGAGCCCCTGCCGCCGCTGCCGACGCAGGAGGGCATCGTCGCCAATGAGGACGGCGGTGTGACGATTGTGGGTGTCGGCGGAGAGGGCGACGGCACGCCCGGTGCTCCGGGTGTCGGAGTCAGCGAGGACGACGGCGCGATTGTCGACTCTTGGGATGACGACAGCTGGGAGGAGGATGAGGACGCCTCATCCGATACCCCGGCTCTCGCCGGCGAGCGCGATCCGGACTCCTACATGCCCGAGGAGATGGGTCAAGAGGTGCAGCGCTTTCTGGAGCGCGAGGTGCCCGTGGATCCGTCTCAGGCGGAGCTGCCCGGCCTCTATTCGCAGGGCGATCAGCGCAAGGTGCGGCGCGCGGCCGAGAAGCTGGCGCGCGTGCTCAAGCGCGAGGCGGATGAGAGTGAGCGCAAGGGGTATTATCAGGCGACGGATTTGACGGCGGCGCAGTGGACGAATGCGGCGGCGCTGCGCGAGCAGTTGATCACGCGCGTGATGGCGGGCATCGGCACGCTGAACTCGGAGAACCTGTGGCTTTACCTCCAACAGCCCGCCAACCGCCTCGATGTGGCCCGCGTGCTGCTCATCGACAAGGCCGGCGCGGCCTCTGTCTCAGAGGTGGCGCGCAGCGATTTCGGCGGGCGCCTGATGGAGACGCTCGGCAATGATCTCGGCTGGATGTACGGGCTGCTCTACTCCGGCCCGACGCAGCGTCTCGACACGGCTCTTCGCTACCTTTCCGCCATTTATACGCGCCACTCCGAGGACTGGCACGACCCGCTGCTGCGCCGCGTGGCGACGACGACGGCTCTGGAGTTTGCCCGCGAGGGCTGGCCGGAGAAGGAGATGCTCGCGCGCTGCGAGTATTATTACTCGAGCGCACGCCAGGGCAAGCTCAACGCCATTTTCGACGGCCTGCAATACTGGGAGACGCGCTTGGTGACCGGCTGCACGGAGTACGACGGCTGGGGCAGCGTGCGTTCGCTGGCGTGGCAGCGCGACAACGTGCGCCTGCCGGCGGAGGGCTACCTCAGCGCCTGCAATCAGGTGCAATACCGCCTGCGCAATGTTGCCGGTGACTCCATTTTCTCCGGCGACTACCTCGCACCCATCCGCAAGTATACGCGCAACATCACCGCTTGGGCCCACCGAGAGATGGGCGGTGTGTGCGGCGCCTGCTCGCACTACGGGGCCTACGGGGCGCTGGCGACGGGCATTCCCGCGATGACGATGGGCGAGCCGGGGCACTGCGCCTACACGGTGCGCATCGGCAACCGCTGGGAAAAGAGCTACAGCATCTACTGGCAGCACGGCATGCACAAGACCTTCTGGGGCGAGACCGGCTGGGATTTCCTGGAGCTCATGCAGCAGCTCTACTCGCAGCGCTTTGAGACGCTGGCGGCCGATCAGATGCTCGCGCTGGCCGAGATTCTCGCGGCCGAGCGCAAGATCACGGCTGCCGCCACCGCCTACGAGGAGGCCGTCATTGCCCAGCCGCTTCACTGGGAGGCTTGGCTGCGCTACACCGGCTATCTCAAGAAGCAGGGGCCGATGAATCGGGCGAAGTGGAAGGAGGCGCACGATCTCGCGGTGGCGACGCTCGCCGGCACCTATCACCATGCGGCCGCGACGCTGCTGAGCAAATACATCTACCCGACGCTGCTGCCCATGGTCAGTGGGGCCAAGGAACGCAACAAGCTCTTCGCCGCCTTCTTCGACACCTGTGAGTCCTTCGGCACCAACCGTTGGGACATCGCGCCCCTGCTCGATGCGCAGATGGCGACCTGCGGGACGGATGAGGAGCGCCTCGACTACATGAAGGAGTCCCTGCGCACGCTGATGGCCAAGCCTGACTACGCCCCGCTCGCTCTCTCCTGGGGGCTCGACTACCTCGCCTCGCAGCCGAAGACGCCGGAGTCCGAGGAGCTCAATGAGGACTTTTACAAGATGGTGCTCTCAGCGCTCTCGCGCACGCGCAGTACCGGAAAAAACAAGGACTCGGCCTGGCGCAGCCTCGGCGAGGCGCTGGCGACGACGGCCGACAACGGGGATCGCCGCGCCTTTCAGGCCATCGGCAAGCTGGCGCAGCGCAAGTTCCGCCGCAACTTCCCGCGCAACCGCTTCAAGTTCCGCTCCGTCGGCGGCAAGGTTGTTTCGCGCACGGCGCTGATCACGACGGCGACGACGCTCACCGAGGATGAGCGCGCCAACTCCTGCCTGCACTGGGGGGTGCTGCAGCGCAGCGGCGGCCGCATGCCCGGCAAGTTTGAGGGCGATGCGGGCATCGTCGTCGAGCTGGAAAAGGTTTGCGAGATCAACGGCGCCGTCTGCGTCCTTGCGGAGAATGCGAAAAAAGACCGACCCTTCCGCCTGCAAGTTTCGGAGGATGGGCAGAACTGGCAGACGCTCTGCTCGAAGGCGGAGATCAACGGGGCTGTCCTTCGCATGCCCGGTGATAACAAGCAGAAGAAAACCGGCCGCTTCGTGCGCCTGACGCGCGAGGGGGCGAAGTACGAGCCGGATATCCTCGCCTTCTACGTCTACGGTCGCGCGCTCAAAAACGATTGATCTTTCCCGCCTCTTTCCCCCTTTTACTCGTATGTCTCATGCTTTTCTGAGCTCACTTCTGGCGCTTGCCTTGCTGCCGTCGGCTTTGCTGGCCGAGGGCAGCTATGAGGCGGCCCTCAACAAGGCCGGGCGCAAGCCTGTGGTGCTCTTCTGCTACGGCGCGAACTACGACAAGGTCAGCGAGCGCGCCTATGAGAGTTTTATTCGCCAGCGCGGGATCAATCGGGCCGTGCGCGGGGCGGAGCTCGTGGTCGTTCCGATTTTTCAGGCACCGGACGAGAAACAGAAAAAGGAGTACGCGAAGGTCATGGGCAACAAAAAGTTGCCCGCCGGCATCTGGAGCTACCCCTGCCTCGCGGTTGTCGATGCCGGGGGCAATCTGCGCGGGGTGGTGCAGAGCGCGGAGGAGATGAAGAGTGCCGAGACGGCTTCTGTGGCGCTCATCGCCCTTCTGGAGCAGTTTGACGAGCAGGAGAAGATCCTGCGCCGGGCGGAGCGCGCCGCGGGCAACCGCCGTGTGGCGCTGATTGCGGAGGCTGCTGACATTGATTTGAAGCTGCCGCCCTCGGCGCTCAAGCCGGATGCCCGCACTGAGCGCCGCCAGAAGAGGCGCCACTCCCGCGATGAGGCCGACGGCACGGCGGGGGATCCCGGGGGCGACCGCTTCAACTTCGACCCGCTCGCTCTGGTCGAGAAGATCGAGCCCATGAGCATGGTGGAGGCGCACAACTACGTGCGCAGCCTCGAGGCCTCGGGCTCTTATTCGCGGCGCCAGCGCCAGGAGATGCTTGCGGCGCTCACCGGCCACATCCGCCGCAACAAGGGCTCCAAGACCCTGCTGCGCGCGCTCTACACCGAGATGCGCAACATCGACCCGGACAACATCTACGGCGCCTACGCCGAGGGGGCTATCGAGCTCTGGTGCCGCGAGGAGGATCCCGCCGCCGCGAAGCCCTGAGCCCGTGACGAGTCTCTGATGAGGTTAACGGCGTCCGAGTCTGACACTTCGGAGTCTTTTCCGAGTCCGCGCGGCGGATTCGCCTCTGCGGTCGCTACGCCGGGGCGCGGGCAGGGCGCACGACAGCTTTTCGCCGAGCGGGCCGGGGCATCTCGAGGGGGGGGGCTCCTAGCCCCGCCTCTCCTCTCAACGATTTTCACAAGGACTTTTTCCCACACACTGCATCATGAAACGCATTGCCATCTATGCCGGCAGCTTTGATCCGCCGACCAACGGCCATCTCTGGATGATCCGCCGCGGCGCGGAGATGTTTGACGAACTCGTGGTCGCGCTCGCCGTCAACCCGGAGAAAAAGAGCTTTCTGTCTGCCGAGCAGCGCATGAGCGCGCTCAAGCAGATGGTGGAGGGGCTGCCGCACGTGCGCGTCGCCTCCGTGCTCAACGGCTTCCTCGTCGATTTCGCGCACAATGAGGGGGCCCGCTTCCTGCTGCGCGGCATCCGCAGCACCGTCGATTTCGAGTATGAAAAGATCATGGCCCGCATGAATGCCCGCATGGCCGAGGATGTGCAATCAGTCTTCCTCATCCCGCCGAGCGAGCTCGAGGAGATCTCCTCCTCCGTCGTGCGCGGCTTCCTGAGCTCCCCCGGCTGGCCGCGCTGGGTGCGCGCCTGCGTGCCCGAGCACGTCGCTCGCCTCATCGAGGCGCACCAGAGCGCCGAGTGAGTGCCGACAGTGCGGGCTGTGTCGCCTTGTTGCCGGCGGCCTCGGGCCCGCCGAGGGCCTCGGGAGGCGCTGTCTCAGCCGCTCCCTGAGAGTGTCTCACGCGGCTTGGCGGCCTTGTTTCTCTCGCTTCGGCGGGAGATGGAGCCGCCGGAGCGTGGGTTGAGCGTCGAGCGGGGCATCGAGCGGGCGCAGCGCAGGCCCTGCGTTTCGCAGGATCGCGCAGCCGTGAGAGCGCAGCGCTCGCTCATGTTTCGCGCTCTCCCGAGGGGGAAGGGGGGGAAGGGGAACGATCACCGACAGGAGCCCGATCTGCACTCTTGAGAGAATCTTTCAACGGAGACAGCTCTCACGAAAGGAGCCCCCGCCTCAAAAAAGTATCAGGGCTGCCGGAGAACCGACAGCCCTGAGTGATCAGTTGTTGATGGGGCGCATCAGGCCTTGAGCGCGGCACCCTCCTTGGCGTCGAGGGCCTTCTTCGCAATCTCGAAGACGGCCTTGAAGCCCTCCGGGTTTGCGATGGCAAGCTCGGCGAGAGACTTGCGATCCAGATCGACGTTGGCGGCCTTGAGACCCTCCATGAAGCGGGAGTAGGTCAGGCCGAGGGGACGCACGGCAGCGGAGATACGGGCCGTCCAGAGGCGGCGGAACTGGCCCTTCCTCCTCTTGCGGTCGCGGTACTCGTACTGCCAGGCTTTGTAGACGGCATCCTTCGCGTAGCGGAAGAGCTTGCTGCGGAAACCGCGGAAGCCCTTGGCGCGAAGAAGGATGCGCTTGCGGCGGGCGCGGGAAGCCGGCCCATTTGTAGCACGTGCCATAGTTTGTTCTTCGTATCGTGGGTGAACGAACTGTTCTTCCTCACCTCCTTGCAGTCTCGTTCGTTCGATCCTCTCTCATTGAGGGGAAGGCTGCACGAAGGCCGCCCGATTCGCGGGCGGAACTTTGGCCTGTTGCCGAGCTTCGGGGTTAACCGAAGGGCAGGTTCTGCTTGACGGCCCAAACCTGAGTAGCGTCCACCAGAGCGGGCTTGCCCAGAGCGCGCTTGCGCTTGCTGGACTTCTTCTGGAGGATGTGACGCTTACCCTGCTTGCGACGCAGAACCTTGCCCGAACCGGTCACCTTGAAACGCTTGGCGACAGCCTTACGCGTCTTGTTGATACCACCTTTGCGGGTCATGGTGGGAGGATTATACGCCTCGCTCGCTCTTTTGCAAGAAAAATATCGTGATGATTCAAAATAACATCTCCACATATCCGGAGTTCACCGGCGAAAGCGGTTGTGCTCGCTGTTCTCGGTCGCCGGGATGCCTTGGCGGCTCTCCGTGCTGCACCTGGGCTGCGCCCTTTCCCGGGGGAGGCGGGGCCGGGGAGGCCGGCGCATGCTGAGGGTCGCTGCGTTCGGATGCCCTGTGGTCGGAGCTTGCGGCGGTTCGGGGGGGCCTTCTGAGGCGTCTCTCGCCGCTTTCCCGGAGTCGGAGACAAGGGCTGTGAGCAGCTCCGCAGGGCAGGGGGGCGGATAAAAGTAACGCCGCCTGTCGCGGAGGCGCGGCAGGCGGCGTTGACGGGGAAGGTGAGCGGACCGAGGCGGGCTCAGCTCTCCGCGTTCGGCTCAGTGCTTCTTGCAGAAGTCCTCGAGGCGGTCGAGGCCTTCCTTGAGGACGTCGAGCGAGGTGCAGTAGGAGATGCGGATGGCCTGGTCGTTGCCGAAGGCGATGCCGGGAACGGCGGCGACCTTGTAGCGCTCCAGCAGCTTGTTGCAGATGTTCAGCGAGGTCATGCCCAGCTCGCTCATGTCGAGGAAGAAGTAGAAGGCACCCTGCGGCTCCACAACCTTGACCTTCGGCATGGCCGCGAGGCGGCTGTAGACGTACTGGCGGCGGAAGTCGTACTCCTCGCGCAGGTCGGCGATGAAGCTCTGATCGCCGTTGAGCGCCTCGATGGCGCCGTACTGGGCAAAGGTGGTGGCGTTGGAGGCGGTGTGATCCTGAATGAGCTTGATGTATTTGGCGATGGGCTCGGGCGCGGCGGTGTAGCCGAGGCGCCAGCCCGTCATGGCGTAGCTCTTCGAGAAGCCGTTGACGGTGATAGTCAGGTCGTAGAGCTCCTTGCTCAGCGAAGCGATGGAGACGTGTTTCGCCTCGCCGTAGATGAGGTGCTCGTAGATCTCGTCGGAGATGATGAGGATGTCTTCCTCAACGGCGACCTCGCCGATGGCGCGCAGCTCCTCTTCGGTGTAGACGGCGCCCGTCGGGTTGTGCGGCGTCGTGAGGATGATCATCTTCGTGCGCGGCGTCATGGCGTCCTCGAACTGCTTGGCGGTGATCTTCCAGCCGGTCTCGGCCGTCGTCTCCACAAAGACGGGCGTGCCGCCGCAGAGCTGAATCATGGCCGGGTAGCTCACCCAGTAGGGCGTCGGGACGATGACCTCATCGCCCTCGCCGATGCAGGCGCGGATGGCATTGTAGACGGCGGGCTTGGCGCCGCAGGCGACGCAGATCTGGTCGATGCCGTAGTCGAGGTTGTTGTCGCGCTTCAGCTTGTCAGCAATGGACTGGCGAAGCTGGGGCAGACCGACGGAAGGGGTGTACTTGGTCGCGCCGTTCTCGAGCGCTTTGATGGCGGCCTGCTTGATGTTCTCAGGGGTGTCCTTATCGGGCTCACCACCGGCGAGGCCGAACACCTGCTCGCCATTCGCTTTCATCTCCTTGGCGCGGTTGGTCACAGCGAGCGTCAGGGAGGGGGTAAGTGTAGCTACATTCGGTGAGATAAAGTCCATTGCAGATTCTGAATTGGTTTGGTGTTAGCGATGTTACGCACGTTACACGTACGCCAAGCGGAATTTTACTCTCAGAGGGGGGCTTTGGCAAGAAAAATGTGGCAGAGTGCCCCACTTTTGGATATGGCGCGCTTTACGGCTTGCACCTGAGGCTCTGATGGTGTAATCTGCCTGCGTTATGTGGACAGGCAGATTTTCACAGGCGACGGCCGACCTGGTTCTCCGGTACGGTGAGTCCGTTTCGTATGATTGGAAGCTTTACCGCCACGATGTGGCCGGTTCGATTGCGCATGCCCGCGCCCAGCAGAAGGCGGGGCTGCTGACGCAGGAGGAGTTTGAGGCGATTCGCACGGGGCTTGAGGGGATTCTCGCCGACATCGAGGCGGGTAACTTTACGTGGAGCACCAAGCTGGAGGATGTTCACATGAACATCGAGAGCGAGCTGACGCGGCGCATCGGTGCCGCCGGGGCGAAGTTGCACACGGCTCGCTCTCGCAATGATCAGGTGGCGACGGACACGCGCCTGTACTGCCGCGAGCAGATCGATGTGACGCTGGAGCTGCTGCGCCGCATGCAGCTGGCGCTGGTGGGCAAGGCGGAGGAGTATGCCGCCGTGCGCATCCCGGGCTACACGCATTTGCAGCGGGCTCAGCCGGTGACGGTGGGGCACCACCTGCTGGCGTATGTGGAGATGCTGGCGCGCGATGCGGATCGCCTGCGCGACTGCCGCCGCCGCCTGAATGTCTCGCCGCTGGGCTCGGGCGCGATTGCGGGCTCGACGATCAATCTGGATCGCGAGGCCATTGCGGCGGAGCTGGGTTTTGACTCGGTGTCGCAAAACTCGATGGACGCGATCGCGGATCGCGATTACGTGCTCGAGTGCCTGTTCTGCCTGTCGCTGATCGGCACGCATCTCTCGCGCCTCAGCGAGGATCTCGTGCTCTGGAGCACGGCGGAGTTCGGCTTCTGCACGCTTTCGGACGCGCACACGACGGGTTCGAGCCTGATGCCTCAGAAAAAGAACCCTGATGTCTGCGAGCTGACGCGCGGCAAGAGCGGCCGCCTCTGCGGCAATCTGGTGAGCGTGCTGGTGGCGGTCAAGGGCCTGCCGCTGACCTACAACCGCGACCTGCAGGAGGACAAGGAGCCGCTCTTCGATTCGTTTGAGACGGTGAGTCTGGCCCTGCAGGTGAATGCGGAGATGGTGGCTGCCATGCGCATCAACGAGGATCGCTGCGAGGCGGCGGTGGAGGATCCGCTGCTGCTGGCGACGGATCTGGCGGACTACCTCGTGCGCCGCGGGGTGCCCTTCCGCAAGGCTCACGAGCTGGTGGGCAAGGCAGTGGCGGTGGCCGTCTCGACGGGAACGCCGCTCAATCAGCTGACGCTCGAGCAGTTCCGCGAGATTTCGCCCGCCTACGGCGAGGATGTGCACTCCGTCTTCAATCTCGATCGCGCCTTTGCCCTCCGCACGAATCCGGGGGCGCCGAATGCCGAGAATACGAAGCGCCGCCTCGCGTACTGGAAGCAGCAGCTCGGGGCCTGAGAGCTCCATCGCTGCGGCTTGCTGAGGCCACAGGCGTCGCCTTTGCCGCCGCGCCTTTGCCGCCGCGCCTGTGCGGGTTGCCCGTGCGGGCGTGGTGGCGGCTCGGCGAGGGCGCGGCAAGTGTGCGCGGGGCTTGCGGCGCCCGCTCGGTCGCTTTTCCCTTTCCGTTCCCGGTCGGCTCGGCCGGGAATGTTTTTTTGTGCGGGGAGGCTTCTGTCTCCGGCGATGCAAGTCGTCAAGGGGGATGGAGAGGGCTGCCCGAATCGTCGAGAGCCGCGGGGGAAGGGCGTGATCGCCGGTGGAGGGGACGTGAGCCGCCGGCGCGGGGTAGGGCGCAGCTGCGGCCTCCGACCGAGAGCTCGGGGGAGGGGGGTACGGGCGCCGGTCTCAGCCGGGTGTTTCGGCGAGTGTTCAGCTTGCCGGCGCTTGAAGGTGCCGCCGGCGTCGACGATGCTGCGGGCGTTGACTGCGTCCCCAGCGGGCGACTGTCTGCGCCCTCCGTTTGGCGATGCTGCGGTACTGCCGGCGCCGCTCGGCGGCCCGAGGCTCGGCGTCTGAGCGTGTTTTCAGTCTGTCGCGGCCCGGGCGGCTCAATGAATGCTGGGGGCGGCGGGGGCGCTGATGCTGTGGGGCGCCGTGATGCCGGTGCCCGCCGCTGCGGAGGAAGAGGCCTCGCCCGCAGAGGCGGCTGCGCTCTCGCCCTCGCCGCTGCGGGAGAAGTGAGGCTCGGCGTGCGCCGCGATGTCCGCCTGCAGGCGCACCAGCTCTTCGTCGAGGCTCAGGGCGCTCAGCGGCGTCCAGTTGCAGCCGTAGTGCACGCGGTTGAGAATTTCCCCCATGCGCCACGCCTCCGCCGTGCCCGTGTCGAGCAGCGGCAGGATGTCCTCGGCCAGCGTCGCGAGCATGTCGCGCGTGGCGGTGCTCGGGCGCTCGCCGGCGCAGGTCCCGTTCTCGAAGCGGAAGTCGTGCTCCATGAGGTAGATGGACTCCGGCCTCAGGGGGTGATTCCTCAGGTGCCGAATGTCCAGATAGATGGCGGCGCGGCAGAGCTCGAGAAAGAGCGTGCAGATCAGGAAGGAGGGCAGCTTGCGCCCGCTCGATATCATGACGTCGAGCGGCTCGCCCTTGATCTTTTCAAGGGCGAGGTGCCAAGTGCCCTCGGCTTCGAAGAGCTCGAGCGTCGAGGCCACGATGCGCGTCGGAATACTGGCCCGCACGCGAGCCGAGTCGAGAAAGAAGCGCTCCTTGGCGGGATCCTTTCGGGCCTCGGGGCGCAGGGTCTCGACGAGGACTTCGCGCCGCATGTCCTTTTGGGTGGCGGCGTAGGTGACGGTGTTTTCCGTCTCGCGGATGACGTTGGAGAGGATGTACTGATCCCCCAGCACCATGGGCAGGGCGTAGAGTCTGATGGACATGAATTCTCCGAGCGGCCGATATTCGGCAGGTGTCAGCTAAGGGCGGCTGTGGTGGCGACGGATGACTGTCTCTTGCAGGTGGTCTTTGCGGGGCGCGCTGAGCGGCTGCGGACGGCGGCAGAGCCGCCTCAGGCGTTGTTGAGCTCCAGCTTCAGCACGGGCATACCCTCCACGGCGCGGCTCCACGCCTCGGCCGGGATGCTGAAGATGAGGTGAGCCGCCGGCTCCTCCGCCCCCTCGCGCGGCTCCTCCACGCGGCGCATGCCCACCTTGCTCTCGGGCTGACCGAGGATGCTCGGCTCGACCGCATTGAGCAGCTGGGCCTTGATCTTCAGCTCATAGCCCTCGGGCTTGGGCCCGGCGGGCAGGAAGACGTAGAGATTCTCACCCACCTGACTGGCCATGCAGCCCTCGGGAAGGTTGAGGAGAGTGCAGGGCTGGCTGCCGTAGATGGACTCGCCGTTCACGCGCATCCAGGCGCCGACGCGCTTGAAGACATTGACGAGGCCCTCGGGGATGCTGCCGTCCGCCTTCGGCCCGATGTTGAGCAGCAGATTGCCGCCCTTGGCCGCGCATTCCTGAAGCTGCCCGATGATGACAGCCGGGCTCTTGAGCCGCGTGTCATAGCGGTTGTAGCCCCACTTGTCGCCGACCGTCATGCAGGACTCCCAGTCCAGCCCGGGGTAGCCGGCGGCGGGAATGCGCTTCTCGGGCGTGGTGTAGTCGCCGCAGCGCAGATCGAGCTGCAGGCCGTCAAAGGACGTGTCGAAGCCCGAGTAGGCATAGAGGCGGTTGTTCATGATGATGCCCGGCTGCAGCTCGCGGCACATGCGGATGAGGGAAGGGGCCTTCCAAGCGCGCTCGCCCTCGGCGGCACCCTGCGAGTAATCCCACCAGATGATGGAGATGTCACCGTACTGCGTCAGCAGCTCGCGCACCTGGCCGTGCAGGAAGCGCTGGTAGGCCTCCTGATTGCGGGGGATACCCTTCTGCTTGAGCATGAGCTGCTGGTTTTTCGGGTAGCAGAGGTCGGGGCAGATGGTGTTGTCGTAGTCCGGGTGGTGCCAGTCGATGACGCTGTGGTAGAAGCCGACCTTCATGCCGCGCTTGCGGGCCGAATCGACGAACTCGCGCACGATGTCGCGCCCGACGAGCTTCGGCGCGCTGTAGTCGCTGAGCTTCGTATCAAACATGGCGAAGCCCTCGTGGTGCTTGGTGGTGAGCACCATGTAGCGGCAGCCGGCCTCTTTGGCCAGCTCGGCCCAAGCCTCGGTGCAGCCGGGCGCGGGCTTGAAGAGCGGGGCGGCCTCCGCGGCGTAGGTGTCCGTATCCAGCTCCAGATTTTTCTGAATCCACTCGGCCCCGCCGGGCACGCCGCGGAACTCGCCGGCGAGCCCCGAGTAGAGGCCGTAGTGGATGAACATGCCGAACTTGGCATCGCGCCACCAAGCCATGCGCGCATCGCGCTCCTCGCGCGTCTCGTCGACTGCGGCGTGGTTTGCGTCGCCGGCGATGGGGAGAGTCTGAGGGGGCGGGGAGTCGGCGAAAGTGGGGGCGGAGAGGGTGAGAGCGCAGAGAAGAAGTTGGCTGATTCGATTCATGGATGCAATCCTAGCAGAGCGCCGGCGGGGTGTCAAATTCCTTTTGCGCGGCAGCAGGGCTTGAGTCACGTCGGCATCTGTGATACGATGACCGGCATGGAAATCACGCTGCACAGCCCTCTGGACATGCACCTTCACCTGCGCGACGGTGAGATGATGAAGCTCGTGGCGCCCCTCTCGGCCGACTTTGCCGGGGCGGTCATCATGCCGAACCTCGTGCCGCCCGTGACCTCGCCCGAGATGATGGAGGACTACCGCCGCCGCGTGGCGGAGGCCGTGGGCTGCCCCTTCACGACGCTCATGACGCTGTTCTTCAAGCCCTACACGCAGCAGGAGCTCGAGGCGGCGCGCGCGATGCCCGGCTTTTTTGCCCTCAAGCTTTACCCCGCCGGCATCACGACGAACAGCGAGGGCGGGCTGCGCGACCTCGACGAAGCCGAGCCGACGTTGTGCCTGATGGAGCAGATGGGAATCCCGCTGCTCGTGCACGGCGAGAGCCACGGCTTCGTGCTGGATCGCGAGGAGGAGTTTCTCGACGTGTACCGCCGGCTGGCGACCCGCCACCCGAAGCTGCGCATCAGCATGGAGCATATCACGACGGCCGCGGCCGTGCGCCTGCTCGACGAGTTCCCGAACCTCTGCGCGACCGTCACCCTGCAGCACCTGCTCATCACGCTCGATGACGTCGCGGGCGGCCAGCTGCGCCCCCACCTCTTCTGCAAGCCCATCGCCAAGCGCCCCGAAGACCGCGACGCCCTGCTGGCGGCAGCCCTCGGCGGGCACCCCCGCCTGATGTTTGGCAGCGACTCTGCCCCGCACCCCCGCAGCCGCAAAGAGAGCTGCGGCTGCGCGGCCGGCGTGTTCACGGCCCCCGTGGCGCTGCCCGTGCTCGCCGACCTGTTCGCCCGCCACGGAGCCTTGGAGCATTTGCAGAACTTCGTCTCGGGCAACGCCTGCCGCCTCTACGGCATCCGTCCCGTCGAGAAAACCATCACCCTGCGCGACGAGCCCGCCCCCATGCCCGTGCCGGCCAGCTACCGCAGCTATGGTTGCGAGGTCGTGCCGATGTACGCCGGCTGCCGACTCCCCTGGAGCATCGTCCGCTGAGCGCCCCTCGCGCGCGCCTTGACGCCCGCCCGCGCCCTCCGTTGCCCGCCATCGCCCCCATTCCCGTCCCCTCGGCATCTCCCCCCCCCCGCTTCGCATGCAGGACGCCCCACTCCCCTCCGCCGATGTCCTTCTGGCCCTGCTGGAGGAGATCGCGCGCACGCACATGCCCTACGGCATGTACGGCCCGAGCCATTTCCCGCCCGACGGCTGCCCCCTGATGGACCTGCCCACCGAGTACCTCGATTGGTTCTGGCAGCGCGGCTGGCCCCGCGGCAAGCTCGGCCGCCTCATGGAGCAGACCCTCCTGATCAAAAACAGCGGACTGGACCGCCTCTTCGAGCCCTACCGCCGCGCGCAGGGCGGGCGCCGCCGCTACCCGCGCCGCCGCTAGCGCCGTGCCGCGGCACCACGCAGCACCCCGCGGACCCCTCCCTGAAACGCCGCTCAAGAGCCCACCGACACGCAGCTCTCCCAGAACGCCCACCTTCATGAACACCATCACATCCGTCATCCTCGCCGCAAGGCCCAAAACCCTGCCCGCCGGCCTCGTCGCCGTCTGGGCCGGCTGCCTCATCGTCCACAAGTTCGAGCAGGCCCTCCCGGGCTCCGGCATCGCCCTCAACCTGCCCCTGGCCCTCTACACAGCCCTCAGCTGCATGTGCATCCAAATCGCCTGCAACTTCTTCAACGACTCCATTGACGCCCAGCGCCACGCCGACACCGCCAAGCGACAAGGCCCCCGCCGCATCACCGCCAGCGGCGCCATGAGCGCCCGCGCCGTCAAGCTCTGGGGCTGCGCCTTCCTCCTCGGCGCCTGCGGCTTCGCCATCCCCCTGATCCAGGCCCAGGGCTGGCCCATCCTCGCCATCGGCATCCCCAGCCTCTTCTTCGCCTACGGCTACACCGGCGGACCCTACCCGCTCGCCTACCACGGCCTCGGCGAACTCTTCGTCCTGCTCTTCTTCGGCCTCGTCGCCGTCACCGGCACCGTCTTCGTCCAACTCGGCTGGCAGACCGCCTACACTCCCATCTACTGCGCCGCCGTCTGCATGGGCATCATCTGCGGCCTGCTCTCCTGCCTGCTCATCGAAGTCAACAACATCCGCGACCGCCGCGAAGACGCCGAAACCGGCAAGCGCACCCTCGCCGTGCGCCTCGGTGAAAGCCGCGCCCGCGGCCTCGCCATGGCCTTCCTCGTCGCCCCCTACGCCGTCATCGGCCAGCTCTTCCGCCTCGTCCCCGGCCTCGGGTGGAACCTCTGCTGGGCCGCCGCCATCCTCGTCGCCGGCATCTTCCTCGTCAAGCTGCACACCACCCCGGCCAACAAAAAGATGAACGTCATGCTCGGCCTCGCCTCCCTGCACATGATCCTCTACCTCACCGCCCTCACCATCGGCTGAGCCCGCCGCAAGGGCAGGGGCGAGCACACCCCGCGATGCGCCGGAGGGAGCCGACCCGCTGGGCCCCTACCTGTCATGGCGCCTGTCGCCCTTTCTGCTTGCGCCTCGCCTCGGGTAGAGTTACACCGAAAGGATGAACGCATCATGCATCACATCCGTCAAAGGCCGTGAAATCCTGGATTCGCGGGGCAACCCCACCCTCGAAGCCGAAGTCACCCTCGCCGACGGCCTCATCGGCCGCGCCTCCGTGCCGAGCGGCGCCTCCACCGGCGAACACGAAGCCCACGAACTGCGCGACGGCGACAGCAGCCGCTACGGCGGCAAAGGCGTCCTGCAAGCCGTGCAGAACATCAGCAGCGAACTCGCCCCCGCCCTCATCGGCCAGGACGCCCTCGACCAGCTCAGCATCGACGCCACCATGCGGGCCGCCGACGGCACCCGAGACAAATCGCGCCTCGGCGCCAACGCCATCCTCGCCGTCTCCCTCGCCACAGCCCGAGCCGCCGTCCAGTGCTGCGCCCTGCCGCTCTACCGCTACCTCGGCGGCATCAACGCCCACGTGCTGCCCGTGCCCCTCATGAACGTCATCAACGCCGGAGCCCACTCCGACGCCCCCATCGACTTTCAGGAATTCATGATCGTCCCGCACGGCCTGCCGACCATGGCCGAAGCCGTCCGCGCCGGCGCCGAAATCTTCCACGCCCTCGGCGACGTCCTCCGCATGAGCGGGCAGAGCACCGCCGTCGGTGACGAAGGCGGCTACGCCCCCGCCCTCAAAAGCGTCGAAGCCGTCCTCGACGCCATCATGACCGCCATCCGCAACGCCGGCTACGAACCCGGGCGCGACGTCTCCCTCGCCCTCGACGTCGCCTCCAGCGAATTTTACGACCCCGACCGCCAGCTCTACATCCTGCGCAAGAGCGGCGGCATCGAAATGAGCGCCGCCGACCTCTGCGCCCGCTACGCCGAACTCATGGAGCACTACCCCATCATCTCCATCGAAGACGGCTGCGCCGAAAACGACTGGGAAGGCTGGAAAGTCATGACCGAGCAACTCGGCTCGCGCTGCCAGCTCGTCGGCGACGACCTCTTCGTGACCAACACCGCCTTCCTTCAGCGCGGCATCGAGCAGCAAGTCGCCAACGCCATCCTCATCAAGCCCAACCAGATCGGCAGCCTCAGCGAAACCCTCGGCGCCGTCCGCCTCGCCCTCACCCACAGCTACGGCGCCATCATCTCGCACCGCAGCGGCGAAACCGACGACTGCTTCATCGCCGACCTCGCCGTCGGCACCAACGCCGGACAAATCAAAGCCGGCTCCCTCTCGCGCGCCGACCGCCTCGCCAAATACAACCAACTGCTGCGCATCGAAGAAGAACTCGGCGCCCAAGCCCATTACTGCGGAGCCGACGCCTTCGCCGCCCTCCGCTCCCTCAGCTGAGCCCCCCGAGCAACCCCCCAACACCCCCGAGGCGCGGCCGCGAGCCGCGCCCGGGCAGCCTCAGATCCGACTCAGCCATGGCGCTGCCCTCAGCCCGCCCGGAACCTCAGTCCTCTCGGCCCCTCGCGCTTGAGACTGCGCTTGATTCACTGCCCGAGCCCCCTTCCGAGCTCGCGGCACCCACATCAGCCCCGTCACCTACGGCCTCAGCCCCGGCGCCCCCGTCATCGCCGAGGCGGTTGCGGTGAACCTCCTCCAAACCTAGCACCCGAGCCCCCGGCGGCAGCGCCGCCCCGGCCTCCCCGTCCGCCGCCGTCGCCAGCGACGGCAGCAGCCAGACACAGCGAGCCCCGCACTCCCGCTGCAACTCCAGCGGATCAGCCGGATGCGCGGCATTGTGCCCCAAAACAACCACATCCGCCCGGCGCTCCTCCCGCGGCAGGCGTCGATACGTCTCCCCCGCCGCATCCCCCACATAGAGCAAGCGGCGCCCACCCTGCTCCCAAAGCACCACCGGACCCTGATTCACCGCCGGAGAATCCGGCAAATCCGCCGGCGGCCCGCAAATCAAAAACACACCCGCCCGCGTCCGCAGCCGCAGCATCCGCCCCCGCAACTCCCCCGGGCGCAGCACCCGCATCCCCGGCCACGCCTGAGACAAGCGCGCCGCACCCTCCTCCGCCGAGCGCAAATCACTCAGCGTCAGCAGCGCCGCCGGCGTATAGCCCGCATGAAAAACCGCCGGCTCAATCGTCCAGCGCGCCCCGCCCTCCGAGCCCGAGCCAACCAGCAAACCCGGATTACCCAGCATACAGGCACTCTTGCCGAAGCCCAGCCCCATCAGCATCCACGAATCCGGCTCCTCCGGCGGCGTCGCCGCCCAATACGCCCCCGGCAAACCCCCGCAAAACCCCACCACCGCAATCAGCCAGCCACTGCACCGGCAAGCCAGCGCCTGCACCAGCGGCCCCACCCAAGGCAGCCCACCCAGCAGCAGCGCCGCCGCCCCCGTCACCATCACCGGCAACAGCAGCGGCGTAATCGCCATATTCGTCACAAAACTCCACGGATTCACCGTGTGAAAATGCAGAATGCAGAGCGGCACCGACACCAGCCACGCACTCAGCGCCACCACTGTCACACCGCGCAGCCCGCGATCCCAGACCGCCAGCCGCTGCTCCCACCGCGTCATAATGCGATACGGAATAAACGGATCAGGCCCGAACCACGGCCTATCCTGCCGGCAGAAAGCCACCCCCAGACAAATCGCCGCATAAACCGCAAACGAAAGCTGAAACCCCGGCTGCCACAACTGCTGCGGATCCACCATCAGCAGCACCAGCGCCGCTAGACACCACACATTCGTCAAACACACTCGGCGCACCAGCATCACCCCCACCATCACCGCCGCCATCATCACATAAGCCCGCAGCGCCGGCGCCTGAGCCCCCGTCAGCAACACATACACCGCCATCAGCACCAGCAACAGCGGCCTCGCCACCACCGGGCGCACCCGCAGCCGGCGCAACAGTGGCCAAAGCATCATCGCCACCAGCCCCACATGCAGACCACTCACCGCAAACGCATGTAAACAACCCCCGCGGCGAAAATCCAGCAGCGTCAACTCATCCGCCCGATCGCGCGCGCCCAGCAGCAGCGCACACAGCACCTGACGGCGCGCATCACCCTCCGTCCCCGGCGGCATCAGGCGATCCGCCAGAACAGAACGCCCCGTCGCGCACAGCCCCAGCAAACCATACCAGCCCCCCGCACGCCCCAAATACACCGCCCGCCCCGCACTAAACGACCCCGCAATCCCCAACCCCTGCATCCAGCGCCCCGAATCAAACATCCCCGGCACCGGCGCCTCGCGCCGAGGCCGCAACTCCCCCATCGCCTCCACACGATCCCCCACCTGAAAATCCAACCCATCCCCGTGCAGCGAAACCCGCAGCGGCGAACCATCCAAGCGCAAAACCACCCCGCTGCCCAACTCGCGCACCACCGTCCCGCGCAGCAGCAGCGTCCCCGCCTCCTCCCAGCGCGGCAGCGCCTCCGCCTCCGCGCGATGCACCGCCCAGAGCCGCAGCCCCACCACCGCCATACACAGCACACAAAGCAAAGCCATCCGCCGCTGCCCCAACACCCAACACAGCACCGGCGCCGCCAGCGACAGCAGCAGCCACTCCCCGCCGAAAATCACCCCACAGCAGCCCGCCAGCGCCGGCAACAGCGGCGCCCGCAGCAAAAACAAACGCACCCGATGCCGCAAAACATCCTCCTCAGGCACCCCCGGAGCCCCCGGAGACCCCGGAGCCCCCGACGCAGCCCCCTCAAACACACGCAACAAACCCATCAACCGGCCCCCCCCGTCAAAAAACGCACACAGCACCCCCAACACAGCCCGGCAAAACAACACAGCCGCACCCAAGCAACACAGCACACACCCCGGCAAAACCGCAGAAAAACTCAGCGATACACCAACACCGGCCCCGTCGCCGCCGACTGCACCGAGCGCAACTTCCGCACCGCCTCCACCACAATCCGCGCCGCCGCCTCCACCTCAGCCACCGTCGTATAGCGACTCATCGAAAAACGCAGCGACTCGCGCACCTGCGCATCACTCAGCCCCATCGCCAGCAGCACATGACTCGGATGCGGCTCCGCACTCGTGCACGCCGACCCCGTCGAGCACAGCAACCCCGCCGGCTCCAGCAGCAGAGACAAACCCTCCGCCTTCAACCCCGGAAAACGCACATTGCACACATGCGGCAAACGCGGCGCCCCTTCACCATTCACCACCGGGCAAAGCCCTGCCTCACGCAGCAAACGAACAAACAAATCGCGCCGCTCCGCCAGCGCCGCATACAGCTCACGAGCCTCAAGAGCCAACTCCGCCGCCTTACCGAAACCCACAATCCCCGGCACATTCTCCGTCCCCGCCCGACGATAATCCTCCTGCGAGCCCCCCGTCAGCAGCGGATGACACTCCGCCCCGCGGCGGATGAACAAAGCCCCAATCCCCTTCGGCCCGTGAATCTTGTGAGCCGACATCGACGCAAAATCCACCCCCGCCTCATGCAGAGAAAGCGGAACCTTGCCCGCCGCCTGCACCACATCCACATGCACCCGCGCCCCCGCCTCGCGCGCAGCCTCGCACAGCAGCTCCACCGGCTGAATCACCCCCGTCTCATGATTCGCCCAGGCAAAACTCACCCCATCATGCCCCGGCAGCAAACGCCGCCAAGCCTCCGCATCCGCCCGCCCATCGTGCAGCACCGGGCACACATCCCCGCGACCCGTCCGCAGCGTCGCCGGATGCTCCGTCGCCAGCATCAGCACCGAATCAAACTGCGCCAGCGCCGTATTCGTCGACTCCGTCCCCCCGGACGTAAACACAACCTCAGACGCATCCGCCCCCACCAGCGCCGCCACCCGCTCGCGCGCCCCCTCCACCGCCGCCCGCACCCGGCGAGCCGCGCGCGACGCCGACGACGGATTGTAAAACAACTCGCGCAAAAAAGGCATCATCGCCTCCAGTACCTCAGGCGCCGGACGCGTCGTCGCATTATTATCCCAGTAAATCACAGCATCAACTCCGAGCCATGCTCATTCAACTTCTCCAGCCCCGACTTCAGCGTCGAAGACTCCAAATTCAACTTCTCAATGCGCTCCAACTGCTCATCAATATCCTCCTGCACCTTCTCCAGAGCCTTCTTACTCTTCTCCAGCGCCTCATCCATCTCCTCCCCCGCCGGGCGAGACTCCGGAGCCGCCGTCCCCATCGCCGTCGACTTCGCGCGCGGCTCCGCATAAAGCTTCATCAGCGACTTGCCCGCCTTCTCCGCAGACTTCTCATCCTTCACCCGCTTCAGAATCGAAAGCGCCGCGCGGCGCTGCTTCAAATCCTTCTTCACCCAAGACCTCGCCTCCTTCACCGCCGTGCGATCCACCCGCGGGCGATCTTCCGCCGCCGGAGCCGACTCCGCCAGCGTCGCAAAACCCGCCACAACAGCCAGAAGCAACAAAGATAAACTCTTCATAAGCCCACTATGTCACAGACCCCGCGGCAAGTCAAGAGCAGAAGCCCGCCGATACAAAAGCCGGCCCCCGCCCGAGCCGCCCCGCCCGCAGCCTCTCACCCGGCATAGCCACAGCCCCCGGCCCCCAACCCAAGCCCCACCCGAGCCCCACCCGAGCCAAACACAGCACCGGCGCCATATATATCTCTGAAAATAGCAGGAAAGAGACGCAAAAGAACCATTGATATCGCCGTTGCTCACCCTTGTCCCGCCTCGCGTCCCCGGACGCCACTCAGCCCGGCAGAAACGCCCCCAACCCGACAGCCCCCGGCCCGGCAAGCGGCCCCCCCTCGGCGAAACACCGCACCTCAGCGCCCACAGAGCCGCAGCAACTCCTCATAGCGGCGCGCACAGCCCTCCGCCCAAGCCACATACTCCTCATAAAACGCCCGCGACGCAAAATGCTCCGGGCAAGCCAAAGACCGCAGCGGAACATAGGGATTCACCCCCTTCTGCACCACCTCGCGCAGCGCCAGCGCACAAGCCCGCGCATCCCGCAGCTTCTCCCCCAGCGACACCAGAAAACAAAACAGCACCCCCGCCGCATAGCAAAGCAGCAGCCCGAGCCACCAACCGGAAAGCGCATACCCCGCCGCCAGCGCCCCCGCACACAGCAGCACCTGCGCCACCCCCGTCCACCGGCGCCCGCCCAAGAAACAGCCCAGCGCCAAAAAAGGCAGCAGCACATTCAAGCAACCCAGCCCCAGATCTCGAGCCTTGAACACAACCGTATTCCGCGCCGCCCCCAACAAACCCGTCCGACGCCCCTCCGTCCGCGCGCGGCCCTCCACCGCCGCAATCTCCTCGCAGGCCAGATCGCGAAGCTCCGCGCGCGACATCGCCGCCGCCTCCTCCGAGCCCAGCTCCAGAATCGACCGCTGCACCCCCTGCGCCGCCATCAAAAGCCCTCCCGATCAGCCCAAGCACGCCCCCCGCGCCATCAGCCCTTCGACGAGCCCCGGCCAAACAGCGAACCCAGCTTCTGCCCCAGCCGCTTCGCCCCGCGAGCCACCCTCGAGCCCTCCACAACCCGCAGCAACTCATCATAGCGCGCCTCCCGCACCGACGCCCAGGAAAGAAAGCTCTCATAGAACACCCTCTCCTTGAAATTCCCCACCGGAACCTCCTCCCTCAGCACACGAAAAGGATTGCCCTTCACATTCGACACCTCCGAGCGGATATGGAGGCCATATCGTGCCCGCTCGATGAGGTCACCTATGGCACAGAGAGCAAACCAAGCGGCCACCACGAACGTGCACAGCGCTCCGGCAAGATAGCAGGAAAAGAAATACGGAGAGCTGTCATCAGACAGCAAGGCGACAATAAACAGAGGCGCGCAAATCACCATCTGAATGATCGCCGCAACCTTCAGCTTGAGAAACCAAAACCACGGCGCCAGAAAGGGCAGAGCGATATTCAGCAGCATCAGCAATATATCGCGATTGCCCTCCCAAGACGACACCTCGGGAAAAGAGAGCAGGGCGCCACATTTTTCCCTCTCCTTCAAACGCTTATGCTCAGCCTCAATCTCAGCATCCGCCACCGCGTGAAGCGCATCACGCGACATCGACTCCGCCATCTGAGGCGTCACATCCAGAATAGACCTTGGTGTATCCATAGCAAAAACAGGAAAACGTTGTGCCGGGCAAGCTCAGCCGGAGCCCCGCCTCGGTATACCACATGTTAGCAGATCCGCCGCGCAAGTCAAGCCCCTCATCGCAAAAATGCTACCCCTCCGCGCCCTCCGCCCCCGCCTCCCCCTCGGCCTCCAAGCCCAGGCGAGCCTTCAGCCAAGCCAGCGAATGCACCGGAACCTTCAACTGCTGAGCACCACTCTGCAGCCTCGCCAAAAATCTCCCGCGTGACCAATCCATCATGCGGAAGCTCTCGGCACGGCCAAGCGAGCAGGGGGAGATAGGCCTTCTTATTTTAAAAAAGGCTATGTCACAACAAACAGTTGATAAATAGCCATTTTT
>UMHM01004359.1_pt1 | contig 63958 bp, 46 predicted proteins | sample 1965501 | NCBI WGS metagenome assembly UMHM01 (sample SAMEA4836095, study PRJEB28245) | human gut metagenome | biome: gut microbiome; material: fecal sample | place: Denmark | collected 2008
TAAAAAAAACGCTCTTTGTTTTTCGTTTGATACAAAGAGCGTTGTGGGTCAATTTCGTACTCTCGGAATTTCCCTTAAATATTTTTTCAGAACGTCCGACTTAAAACCATTATTTTCGATAATCTCCTTATAAAAATATGCGCTCGGTTTCGGAGTTCGCTTAAAGTTATGTTCACGATCAACAGATACAAGACCAAACTTAGGAAACCATGAGTACCATTCCCAATTATCTATTAGCGACCAATAAAGATATCCCCTCACGTCAACCCCGGCGTTAATTGCCTCATGCAGCGCAGAAAGATATTCCGAGATCCATACTATGCGAAAATCATCATTATCGGCACTAACTCCGTTTTCGGTGATATACACAGGTTTATCTTTTAATCGGTTCAGACAATGATACATTGCTTCAGGGAAAAATTCTTCAAGATAAAATTCTTTTGGTATCATACGAAGTTCCTTAAACGGGAATCTCCTACCGTGCAGATCTTTTTCTCTCGTATCAATTATATCGCGCGTATAAAGATTGATCGACCAGAAATCGCTGGTATCCTTAATATCTTTATCGAATATTCCGCCGATACCGGGAACGACAAGTTCGCCCGTCCGCATTGCGTGGAAAAAGAACTCATGGTTGATGACGTCATACCATTCCTGCGCGGCCATATCGAATTTGTCTCCCTGTCGCCTGCCGAAGTATTGCACAAAAGCATGCGCCGTTCCGATAGGCGCGCCCGAATATTTACGTATAAGATGATACGCCCTGCCGTGAAAAATCGTACAATTGAATTTTCGCATAAGATCGGACTCTTTAATGCCGAGATTTATTTCGTTGAAAACATTCCAAAAATCAACGTACGGGGCAATCCGAGGAACAATGTATTCGAGATACGTTTCAAAATATTTATAATTGTCCTGTTTTTGCCAATCGCCTTTTTTTTCAAACCAAAGCGGGACAGAAAAATGGACAAGCGTTAAAAAAACTTTAATTCCCTTTTCTTTCAAAAGCGCAAGTTCTCTGACGTAATGCTCGGTCGCTTCCTTGTCGAATACCCCCTCTTCCGGTTGTATCCGCGACCACTCAACACTAAGCCGAAACGCCTGATGCCCCAAACTTTTGATCAAGTCAACATCCTCTTCAACCATGTTGTAATGATTGCATGCCATGCCCGAAACTTCCGATTTCGGATCTTTTTTCAACCATTCCTGCTCTGTATTCCAACTGCTTGAATAAATGTTGTTTCCTTCTATCTGATGTCCTGCGGTTGCGCTCCCCCACAAAAAACCCTTGGGAAAAGAGAAATCTTTTAATGAAAATACGTCTGTCATACCACTCCTTACTGTTATCGAAAAATATAACTATCTTAGCACACGAAAAATACGCTCGGCAATTTCCGCCATGCCTTTATCCCCGGGATGTACAGCAACGCCGCCATGCGAAAACTTACCGATCGCTTTCATTGCATCGTCGTTTCCGAGGTCGTGAATTTCCGCAAAAGCATATCCTCTTGCTTTTGCCAACTCCGCCACGAAGTTGTCGAACGGCTCGTATTCCCAAAACAAATCGGTCAGGACGATTTTTGCTCCGTTTCTCGAAAACAAGTCGGTCAACTCGCCATAACACAATTCAAATTCACTCAGATACTTGTCCGGGCAAGCGTTTTCGCCAAGCCTCACTATGACGTAATCGGCATCAAACCGCAACGCAGACAAATACTTTGTGAAAAGCAAATCCATATTACGAGTGCGCTCCCAGTCGCTCAGGTTTGCGATGCAAACTGAAACTTTTATGCCCTTTTGACAAAACTTACTTATAAGTTTATGAACATAATCGTTTTCTTTTGAAGATGCCGCCATTCCCCAATCGCCACACCAACCGAGATTTTCGGCTTTCCCGTGGCGAGTAATAGAATTACCGAGAAACAACAACTTTATATCTGCATTTTCCGTCGTTTCAAAAGAAATGCAATCGCTCCCTTTCAGCTGCTCTACAGCGGGAACGTCATTAGTAATTAAATCTTTGCAAATTTTCATAACATACTTAGCCTTCGTCTGACGAATGTCTTTCGTTGGAACTATATTTCCAACGTCAGGTCATCAAACGCAACTATAATCCCGCTTTCTTTGAAAATTGTTTCAATTTCTTCATGCAAGCCGGCACAATTATGTGTGATATGCGCAACGACAAACTTGGTGTTTCCGTCTGCCGCGCCGACATCCAGGAGCTTGTTTTTAAGTTTTATGTTTTCCTCGAAATTCATATGGCGCACATAGTAGCCCGATCCCATCGTGCCATCCATAATTACACCGCCGAACTTGCGCGGATATTTTGCGAGAAAATCTATCGTTTCATCTGTCGGATAACCCGTATCGATAAGATATAGCAATGCAGACTTACCGTCATCGATAATGTAGTTTAGCGCAACCTGTTCGGGAGCATGAACCGCCTGAAGAACGGTAACCGTATACTTGCCGATTTGTACTTGGTCATGCGGATTAACAGTGTGAAACACGATATTTTCACGTACATCGTCGCAAATCGGGAAAAGATTGTAGAATCCGTTAAACAACCTTTCTACATCGGCATTACCGTAGACGTTGAGTTTTTCGTACTTAAGATCGTGCGCAAAGCAATTACCTCTGATTTCAAACAATTGAGGGCTGTAGTGATCCGCATGAACGTGTGTGATAAGTAAGTTTTCGATGTTGCCCATGCTCAATCCGTTTTTACGGAAATGTGCAGGAGTGTCAACAGGAAAATCAATTAACAATTGATCGTCTATCAAAGACTGCGAAAGCGTACGGATAGACTTTCCCCCGACTTTTCTTGCGGCGTTACACCTCACACAGTTACAGAACAATGCGGGATATCCCTCACCGCCTCCCGAACCAAGAATATGTAATTTCATAATACTTCACTCCTTTGCGCCTTCGCGCTTAAAAACATCTTTACTGCTTAGCAGGATTCCCCGACTTTTTGCAAAACTGTACATTTTTTCGCTTTTAGCAAGCGTAATCTTTGAAAATATCTATAGGGTTAATTTTGCACTGGTTACACAACCACCGCGCCGCACAGCAGCAACACGACGGAAATCACAAACAGATGAAGCGGATAGTAAACGTAAAAGCTCCACTTCAACACTTTGTTTACTTTGGGATTGCTGCCGCGTTTGCCGTTGTACATCATAAGCACCGGCACCGCCAGCACTTCGCACATCTGAATGACGGCGTACAGCCTGTCCAGACAGAAGAAGTACACCGCCGCGTACATCGTAACGTACAGCAGGCACCACAAAAATTGCTTTACGGGTTTGCCTCTGTTGCTGCCGATACTGCACACACACAAACTACCTATACAACTGCCGTCCGCAGGGAATGCAACCACGCACAGTCCCAGCACAATAAGCACCTTCGCCCACTGCGGCAACCCGGTGCTGTCGTTTACACGCAGCATGACAAGCCCGACGGCGAGCGACAACATTACGCTTGTCTGATTGAGCACATGTCCCATAAAGCCTTCGCCGGTTGCAAACGGCACGAGCGACAACCACCCGTATTGCTTAAACTGTATTGTCTGCATCATGTAAGGCACGTGGCTGATAAGCGCAAACAGAAACAGCCGCGCCGTGTACTTTTTGACATTGCGCGTGTAGTGGTAACCTTCGGCAATGCAGTACCACATAATGGGCTTGGTAAGCCTGCCTATGACGTGCATGACAATTGCCCACCACTCGGTACTGTAACCCGGAGCAACCGCCCAGGCAATGTGGTCAATGGTCATGGCTATTATTGCAATCAGTTTGATTGCGTTGCTGTCCAGCACTTTGTAGCGCGGGCAACTACCGCCGTTGCCGTTTTTGGTTTTATTTTCGGGCGACGTTGCCACCGCTTGTCCGTTGTTGTCGTCCGCAAGCGCAGACGTTGCGACTTCTGTTTGGTCCATAATTTTTACCTATACCATATGCAGAATTTATTTAACTTAAAAAGCCGATATTTATTTCTATAGACGGCAACAATTGTACACAAAAAAAGGCAAAATGTCAACGATAGTTTGTATTCTTTGCGCTGCAATCGATTTACAAAAGTTGACAAAAAGAGTATACTGATTAAGAGGTGAAGATTGGTAGTTTTTCCGAAACACCTGTTTGGCAAAGGAAAACAACCGTTTTGAGCCTTTCGGTACGACTTATACCGTCCGCACGGAGGTGAATTTATGAGAAAGACAAAAATTATCTGCACGTTGGGACCTGCGAGTTGCAACTACGACCAGATCAAAAAAATGGCTCTTGCCGGAATGAACGTGGCGCGTATCAACATGAGCCACGGCACCTACGAGGAACACCAGGGCAAAATCGACAACGTCAAAAAGGTTCGCCGCGCACTGGGAGTTGCGTTGCCCATCATGATTGACACCAAGGGACCCGAGATTCGTATCGGCACCTTTGTCAACGGCAAAATCGACGTGACGGAAGGAATGAAGTTCGACTTTGTAAACGACCACGCGCCGGGCGACGAAACGCACGTGTCAATCACCTACGGCGAACTGTACAAGGACATCAGCGAAGGGTGCACTTTGTTGCTTAACGACGGGCTGCTTGTGTTCAAAGTTACGGGCATCGATGAAGGAGTAATCCACACCGTTGCTCAAAACAGCGGACCGCTGAGCGACCGCAAAGGTTTGTTTGTGCCCAACGTAAAACTTAACATGCCGTTTTTGTCGGAACAGGACAAACGCGACCTTGACTTCGGCATTAAAAACGGCGCGGAATTGTACGCTGCAAGTTTTGTGCAGGACGGCGACAGTGTGCGCCAGATACGTGAGTACATCACAACTCACGGTGCAAAGGACGCTTGCATAATAAGCAAAATCGAAAGCCAGAGCGGCGTTGACAACATTGACGAAATCATTGCCGAGTCCGACGGCATAATGGTTGCGCGCGGCGACCTCGGCGTGGAAATGCCATACGAAAAGTTGCCTGCGATACAAAAAATGCTTATCAATCGCAGCCGCCGCGCAGGCAAATTTGTAATTACCGCAACGGAAATGCTGGAAAGCATGGTTACAAAACTGCGCCCGACCCGTGCGGAAATCGTGGACGTGGCAAACGCCGTTTACGACGGAAGCAGTTGCGTAATGCTGTCGGCGGAAAGCGCGGTCGGTATCAATCCCCCCAACACCATTGCTACCATGGCGCGTATTGCCGAAGAGGCGGAACGCAACGTAGACTATAAAAACAATTACAACGTTGCGCAGGTTAAACTGCTGGACAACACCGACGCAATAAGCCACGCAACGGTAAACACTGCATTCGACATCGACGCAAAGGCAATTGTCGTGTACACGGCAAGCGGAATAAGCGCACGTATGATAAGCCGCTTCCGCCCCGACGCACCAATTGTCGCAATGACCAGCAACGACCGCGTGTACCACCGCCTTGCCACCAGTTGGGGCGTGATACCCGTCATTACACAGGTGTTTGACAACACTGACGAGATGTTTATCAACGCCGAAGAAACGGTCAAAAACATGGGGCTTGCCGCAGACGGCGACAACATCGTAATTACCGCAGGTGTACCCCTTGGAAAGAACGTCGGCACTAACCTCATCAAGGTTACCCGAATTACGGAAAACAAGTAATTTCAGTTGCGACGTGGGCGACGGTCAGGCAATCGTTAAACATGCGATTTATCGACGTCGGATACGCCACCAACATTAAAAGCAAAAGACTATCGCCTTGAGTGATAGTCTTTTTTTTGTTAAAAATGCAGATTTTGTAAGCAAAAATCGCATACGTATGCAAAAATTTAACACATTGCGTTTTTCTTACTCTGCCGAAATGCCGTAATGACGAGTGCGGTCGTCGCGTGCGACTGTGTTGAGAAGCAGGCGTGGCAAATCTTCGTTTTGCGTAAGAATGTTGCGTAGTTCGCCGTACGGAAACGGATGCGGAAACTTGTCGTTGCCGACCTCGATTGTAAACGACGGTATGCCGAAACGTTGCACGCACCAGTCCTTGTAGCCGCCTGCACTGCCGCGTGTGTCCCCGACAAGCCTGTATCCCGTGTGCCGCGCGACGGCTTGCGCCAACTTTTCGTCGCGCACAAGATTGTCGCCGCTTTGTCCGAAGTACCAGTAGATTTCCTCGCCCTTGAGGTGGTAGGACAGCGTAACAATGGGATTTACAAGCCGCGTAAACTCGGCAAGCGCGCGACTTTCGGCTGCAGAAAAGGGTGATTTGCCAACGTAATTTTCCGAAGATTTGCAAAACACATTGCTTTTGCCGGTGCCCCACTCCGCGTCAAAATTGACGTTGAGGTCAACGCCGTCGGCATTTGCCTTCCACAGCGAAAAATCCGTGTTCCCGCCGTTGATTGCCAGCAGATTACTTTTTCGTTCCTTGTCCTCGACAAAGCCAACGCCTTCCTGACACAGCCGCATTCCGTCGGGGTTTACCGTCGGGACAAAGTAAATTCCGCCGAGCATAACTTTTTCGGGGTGAGCGACGAGATACTTTGCAAGACACACCACGACAAGCGACGTCAGGTGTTCGCGTGCGTGTATGCCTCCGGTCACAATCATCCGACGGTCGTTCTTCTCGCCGACAAAAACATATGGTATTGTCTGCCCAAGTTCCGACCGCCCGACGACGCCGGTTTCCACACCATGGGCATTAAACATACGCACTTCATTCATCAAATCGTCGTAGCCAAACAACCGCCTGTCTCCGCAATGCCACGATTATTATATGTCCGACAATTTACTTTTGTGCAAGGCGGTCAATAAAACATTTTCAAAACGCAACAAAAAAAATCCCGCAACGAGTACGCAACTGCACCCGATACGGGATTTTTAATTACATTATTTTACTGCTAATTGTTGCAAAATTAGCGATTGCGATATCGTGTTACAGACGAATGGTACCCTTTCGGGGGATTGGCACCCGGGCGTGCACGATTAGAAAACAGTCTGATTTTCGTGATTGGTTTTCCGTCAGTACCTCGCAATGACATTTTGAAACAAAAGGCTTTTTCTATTTAGTGACAAACAAATACAAAGTGAACAAACAGAAACTTTACATTTCCGCCCGACTTTTTTGAGTAAGCAGTTTTTTTACACCGTATTGTCACTTCAGCATCTTTTTCAAAAACTGACCTGTGTAACTTTGTTCGCATCCGGCAACTTCTTCGGGAGTACCCGTTGCCACAATCGTGCCGCCGCCGTCGCCGCCTTCCGGTCCGAGGTCGATGATGTGGTCGGCAACCTTAATTACGTCAAGGTTGTGCTCGATTACGACAACCGTGTTGCCTGCCGCGACCAATCGTTGCAAAATGGTAATCAGTTTCGCCACGTCGTGCGTGTGCAAGCCCGTCGTAGGTTCGTCCAGAATGTACATCGTTTTGCCCGTGCTGCGCTTGCTGAGTTCCGTTGCCAGTTTTACCCGTTGCGCCTCGCCGCCCGACAGCGTTGTTGCGCTTTGACCCAGTTTGATGTACCCAAGCCCCACGTCGTACAGCGTTTGCATCTTGTTTTTGATACTGCTTATATTTTGGAAAAATCCGACGGCTTCTTCCACCGTCATGTCCAGTACGTCGGCAATGGACTTGCCCTTGTATTTGACAGCCAGCGTTTCGCGGTTGTACCGTGCGCCGTGGCAAACTTCGCAAGGCACGTACACGTCGGGCAAAAAGTTCATGGCGATTTTCAGTATGCCGTCACCGTCGCAGTGTTCGCACCTGCCGCCCTTGACGTTGAAACTGAATCGTCCGCTTGTGTAACCGCGTTCCTTGGCGTCCAAAGTACTTGCAAACAAATCTCTGATAAGCCCGAACACGCCCGTATAAGTCGCAGGGTTGCTTCTCGGCGTACGCCCGATTGCGCTCTGATCGATGGCAATTACCTTGTCAAGGTACTCTATGCCGTCAATGCCGTCGCACTCAACCGCCGTCGGTTTGGCGCGGTTCAGTTTTTCCGACAGGTACGGCAGCAAAACTTCGTTTACAAGGCTGCTTTTGCCACTGCCAGAAACGCCCGTAATCAGCGTCATGCACCCCAGCGGTATTGTTACGTCGATGTTTTTAAGGTTATTTTTGCGTGCGCCGTGTACCACAATGCTGTGTCCGTTGCCCTTTCGGCGTTCCGTCGGCACGGGTATGGACAACTCGCCCGACAGGTACTTGCCGGTAATGCTTTCGGGGCAGTTCATGACGTCTTGCACTGTGCCTGCGCACACTATTTCGCCGCCGTGCACGCCTGCGCCCGGTCCCACGTCCACCACGAAGTCCGCCGCGCGTATCGTGTCTTCGTCGTGTTCGACCACAATCAGCGTGTTGCCAACGTCTCGCAGTTTGGTAAGCGTTGCAATCAGTTTGGCGTTGTCCCGTTGGTGCAGCCCGATACTCGGTTCGTCCAGAATGTACAGCACGCCTGTCAGTCCGCTGCCTATCTGCGTGGCAAGTCTTATGCGTTGCGCTTCGCCGCCCGACAGCGTACCGGCGGAACGGTTGAGCGTAAGGTAACCAAGTCCCACGTCCACCAAAAAGCGCAGACGCGCCTTGATTTCCTTAAGCACAAGGTAGGCAATCTTCGCCTTTGTTTCGTCAAGCGCAAGCGTTTCAAAAAAGTCCAGCGCCTTGACAACCGACAGTTCGCCGACTTCCCAGATGTTAAGTCCACCCACCTTAACTGCCAGTATCTCGTCTTTAAGGCGTTTACCGTGACACTTAGAGCACGGTTTGTCCACCATAAACTTTTCGTATTCCTGTCTTGTCCAGTCGCTTTTGCACTCGGCGTGACGACGCGTCATCATGGGGATTATGCCTTCCCATGTGGTGTTGAAACTGCGTCCGTCGTCCAAGTAGCAGGTAAGTGCTTCGCCGCCGTTGCCATACATAATAGTGTTGTACACGCTTTTCGGCAGCTCCCTTACGGGCACGTCGCAACTGAAACCGTACTTGTCGGCAAGTGCATCAAACAGCATACGCATCCAACTTGCCGCGCCCAGATTGAACCCGAGCAGTCTTATTGCGTTGCCGTGCAGACTTTTGCTGTCGTCGGGCAGTATAAGGCGTTCGTCGAATTCCTGTTTGAAACCGAGGCCGCTGCACTCGGGGCAGGCACCGAACGGACTGTTGAACGAAAAACTGCGCGGCTCCATTTCTTCGATGGTAAATCCGCACTCGGGGCAGGCAAACTTGTCGGAAAAGGTTGTTTCCTCGTCGCCCGTCGAAACCACCATCAAGCCGTCGGCAAGTTTAAGCGCGGTTTCCACGCTTTCGGCAAGGCGACTGTTCATTTCGTCCTTTACGACAAGGCGGTCCACCACCACGCTGATGTTATGTTTTATGTTCTTTTCAAGTTTAATTTCTTCGTCCAGTGTATACGGGTTGCCGTCCACTATCACGCGGACAAAACCTTGCTTTTTCAGTTGTTCAAACAGTTTGGCAAACTCGCCCTTTCTGCCCCTTACGACAGGCGCAAGTATCTGCAATTTTGTACCGACGGGATAGGCGGCAACACGGTCGCAAATCTGGTCGACACCGGTCTTTTTGATTTCATGTCCGCAATGAGGGCAGTACGGCGTGCCGACCCTTGCAAAAAGCAAACGCAAATAGTCGTAGATTTCCGTCACTGTGCCCACCGTCGAGCGCGGGTTGGAACTGGTTGTTTTCTGGTCGATGGAAATCGCCGGGCTCAATCCTTCGATACTTTCGACGTCGGGCTTTTCCATCAGCCCCAAAAACTGCCTTGCGTAGCTGCTGAGGCTTTCCATGTACCTGCGCTGTCCCTCGGCAAAAATCGTGTCGAAGGCAAGCGATGATTTGCCGCTGCCCGACAAGCCCGTAAACACGACCAGTTTGTCGCGCGGTATCGTAACGCTGACGCTTTTTAAGTTGTTTTCTTTTGCGTTTTTAACAATAATTTCTTTCATTTTTATTTTTTGTTTGATTTGGGTGAGGATTTTTGTGGGGGAAGGGAAACTTTTTGAAAAAATTTTCCCTTCCCCCCACACCCCTATCCTTTCAAAAACTTTGAGTATGTGTGTGCGTAGGGGGGGGGATGTTAAGAATTGTGTTCAGATATTGCTGCTTTCAGTTACCCCAAATCATTATTTGTCGGATAACCTCTGCATTGTCGCAAACGCCGTTATCCAAAAGATACTCTGCCAAGTCCTCAGCACTTGTATACCCCAGCATTTGTGCTTCTTCTATTAGTTGTACAAGTCGCTCGAGTGCCTTGCGCCTGCCACGCTTTTTCATAACGATACCTCTCTTAAACCACAAAATTTTGCAAAATAATCCGTCACTTACGCGACTTTTTCTTTTTGAGTCTTTCAAGTTGTTTGGTAAGGTTGCTCACCTGCTCGCGCAGTTGAATGGCGCGCTCGAAATCCAATTGATTTGCCGCCGTTTTCATACGAGCCGTCACGTTGTCTATCTCGCGTTCCAGTTCGTCTATCGACATCGCCGATTCGCCTTTCTTTGTAATTTCCAGCGTGTTTTCTACATCGTGGTCAATAGTCTTTGGCGTAATTCCGTGCGCTACGTTGTACTCGTTTTGTATGCTTCTGCGGCGGTTAGTTTCGTCGATGGCACGCTTCATGCTGTCGGTAATCACGTCGGCGTACATTATTACATGTCCCTCGCTGTTACGCGCGGCACGTCCGATTGTCTGTATCAGCGCGGTGTCGCTTCGCAAAAAACCTTCCTTGTCCGCGTCCAGTATTGCAACCAGTTTCACCTGCGGCATGTCCAGCCCTTCGCGCAAAAGGTTGATACCCACCAGCACGTCAAACTCGCCCTTTTTAAGTCCGTTTACGATTTCGACACGTTCCAGAGTGTCTATTTCCGAGTGCATATACCGCACTTTTACGTCCTGCTTTGCCAAAAAGTCCGTAAGGCTTTCCGCCATGCGCTTGGTAAGCGTCGTCACCAGTACGCGACCGCCACTTGCCGTAACTTTGCTTATTTCGCCCATAAGGTCGTCTATCTGACCGCTTACGGGGCGAACCTCAACCGATGGATCCAGTAGCCCCGTCGGGCGGATAAGTTGTTCCACCACGTTGTCGGCGCGTTGCATTTCGTAAGGCGCAGGGGTTGCCGACACGCACACCAATTGCCCGATACGGCTGTCAAATTCGTCAAAGGTAAGCGGACGGTTGTCGTAAGCCGACTTCAGGCGAAAGCCGTACCCTACAAGGTTGTTTTTGCGCGCTCTGTCGCCGTTGTACATTGCGCGGATTTGCGGAATGGTCATGTGACTTTCGTCGATAAAGGTCACAAAGTCGTCGGGGAAGTAGTCGATAAGCGTATACGGCGGCTGCCCGGGGCTACGTCCGTCGAAGTAACGACTGTAGTTTTCGATACCGCTGCAGTACCCTACTTCCTGCATCATTTCCATGTCGTAACTTACGCGCTGTTTAAGCCGTTGTCCTTCAATCAGCTTGTTGTGGTCAATGAAGTCCTGACTTTCGATTTCCATATCGTGTTTGATGTCAACAAGTGCCTTTTCCATCGTTATGCCTTCCACGACGTAGTGACTTGCGGGAAACACGATTGTATGCAACAGTTTTGCCACGGTGTTGCCCGTAACGACGTCGATTTCCGACACTTCTTCCACTTCGTCGCCCCAGAAGGACACGCGGATTGCGTGCTCGCTGTAACTGGCAGGGTAGATTTCGATTATGTCGCCACGGACGCGAAACGTGCCGCGCGCAAAGTCCATGTCGTTGCGCTTGTACTGAATGTTGACAAGTTTGCGTATCACGTCGCGCATGGAAACGTTGTCGCCGGGGCGCAGCGACAGGCTCATTTTGTAGTAGTCGCCGGGTGCACCCAAGCCGTATATACAACTTACACTGGCAACCACTATCGTGTCGCGCCGTTCAAACAGACTGCACGTCGCCGAGTGGCGCAATTTGTCGATTTCGTCGTTGATGTCCAGTTCCTTTTCGATGTACAGGTCACGTGACGGAATGTAACTTTCCGGCATGTAGTAGTCGTAATACGACACGAAAAATTCCACGCGGTTTTCGGGGAAAAACTCTCTGAACTCGTTGCAGAGTTGCGCCGCCAAAGTTTTGTTGTGGCAGATTACAAGCGCGGGACGGTTGACGTTGGCAATGATGTTTGCCATCGTAAAGGTTTTTCCGCTGCCCGTAACGCCGCGCAAAACCTGCGTGGCAAGACCGTTTTGTATGCCTTCGGTCAGTTCGGCTATGGCTTGCGGTTGGTCGCCGCAAGGCTTATATTTAGAGTGCAATATAAATGGTTTACTCATTTTTGTGTGGTTGGATTTTTTGTGAAAAACCGGTACGAAAATTGCGTTGTTCGTTTGTTTATGTCAGCCGAAAATGGTTTATTGCTGTGGTCGGCAGGGAATTGTCGGCTGAAAACACGCCCTAATGGCTCGGCATTCCGTCGGAGCAATTTTACCTGTGGTAGGCAGCCTTCCCAGCCGCGCCCTCGGAATGACGGTTTTCCGTCGGCAACACCCTGTCGCCCACAACTTCAAAGTTTGCTTCTCGGCTGACGGATGTTTTGACTACGGTAATCGACATTTTTTTGCCGCCTGCAATATAGACAAAAGGCTTGCTTACAAAAATTCGTCTTAGGCTTCGCCGCATTTATCTGACGGTTAAGCGGTCAACAGCAACGTAGTTAAACGTTGAGTTATACGCTTTGGTTGTTTACGTATATCTGATACAGACCGCGAAGGGACAGTTCCCTGTCGATGTGGTCAAAAATCGGTTCGACGGCGTTGACGATGTTGGACAAACCGCCTGTTGCTATTACCTTGGCGTCGGTCAAGCCCGTTTCGGCTTTGATACGTTCGATCATGTACTTCACCTGCCCGACAACGCCGTAAATTACGCCGCTCTGGATGGCTTTGCCCGTGGACTGACCGACAACTTTACCCGGGATTTCCAATTCCACATTGGGCAGTTTCGCCGTGCACCTGGCAAGGCTGTCCACAGTGGATTTGAGCCCGAGCGTAATTGCGCCTCCGACAAATTCCTTGCGTTCGTTGACGACGTTGAATGTCGTCGCCGTGCCGAAGTCCACCAGAATAAAAGGTGCGCCGTACTGCTTTTCCGCGGCTACGCAAGTAATTATACGGTCGCTGCCCAGTTCCCTCGGGAAGTCGTAACGGATTGCAAGCCCCGTCTTTACACCAACGCCCACCACAAGCGGTCTGACGCCGAACACGTACTTGATGACGTTGGTAAACGTGTAGTCCAGTTGCGGAATAACCGACGACACTATTGCGCCCGTGACGGACTTTTCCGAAATGCCCGAGTGCGACAAAAGTTGCAGCAGCAATGCCACGTATTCGTCCGACGTACGCTTGACGTCCGTGCTCATTTTGAATGAATTGGCAAGGTTCCCATTTCCGTCAAAAATACCTATTTTGATGTTAGTGTTGCCAATGTCTACGGTAAATATCATTAGTTTACTCCATGGTTTTTAGTTGTTTTCGTCTGTCGTTACGTTGTCGTTTTGGGAATTGTTGTCGGCGAAATCCGTATACGTATCGTCTTTTTGTTGACCGTCGTCATTCGCCATCGGCACTTCGTCGCGCTTCCGGTTGTTGCCGTCAACACCCAGTTTAAGCCCGCGGCGCACACCCATGACAAGCGGCGCGGTACCGACAAGGGCAACAAGATACTCGGGCAAAATATTGAGAATTGCCACCGATTTGATTGCCAGTACAAGGCTGCCGTAAGCGTCCGTAAACAAAGTCAGCGCGCCCATGTACAACACGGTGTTTGTCACAAGTCCGACCGCCACGGCACAAACTATTGCCACTACCTGTGACGTGCGCACGGCATTACTTTTGCGGAAGCACAGCAATACGAATTTGTACACGCCGAATGCTGCCAAACCGACAAACATACGCGGCAGAACGGAAATAAGCGGATTCTGACTTGCCACTTTGCCAAACGGGAAGGCGAGAATAAAAGATGACAGACCCATAAACGTAAACGCCGCAAAGCCTTCCAGCCACGAATCGAACAAGAAACATACCGCAAACGTGACAAGCAACTCTACCGTTGCCCCGGCAATAGGCAGACCCAACGTAATGACTCTGTCAAGCAAAACTGCTACAATGATGATTGCAAACATGATGGCATACTTTGCCACACGTGCTGCCTTGTTGTTTACCATACAAACCTCAATTTCGTCCGAATACGGTACGAATATCTTTTTACGGTAAAAGATAAAAAAAGAAAAGTATCGTTTGCACAGGCAAAAATACTGCTGAAAAAATTAAAGTGCAGTATCGCTTGCTTTCGCAATACGACCTACACTTATTTTACCACAATATTTAACAAAATACAAACAACTTGACAAGATTTTTACGCATTGCACCCTATATGAACACTGTTCGGCAAAACGGCAATGCGTTATTCTTCGTCATCCGTCGCCCTCAAAGATTCCGCATGAGCGACAAGCACCTTTTCGATACGGTCCAACACCGCTTCCTTGCCCGTCTTGGCAAGCCCCGACACGGCGATGATGTTGCCTTCACCCACCTTGAGGTAGTTGGCAATGCTGCGCGTGCGGTTTTTTACCTGACTTTTGGGCACTTTGTCCGCCTTTGTTGCCACAATCGTATACGGAATGTTGTTTTTGAACAGGTAATTGTACATGGTAACGTCGTCGGCTGTCGGGTCGTGGCGTATATCCACAAGGAAAAACACGTGTTTCAGCATTTTTTCCTTGGCAAGATACTTTTCCAGCAAATCCGCCCACTTCAATTTTTCCGCGTCGGACACCTTGGCAAAGCCGTATCCGGGCAAATCGGCAAGCAGAAATTCGCCATCCATGCCGTCGTTAATCAAAAAGTAGTTGACAAGGCGAGTGCGCCCCGGAAGTTTGGACGTGCGCGCAAGTTTGCCGTCGTTTACCAGAAAGTTGATAAACGTACTTTTACCGACGTTACTTTTGCCGCACACCGCTATTTGCGGAATATCCGACACAAGACACTGCCCGTAATTGGCTGCGCCCTTTACATACGAAGATTTTTTGATTACCATGCTTTTGTTCCTTTGCACTTTGCTTACAAGTACGAAAATTGTCGCAAAATTTCGCATACGTATGTGCTTTTTTGCGACAAAACTTCGTTTTTTTGTTATCTGCGAACGCCGCTTTCAACGGCGGTTACAACAGCCCGACGTCGTTTTTCGGCAGTGAGTCAGCGTCCAACGTTGCTGCAAACAATCTGCAGCACCGCACGCCTGCAACCGAAACGACAATCGACTTTTCGTCGGGCAACGTGCGTCTGCGACAATTTTTGTTTCGCGCAAACGTTTTGTTGCACGCAACAACTACTTCACAAGCGCGTTGTCAAACACCTCGTCGACCGTTTCCACGGGGACAAATTCCACAACCTTTTTAACCTCGTCGGGTATTTCATCGAGATCGATTTCGTTACCCTTGGGTATGATTACCTTTTTGATGCCTATACGGTAGGCGGCAAGCGCCTTTTCACGAAGTCCGCCGATGGGCAACACCTTTCCGCGCAAGGTAATTTCGCCCGTCATTGCCACCTGTCCCGAAACGGGAATGCCGGAAAACGCCGACATCACTACCGTCGCCATCGTCACGCCTGCGCTCGGTCCGTCCTTTGGCACTGCACCTTCGGGTACGTGAATGTGAATATCCGTCGTTTCGAAGCGACTTTTGTCAATGCCGTACTTGTCGGCAAGGCTTTTGACAAGGCTTATTGCCGTGCGTGCCGACTCCTTCATTACGTCGCCGAGATTGCCGGTCAATTGTACGTCGCCCTTGCCTGCAAACAGCGTTGCGTCCACGCTGAGCGTAACGCCGCCTATACGAGTCCACGCCAGTCCGCGCGCACTGCCTACGGTATCGGGGATTACGCCCTGTTCGTCCTTGCGTTTTTCCGTTCCCAAAAATTCGTGCAGGTTGTCCGGCGTTACTTCCACCTTGGCGTCGGGGTTTTCCACCAACTTCAACGCCACCTTACGGCAAATGGCGGCAATCATACGTTCAAGACTTCTTACGCCGCTTTCGCCCGTGTAGCGTTCGACTATTTTTGCATACGTACGGTCGGAGATTGTAATTACGCCGTCGGGAATGCCATGCAGAGCAAGGTTCTTTTTAAGCAAAAACTTGTTTGCAATCTCGATTTTTTCCAGTTCCGTGTAGCCGCTCAGTTCGATGACCTCCATACGGTCGAGCAGAGGCTCGGGAATGTCGTCTGTGGCATTTGCCGTGCAGACAAACAGTACCTTGGACAGGTCATACGGCACTTCCAGAAAATGGTCGGTAAATGTGTTGTTTTGCTCGGGATCAAGCACTTCCAGCATTGCGCTGGCAGGGTCGCCGCGGTTGTCCTTGCCCATTTTGTCGATTTCATCGAGCAGCAAAACGGGGTTTATACAACCGGCCTGTTTCATCATGTATATGATTTTACCGGGGATTGCGCCGACGTACGTACGACGATGCCCGCGGATTTCCGCTTCGTCCCTTACGCCGCCCAGGCTTACGCGCAGATATTTGCGCCCCAGCGCACGCGCGATACTTTTGACAATGGATGTTTTGCCCACGCCCGGGGGACCGACAAAGCACAATATAGGTCCGTTAAGTTTGTGCGTAAGTTGCATTACGGCAAGGTATTCCACTATGCGGTCTTTGATTTTGTCCAGTCCGTAATGATCCTCGTCCAGGATTTTGCGCGCAAGTGCCAGGTCTGCGTTGTCCTGTGTTTCATTTGTCCAGGGCACGTCGCACAGCCAGTCGAGATAGTTGCGGATAACCGCCGCGTCGGGTGACGTGGACGACATCCTGGACAGGCGCGACAATTCCTTGTTTGCCTTTTCCGCAACGTCCTGCGGCATGCCGCATGCCTTTATTCTGTCAAGATATTCCTGCTTTTCGTTGGCGTCCTCGCCAAGTTCCGCCGAGATCGCTTTCATCTGCTCGCGCAGATAGTATTCCTTCTGTCCGTCGGCAATCTGCTTTTTTACGCGGTTAGCCACTCGTTTTTCCGCCGCAGCGATGTCCAGTTCGCCTATGATGTAAGCGCAAATCTTTTCCATGCGCGTTTCGAGGTTGTTTTCCTCAAGCAGGCGTTGCCTGTCCGCAAGACGTGTAACCAGTTCGTTTCCGACCACGTTTGTAAAAGCAAGGTAGTCCACTCCTCCGTCCGGCGTAGTAAACGTCTTGGGGTCGATGCGCTCGGCAGCCGTGTTTACTTCGGCATACTGCTTGATGTAGCCGACAGTCATATCGAACAGCGCGCGAGCGTCGTCCTTGTTTACGATGTAGTAGTCCAGCGTTTCAACGTCGGCAAGCAAAAGGTCAGGCGAAGCATTGAAGCGCGTAATGCGCGCAGCTTCGAGCGTGCTGACCATAATTTCGAATTTTTCCGCCGTCGCGCTGCCTATCGAAGTAATCTTGGCAATCACTCCCACTGTGTACAGATCCGTTTCGGCGGGGACATCGGCGCGATCGGGGTCGATCTGGCTGACAAGAAAAATCTTGCGCCCGTGATCTATTCCAAATCTGAATGCGTTACGCGAAATCTCTCTTGCTATTTCAACCTTTGCACGCACGTTGGGAAAGAAGAAGTTTCCCCTCATTGCAAAAATAGGCATATTGCTGTATTCAGTCAATTTGTCACCTCATTTGTACCCGACGGCTTTTTGCATGCCGCTCGGATACGGAAACAATTTTCGTTAGTATGTGCCGTTTTGCACACTTTAACAGCGCAAAGCGGTACGCAGTGGCTGCGTTGTAGTCACTCATTGTTTTGCAAGGGTGACATTCGGCGGAATGCGCCTACACAGCCTTTTTAATGACCACGGGTTGTTTGCCGCCGTCAACGCAGTCGCGCGTGATGTGTATTTCGGCAACGTCGCTGCGGCCGGGAATTTCAAACATGCTTTCCAGCATGATATTTTCCACCACCGAACGAAGTCCGCGCGCGCCGGTCTTGAGGCGTATGGATTTTTCCGCTATGGCTGTCAGGGCTTCGGGTTCGAACACAAGGTTTACGTTGTCCAGTTTCATAAGTTTCTGATACTGTTTGACAAGCGAATTTTTAGGTTCGGTAAGAATGTTGACAAGCGCGTTTACATCAAGCGGCGACAGACCGACAGTGATTGGCAGACGCCCCACAAACTCGGGGATAAGACCGAACTTGATGAAGTCCTGCGGCTGCAAATCTTTTACGAGTTGCGCGTGGTCAACTTCTTCCACGCTCTTGATTTGATTACCGAAACCAAGCCCCGCACCCTGGCGACGCTTCTCCACAATTTTTTCGATACCGACAAACGCGCCGCCGCAAATAAACAGAATGTTTGTCGTATCGATGGGGATAGACTCTGCCTGCGGATGCTTTCTGCCGCCTTGCGGGGGAACATTGGCGATGGTGCTTTCAAGAATTTTGAGCAACGCCTGTTGTACACCTTCGCCCGACACGTCACGCGTGATGGACACGTTTTCCGACTTTTTGGCGATTTTGTCGATTTCGTCGATGTAAATTATTCCGCGTTCGGCACGTTTGACGTCGTAGTCGGCAGCCTGAATTAGTTTAAGCAGAATGTTTTCCACGTCCTCACCCACGTAACCTGCCTCGGTAAGCGTCGTTGCGTCGGCAACGGCAAAAGGCACGTCCAGTATACGCGCGAGCGACTTGGCAAGCAACGTTTTGCCGCAACCTGTGGGGCCAAGCATAAGAATGTTGCTTTTTTCCAATTCCACGCCGTCGTCGGCTGCGTTTTTGTTGAGCACGCGCTTGTAGTGATTGTACACCGCCACAGCCAACGTGCGTTTGGCAAGGTCCTGACCGACTACGTATTCGTCCAGCCTTGCCTTGATTTCTTCGGGCTTGGGCAGGGTAAAACTATCGCTCTGCTGAGTTACGTTGCCGACGGTGTCGGTGTCGATGATTTCCTGACAAAGTTTTACGCATTCGTCACAGATACATGCACCGGCAGGCCCCGTAAGCATCTTTTTTACCTGGTCCTCGCCTTTTCCGCAAAAAGAACAATGTTGAATCATATTAAAATTTTACTCCGTATTGTTTTGGTTTTAACGCCGAAAGCTGAATTCTAACCATTATTTTGCTAAATTTCAGTACAAAAGACTGCAAATCGGCGTTTAATTTGTTTTCATAACGTCGCAAGACGATGTGGTACCGCACAAAAATGATGTGCTTGTTCGCTTCAACTCAGGCATTGCAATAAATTGCTCGTTGCTGTCCACTCAGCCGCGCCTTGCCGGCGTGGCGAGTAGTACCTTTGCAACAAATCACATCATAGCCAAAGTCAAAGAATGTCATTCCGAGCGTTAGTCGAAAAATCCACCGAAATGGCACTGTTCGACTGTAATCGGGCATTGCAATAAATTGCTCGTTGATGTCCCCTCAACCGTCACTTCGTGACACCTTCTCCCCGAGGGCGAAGGCTTTTTAAGGATATCGTACACCATTACTTTCCACTCATCTTAGCAAGGGCGGAGACGGGTGCGAATGACATTTTCACTCTTAGCAAGGGCACAGATTAGTGCAGAGAGACGCGACTGGCGATTGAGTGCGACAGGAACGTACTGAGCGTACGTGACTTAGCACGAGTGAGCACGTAGCGGCTATATGCGCTGATATGTGCCCTTGCTAAATACGGGTGGTGAAAACCTCGTCTATGATACCATACGCCTTAGCCTCGCTCGCCGACAGGTAATTGTCGCGTTCCGTATCGTGCTCCACCTCGGTGATATCGCGTCCAACGTTTTCCGCAAGCAAACGGTTAAGTTTCTGTTTTATTTTGAGCAATTGTTTGGTTTGTATTTCAACGTCGGTAGCCTGACCTTGCGCACCACCAAGCACCTGGTGAATCATAATTTCACTGTTGGGCAATGCGTAACGCTTACCTTTGGTGCCGCTACTCAGCAGAAACGCACCCATACTTGCCGCAAGCCCGATACAAATCGTCGAAACGTCGCAACGAATGTAGTTCATCGTGTCGTAAATGGCAAGTCCTGCCGACACGCTGCCACCGGGGCTGTTGATGTACAGCGAAATATCTTTGGTGGGGTCTTTGCTTTCAAGATAGATAAGTTGCGCAACGACAAGGTTTGCAACGTCGTCGTTGATTTCGCCGCTGAGGAAAATTACTCTGTCCTCAAGCAGGCGCGAATAAATGTCAAAACTGCGTTCGCCGCTGTCGGTGCGGTCCACGACCATAGGTACAAGTGTCATTTTTGCCTCCTGCGCATGCGGAACGTTCCGCCGCGACTTTTTGCTGTAATAAACATAACGTCGGGAAAGTGTTGCCATATTCCCGACGTCCGTTTAGCGGGAAACTGCGACAACACGTTGCCGCTTACTCTTCCCGATTTATCTTTTGTTGTAGGCTAATCGCGCGTAATAACCGACGTCGGCGTTACGCAATCGTGTTTTCCTTCTTCAGAAGTTCGATAAGCGCTTCGGTGATAACTTCGTTTTCGAAGTAAACCTTGCTCTGATCGCCGTACTCTTTCTTGAAGTCTTCGTAGGACTTGCCCATGCTTTCGGCATAAGCCTTAGCCTTTGCTTCGACTTTCTTTGCCGTAGCTTTGATTTTTTCCGCCTTGACGATTTCTTCAAATACAAGTCTGGTGCGAACTGCCTTTTCGGCGCGTTCACGATAGTTTGCGCGAAGAGTCGCTTCGTCGCTGCCCGTATACTTGTAGTAGCCTTCGATGTCCAGCCCCTGGTACATAAGTTGATACTTGAAGTCCTCGATGTAACTGTCGATTTGTTCCTCGATCATTTCTGCGGGAATGTCTACGGTTGCGTTGCCCACTACCGTTTCGACAAGTTTGCTTTCGTTGGCGCGGTCGGCGTCCTTCTGGTAGCGGTCGGCAATGTTCTTGGCAATGTCTGCCTTGTACTTTTCAAGGGTAGCAAAGTCGCTTACGTCCTTGGCAAATTCGTCGTCAAGTTCGGGAAGTTGCTTGACTTCGATGCTGTTGACGGTTACGGTAAACACAGCGTCCTTGCCTGCGAGTTCTTCGGCATGGTACTCTTTGGGGAAGGTAACATTGATGTCCTTGGTTTCGCCGATGTTCATACCGACAAGTTGTTCCTCAAAGCCCTCGATGAAACTGTGCGAGCCGATTACCAACGTTTGCTTTTCGGCTGTGCCGCCGGCAAATGCTACGCCGTCAACCTTTCCGCTGTAGTCGAGGTTGATCTGGTCGCCTTCCTGTACGGGACGGTCGGTGATTTCCACAAAACGGGCATTACGTTCACGCACTTGTGCAAGTTCCGCATCGATATCCTGCGGCTTGACTTCCTGCGTGGGAATCTTTTCGATTGTAAGTCCTTTGTACTCGCCAAGGGTAACGTCGGGTTTGACGGTTACGATTACGGCAAAAGTTACACCCTTGTCGTCCATCTTGATGGACTTGTCGTCGATTTGCGGACGAGCAACGGGTTCAACCTTCTTATTTTTATCCAAAAATTGGTTGTAGTATTCCTGAGCGCAAAGATAAAGAGCGTCCTCGAAGAACAAACCTTTGCCGTATCTGTTTTCAAGTACGTTTTTGGGGACATGACCCTTGCGGAAGCCGGGCACGTTGTACTTGCCCTTGTTTTGCTCGTAGGCACGCATGTCGAAGGTCGCCCATTCGGTGTTGTCCATCTTAAAAGTGACCGTCAATGTGTTCTTTTCTCTTTTTTGCGTATATTTCATTGTTTTCCTCCGAAACGGTAATGCGCACATCGCACGCCGTTTACAAAATTATTAACTATTTCGGGCTGTCGACTGCGGCAAAACGCACCGCCGCCTGAACGCCCAACCTTGCAGTATGTTATTATATCACAGTGTGTCAAATTAAGCAATTGTTTTGCGCCACCCGATTGCAAATTTAGCACCGACTTTACCCGTGTGCCAAAAGAAAATATGTGAGCGTGCCAGACACGTGTGCCAAACAATTAAATGGGGTATAAATAGCTATTGAGAATAGATTGATTAAAAGAATTAAAAATAACGTTTTTAATGTAATGATTGAGGACAAAACCGTCCATAAACTTTTGAAAAAAGCGAAGCGCACCTTCAGGCGTTTTACCTCGCCCGAAAGTGTGCCGTGTTATACGATATTTTGATTTTGACAAAACAGCAGTTCCGATTATTTTGTGAATTTTATTGACAAACAACAAGGCTCTCAAACCGAGCGACTTCAAGACTTTCTACGTTTCGGGTTAAGAGAATTACAAAACAACAATGCTCTCAAACTTCTCGTAAGAGATAAAGTCAGCGGCGAAGGTTTAAGAGAATTACAAAACAACAAGGCTCTCAAACTACTTTCTTTCCCATACATTCATAAGTGATGTTTAAGAGAATTACAAAACAACAAGGCTCTCAAACCAATGCCTTGCTTGACAATTTGCCCGACAAGTTTAAGAGAATTACAAAACAACAAGGCTCTCAAACCTTCATTCTGTTTAATTCCGTGTGCCATGTGTTTAAGAGAATTACAAAACAACAAGGCTCTCAAACGCGTCTCGCTCTGGCACGCTGTCAATGACAGTTTAAGAGAATTACAAAACAACAAGGCTCTCAAACCGCCCTGGCGGTAAATTGCCCGTCAATTAGGTTTAAGAGAATTACAAAACAACAAGGTTCTCAAACGCGCATAGGCGTGTTTGTATTCGTTGCAATGTTTAAGAGAATTACAAAACAACAAGGCTCTCAAACGCTTAACAATGTCACCACGGTGACAGCGTAGTTTAAGAGAATTACAAAACAACAAGGCTCTCAAACCTTGATGTCAAGCAACAGTTGTTGCGCCTTGTTTAAGAGAATTACAAAACAACAAGGCTCTCAAACCCTGCGCTTTTATCTGCGCTTGTAAGGCACGTTTAAGAGAATTACAAAACAACAAGGCTCTCAAACCCTTGCGGAATCCACGTTGCAATCATAATTGTTTAAGAGAATTACAAAACAACAATGCTCTCAAACGATGTGCTCGCATTCTTCAAAGTCTGCCCAGTTTAAGAGAATTACAAAACAACAAGGCTCTCAAACAAATTTCTTGCCCCTGCTCGTAGTTTGTCCGTTTAAGAGAATTACAAAACAACAAGGCTCTCAAACGCCACTTGTCGACGCATTTGTTGCAAATTTGTTTAAGAGAATTACAAAACAACAAGGCTCTCAAACCCGAAGCACTAATTTTCCAGTCTCGTGGACGTTTAAGAGAATTACAAAACAACAAGGCTCTCAAACGGGTTGTTGCTTTGTGCATTCCCCCCTGTGGTTTAAGAGAATTACAAAACAACAAGGCTCTCAAACCTCAAATGCGAGGATAAAAGCTCGTATCGGCATACGGTTGTTTTGTTTATGCTATGATTTTACCACAAAAATTTGCGGAAGTAAATGCTTTTTCGTTTTTTTTGCAGTGTTGATTTTTACAACATGGTCGATTTTGCCACCGGTAATGATTTATGCGTGCATGCAGCAAATAAAAACGCATATCGTTCCGACCTATTTTCGGCAAATAAGCACCGCTGCTACTCAGCTTCTTCGCCGAAATTTTCCGTCAACTCGCACAAGTCGTCGGTAATAATTACGGCGCGTTCTTCCGATAGCAACGGACGGCGTTTACTGCTTTCGATAAGCAGTAACGACACTTTCATAAGTCTGCAATGATTGTATAATTGACACAAATCTTCGTCGTCAAGCACGTCTTTAAGACCGACAAAAACATAGCAAAATGAGCCTTTAAGTTCTGTAAGCATGTTGATGTAGCAGACGATTTTTTCAAGCAGACTTCCGAAAGTTGCCGCGGGTTTTACACCGCAACACTTAAACAAATCGTCTATGGCAAGTTCGCCGAAGTCCGTCGCGAAATCCAGCGTAGCACACAATTCCTGCAAAAACTTTGCCAGTTCGGAATTTATCCGATTAAACTCGACGATAAATGTGCCGTCAAGGTAGTTTCGGCGCAGTGTTTTGTACATCAGATTGACAATCTTTTTGTCGGCAAGTTCAAATGAAAAGTTGTTGAGCAGCAGTTCGCCAACCTTGTCGCCTCTGATGTTTGTCAGCTCGTCCCAGAAATAAAATTGCGAAACGCCGCCGTCAAACTCGTCCACCATGTCCGTCACAAAATTGTAGTATTCGTGCGGATTTTCGCAGATAAGCAACGTCGGATGCAGTTCGTCAAAGTAAATTTTCGTTTCGATGTTTGGGTGGGATAGCCTTATCATATCTCAATCAACCTATCCATGCTTTCCACCACCGTGCTTTGCTTGTCGCCAAGCATGTACTCGATGCGGCTGAATTGGTTTTCCGTCACTTCCAGCATTTCAACAAGTCCTTCGGGCGGCAGATTCTGACGGACTTTTTCGCGCACAGCCCGGCTTGTTACGCCGTTAAGCACCAATTTGGAATAGACGGATTTCTGCATCATGATAAAGCCGTTTTTTATCAGGTATCTTCTGAAAACGGCGTAGTCGTGTCTGTTCTTTTGCGTTTCGATTGGCAAATCGAAAAATACAATCAATCTCATAAATCTATTGTTCATTTGTAACGGATATCCTTTCGGGAAAGCAAATAAGCGTTTCGTCACGCTGTTCCAATGCGGCAATTACGCTGCGGACATATTGCCTTACGGCAAGGTCCAGCGTTGTGTTTTTGCCGTCGATTACCGTTGGCAGATTGAGCACGTTTGCCATTTTTCTTTTGAAGTCTTTGTCACCTATTTCCAGCGAAATTGCAATTTCGTCCACTATCGGGCGAAACGGCTCCATCATGTCGCACGACAGGTTGAATTGGTTAAATTCATTGTCGTGCCACATTCCAAGTTGCGTAAGGTAGCCGCACGCCACTATTTCGCGATTGAACGCCGACAGCAACACGGTATAGCCGTAATTAAGGCAGCCGTTTACAAAGCCGCCGCTTCGGCGCGTTGTGTTTTCCTCAAGAATGCAGTTGAAGTACACCTTTGCGGCATGTCCTTCGCGATTGGTAACGTCACCTTCGGCAACGTCGGCGGCGTAACGTTGCAACATATCGTGTTCTTCGGCAAAGCCGCTTTTTTGAAGCAACTTTGCCTGACTTGTGATTTTCAGTTTTACGATTTGTTGCCATACCTTCTTTTTGATGTCGCCGTCCCACTGCAATTGCTGTTTGTAACGCTTGGACGTATTGTGCGCACCGTAGTACGGGACAAGTTCCGACTGAGGACTATTTTTGTCGTCGCAAAAGATAACCTTGACGTTGTTTTTGACAAGTTCGCACAACAGCGCCGCAGTAAGAGAAACTGCGGTGCTTTGTACAATTAAGGTATTTATTTCGCCGAGATGTATCTTCCGTTCCGTTTCGCCCCGCAACACAAGGTAGTTGAGCCGACATTCCAATTTACAACGGGAACTGACTATTACCGTACGGAAACCCATGTTAAACCCTCTTTACATGTACGGTGAGGCCGCACGGCGATTGACTGATAATACGGAAGTCAACGTCGGTGATGTTTTGGTTAAACAATATTTTACCACTGCCTTTGCTTCCACCAATCAACTCTATATCCGCAGTATCTGCATTACATCTAAAGAATTTCATAACCTGGGACAAAACATTAACCTGTTGCAAAACTGTAAGTGAAACAAACTTTTCACGACCAGATTTCAAATTCTGCCCAAACGCAAGATATGACGAAATACCTTGAAAGCGTTTATTTATTTTATTTTTGGCGTCACCTTCACTATCAAACTTTTTCAACAAAAAATCATACAATTTAATGTTAGAATCTCTGTCGATTGTTATCTTTTCACCGCGTTCGCGATTTGGTGTAAGTTCATATTTTTCACAGTTCACGTCAAACATAGGATTTTTCGCCATTTCGAGCAATTTTACAAATTGTTTAACATACATATCTATTTTATTGCTTGTAAACAACTCTGTTGCGTTATACACCCCTATTCGATTTCCTGTAATACTTGCCAAATACACCCAACTTCCGTTGTATGATACCAGTTGTCTTACTTTCACTTTAGGAACAATCAACTTTACGTCGACAAGTCCGTTTTCCTCAAAATATTTCACAACTCTGTCCGGGTCGTTTCTGCTTTGGTAATCCACCATGACGGGCACCGCTTCGATTGTCTTGATACGTCCCTTTTTACCTTGCGATTCCACAATGGCGAAGTATGCCGTACTTTGTGTCATGTAACCGCCGTAGCGTTCCATGTTTGCAAGAGGTCCTTTTCCCTTACGCGGTGCGGTTATGTTCTCATTGCCGGAATAAACTGTTTGTTTGTAAAACGCGCCTTTGTTGCAATACGCATATCTTGTCACGCACATTGAACTGCTGTTGTACACGCCTTTTACGGTTCTGATACTGTTTTCGTTCCATGCGCCGGGCACATCGCGCGTAAACATCTTTTTAAGATTGTACGTTTTCCACTTTTCTCCGTCCTTTACGTATGTTTCGATACGCACGCCGAACACAGTACTGTACACGTTACCCACCACTACGTTGAGATAGGCGTCGCGCGCATGGTGAAGGTCGTTGGTTTCGCGACACTTGTACAAATCGAATTTCGACTTGAAGTCTGCCACGTTGACCGCCTTGCTGTAAACCAACGTCGCACCGGGGTACTTGCGTTTAAGCAGTTCTATTACAGCCTTGGATGTCTGGTCGGTAATGACTTTTTGTCTGTTGATAAAGTCGTTGTAATCGTCGTCGGTAAGCGGCGCGGTACGCATAAGCCTGTCGTAAGTTCCGGAAGAAATCAGGTCTTTTGCACGAAGCATTTTCCACCACCCCTGCTGATTGGTAAAGCCGAGCGGCAACGGGTATGTGTCTGACTTTTCGGCATTTTTACTGCGCAAAACAAGCACTTTGTTGTCCAGACTGTCGTCCTTGATGTACGACCGCGGCAAAATGTGGTCGACGTCGTACAGTTTGCTGTCGTTGATGTGATCAAGGTCAATCGGTTCGCCACTGTACATACATCTGCCAAGTTGACGGAAGTACAAGTACAAGCGTTCCTGCCGCAGACGCATGTCGCTAATCTTGTCCGAATTGAGTTCGCCGGTAAGTTCGTCAATGTTTTCGACGTCCTTCGGGTCTATATTTTTGTACTTTTCAAGCAGTTGTTTTTTGCGCGAATGAGTGCGCCCCTTGTCGCCCTTTACGCCTTCCTCGCGGATGACTTCCACAAAAACCTTGTCGGGCTCTTTGCCAAGCGCAGCCACGTACTCGTCCACCATTTGCAAACTTTGCCATATGCCTCTGCGGACGGCAGGCGAAACGTACAACTTCTGCACTTCTCTGTAATCAACTTTGTCGTTGTCGTCCTCGTTTTCGGCGGCAATTACTTCTTCAAGATTATACCGCTTGTCAAACATCAGCTCGTTAAAGTTTTCGTTGGTGTTCCACAGCAAGTCCGTCACCGTGCACAACTCGCCCGTTTGTTTGTCCACCACTCCAAGTTCCGTCAGCAACCTGCCCGACAGTTTACCGAAATCGTTGAACACAAGTCCCTTGAGTTGCTTGACGTATGGCGCGACGGCAGGATTGTCGCCGTAGTTTTTGACGATAAGGTCCTCGACAAGCCTTTTGTCAGTGTTAAGCGTGTGCCACAGAATAATGTTTTCGCACACGTTGCCGCCGCTTGCAAGGTCGTAATCGACAAAGTCGCCCAGTATTCGTTTAAGTTGTATGTACGACGACATGGAAGCCTTGATGTCACCGCCGTCTTTGCCGCTTAGCACAACCGAGTCTCCGGGCGCGACTGCGCCTTCGCGCACTATCAACGAGGCAATCATTTTGTCCGATACGCGCGGCTTTACCAAAAACAATTCGGCAAATATTTTTTGCTTGAGCGGCACCGAAATGGCGCAATCGTTTACTTTTAGTTTGTTAATCTGATTGAGCGTGTTAAACTTCTGGTAGGCAATCGAGCACTTTGGCAATACGTCAACGCCGTGCAGATAGGTGCATTTGTTTGTCATGCGGTGCATAAACTCTTCGTTGCTGGCGGCTTCGTCGACAACATCACGGAAGTTCCACGGCGTAATTTTTTCGTCGGATTTGCGCACAGCCCACGAATTACTGCCGACAAGCGGACCGACATAATACGGTATACGGAAAAGGAACAGCGGCAAAATTTTGCTTGCCATTTGCGCCGTTTCGGGAAATGCCCGCACCATTTGCGCAACGATTTTTACAAGTTCGTCCTCGTTTACCTGGTGCGGCACAAGTCCGTTGTCGGAATGCAAAATTTTAGGCAAAAACGTTTTTGCTTCGATTTCCGCCATTATCTCGTCGTACGTTTCGTCGTGCGCAAAATTGCCGTCCATGAGAAACTTTTTGACATACGCGATAAAACTGTCGTAGTCGCATGTCTTGACGCACTTGCGCGATTTTCCGTAGCCGACATGCCCTACGTAGTTGACGTAATTTGCCTTTTGCGTAACGTCGCTGAACATTTCCCGACACTTTTTGCCACCATCGCTGTCATAGTTTTTCTTGATAAAACCTTTAAGCTTCTTCAAGTCGCTTTTGTGCTTGTCGTACACGGCAATCATGGCGGACGAGATGTTGGGCTGTCCGTTGAACAGTCGTTCGAAGGTAACAAAATTGTAGATTTCGCGCATTGCCTTGAGCAGGGCAAAATCGTCGCCGTATGTCGACTGCATTGCCTCGAATGCATCCTCTTCAACATCCCTGAAGGCAAACGATTTTTCTTCGGAATACGCATCTCCGAGCAACTTTTCAGGCGAAAACTTTGCGCCGCAAAAGCCGTTGATAATTTCAGTCCGGATTTTGCCGCAATCGTCGTTTTGTACCGAAAACAGTTGTTTAATACTCTTTACTGTGTCCTTAAGTTTGCCTTTACTGCGCAAAAGCATATCCTTTGCTTCGTCGGCTTTTTCGATGTCGAAATGCGGCGTATTCTCGGCAAAAGTGTTTTCGCATACAGTGTTCAGTGCATCAAACAGTTTGTGCACGTCGCGCACTTCGCTGACGTTACCGTCGTACAGAAAGTGTCCGCGGTACTTGATTATGTGGTGAAGCGCAAGGTAGTACAGCCTGATGTCGTCGACTGGTGACTGCTGCAAAGCAAAACGCAAATGGTAAATTGTCGGGTACTTTTCGTGAAAATTCCTGTCGGTAAAACCGCTGTCGGCAAACAGGTTGTTGACGTCGCCGTCCAGTTCGCCTGCCTTGTCGTCGGCAAAAAACTGACTGTTGTTGAGCCGCAGAAAAAACAGATTATCTTGCATGAACGGTGCGAAAAGCCCCTGTAACTGATTTATGCGATATCTGCGGCGTTGCAGCCTGCGCCGAGCCGTGCGTGCGGCGCGACGATCTGCGGCAGTTTGAGCCTCATCGAAAAGTCTTACTGCCCAGCAATCCTTACCCTTGACTCGCAGCAAATTGTAATTTTCGTCCGTACAGGCAATGCCGACAGAGTTGGTACCGATGTCCAGTCCCAAATAAAATTTTTGTTCTTTTTCCATTTTTTTTCAAATCCCCCTTGACAAAGAATTAAAATCGGGTTACAATAAAGCTACAAAACAACAAGGCTATACGTTCAAATAAAGACTTGTTCTAATCACTTGTCGCAGTGGCGACGCATTTTACTCTTCCTTGAGGGAAGAGTTTTTTGTTTTTGTGGCATGAAACGACCGGAGTGTCATTGAAAGTATAATGACGAATACCACTTCCGCTTAAATTATAAATACATTATATCAGTCCGAATACATGAAGTCAATACTCGTTTTTTTTGACAAACTATTTGACATAACAAAAAAACGTCCGAAGTACACTGCTTCGGACGTCATTTTTTACATTACAAAAACTATTCCCACTCGATGGTTGCAGGGGGTTTGCCGGTGATGTCGTACACCACGCGACTGACACCCTTCACTTCGTTTACGATACGCGAACTTATGCGATCCAGCACCTCGTACGGCACGTGAGCGTACTCGCACGTCATAAAGTCGCTTGTTTTTACCGCACGCAAAGCCAGCACGTAATTGTAGGTGCGGCCGTCGCCCATTACACCGACGGTGCGCATGTTTGTAAGCACGGCAAAATACTGGTCGTAACGCAATCCTGCCTTTTCCAGTTCTTCGCGATACACGTAATCGGCGTCGCGCAGGATGTCCAGTTTTTCCTCGGTGATTTCGCCGATACATCTTACGGCAAGCCCCGGTCCCGGGAATGGTTGACGCGCGACAAATTTTTCTTCCAGCCCGAGTTTGCGACCGATTTCGCGCACTTCATCCTTAAACAGCGAGCGAAGCGGCTCTACAATGCCGACAAACTTGGTATCCTTGGGCAAACCGCCGACATTGTGGTGAGATTTGATTACCGCACCCGTCGTAAGTCCGCTTTCCACCACGTCGGGATAAATGGTGCCCTGCGCAAGGAAACTGCCTGCAAACCTGGCACTTTCTTCCTCGAACACGCGGACAAATTCCTCGCCGATGATCTTGCGTTTACGTTCGGGGTCGGTTACTCCCGCCAACTTGCCGAGAAAACGTTGCTGCGCATTTACCCTGACAAAGTTGAGCGACTTTCCGCTGAACGCCGCCTGTATTTCGTCACCCTCGTTTTTGCGCATCATACCGTGATCGACAAAAATACAAGTAAGCTGCCCGGGAATTGCGCGTTCCAGAATTGCCGCACACACCGAACTGTCCACGCCGCCGCTGAGCCCCAGTACAACCTGACCGTCACCAACCTGCTTGCGGATACGCTCGATTTCTTCCGTAATGAAGTTGTCCATATTGTACGTGCCGTCGGCGTGGCAAACGTCAAACAGGAAGTTGCGCAAAATATCCGTGCCCTGCGCCGAGCGTTCCACCTCGGGGTGAAATTGCACAGCGTACAATTTGCGCTCGTCGTTGCCCATTGCCGCAATCGGACAGTCCGCCGTATGGGCAAGTGCCTTGAAGCCGACGGGCAACTTTGCTACGTAATCGGTGTGGCTCATAAGCGTTACCGTTTCGTCGGCAATACCCTTAAACAACACGCCGGTTTTGTCGTCCACAAAAGTTTTTATCGTGCCGTATTCGCTTACGTTGCACGCCTTTACTTCGCCGCCAAGCGTGTAGCACATCAGTTGCATGCCGTAGCAAATGCCCAGGATAGGGATACCGAGCTCAAACAATTCCTTTGTGGCGTGCGGCGAGTCCTTGGCGTAAACGCTGTGCGGACCGCCCGTCAGAATAATACCGACGGGGGCGATTTCCTTTATTTTTTCCACAGGGGTGTTGCCTGCAAGGATTTGCGAATACACCTTTTGTTCCCTCACGCGGCGGGCAATAAGTTCCTTGTACTGTCCACCGAAGTCCAGCACCAATACGGTTTGTTCCTTTTTCATTTACAAAAGCCTCCGGGCACCATAGGGCGTTGCCCGACAGTGCTGTTTTTACTTTACTTTTTGCCATTTTCCGCCGATACTTTTCACTCAATCGGCAGCATTTTGTACGAAAATTTTTAATACGTATACGTTTTTTGTTTACAACGCGTTGCCTACTTATGTAGCCGTGATGACTACAAAACTATCTTACGATAATTGCTTCGCGCTTTGCGCCGACGGACACGTACTTGATTTTGCAACCGACAGCCGCTTCGATAAACTCGATATATTTGCGTGCGTTTTCCGGCAAATCTTCGTACCTGCGTACGTCCGCGGTAGACGTTTTCCAGCCGTCCATGTAGACGATGTTGGGCGTTGCTTTGTTAAGTGCTTCACCGGACGGAAAATCTTTTACTTCTCTGCCGTCCACGTTGTAACTTACGCAAACGGGAATTTTGTCCATAACGTCCAGAACATCCAACTTGGTAAGAGCGATTTCCGTTGCCGCTTGCATAACGCAACCGTAACGGGAAGCCACCACGTCAAACGCACCCACACGACGGGGACGACCCGTTGCCGCGCCGTATTCGTTGCCTGCCTTGCGCAAAAATTCACCTTCGTCGCCAAACAATTCTGCCGTAAACGGTCCCTCGCCTACGCATGTCGAGTACGCCTTCATTACGCCCACTGCCCCGTCAACCTTGCGATTGGGGATTCCTGCGCCGACGGGTCCGTAAGCCGTAACGGTGGAACTGGACGTAGTAAAGGGATAAATACCGAAGTCGATGTCGCGAAGTGCGCCGAGTTGTGCCTCGAGCATTACGTTTTTACCTTCGTCAAGAGCCTTGTTGAGGTAACTGCCTGCGTCGGTAATGTACGGAATAAGCGGCGTACCGTATTTTTCAAACCATGCAAGCATTTGTTCAACGGTAAAAGGTTCGCTTCCGTATGCGCCGCACAGGATAAGATTTTTCCATTCCACAATTGTTTCAAGGCGCGACTTCAGGTACTCGGGATGCAGCAAATCGCCCATACGTATTGCTTTTTTCATGTATTTGTCGGCGTACACGGGGCTTATTCCGCGGCGCGTCGAACCAAACTTTCTGTCAGCAAGACGATCCTCTTCAAGGCAGTCCTGCGCCACGTCGAACGGACAGCAAACCACCGCTTTGTCGCTGATAAGCAGGTTTTTCGGGGTAATTTCGACGCCTGCGTTGTGCAAACGCTCTATTTCGCCGCAAAGGTGCTGCAAATCTATTACCATACCATTGCCCATCACGTTTACCTTGTCGGCGCGCAAAATGCCCGACGGCAAAAGATTGAGCACGAAACTTCCCTTGTCGTTTACTACCGTGTGTCCGGCATTGTTGCCGCCCTGATAGCGAACGATTACGTCCTGATTTTCCGACAGAAGGTCGACCATACGTCCTTTACCTTCGTCACCCCAGTTGATACCGACAATACTTGTAAGCATATTTTCCCTCCAAGAAAACAATTTAATGCCAGCTTGACAGTCCGCGGCGGCGTTAAACGCGCACCTGTTCCGCTTCCGTCAAAAAGTCTTTGTTTTGTTTCAGCAATTTATCCACGTCGGCGACAAAGTCGTCAACCTGACGTTCGGCGATGCCGGTAAAGGCATGTACGTCCATTATTTTGTCCAGTTCCTCTCGCGTGAGGTCAAACAACTTGTCGGCGAGTATACGTTCGGCAAGGTCGTTGTCCGCACCTTCTTCCTTGATTGCCTTGACCGCGGCAAAACTGTGACGGCGTATTGCTTCGTGCAACACCTGCCTGTCCGCGCCCTTGTTTGCCACGCAGTACATCATGATGTTTTCCGTAGCCATAAACGGCAATTCGCGGTCAAGATTTTTTTTGATGATTTTCGGGTAGACCTGCAAGCCGCCGATAACGTTGTTGTACAGCGTCAGTATCGCGTCCACGGCAAGAAACGCCTCCGGCAGGGCGATACGACGATTCGCGCTGTCGTCGAGAGTGCGTTCCAGCCACTGCGTAGAAGCGGTAAGCGCAGGGTTCATGCTGTCACACACCACGTATCTGCACAACGCCGCAATACGCTCGCTGCGCATTGGGTTGCGCTTGTACGCCATTGCCGACGAGCCGATCTGGTCGCTTTCAAAGGGTTCTTCCACTTCCTTTTCGTGGCTGAGAAGGCGTATGTCGTTGCTGAACTTGTGTGCGCTTTGGGCAATCTGACACAGCACGCTTACCACATTGTAGTCCGTCTTGCGGCTGTAAGTCTGTCCGCTGACGGGCACCGTCTTGTCGAAGCCGAATTTTGCCGCAATCATTTTGTCCAGTTTCACCGCCTTATCGGCGTCGCCGTCAAACAGTTCAAGGAAACTTGCCGCCGTACCCGTGGTGCCCTTGCACCCCAGCATTGCAAGCGACGACAACTGGAAGTCAAGGTTAGACAGATCGCACACCAGGTCGTTGAGCCACAGCGCAGCGCGTTTGCCGACCGTCGTCGGTTGCGCCGACTGGAAATGCGTGTACCCGAGTGTAGGCATACCTTTGTACTTCACGGCAAAGTCGCGCACCGTTTTAATAAGCGAAACAAGGCGGCATTTGACAAGCAGCAACGCTTCGCGCATCTGTATTACGTCGGTGTTGTCCCCTACGTAGCAACTTGTCGCGCCGAGGTGCATAATTGGTTTTGCGTTCGGGCAAGCGTCGCCGAAGGTAAGCAAGTGCGCCATTACGTCGTGCCTTACGCGGCTTTCGTACAGGCGTTCCTTGTCGTAATCGATGTCGGCAACGTGCGCCTTCATTTCGTCAATCTGCGCCTCGGTAATATTGATACCTAGCTCCCGTTCTGCCTCGGCAAGCGCAATCCACAGTTTGCGCCAGGTGCCGTACTTGTAGTCGGGCGAAAATATGTACTTCATTTTTGCGCTTGCGTAACGCTCGCAAAAAGGTGAAACGTAACTGTCCATACTGCCTCCGAATAAAAAAAGCGTTCAATTTTTTTCAACCAAATGGTTAAAAAAAAATATGAACGCTTAGGCTCGATTTTAGTTTTACGATAGTTTTTCCATTGTCGCAACCGCCTGTATCCGACTTGTGGCGACAAACGGGTAACAAGCCGCAATTGTCGCGACGATAAATTTTGCGCAGGGTTTCGCGATGTCCGCCGCAACTACGACAAACAAGCAGAAAACCCCGACGTGACTAACTATATCACTGCGCAAAAATATTGTCAACTTTTTAACGGTGCTTGCGACGGTTATTCGCAATGCTGTCGCCGCGCAAAATACATTTGCAGTAAAGTCGTCACCGTTTTGGGACAAATCCCACACTGCGATACGACAACATTGCACAACAAAGCGTCAGAAACTACCTGAGCGTGATTTCGTAGCCTTGCGCGGTATCCTTGATTGCATAACCTTTTTGCGCAATTTCTTCACGCAGACGATCGCTTTCCGCCCAGTTTTTGTTGCGGCGCGCGTCAAGACGTTTTTCGGCGAGTTCCTTCACTTCGTCGGGAATAATCAGTTCCTGTTTTTCTTCCTTTATTTTGTCAAAGTCCAGCGCAAACACCCTGTCGAATTGCAACGCCAGTTCGTACACGTCGCGACTCTTGGGCAACTTCAGCATTGTCCACAGCACACCTATTGCAAGGGGCACGTTAAGGTCGTCGTTTATTGCGTCCTCGAAACGCTGCTTGTACTCGGCAAGCACTTCGGGCGAAGTCTTTTCGCTGCTGTTTTTGTGGGCGACAAGTTGGGCGCACAGTTTGTTGTAGGCAACCTTCGCCGCATCCATGCCTTCCCAGGTGAAGTTTATCTTCTGACGGTAATGCACGTTGAGGCAGAAGTAGCGGAACACCACCGGTGCAAAGCCCTTGTTTACAAGATCGGTAACCGTGTAGGTGTTGCCGAGAGACTTACTCATTTTGCCGCCGTCGATAAGCATAAATTCGCTGTGCATCCAGTAGTTGACGGCTTTGTGTCCAAGCCAGCACTCCGCCTGCGCGATTTCGTTTTCGTGGTGGATGGGGATGTGGTCAACGCCGCCCGTATGGATGTCAAATGTGTCGCCGAGATACTTGCGGCTCATTGCCGTGCACTCGATGTGCCAGCCAGGGAAACCCATTCCCCACGGACTGTCCCACTGTTGCAGGTGGTTGGGCGCAGCCTTTTTCCACAACGCAAAGTCGATTGGATGACGTTTGAAAGTGTTTACTTCCACGCGTGCGCCGTGACGTTGATCTTCAAGGTTTATACCGGACAACTTGCCGTATTCGGGAAACTTTTCCACCGAAAAGTAGATGCCGTCTTCCGTTTCGTAGGCGTAGCCTTTGTCAAGTAGTGCCTTGACGATTTCAATCATCTCGTTGATGTTGTCCGTTGCCCTGGGGCACACAGTCGGGCGTTCGATGTTGAGCGCGGCAATGTCCTTCATAAACTGGTCGGTGTAAAACGCGGCAATCTCGAGTGGCGTCTTACCCGTTTCGTCGGCGGACTTTTGCATTTTGTCCTCACCGTCGTCGGCATCGGACACAAGGTGCCCTACGTCGGTAATGTTCATAATGGACTTCACGCGATAGCCGTCGTATTCCAGCACGCGCCTGAGTTCGTCCATAAAGACATATGCGCGCAGATTGCCGATGTGAGCATACTTGTAGACCGTCGGTCCGCAACTGTACATACCAACAAACCCGGGCTTAATTGACTTAAACTCTTCCTTTTTGCGAGTAAGGGTGTTGTAAACTCTTAATTGCATAGCAAAACTTCTCCGACGAACGTAAAATTTGCCGTTTTTCGTTATGGCGGCGGTTCGTTCGTTTTTATATAAATATTTTACCACAAAAAACGCCTGTCTACAAGCGATATTTATATCTTTGAAAAATTTACTGTCGCATGCGCGCTGCAAAAACTATCGTCAGCCTGCGCCAAACAACATTGCAAAACAATTGCATTTATCTATTTTGTGTGGTAAAATTACTTTTGAACAAAACTAAAATTACTTTTTGAGGTTAAATTGCTATGATTGACATCAATTTGATACGCCAGGACGCACAAGCCGTCCACGACAGATATCTCAAACGCGGCAAGGACATCGATTTTTCGGAGTTTCTTGTCTGGGACGAACAACGCAAAGCAATGATTGCACAGGTCGAGGCCATGAAGGCGCAACGCAACAAGGTTTCGGCACAGATTCCGCAACTTAAAAAGGCAGGGCAGGACGTGTCCGCCACCATCGCCGAAATGAAAACGCTCGGCGACGAGATTGCCGCGAAGGACAGCGAACTTAACGCGCTTAACGACAAAATCCGCGACTTCATGCTTCGCTTGCCCAACCTTCCCGATCCCGACCTCGCCTCAGGCGGCAAGGAAAACAACCGTCCCATCCGCACGTTCGGCACCAAGCCCGTGTACGACTTCACACCGAAGGACCATGTGGAACTGGCGAAAAACCTCGGACTCATCGACTACGAACGCGGCGTAAAACTTGCCGGCAACGGAAGTTGGATTTACACAGGCCTCGGCGCGCGTCTCGAATGGGCATTACTCAACTACTTTATCGACAGCCACATTGCAAAGGGCTACACATTTATGTTGCCGCCCTACATGCTCAATTACGAGTGCGGTCTGACTGCGGGGCAATTCCCCAAGTTTGAGGACGACGTGTATCAGATTGCCAACGGCGAAGGTCGCAAATTCATGTTGCCCACAGCCGAAACGGCACTTGTCAACCTGTTCCGCGACGAAATCCTTGACGAAAAGGATTTGCCGAAGAAATACTTCGGTTACTCGGCATGCTTCCGCAGAGAGGCAGGCAGTTACCGTGCGGAAGAACGCGGTATGATTCGCGGACACCAATTCAACAAGGTGGAATTGTTCCAGTACACCACGCCCGACCACAGCGACGAAGCATTTGAAGAAATGGTAAACATGGCTTGCGGACTTGTAGAAGGACTGGGACTGCATTACCAACTCAGCAAACTTGCGGCAGGCGACTGCAGCGACAGCATGGCACGCACCTACGACATCGAAATTTACATCCCCTCGATGAACATCTACAAGGAAGTTTCTTCGGCAAGCAACGCACGCGACTACCAGGCACGTCGCGGCAACATGCGCTACCGCAAGGCCGACGGCAAACTGGACTTCGTGCACACTCTCAACGCCAGCGGACTTGCAACGAGCCGCGTGTTCCCCGCCATCCTCGAACAAAACCAGAACGCCGACGGCAGCGTAACCATTCCCGAAGCGTTGCGTAAGTACATGGGCGGTATGGAACGACTTGAACCGCTTAAAAAGTAATTAAGTACCATCGACATCGCCGTACACGCAACCACAAATTGTTCGGCAAAAACCTGCGACGGCAAACTGCGTGAAGCAAAGGGCAAACGCTTGCAACGATTTGCTCAAAGCGTTCCGATTTCAGGTTTCCGTTGTCACGACCAACAATCCACAATATCATTTTTAGTGACGGCGATGGAAACGCTGTTGTAAATTTTGCTATCGCTTAGAATTTTTTGCAAATTACTTTTTATTTTTTTTACAACATAACAAACAAAACCAAGGCCGACCTTTGCGCCGGCCTTTTTTAACATCAGGAAGAAAAAAATGAACAACAAAGTATTGTTTCCGCCAAAAAACAGGCAGATTTACATGAGGGTACTGCTTGTGGCGATTCTGATCATCGTAGTGCTTAACGTGTGCCTGTTTATACTGATACGTGTAAGCGACACCAACCTTGACGGCAACGTAGTACACCTGCGCGGCACCTGCATAAAGTACACAGAGAATGACCTGTACGTAAACGTTGACGGCGAAGAAAGAACATTCAAGACAGGACCCGTCGAACAAATTCTTGAAAAGAAAGGCATTGTAAAAGAAGGCGAAACGGACAAGTACCTGTCATCGCTTGCAGGCAAAGAAATTTCCTTCGACATACCCAAAACGCCGTTTGACAAAAGCATCATATGGATGCTAAGTCTTACGGTGGACGGCGAAAACGTTGCGCCGCTTGCCGAAGTGTTGGAGAACTCGGAAAAAGAAAACAAAATCGTACAAATCGTACTTGCCGCAATTTCCGGCGTTTGCGCCGTTGTGGGATGCGTAATGCTGATACTTCGGGTAAACACACCGCCGCTTAAAGAATGCGACCTTACGGACAAATTTGCGGAATTTTTTGCCGACAGACAACCGCTTGCGCCGACAAAAAAATTTATCATACCGCTTGCGGCGGTTTACGGATTTGTACTCGTTGCAACAGTAGCCATGGGCATTTTGTCCGACTGCGTACCCATACCCGACATTGTAAACAGCATTGTACTGATTGTGCTTACAGTCGCGCTTGCATTCGGAGTTGTGGTGCCTGCGCTGCTGTATCTTACAAAAATCAGGAAGGAAAACGTAAAGTTTTTTGACGAAAAATTCCCTTTTGACTTCGGCGACGTAAACAACATACCGATGATACGCAAAAATGACCGCGCCGACGTCCAGAAGGAACTGGACAGAATCAAACAGGAAAGCGCAGACATCTATCCGGACGGCGGCAACATGTACAACGTCAGATTTACCGAAAACGGCGTTGATATGTACGAGATGTACGACGAAGAAGAGAACGGATTCGACGAAACGTCGGTAGAAAACGTGTTTGCAAGCGAAGACGAGCAAAATGCACAAAAATCGGCGGCGTTTTCGTTGCCGTACAGCAGACTTAATTTTGTCGCACTGCCCTACTACGGACTTAAAAACCGCCCCATTACCGTTGTCGTCCGCAGCAGACTTACAGCCGACATCGAATACCCCGAAACCTTTACCAACGACATTCACTTTTTGCTTGACAAAGACCTTGTCGATACCATCAGAAAGTTTGACGTGCAGGTTGAAGGACTTAGCGAAATACTTAGCAACACTCATGAACTGATGGTACAAAACTACCTGCACCGCCAAAAGAAACAGAACGGATAATAATCGACGTTTTCACTCGCAAAAATTGTTTGTGCAGTCCAAATTAACCATATTTATTGAATATTACATGGCAATCTTTTGCCTCGGCACGCGCTCTCTGTGCACAATCCGAAAGGCAGCGTTCGACGTATTTCGCACTTAAACGACAAATGCTACGCAAAGAAATACTGCCGCAACCAACGAACAAAAAACAAAATATGTATAACAAGGTCATACGGCGTCAAAACTTTCAGCACCGACATTGTCGGCGACGGAGGAAGCCCATATGACCTTTTTCAATTACTTACAAAACAACCTCAGGTGGCAGTTTGTACAAAACCCGTTCGGCGCGCTTGTTTGTCCGCCGACAAGCAAGGCAACCCTCTACGGCGAACTGGACAAACTCGCCGAAAAATATTTTCCGCAAAATGCAAAAATCGACACGTTACAGACGGAATTTTGCCTTAACAAAATCGCGCTTTCGGCAGCAAAAAACCGTGCCATGCAACTTGCAAAATCCGTATTTGTCAACCGTTGGACGACCTTCGTAAGACTCGACAAACTGTTCAAACGACCGTACATGCGCTTTCCGTCGGACGGGGCAAAAACGCGCGTGGAACGTATCGCCGAAACCATCGTAAAATGCAGCCAGAACTGCTTATCGGACAAGCAAGCCGACGAAATCTCGGAAGAAGTCTACGCAAAATTCGATCTTACTTTGCGCGAAAAACAATATTTTCCCGAAGTACTGCAACTTGTACAACTACGCCACTACTGCGCATTGTGTGCGACAGAAAACGCTGTTAAACTGGCAAAAGTGTTGCAACCGCAACTAATAACAAAGCCTTTTGCGCCAAACGACAAGTACGTGCAGGCAGTGTACAGACGAGGCAAAATTTCCGCCGTCGTCAACTGCTTCGGCAACAGTGCGCTAAGTTACGGCAAAAAAAATCTCGGCGTGCGACAAACAGTAAAAATTTACGCAAACGGCAGAAACGTATTCGACACGTTTACCGAAAGCCGCTACGGGCAAAACACGGCGGAATTCCGTGCGACTACCAACAGCCTTACAACACAAATGCAGTACTTTCTGACGGAATTCTGTCAGGTCAGGCGTTTTTGTCTTACAAACAAATGTCGGGCGAAGCGCAGGTACGTAATCGACGTTGCCGTGACGGGCGGATGCAACGAGTTTTTTGTCGGCGACAGTTACACCGTAACCGACAACGACGTGTACATCACCACCGCAGTAGTTACCGACAACAAACGCATTGCGGCGGACGTAAACAACGGCACAATCACATTCACGGTCGAGGCTTTGCCTACGGAAACGGTTCAATTCGACGTAGTGACGGTACTTTCTCACAACATAGACGTACTGACAAGAGAAGTAAACGCTCTGGACCTCTTCGGGCAGACGAGATGCGACCTGCCGTCGGACAATCCCGCCGTAGAGTACACCGTCCAAAGCCAACCGATAAAAGGGCTTACGGGTTGCAGTAATCAGGGGCGGTTGCCTGCCGTCAGACAATCCCAAAAGACCGCCTACACCTACCAACTGGGCGACTGCGACGTAGGCACATTCCTCGACAACGACGGCAAAATAAACACGCTGATTAACGGCTTTTGTTTCGGCGGCGGCGAGGCGGTCTATTCCGTAGCAAACGGCAGGATGACATGCCTTACAAGCGGCAAATGCACCGTGGACGGACAGACAGCCGTCTACGACAACGGGCAATCGACGTTGACAGTAAGCCACGACCGCGGCAAGCACTACGACGTCACGCACAAAACACCCTGCAAAACGCTGTTTTACTTCCCGTTTGAAAGCAGCGGAAAGGTGACGCGCACTCCGCGCGGATTCAGTTTCGTCAATGCGGACAGACGTTTCGACATCACATTTGACGGAGCAATCGACAGTTACACCACCGACTCGCTGGAATGTAACGCCGACAGACCGCGCTACAAACTGTCGGGTAACGGTACCACCGGCACCTGCCTTGCAATATGTTTTGCAAAATCAACGCACGTGCAGCTGACAATCACCAACCGTTTTACTACGCCTCAGCCCAAACCGATTCTGCACGAAAGCCTTGTGTCCACCTACCTCAATTACATCAACAACAAAAGCGTGTTTTGCCTGACAAACCGCCTTGTGCGTCCCGATCCGCTTACGCTTGCGGCAATCTGTTACACCAATCCCGATTTTGTGCGCTACTATGTCACCAACCTGCAACTCTGCCGAAACTCGGCGAGGTACTACGACGCTGACGGCAAAATGCAGACAGTGCAAAACAAGTTGCTGTTTGCCTTGCCGATTGTTTACTACGCCAATCTCGTTGCCGACGACGCCTTTCCGGGTGAGCAGCAGATAAATGCGGCACAGGAGATTTTACTGACGGGGGAATTTTCGGGGCGTGAGATCTGCGTCAAGGCACTTGCACTGCGCAAAGCGACAAAGTTGACAAGTTTCGACCGCACTAAATGCGCCGTGGAATACGCCAAAGTAAAAAAGCAAATTTGCGAGGACAACACACTGTACGCCTACGCGCAGGCAATAGGCGCGGTCGACATGACTAACCCTTCCAAACAACGTTTGCGCGACCTGTGCGGCAAACTGTGCATTCCGAAAAACTGGTACTACGTGTCGCAAATCGAAAACCTGTACGGAATGAATTATTCCGTCGGAAGGCTGTCATTTGCGCCGAGGGTTTCCGCCGACAACGTACTGGAACAAATTTCGCTTTCCATCGACGGACGCAGGATAAGTACCACTTTTAAGCGTTCAAATGTACAAAGTATGACGTTAAACGGCGTTACACATTTCCAGCCGTTTTGCCCGTCCTCACTCAAGCAAACGGACAACACGCTTGTAGTGACCTACTGACAACAAAAAAACACAACCGTGTAAAGCAATCCTTAATCACACACAAAAAAACGAGATTTGTCATAAACAAATCTCGTTTTCTTTTGCCGATAATTCTTTATTACGTTTCGTTTCCAAGGTTAATTTTGTCATCGTGACAGATTTTTTCAAATATTGCAACGACTAATTATGCCTTAACGAAACCATCTGTAACTACTAAAAAATATGCTTCCAGTTTGGCACCATAAGGTGCGGTACATACACAAGCAATTCCTTTACGACGGACAGTTGCGCCGTAACCTGCCTGAAGTCGCCCTGCTTTACGTAGGCTTCCGCCTCGGCAAAACGCAGGTTGATTTCGTACACGTCCACGTGCGGCAACAGCAATTCGCTCAGTTCCCTGAGATCGACCCAATTGTCGCGAAAATCGTCAAAGGCTTCCTGTGTCAACTTGTTGTCGTCAGACAAAGCAATTATTTCCACGCACTGTTCGTGGAGAACGTCATAGCGGCCGGAGAGTAACGTTACTTCCAGCACGCCGCATGTTACCACAAACAGCAACGCGACAAGTCCTGCAATTATGTTACCGTTCATCTCTGCACCTCGCAGTCCCGATACCGCACCGGGGATTTTTTCGTCTGCAAAGTCATACGGTCGTTTTCGTCGATTGCAAGAAGCAAAACGTTCTTTACCTTTACACCTTCTTTGGCAAGCAAAGGAATGATGTTTTCACGGGAAAAACCGTTGTTTTTCATTTCTTCCTCGCACCACTTGCCTTCGGTAATTATCGGCACGGGCAACGTTTGTTGCTTGTCTTGCATTTCCTTGTTGGCGACAATTGTCAGTTGACCGTTTGTTTCCATAATGCCGTAAGTCACTTCCTCCAGCGAAAAAAATTCCGCTGCTCGCATTGCCTGTAACAAGTCGTTTACGTGCATATTCAGTTTGTTGAGGGCGTTCATATCTATGCCGTCGGGATTGATTACCATGACCGGTTTGCCGCTGATTACCCCCTGAAGAGTGTTGTTTTTACTGCAAAGCAGCAACACCTGATGTATCACAAACATGGTCAGTATCGCAACCACCCCGAATGTGATGGGTATCGATCTGTCGGCCATAGGGATACATGCCAATTCCGAGATTACCAGCGTTATCACCAGTTCAAACGGTTCCATTTCACCGATTTGCCTCTTGCCCATAAGTCGGAACACAAACAGCAATACGACAAACAGTATTATCGCCCTGATGAAGATTATCAGCATACCTACATTTTGCGCCACCGCCTGCGTTTTATGCACAAGCGGCACAACAAATTTCAGCAAATTGCCAAAATGTCAGGCGTGCCGTCAACAATTTTGCGATGAGTTGCATGCAAACAATTGCTTTTTAGCGTAAATATATTTATAATGATTTCAGCAAAAAAGATTGTGCGCGTAAAGTGCTGCGTTTTTGGGACAAAAGCGTGGACGAAGGGGCTCATCCGCCCTGCGGTGTGCAATCCGGTCCGTTGCATTGGCGCAAGAAGTCGGCTCATCTGCCTGATAATCGTGCTTTTGTCGGTGTGAATATATTTCACTTTTCGGACTGCTTTTGCAAATTTTGGCAAAAGGAGTTTTTTTTATGAACAAAACACTTGTAATAACCTGCACCGCCATGCTGTGTGCCCTAAGCGTGGTTGCAAACGTATTTACAATTCCGCTGGTACCCAACTTCAGCAAAGTGATTTCTTTCACCATTTTTGTAACCGTGCTTGCAGGCGTTTATCTCGGTCCGTGGTGCGGCGCGGCGGTAGGCTTTTTAGGCGATCTGATTGCCCACTTCGCAAATCCGATCGGCGGCATGGGTTACAACTGGTTTATAGGCCTCAGTTGCGCGTTGACGGGGCTTATCGCAGGATATATTTTTCGTCTTAAACTGCACCGCCTTGTCAAACTTGCAATCACGCTTGCGCTTTGCTTTCTGGTGTGCACAAGCGTCCTCAACAACTTCGGATTGTGGATGCAGGTAATTGTGGGGCTTCGCCCGTCTCCGTCGGGATTTATTATGCTGTTTACAACCGACCTGTCCCAGATAAAGAAAACATTCTGGGTATACGCTCTCGGCCGCGCACCCGTTGCACTGCTCAACACGACAATAAACGGCGTACTGCTTGCCGCCATTCTGCAAACAAAAATAATCGACAAACTGTTTAATCATTTCAAACAGAAGCCCGACCGTGCCGACAAAAACGCCGCCGTTTGTTGCGACAGTGCCGCCGACAACGGCGAAGAGAACGCATTGACCTCTGCTGCCGACAATGCGACAAGCGCAACAACTGACGGCGCTGTCGTTGCCGACAATTCTTCGGAAAACACCCAATCAAGCACCGATTTCAAGTCACAAAACAGCGGAATTCACAGCACAAAAGGCTGAAAAGGCAGTCCCGTTTGTTGCGAAATTTTGTATACGTTGTCGTTTTTTGACGACAAATATACAGTTTGTCCTTTTTGCAAAGATGTCGCTTGCTCGTTGCTTGCCAACGCGTTTACACAACTTTCGGCAAGAGCGCGGCTGCTTGAAACAATGTTTGCATTGCATCCGACAACGGAACGAATTTCCGACAACAGGTAGTCGAAATGAGTACAGCACAACGCCACAGTCTGCACGTTGCCGCATATGTCCGACAAGTGACTTTTTACGACTTCAAGCCGTTGCCCGGCAGGCGCATTACTTTCGACCAGACCGACAAATTCACCGCAGTCGACGGACGTTACGTCCACGCCACATTTTGCCAGCAAACTCTCGTATACACCGCTTTGCACGGTAAGTTTTGTAGCAAGCACTGCGACTCTTTTTGCACCGCTTTGTTTCACCGCGTAGGCCGTCGGCAAAACAACGTCAAACAGCGGCGCATACGCTTGCCTGAGTTCGTCACCTGCACAAACGCTTGCCGTATTGCAGGCAAGCACCGTAGCGCAGGCAACATGCTTAAACACGTCGACAATCTTTGCCACACGGGTTTTTACGCATTCCGTGCTTTTTTCGCCATACGGGCAGTACGCCTCGTCGGCAAAGTAAATAAAATTGCGGTGCGGCATTGATTTCTGCAACAATCGCAATACGTTTAAGCCGCCAAGTCCCGAATCGACGACAAGTATCTGATTTTTCAAACTGCGTTCCTGTAGTCAACGCTACTATATGCGCAAACACATGCAAAAATGTCCTGCCGTCCCACAGGCAACCGACCAATGCAAAACGTCCGAATCGCAACCGATTCGGACGTTTTTACATGAAAATTTATATGCCGTCAGTTCCAGTAGTTGCAAGCCGCCGTCCACAATTCGCCGTAGGTAACAAGGTTGTTGAATTCCGCACCCGGCGTCAATCCCTTGCCGTGCAGATTGTTGCTGAAATTACTGTCGGCAGGCGTGTAATATTTGTCCACGGTAAAGTACACCGCCCACGGCATGGTTACGCTTGTGCCGTTTACGCTGAATGTCTGTTTGTACCTGTTCAGCGTTTCTATTGTCTGAGCAATGCCCTTGCCGTATGTGCATGTGCCCATTTGTACAGCCGCGCCGTAGTCCTTAAGTGCGCCAGTCACCAGTTCGCTTGCCGAAGCGGAATTGCCGTCCGTCCACACGGCGATGTTGCACTTGTTTTTGCCGCTTTCCGCGTCGAAAAAGTCGCCGTAATGCGTTGCGGTAAAGTTTGCGTAATAGTCGGAGTAATTTGTGTTGCAGTAATAAGGAATCGACTTGTTTTTGTTGTTTACAAGTGTGGTTATTTTGTACTCGCCGTTTTTGTCGGTCACGCCTTTGAGATTCGCGAAGTTGTAGGTAAGCCGTCCTGCAATGTTGACGGCGTACACCACGTTGCCGCCGGGGTTGCCTTTAAGGTCAAGTACCAACTTTTTGCAACCGCTCGCCTTGAAGCGTTGCAACGCCGCCACAAACTGTTCGTCCACGTTTGCCGTAGCGTCACCGCTGAATTCCGTCAGCGCAATGTAGCCCACTTTATTGTTCGGGTGGCTTGCATTGAAACTATCCAGCGAAGCAAGTCCCAGCAATTCGTGGGTGGATTTTCCGCTTGTGTAGCTGTACAGTTTAACGCTGTTTTGCACGGGCGACAAATCCGCAACCGTCGTAGACAGGTTGGTATTGTCCGCACCGAAGTAATAATTTACGTAATTTATCGTTTCGCTCTCGCTTGCCGAAGGCTGGCCGCGTTTTACTTCAACCGCCACCTCGTTGCCGTCACGCAGTACATGGAATGTCGCGCTTTGCACCCACTGCAAAATGTCGCTTATTTCGTACTTGCCGATGTCTCCCAGCGCAACGTATTTGTTGCCTTCGCCGTCCGTCCTGACAACCTTCCCGAGGGCTGTCGTGTTGCCTGCCACGTCCACTTCCGTACCCACAATGCCCGACAGTTTGAACACGAGGTCATCCTCAAACAATCTGCCGTAACTTGCCTCGTCCGTCGACACAGCCGACACCAGTATGCCTACGCCGCTTATTTCCGAAAAGGACACGCCGAAACGCCCGGGGTAAATGGACGGAATTTGCGAAACCGTAGTGCCGCCGTAGGTGTAGGCAAAGTACTGCTCGGGCGACATCAGCCTGCTGAAACGATCGCCCAGAGACTGAAGCATTGCCGTACCTGCCGCCGCAACCGCCGCGTTGTACGCGCTTTGATCCCAGTTGCCGTTGGCGTCAACGTACTTTGACATGTCCGTCACGTACAAATCGTTGTCTATCGCATGCATTACCTGTTGCAGAATTCCAAGGTAATACGATTCGCCGTTCGAAGCGGTTTGAGTTCCGCCGAACACGTAACAAAGCACCCAGCCCGCAACAAAACAAAGCACAATCGCAAGGCAGGTAAGAGAAATAAACCACGCTTTTTTGTGAGATGTTTTTGTAGTCGTCGCGTTTTGCCGAGGTTCATAGTTCCACGTGTTAAACGGGTCGGCATTGTTTTGCGAGCGTTTGTTCTGCTCTTCTACTTTGTCAAATTCCTCATCGAAAAAGTCTTTGTTGTCCATACGTAATCCTCTGTCAATTTGTGACATCCGCGGTAATCAGGCAACTTTCGGCACATTCCGCCGCACCGGCCGCGTCACCGTAATATACACACTTACCGCCGTCCAAGACGACGCTTTTGCCTGTTAAAAGCCGTTTATCGGCAGTCAGCACCACTTTTGTCGCGTCTTTCCACAAATCAAAAACTGCATTTTGGTCGAAACTGTCAAACGCCGTGTTTGCCTTGCCGCACTGCACAAAAAAGTCATCCAAAAGCACCACATTGCGCGGCACGGTAAGTCCGCGTGCAAGCGCGACAAGTCTGCGTTCGTCCGTGCTCAACTTGCACATTTTTACCTTTGACAGTTCCGCAATGCCCAGCTTTTCAAGTGCTTCCGATGCGGCTTTTTCCCGTTCGCGCCCTGCAACCTTGCGCACGGCAAGCGGATACGCCACATTGTACAGCACCGACTTATGCTCAAACAGCGTAGTAGTTTTCGTTAAATAAAGTATGCCCCGCTCTGCGGCAGTGATACCGTCAAGAGGCAATTCGTCAAGATATATTTGTCCCTTGCCTGCCTTAAGTTCCCCCGTCAGCAGCCTGCACAGCGTTCCTTTGCCGCACTGCACGTCGCACCAGACGGAATTTACCGCCTCGTCAAGGGTAAACGACAACCCGTCAAATACGGCAAAATCGTCGTAGTGATACTTGTAGTAAACGTTGTCGAAACGTATCTTCGTCATGCTTGCAATTCGTCCAGCGTAAGTTGAAACGCTTCCACAAAGTGTTCCATAAAATAGTCCACTTCCGGGCTGTGGAATTTGACGATTTCATTGTGCAACGTTTCCTTTGCCAGGCGGAATTCCGCATTACCGATGTTTACCTCGTCCACGCACTTGATGTAGGCGGCAATTTTGTCGGCATATTTGACAAACCTGTGCTCGATGCTTTCGTTGTCGTTTATTATTGTATCGTAAATTGCTGAAAGTTCGCTTGGCAAAAGGTCCAGAAGTTGCCCGTTGGAGTAACGTTCGAGAGCCTTGTACGCGTCGCGGATTTCGGGGTTGAAGTACTTGATGGGCGTTGGCAAATCGCCCGTCAGTACCTCGCTGGTTTCGTGGAACAACGCCTTGACGGCAATGCTGTTGGCGTCGAGATGTCCGCCGAAATACAGGTTGGAAATGTTGGCAAGCGCATGTGCAAGCACAGCAACCTGCTGGCTGTGTTCCATGATGTTTTCGGTAAAGGTGTTGCGCATAAGGCTCCAGCGGTTGATATACTTCATGCGGTTGAGATAGGCGAAAAACTTGTACATTGACTCTCCTTAGGCAAGCCGACTTGCCTGAAAAAAGCAAAACGGCGAAAAATATAGATTTATTTTTCTACATTTTACCACACAATACGCAAAAAGTGAAGTAAAACCGTCAAAAGTACTTTGAAAACGACAATTATTGTGCTATAATTATTGTAATTATAATACAGGCGACTTAGCCGCGACAAGGCGGCGACGGGTTACGGAGGCGAAAATGGGCAACAACAACGACCTTGCTTATTTTACCGACAGCATCAATACGCTGATAGAGGGGCAACTTATAATGGTAAACAAAAACATTGCCTCCGTTTTGCGTTGCATTGCAAGCAGTGAAATACTGTGCAAATGCCTGTCGGAAACGCTTCGCCTGACATCCTACGCCACGGAAATGTCGCGTGCACGCGTAACCTGGACGAGAAGCGACGGCGTTGTAGTGTCACAACTGAAACTGCCGCAGGACCGCAACCGTCTGTTTGCCTTTGTCGTGTGTCTGCTTACCGAAGTTGACAGCGGACGGCGCAACTTCCTTGACTTTTTGCGCGAGTACTACACCGACGAATACAACAATCCCAGTTACGCCAAGTTTGCCGACGAAGTGCTTCGCCCGTTCAAGGCGGCGGTTACGGGCATACTGTCCTCCATCGACCCAGACAGCCTCAGCCCGACCAAGACAACCGGTGCCGAGCGGTTTTTCAGCGTGGAACAAATCTACGTGGAATCGGCAACCATCGTGGGGGCGTTGCAAACCATGGACGACATCAACACCGTGCTTCGCGGCGAAAAGATGTCCGCGCCGGAACTTACCGAAAGCCAGATTGTGCGCGAGTACCTGACAAACTCGCTGTACACCAAAAATCCACGACTTATCGTCATCAGTTGGATTGCCTACAAAAACACCGTCGGCAAATACCAGTCCACCGCCTACCTTCTGCAAAAATTGTCCAAAATTCTTGCACCGTTGCTTTAATTTGATTACAAAAGTGCGCCCGAAGTTCTGTTTCGGACGCACTTTTTTTTATTTTCAGAATATATTACTAAAACAATACTTTCATTACAACAGACCGTTTTTTTATCTTAATACTAATATGTCATACCGAGCGGTCGGGGCAAGCATTGTCGTCTGACGTATCGTATGCGCCTTTTGTTTAATCATTATTCTGCTTTAAGTTTAGTTCGTAATGCCTCGGGCTAAGCAATGGCACCGAAATACGAATTGCAACCGCACCGCCATTACTCTTCGGCTTGCAGTTTCTTCGCTTCTTCCACAATCTTGGCAACGTTTGCGGCAGGTACTTCTTCGTAGCGAACGAAGTTCATTTCAAACTTACCGCGACCTTGCGTCATACTTCTGAGGTCGGTTGCGTACTTGGAAATTTCGCCGAGAGGTGCCTCTGCCGTTACTACCTGTTTGCCGTTTACCATTTCGGTACCCATAATACGTCCGCGGCGTTTGTTCATGTCGCCCATGATGTCGCCAAGGTAGTTGTCGGGCACCACTATGCGCAGTTCGTAAATAGGCTCCAGAAGCACGGGTCCTGCTTTTACGCAGCCGTCTTTGTAGGCAAGAATTGCCGCCATCTGGAACGCGATATCCTTACTGTCTACGGGGTGGCTTGATCCGTCAAACAACGTCGCTTTGAGGTTGACCATCGGGTAACCTGCAAGCACACCCTTCTGGATTGCCTGGCGAAGTCCCTTTTCAACCGACGGGATAAACTGACGGGGAACGGTGCCGCCTACAACGGCGTCCACAAACTCGAACACGCCGTCGGCTGCGCCCGGCTCGAAGCGAACCTTACAGTGACCGTACTGTCCTGCGCCGCCCGATTGCTTCTTGTGCTTACCTTCGGCTTCCGCCATCTTGCGGATGGTTTCGCGGTAGGCAATACGCGGATCGGTGAGGAGGGCTTCGCAGTTGAACTTGCTCTTCAACTTTTTGCAGATGACGTCAAGTTGCGTTTCGCCGAGACCCGACAAAATCATTTCGCCCGTTTCGGCGTCTTTGGTTACGGTAAAGGCAATGTCTTCGTCCTTAAGTTTGCTAAGTCCGCCAAACACCTTGTCTTCGTCGCCCTTCTTGGCTGCGTACACGGCACGGCTGTAAACGGGACGAGGAAGCTCAACTGCGGGCAATCTGACGTCGCCGCTTTCGCACAACACGTCTCCGGTGCTTGTTGCCGACAACTTTGCCAATGCGGCAATGTCGCCTGCCACGGCGCAGTCCGTCGTTTCCTGCTTTTTGCCCTTCATAAAGTACACGGTACTGATTTTTTCCACGGCGTCGCTGTTTTCGTTTTTGAGCGACATACCGCTTTTAAGCGTACCGGAAACCACCTTGAAGATGGACAATCTGCCCACAAACGGGTCGGCGATTGTCTTGAATACGCGAAGCACTACCTGCGCGTTGGGGTCGGCGGGGATAGCCTTGCCGTCGGCGTCGATCGTCGGACGCTTGTCCGGTCCGGGAAGCGCAGAAACGATCATTTCCAACAAGCCTGCAATACCCTTGTTAGCCGTTGCCGAGCCTGCAATTACGGGCACTGCCGCGCCGTTAAGCAAAGCCGTGGCAAAGCCGCCCGAAACTTCTTCCGTGGTCAGCGTTTCGCCTTCGAAAAACTTCATCATAAGTTCGTCGTCGCCTTCGGCAGCCATTTCCACCACTGCGCCGCGAGCCTCTTCGTATGCCGCGGAAAGGTCGGACGGGATGTCTGCGGACAGGTCTTTGGCGTCGAAATCGACGTAACTACCGGTAACGGCGTTTGCGTAACCAAGCATTTTTGCGCCCTGCATATTGGCGGCAATTACGCTGTGCACCTTGGGGAACTTGGCCTTGATTGCATCAACCGTTGCCGCATAGTTGGCATTTTCCTTGTCGATGCCGTTTACGAAAATCATACACGGGATCTTGTGTTCGCCACAATATTCCAGTGCCTTTTCGGTGCCAACGGTCAAGCTGCCGGTTGCGCCTGTAACGATTACTGCGCTGTCGGCAACGGCAAGTGCTTCCAGCATTTCACATTCGAAATCGAAGTAACCGGGCACGTCGATGATGTTTATTTTCTTGCCCTTGTAATTGCAGTTTGCCACGGACAAACTGATGGAAATCTTTCTGGAAATTTCTTCCTGGTCGAAGTCCATCGTAGAGTTGCCGTCGTCAACCTTGCCAAGTCTGTCAAGTGCGCCTGCGTTGTACAAAATAGCCTCGGCCAAAGACGTTTTACCTTCTCCGCTGTGACCGATGAGGGCGATATTTCTGATGTCGTTTTGGGATAATGCCATTGTCAGTACTCCTGTAAAAATTTTCTCTTTGTTTGCAAACATTACAAACCACTGTTATTGATTATATACTATCCGAAAGGCGATTTCAAGGGGGTTTGCGAAATTTTTCAAGAATTATTTCAACTTTTTATCCGAGTTTTATTACAACTGTGTTGTAAATTTGTCTGTAATATCTTCAAAGTTTTCGTCAAGCAGTACAAAGTCGCCCTCGTCGCGCACGTGCTTGCGGTACTTTTTGCGTATGCGGCGAACCACGCCGTCGGCACTGTCAAACACCTGCGCATTGGGGAACACCCGCTTGAAACACCGCTTGTAGTTGTTCATACTGCTGTGACCGAGTGCAATACAATCGAACTGCCCGACGTACATATCGGCACAAGCCGTGATGTAGTCCACAATGTGTTGCTCGTTGCCCTGCTCGGACAATTCCGGGAAGCGCGGCATGGCTACGGTGATTACGTTGTCCGCCGGCATGCGGTCGCATGTCGCGTCGCAACATGCCACCAACACGTTGCTGACGGTGTAGGTTGCGGCATGCAGTACGGGCGCCTCGCAGTAAAACACCGGCAGTCCGCGTGCAGACAACGCTCTGCCGACAAAAGAAAGCGCAACGCTTGCATACACCACGGCGTCGCACCCCTGCTGGGACAAAAGCCGCTTTGTCAGCTTTTCGACGCGATCGAACAACGCGCGTTTCACCCCTCCGAAAGGTTTGTCGCACAGCACGAACTTGTAGTTGCACGGCAACGCCTGTTTTAATTTTTGCAAAAGGTAAAAACCGCCCGTGTTGTCGTCGATAAGTCCTATTGTAAGCATACGCTCGTCCTCCGATGTAAACATAATGTGGTACAAGCCTATTATATTAGACGACATTATTTTGTATGACGGCAAATCCGCGTGCCGATAAGACGCAAAAGTTTGAAGTCTGACAGATGCCGAATTTTCAATTGCTTCCATGTCATTTCATGCCAACTAAAATACTTTACAAAGGTCGTCCGGTCGGCAAGAAAAGTTGAGCCGGGTGCAGGATAGTCGTAACAAAGCGGAAGTGACACAATTCGCCGCAGTCTTTTTTTACAAAATAACCTTTGAACCATATATTTACGTTTTAATTTAATATTGACAACAACCGCAACAAAATGTTACAATACTTGTATGTCGTACAAATCAGTTGTTCGGCTTACCGCTTCGGCAACAACCGACGTGACGGACAGTCGCACGGTGACAAACGGAGAAAACTAATGCAAGTCAAAGAATTTTTCAATTCCGTCGCGGCAGAATGGGACGCCGCCGAAAAACATACAGCAGAAGAAATACGCCCCCTTGTAGACCTGTGCGACATACGCAAAACCGACAAAGTGCTGGATCTGGGATGCGGAACCGGCATAATCACCGCACTGCTTGCAGAACGCGCCTCCGAAGTTGTTGCGCTGGACATTGCCGACAACATGATTGACATCGCCAAGGCAAAATACGCGGACGGTAACCTTAACGTACGCTTTGTGTGCGGCGACTTTTACACGGCGGACTTACCGAAGTTCGACTACGTGGTAATTTTCAATGCGTATCCGCACTTTACCGACAGCGCGGCGTTTGTCAGACGGCTGTACGAAGTGCTTAGAGGCGGCGGCAGATTTGCCGTACTTCACAACATAGGACGGACGACACTCGACAAGCATCACGACAATGTGAGGGACATTTCGCGAAGTCTGCTGCCCGTTGACGAGGAAAAACAACTGTTTGCGGAACTTTTCGACATAGTACGCGCCGAAGAAACTCAAGAAAGGTATATATTGACAGGTACGAAAAATGAAAAATCAATCTGAACAAAACATCGGACAAACTACCGAACTGCAGTATGCGGTGACAACTGCGGAAACCGCCGACGCCGAAACAAAAACAACCGTAGCAACGGACGAAGCAGCAAACGCGCAATCGTCCGAAGAACAACTTAAAAACAAACGAAAGATACAAGCCAAAGCCGCAACGAAAAACACGGTGATAGCCGCGCTGTTTTCCGCGCTGTGCATAGTTTTGCCGATGGCATTTCATGCCGTGCCGCAAGGAGGACTTATCTTTTGCCCGATGCACATACCCGTGCTGCTTGCAGGACTTATCTGCGGCTGGCAATACGGGCTTGTTGTGGGAATCGTAGGTCCCACTCTGTCCATGCTTACAACGGGTATGCCGCCCCTTGCCACACTTCCGTCAATGCTTATCGAGTGCGCCGTGTACGGGCTTGTCAGCGGTCTGCTGATGAAGTTTGTCCGCACCGGGCACGTGTACGCAGACATGTACGTTTCCCTTATTGTCGCCATGCTTGCAGGACGTATTATCGGCGGTATTTGCAAGGCGTTGTTCTTTACCGACGGCGAATACACCATTGCCGCATGGGCGACGGCGTACTTCGTCAAAGCACTGCCCGGCATCGTGATGCACCTTGCGCTTATCCCAAGCGTTGTGTTTGCGCTTATGAAAGCGCGCGTAACAGAGGAACGCTACCCCAAAATAAAAAATGACGGGCGAAACGACTCTTCATCCGTCCAAAGTCAAACCTGCAATGAAACAGGCGAACAGAGATAGAAATGACCGGAGCCGAAGTCGGTAACAAAATAGCCCGGCTACGCTGATGTGAACCCCAAAAATTGGACAGGAATGTAAAACTTTTGGAGGTGTACTTCACACAAATAGTATTTTTCTTTTCTGTTTTCCGGACAAATACACTATCAATCAAATCAGCACACCCCGTTCAAAAAAGGCAGATTGCGCATGCAATCTGCCTTAACATTTTACAAGAACATTATTCGACACTTGACATCTTGTCGCTCAGTACTCCAGCGGGAAACGCTTCACCAGTTCCGCAACTTGCTTTTTTACGGCAGGGATTGCCGATTTACCGTCATTGACTATGCTTGTTATCATGTCGGCAATGCTTGTCATTTCAATCTCGGTCATTCCGCGCGTAGTAACAGACGGCGTTCCGACGCGTATACCGCTTGTAACCGACGGCTTGCGCTGTTCTCCCGGGACGGTATTTTTGTTTACCGTAATGCCTGCTCGTTCCAGATTTTGTTCCACTTCCAGTCCCGTAATGTCGGTACCCGTAAAGTCCAGCAACATCAGGTGATTGTCCGTGCCGCCCGAAACAAGTTTAATTCCGTTTGCCATAAGTCTGTCGGCAAGAGCCTGCGCATTTGCGACAATCTGACGTTGATATGCGGCAAATTCGGGTTTCAACGCCTCGCCGAATGCCACCGCTTTGCCTGCGATTACATGTTCCAGCGGTCCGCCCTGTGTCCCCGGGAAGATTGCCTTGTCAATGGCTTTAGCAAGGCTTTTCTTGCACAAAATTATGCCGCCGCGAGGTCCGCGAAGGGTCTTGTGCGTAGTGCTTGTAACAACGTCTGCATAGGGCACGGGGCTTGGATGCAGTCCTGCCGCAACAAGACCTGCAATGTGCGCCATGTCCACCATAAGGTACGCACCGACGCTGTCGGCAATCTCGCGGAAACGCGCAAAATCAATCACCCGCGGATAGGCGCTTGCGCCTGCGACGATTATTTTCGGTCTGCTTTCCTCGGCAATACGTTGCACTTCGTCGTAATCGATACGTCCGCTTGCGCTGTCAACGCCGTAAGCCGCAACGTTGAAGTACTTTCCGCTTACGTTTACGGGGCTGCCGTGCGTAAGATGTCCGCCGTGGGACAGGTTCATACCCAGTATCGTGTCACCGGGATTAAGCAACGCAAAGTACACGGCAAAGTTTGCGCTTGCGCCGCTGTGCGGTTGAACATTGGCATGCTCACAGCCGTAAATCTGTTTCAGCCTGTCGATTGCCAGTTGTTCCACAACGTCCACGTACTTGCAACCGCCGTAGTACCTTTTGCCGGGATAACCTTCGGCGTACTTGTTTGTAAGCACACTTCCCACCGCTTCCAGTACGGCAGGTGACACAAAGTTTTCGCTTGCGATAAGTTCGATTGTGTTCTTCTGGCGCGCCGTTTCACCGCGTATTGCCTTGTATACAGCCTCGTCCTGCGCCTTGATATGGTTGTATTTTATGCTCATTAAGTCCGTCCTTTTGTCAAGATTTTTTGTATACGTATGTAAAAATCCGTTACATATCGATTAGTTGTTGTACTGCAATTGCCGAACGGCAACAACGACTGAAAATGCACAAATTTCAAATAAAATACAGTCGGTTTACGCCCCTCATCCGTCACTTCGTGACACCTTCTCCCCGAGGGCGAAGGCTTTTTAGAATCAGGCGCTCATTATAAAACGTTTTCTTTGCGTAGCGTTCCTACTCAAAACTTTTGGAAAAGGGGCACGGGGGAAAACCTTTTCACAGAAAAGGTTTTCCCCCATAAGTTCAACCCAAAAATCACTTAATATTGTTCGCAATCCAGTCGATAAGGGCGTCGGCGGTAAAGCCGTATTCCTTCATCAGCACTGCGGCAGGTGCGCTTGCACCGAACTTGTCGATACCGTACACGTAGTCGGCGTACTTGTACCACACGTTGTCGCTGCTCATTTCCACCGCGACAACCTTTTTGCGGTCGGGCAATACGCTTGCCTTGTAAGTAGCGCTCTGACGGTCGAAGTCGGCGGTGTTGGGCATGCTTACGACGCGCACGCTTTTGCCTTCCGATTCCAGGCGCGAAGCCACGTCCATTGCAAGGTTGACTTCCGAACCGCTTGCGACAAGGCACAAATCAAGTTTGCCTTGTTCCTTTTTGAGAATGTAGCCGCCCTTGGCAACGTTGCTGCCTTCGTGGTTTTCAACGGTCAGGTTCTGGCGGGTGAGTATAAGTGCGGAAGGCGTGTGCTTGCTTGCAAGCGCAAGTTTGAAGCATTCCACCACTTCCCACGCGTCGCAGGGGCGATACACGTTGAAGTTGGGCGTTGCGCGCAAACCTGCAATCTGTTCGATGGGTTCGTGAGTGGGTCCGTCCTCGCCAACGGCAATACTGTCGTGGGTAAATACAAACATACTGGGCACACCCATAAGAGCGGCAAGACGCATGCTGCCCTTCATATAGTCGCTGAACACGAAAAACGCACCGCTGAACGCGCGCACGCCGCCGTGAATGTTAAGTCCGTTGACGATTGCGCCCATTGCATGTTCGCGCACGCCGAACATGATGTTGCGGCCGACGGGATTTTCCGGAGTAAAGTTGCCGTCCGAGCCCTTTGCCTTGGTGGACTTGGTAAGGTCTGCCGAGCCGCCGATGAGGGTAGGATTGAGTTTGCTTGCTTCCTTGAGCACCTGTCCGATGGTGTTGCGCGTTGCGTCGCTGTGACCTGCCGCAAACGTAAGGTCAACGTCTACGTTATAGTTGCCCTTCATTGCCGCTTCAAACTGTTTTGCCTCTTCGGGGTAGGCTTCCTTGTAGGCTTTCAGTGTCTTTTTCCACTTGGAATATGCACGTTTGCCGCGTTTAGCCACAACCGACAATTCGTCGTAGGCTTCCTGAGGAACTTCGAAGGGTGCGTATTCCCAGCCGAGGTTGGTGCGAAGTACGGCGGTCTTTTCGTCGCCGAGGGGCGCGCCGTGGCTGTCGCAAAGTCCAGCAAGGGGGCTGCCGAAACCGATTACCGTCTTGACTTCGACAAGGGTCGGCTTGTCCGTGCTGCGCTTAGCGCGCTTGATTGCCTTGTTGATTTGCGCAAGGTCGTTGCCGTCGGCTACACAAATGTAGTTGAAGCCCATTGCTTCGTACTTCTTTTTGATGTCCTCGGTGTAACTGTCGGCGGTAGGTCCGTCCAGCTGCACGTCGTTGCTGTCGTACAGAAGAATGAGTTTGTTGAGTTTGTGATGACCCGCAATGGAAATAGCTTCCTGCGCGATACCTTCCTGCAAGTCGCCGTCACCGCACATAACGTATGTGTAATGGTCTACAAGCGTCAAGTCGTCGCGGTTAAACTTTGCCGCAAGGAAACGTTCCGCCATGGCAAAACCGACGCCCATTGCAATACCCTGACCAAGGGGACCGGTGGAAGCGTCGATACCGGGGGTAACGTCCATTTCGGGGTGACCGGGAGTTCTGGAATGAAGCTGACGAAGACTCTTGATGTCGTCGATACTCACGCCGAAGTCCATAAGGTGCAACAGCGCATACAGCATAGGTACGCCGTGTCCTCCGCTAAGAATAAATCTGTCGCGGTTAATCCAGTCAAGGTGACTTTTGTCCGTGGTCATAAAGTTTTCGTACAGGTCCACCAACATCGGTGCTGCGCCAAGGCAGATACCGGGGTGACCGCTTTTTGCCTTGTTGATTGCGTCTACCGCCAACATGCGCACTGCGCTTACTGCCGTCTTTTCCATTTTTTTCTCCTTAATGTTTTTTTGCCGTCACTGTTTACGTCCGCTACAAAGTTGCCGTGTCGGCGCAAGCAACCGCACATATTAAATTTTGTTACAAAGTGCATTCCGTCTGCCGACGTCACTCCGACGTTTCGGCAAACGGAATACTTATTTTTACCAAAAATCGTAATACGTAAATCTTTTTTGACAACAAAGTCAATTACAAAGCAAATACGTCAAGCAAACCGTAAACGTCTGTTACGGAGTAGTCGGGGGTGCTGAGTTTGTTTCTCGGTTGTTGCGTTGCGCACACGCCCTGACGGATGTGCACTGTGGTAAATCCGAGTTTCTTTGCGGGTTCGATGTCGTTGTCCAGTCTGTCGCCCACCATTGCGCATTCCTCGGGGGAAGCGCCGCTGCGGCTCAGAGCAAGACGGAAAATTCGTTCGTCGGGTTTGACGCAACCGACATCGTGTGACGACACAACCACGTCAAAATGCTTCAATATACCAAGTTTTTCCAGTCTGCCGTCCAGATTGTCGGGCTGATTGGCGATTACACCCAGTTTGTAATGTTTGTGCAGTTTTGCAAGTACTTCTTCCGCGCCGGGGTACAATTCCTCAAATTCGCCGCGGTACTTTGCCATGTCGGGAAGTCCCAACCACTTCGCCACCGTGGGCGCAATGGGAATGTACGCTTCCGCGCAAGCCGTTTCCTTGTCCATGATTTCCTGCACGGTCACTTTTCTGCCGATTGCCTCGGCCATTTGCCTTGTTTCTTCATTGCGGTGCGCCCACATCTGCGTTTCGTCGATAAGGGTACAACCGACATCAAAAAAGATCCACTTTACCATCCTAAATCCTCATTCGTGTCTTTTGCGTACAATTGCCGCTCCGGCAACTGCAATCAGTAGTGCTGTAATAGTTCCAACGGTAGATACAACGCCTTTACAACCGGCAGAAGAATCGCTGTCCTTGAAAGGATCAGGGTTCGGATTAGGATTGGGCGTCGGATCGGGATCCGGGGTTGTCGATTCGCCGACAACAATCAGCATTTCCGCACGGGCATTGCCGCAGGTAACGGTAATTGTCGCGACGCCTTTGCCGACAGCCGCAACGTTGCCTTCGCCGTCAACCGTACAGACATTGCTGTCCGACGTTGCGTAGGAAACGCTTCCGCTTGCCTTGACGCCTATTTTTGTTGTTTTGCCGACTTGGAGAGAAGCCGACAGATTGTCGAGAGATATTGTGTCCGTGGTGCCGTCGTTTGTTGCGCCGTAAGTCACCACTATTTCCGTAAGGTACGCCGCGCCCGTGCCGACGTAGTTTAGCGTAAAGTACTCGTAGTTGCCGTCAACCTGCCACGTTGCACCGTCAAGCACGTTCTTTTCGCCGACGCTCACGCCCTCCGTCGGGCTTCCCGTGACGTCCGCCTTGTAGGCTGTGTTGTTTACGCGAAGTTGCCACTTGCTGTCCGTGCCGACAACTTTAACAGACTTGATTCCGCCCGTAAGCGCAGTGCTGTTGAACAGGTAAAAATACGGTTTGCTGCTGTTAAACTGGAAACGGTCTTTGTTGCCGGGGTAGGTGTACGATTGACCGCTTATACCGCCAACCGACCATTCCATCCAGCCGTAAGAACCGCCGTCCGCGCTTTGTTTGCGCGTGATTGTAATGCTGTGTTCGCCCGTAACCTGTGAAGTCACCGTAATGCCGCCGATTTTTGCACTGTCGCAGTTTTCGTATCTGCACACTACCGCGGTAGTGCCTGCCGACAGCGTTTCCATTCCCGTATTTGCGTCCAGCCACTTGCAGGAACTGCCTGCGATTTCCGCAACGGAACCGTCGCTGTAGGTGACTTTTACGGTAAGTCCCTGGTGATTGAATTCTTCACCGGCAATGTAGCCGAGTTTGTTTGCGGTGCCGTCAACCGACACGTACGAAACGGTCTTTACCGTGGGCTGGTCGGGTTTCGGGTCGGGCGTAGGCGTAACGTTGTGATTTTTGATTACTTCCGCGACGGAATTTGCCACGGTCGTACTTGTGAAATAACTTCCTGCGTAGCCGTAAATTTGCGCGGCGTACTCGGGGTGATCGATAAACGGATTGCGGTTGCCCTGAATTTTGGCAACTTCCTCGTTGCGGCGGATTTCCCATTCCGACGGGGCTTCTTCGAGGTGCCACTTCATAAGGGTGGAAATGGAACCGATTGCGTTGTCGCCCTTGCCTGTCGCGCTGTCGGTAAACTTCAACGTGCTGTTGTCGCCGCCCCAACGCACCTGCACGTACATAAGGATACGCGCAACAGCACCGCGGTAGCCTTCCTGCGGATAAAACCAGTTGCCCGACGTGTAGCAATTGTCGGTATCGGACACCTTGTTTGCCGCCGTCTGCGGTACTTCTTTGAAGCCTTTGTTGCCGCGCGTACTGTTAAGTTTGCTGTCGCACGCCATCAGGTGATGTCCGTCCGCACCGGCATTGCTTGTGCCGAAGTTGCCAAGGCTTTGCGCCCAGACGTGCTCACGGTTTACGCCGCTGTTGAAGTTGGCGGGAATGGGACGTGACTCGCCTGTGTAAAACAACAAAATGTTGTTTTTGTTCGACGGGTCGTAGTCTGCCTTTTTGTACACGTTAAGCAACTCGCGGTATGAGGTAATATGCTTGTGCGTGTCCTTAAGCAGCTTTGCCAGTTCCGTGCGGAAATCATCGCCCGTCAGGCTTGTGTTAAGTCCGCTGTAGTAACTGCCTTCGTCCGCATTTGCAACGACTTTGTTTGCCACAAAACACGGCACCACCGCAGCCGCCACAAGAGCAACAACCAACAGACACAAAAAGCACGTAAGTAACGTTCTTCGTCCAATGTTTGTCATTTTATTCCTCCGAAGAGAGTATTTACAAAATTAGTATACTACAAAATTGCCGTTATGTAAAATCAATTTGACACACAAAGCGTATTCCGCTTGCCTATCAAAATTTTACAAGTACTTCAATTTATTCAAAAAAATGCTATCGTCCGACATCACCTTTGACGGCGCGCCGCAAAAAGGCAAAACAAAAGGACGCATGGATTACCCACCGTCCTTAATGTCGTTTTGCTGTCAGTCGCGCTTACGTTTGACTGCGATTGCCACGGGAACTACTGCCGCCGCAAGCAGAATTGCCGCAGAGGAAGTAATTACCGAGTTGCAACTGACGGTCATTCCGCCGCTGTTTTTGTCGTCGCCGGGCTTATCCGTATCCGGTTTGTCGGGATTGGGGTCAATCGGGTCGGGTTTGTCACTGCCCGTTGCGGGGACAACTTCCGTCTGCACGTCGTCGCAGTGCTCACACCTGCGTTCTTTCAGTCCGTCGGTCGTTTCCGTAGGTTCGGTGCGCACCGTCCACTCGCCGTAAGCATGTCCCGTTGCCGCAATTGTTTCGCTGTGCAGTACTTCATTGCACACGCTGCAACGTTGCACACGCCTGCCGTCCGTCGTACAGGTTGATTCCGTCACCTGCCACTCGCCCTCGGTGTGGGCAAGACGAGCAATTTCCCTGTATGTTGTGTAGTCGCAATTTTCACATTCGTCGTATGCTTCGTAGCCGACCGCACTGCACGTGGCCGCCTTTGCCTCATGATGTACAAGGCTGTGTGCAATTTTGTCTACGGTTTCCGTTTTCAGCACCATGCCGCACTGCGTACATTTTTGCACTTTTGTGCCCGTCGCGCTGCAAGTGGGCTGCGCCGTCTCTGTCCATTCGCCTGCAATGTGAGCAACCTTGGGCAAAATTTCGCGCTTGAGTACAGTTCCGCATTTTGTGCATTTCTGCACACGACTGCCTTCCGCGACGCATGTTGCGGCTTTTTCCGTTTCCCACTCGCCCGCAACGTGTTCGCACTCTTCGGCTGCATTGCCGTAGGTGATTGTAATGCTTTCGATGTACACAACGCCACTGTCGGTGTACTGCAAAGCAAAGAACGTGTCGTCGCCGTTAATTTCCCATGTAACACTTCCGCCCGAAGTGGTCTGCACGCCGTGCGAGCCGTCAAACGAAGAAGTCTGCGAAAATGCTTTTGTCGAAGTAAACAGGGTAAACTGCTTGTTTCCCTTGGTTTTGCTTGTGTTAAGTTTAAGCGTTACGCTCTTAATGCCGCCGACAAGTTGGCTTGTGTTGATAAACGTTTCGCCGCCCTTGCCGCTGTTCATTTGCAAACAGTCTTTCGTACCTGCATAAATGAATCCTACGCCACTTATGCCGTCCGCAGTCCAATCGTGCCACTCGTAACTGCCCGAAGCATCAAACGAACTACGCGTAATAGTAATTGTCTTTTGCGCCGCGACAACCTTGTTGACGATAATGCCGCTTACGATGTTGTCTGAAGTTACGCCCTTGTAACTGCATTTAACCGTAGTCGTGCCTGCCGACAACGTTTCTTCGAGGGTGTTGCCGTCCGTCCATTTGCAATCGGCAAGGGGCACGGCCTCAACGTCGCCGCTGTCAAACAGTACCGTTACCGTAAGCCCCGTCGGGTCAAATTTGTCGCCTGCGTTGTACACCGTTTTTGTCGGCGTGCCGTCCACTTCCACCATTACGACGGAGCGCGGCTTGACAACCGTCACAACGCAGTAGGCGGCAACATTGGCGTTTACCTTGCTTACAGCCGCAATTGTAGCCGTGCCTGTGCTTACCGCGGTAATTTTGCCGTTTTGGTCTACCGTTGCAACGCTATTATTTTTGCTTTCCCACGTGACGGACTTGTTGCCGTTTGCAGGCACCACGCCTAACGTAAGCGCGCGGCTTTGCCCCACTTCAAGGGTGCAACTATACTCATCCAACGTAAGTTTGGTCGGCTCGACATTTGTCTGACCGCCGTACGGGTTGTTGTTTGCAAGCAACGCGTTGACTTCGTTTGCCATCGTCGTGCCGTTGTTTGCGTAGTAACTGCCTGCCTCACTGTAGATGTAAGCGGCATATTCCGGGTGGTCGATAAACGGATTGCGGTTACCCTGAATTTCGTACACCGCCTGGTTGCGGTTGATTTCTTCCTGTGTCGGCACTTCCTCGAGGTGCCACTTCATAAGGGTCTTGAAGTCGCCGATAGTTTTGCTGTGACCTGCGCCGTCCACAAATTGCAGATTAAACTTGTTTCCCCAACGAGTCTGCACGTACATCAGTATACGCGCCGTTGCGCCACGGTAGCCTTTGCCCGGGTAAAAGAAACTGCCACCGCGGTAGCACAAATTGCCGTAAGAGGTGGAACCGCCCTGCTTCACTACGCTGTCCGTCACTTCGCCGTAACTGAGGCTGCCGCGACTGCTGTTAAGCGTCTGGTCGCACGGGCGCAGGTGATGTGCGTCGCTTCCGCATTCGCTTTCTGCGCTGAATGCCTTGCCTCCGTTCTTGGGCCACACGTGTTCACGGTTGGCACCCGACGAAGAGAAACTTGACACGACCGTACCGGTGTAAAACAGCACCATTCCGCTACCGTTGGGGTTTTTGTCCGTCTTGTCGAACACATTGTTGAGCGCAAGATTACTGCCACCGTTGTACACCGTATAGGTTGTGTGCGTGGTAGTAATAAGGTTTGCCAACTTGTCGCGGAAGTCGTCGCCGCGCAACGACGTGTCGATGCTGTTGTAGTAATTACCGCTGTAGTAGGACGTTGTCGAACTGTCGGCAATTGCCACGTTTGAGCTATTTGTTACCGACGGCAACACGACGGACACCGCCAGCACAACCGCAAGCATACAACACAGCACAAGTTTATTTGCGTTTTGTCGAAGCATTTGTTCACCTCTCGTGGGTTGGATTTCGTTTGCCGCTGCCCGACTTCGCGTAGTTGCAATCACGCCTGCAAAACAATCGGCAATGGCAATGAAAATCGTAAATTTTCAAATAAAACTGCACGTAGGGTTAATTTAGCCATCACTAATAATTTTTGCGAGTGTGAC
>UMHM01025442.1_pt1 | contig 63011 bp, 58 predicted proteins | sample 1965501 | NCBI WGS metagenome assembly UMHM01 (sample SAMEA4836095, study PRJEB28245) | human gut metagenome | biome: gut microbiome; material: fecal sample | place: Denmark | collected 2008
TTCGCAAAAATTATTAGTGATGGCTAAATTAACCCTAAGTGTAGTGAGCGTCGTTTAACGCATAAACAGCCGCGGCAAAAAGACGAGGCTTGACCACTGTTGGTTTGTTGTCAAAATAGTTTACGGCTGCAACGCTAATTGTGCACGCTCAGGCGGTAACAACGCTCAGAATCTTTGGAAGCGGCAAGACAACGAATGACAACGAGTCGCAAAAACGACAAAAGAGGAAAAAATGGTAGAAATCGGACGAAAAATCAAACAGTATCGATTACAACTTGACCTCACGCAGGAAGAACTTGCGCAACGCACGGAACTGACCAAAGGTTACATTTCGCAACTGGAAAACGACCTTTGCAGTCCGTCGATAAGCACGCTGGAGGATATACTTAATATTCTCGGCGTAACGCTCGAAGAGTTTTTTGCCGAGCCGAAGCGCGAACAGGTGGTGTACACAAAAGCCGACTACTTTGAAAGTAAAAACGGCGGTGGCAGTAACACGTGGCTGATCCCAAACAGCCAGCGCAAGGACATGGAACCCATTATCCTGACCTTGCCCGAGGGTGCGGAATGCGAGGAACGCCTGCCGTTTGAAGGTGAGGAATTCGGTTACGTGCTGGAAGGCAAAGTGGAAATAATCACTACAAAGGAAAAATTCAAACTGAAAAAAGGCGACAGTTTCAGCATAAACGGACAACGCCAGCACCTCATTCGCAACGCAAACAAGGGTGAAAGCAAGGTTTTGTGGGTTACGACCCCGAGTAACTTTTAGCAAAGGCGTATTTGGACGTAAAAATCGGCTGCAAGTCCCGGTCGGGCGATAAGGCTCCCGTCCGCAAGAAATTTTTGACAGACAACCTGTACAAGGAGAAGAAAATGGCAACTACATCGGACAAAATTATTGAAATCAAAAATGTCTGCAAGTCCTACGACGACAAACCTGTCGTCAAAAACTTGTCACTTACAATCAAGCGCGGCGAATTCGTTACGCTTCTCGGACCGTCGGGCTGCGGCAAGACAACAACCCTGCGCATGATTGCAGGCTTCGAGCAACCTACAAGCGGTACCATTTTGTTTAACGGTCAGGACATCACTCAGTTGCCCCCTCACAAACGCAACATCAACACGGTATTTCAGAAGTACGCGTTGTTTCCGCATCTCAATGTGTTTGGCAACATCGCATTCGGTTTGAAACTGAAAACCGTCCCCGACGGCGAACCTTACGTGGACAAAAAGGGCAACACCGTGCAAAAAATGCGCAACCTTACCAAGGCGGAAATCGCCGAAAAGGTTAACAACGCCCTTAAAATGGTGGACCTCGAGGATTACGGTCACCGTTCTGTCAACAGTCTGTCGGGCGGACAGCAACAACGTGTGGCAATCGCGCGCGCCATTGTCAACGAGCCGCAGGTGCTGCTTCTGGACGAACCTCTCGGCGCGCTGGACCTCAAAATGCGCAAGGACATGCAACTGGAACTTATGCAAATGCACAAGCAACTGGGCATCACATTTGTGTACGTCACACACGACCAGGAAGAAGCGCTTACCATGAGCGACACAATCGTAGTAATGAAGGACGGCGTAATTCAGCAAATCGGCACGCCTACCAAGGTGTACGACGAGCCTGCAAATGCATTTGTTGCGGACTTCATCGGTGAAAGCAACATCTTCAGCGGAACAATGATAAAGGACTTCTGCGTGGACATTTCCGGTCACAAGTTCGAGTGCGTGGACAAAGGCTTTAAGTACAACGAGCCCATCGACGTAATCATTCGTCCCGAGGACATCAAAATCGTCCCGACCGACGACAAACAGTGCCTTGTGGAAGCGGAAGTGCTTACTTGCGTGTTCAAGGGCGACCATTACCAGGTGACTGCGCTTACATTCGGCGACGAACGCAACGAAATCGTCATTCACGACAACGTGCAGGTCAACGTCGGCGACCGTATCGGACTGTACATCAAGCCGTTTGATTTCCACATCATGCACAAGGCACGCCTTATCAACACGCTTGAAGGCGAAATGTACGACAAAGGCGTGGTGGAACTGTGCGAAGGTCGTTTCCCCGTGGACAGCGATCTGCCCGAAGGCACCAAGGTCAAGGCAATAATCGACTTCGACGACGTGGAGCTGACCGACGACGAGAATGACGGCATTATCGGCGCGACAATCATCAGCACCATTTACAAGGGCAGTTACTATCAATGTATCGTACGTACCGACACTTACTACGACTTCTTCGTGGACAGCGACTACGAGTGGCTTATCGGTGACCGGGTAGGTATCAAAATCGCACCCGACAAAATTCTGTTGGAGGAGATTCCCGACAATGAAGAGTAAGTTTCGTTTTTCGCGCAAGGCGTTGGCGTACCCGTACATGCTGTTTCTGTTGCTGTTTGTGGTAACGCCCCTTGTAATTATCCTTATCAACGCTTTTCTGTCGCCCGACAACAAACTGACGCTGAACAACTTTGTTGAGTTTTTCAGCAACAGCGGCGGCGGCATGACGGTGCTGGGCAACTCGCTGCTTATCGGCATTGTAACGACGGTAATCTGCCTTGCAATCGGCTACCCCTGCGCATACCTGCTTGCCAAATATCACGCAAGCAATAAGGTGTTTGTGCTGATGTTCATCCTTCCGATGTGGATCAACTTCCTTATCCGCACGCTGTCAACCAAGGCTATTTTCCTTGCACTGGACATTAAACTGGGGATGGGCACGGTGCTGTTCGGCATGGTGTACAACTACCTGCCGTACATGATTTTGCCGTTGCACACAACGCTGGTCAGTATCGATCACAGTTACATCGAGGCGGCGGAGGATCTTGGCGCAGACCGCCTGACGGTGCTCACCAAAACGGTAATCCCCCTTTCCGTCCCCGGCATAATGAGCGGCGTAACAATGACTTTCATTCCCGCAATCAGCACGTTTGCCATTTCGGAAATTCTGTCCGGCAGCAAAATTTATCTGTTCGGCGACGCAATCAACATGCACTTTTCCAAGACAATCAACAGTTTCGGCGTGGGTAGCGTAATGAGTCTTGTAATGCTTGTAATCGTCATTGTCGCCAACGTTATTGTCAATCTTACCGGCAAGGAAGAGGAGGTAAAAAGCGTATTATGAAAAATGAACGCCTTAAACGTTTTTTAGCCGACGGCTACCTTGCAGTGGTGTTGGCGTTGTTGTATCTGCCCATACTTCTTATCATTGTGTACAGTTTCTCCGGCACAAGTAACTTCCGTTTTACACACGGATTCACCTTCGACAGTTACAGGTCCCTGTTCAGTGAGGACGCAACCGCATTGGTGTCGGCAATCAAAAACACGCTGATACTTGCCTTGTCCGCTACGGCAATCAGCACGGTGCTTGGCGCGTTTTCTTCGGTGGGCATTTTCTGCCTCAAAAAGCGCGCAAAGCGCGTAACCCTTACCGTCAACCAACTGCCTATGATAAACAGCGAAATCGTCATGGCAGTGTCCCTTATGGTGTTCTTTTCGGCGTTCGGATTTATCTTTCCGCAGGGCATGACAAGGCTTATTATCAGCCACGTCGCATTCTGCACGCCCTACGTCATTTTGTCGGTACTTCCGCGCCTGTCCAGGATGGACCCCAACATGTACGAAGCCGCGCTCGACCTTGGCGCAACGCCCTTCGGTGCAATGATGAAAGTGGTGTTCCCCTACATTACGCCGGGCATCGTTTCCGGTGCGGCAATGGCGTTTACGCTGTCGCTTGACGACTTCATCATCACTCAGTTCAACAAAGGCGACACCGGTATCGAAACGCTGAGCACCTACATTTACGAGGACGCACGCGTAAAAAGTCTTGAACCGTTCTGGTTTGCGGTGTTCAGTATTTTCTTTGTGGTAATGCTTACGCTGTTGCTTGTGTTCAATATTGTCAAGAGCAAAAAGGAGGCGGCAAAATGAGAAAAATGTCACGAATTTTTGCATACGTATGCGTAATTTTGTTACTTGTAAGCCTTGTGTTTACATTGACTGCATGCACGCAGGACAACAATACGGACAACCTTGTGGTGTACAACTGGGCAGACTACATCTACCCCGACTACGAGGCTGACTTCAAGGCGTACTACCGTGAAGTAACCGGCGGCCGCGAGGTAAACATAACCTACGTGACCTTTGACACCAACGAAACCATGATTACAAAACTTACGCAGGGCGACAGCCGTATCGACGTAATGTGCCCCAGCGAATACGCAATACAGAAGTTGCTTAACGAAGGTTACCTGGATCCGCTCAATTACTTTGTCAAAGACGTGGACAATCCGTCGGAATACATCGACTACACCAAACTTACAAACTACGTACACAACAGCGGAAACGTTGACAATCACATTACGGAAATGATAGGAAGCGGCTTTGCAAACCAAGCCGTAAAGGGACAAAGCGAAACTGCCGATATGATTGACTACATGGTGCCGTATATGTACGGAACACTCGGCGTGCTGTACAACCGCGCAGAGTTCCGCCGCCTGGGTATCGGGCGCGAACAAATGAACAAAGCCAACTGGGGTATTTTGTTCAACGACAGCGGCGAGCGCACCGACAGCGGTGAAATCATTCCCTTGCACGAGGAACTGACAGGCAACATTCTTATGAAGGACAGCATTCGCGACAGTTACGCCGCAACGCTGTTTTACCTTGTCGAAAGCGGTCGCCTTGACGGGCTTACAACAAGCGACGGCAGAGAGTATTCAAAAATGAACGGTGCCGAACTTATCAACTGCGTGGACGACAATACAATCGAACTTTGCAAGCAGGCATTGACGGAACAGAAGGATCAGTTGTTCGGTTACGAAGTGGACTTCGGTAAGGACGACCTGCTTAAAGGCAACGCCATTGTCGACCTTGCGTGGAGCGGCGACGCAATCTACGCCGTCGAAGAAAGCTGGCACGAACACGAGTGGGACAGCGAAGGCAACTGCTCGGTGTGCTACGTGGCGAAGAACGACGTAACCGGTGAGGACGGCGAAGTGGAAGAGGGGGACTACATTCTTGCCTACTATCTGCCACACAGTTACGGCAACATCTGGTTTGACGGTTGGGTGCGCCCCATTGCAAGCAAACGTAACACCGCCAACGACGAAGCGGCTAAACTGTTTATCAACTTCCTCAACACGCCGTATGTCGCGGCAGGCAACGCTTACGAAATCGGTTACTCGCCTGCGGTAAAGCCCGAAGTTATTCAAGCCGACGAGGACGCCCGCGCCCTTCTTGCGGAACTGTACGAAGTCAACATGACAGGCGACGACGGCGAGTACGAATACGACAGTTGGGAAGAATTTGCCGAAGAGTTTTTCGGTTACGTGGACGACTACGACGACAGCAACTGGCGTTACCCCTTTGTCACGGCGGAAGCCAACGAAGGGGGATTCGATCGCGGCTTGACTACCCTGGGTATGATGCGCGACTTCGGCGCAAACAACTCGGCAGTTGTCACCATGTGGAACTACGCTCGTAGTGCAGGCGTATCGGCGTGGCCCGTCATGTTGTGGACGGTTCTCGCGGTGGCGATAGTTGTCGGCATAATAGCCCTTGTGGCGTTTGTCGGCAAGCGCAAACGCATGCGCGTAATCGTGAAGTAACTAATCTGACAACAAAATAAGCAAAAACAGGTCAAAGATTTACATTTTTGACCTTTTTTTGTTGTCTTAATAGCAAAAAATTTGGTAAATCGGTTGAACATTAGTTAAAACTATGCTAAAATAATAGGCTGAGGAATGATTGAACGTAAGCACAAAGTATATTTGCAAAATTTTGTGGAGAGAAATATGCATATACTTCCCCAACCTAAAAAAATCGAAAGACTCAACGGCAGTTTCTGCATAGACAAAAACTGCGATATACATACAAATCCTTTGTTTCTTAGTCAGGCAAACCGCTTTGCCGAACTTGTCGAAAATTGCTGTGGCTTCCGCCCGTCTGTGGTGGACGACATGGAATCGTCGCGCGTAATATTCAACCTTGACGAAACCTACCGTCACGAGCAATACTCCGTTATGATTTCCGACGGTGTTGCGACGGTAATCGCAGGGGACGAAGCGGGCTGCTTTTATGCGGTGGAAACTCTTCGTCAACTGCTTAGTCTTGACTTCAAGCAGGAAATAGTGTCCTGCGAAAACTGCTACCTTACAGACCAGCCAAAGTTCGGTTACCGCGGACTAATGCTGGACGTGTGCCGTCACTTTTTCGGCGTTGACACGGTAAAGACAATCATCGACCTTATGGCGCGGCTCAAAATGAACAAGTTGCACCTGCATCTGTCCGATGACCAGGGTTTCCGCATGGAAATCAAAAAGTACCCGCTTGTCAACACAATCGGATCGGTGCGCGGAGGCAGCGAAGTTGTCACCGACGGCAAACGTTACGTCGACGAAACGCCGCACGAAGGCTACTTTACGCAGGACGAGCTATGCGGACTTGTCGCCTATGCGCAGGAACGCCACATAGACATCGTGCCGGAGTTTGACGTGCCGGGGCACTGCATTGCGCTGATTGCCGCCTATCCGGAACTCAGTTGCAGCGGAAAGGTGACGGAAGTGCGCAAAAAGTGGGGTATCAGCAAGGATATTCTGTGCGCAGGCAACGACAAGGTGTACGAAGTCGTGCGGGACATTCTGGACGAAATCTGCGACGTTTTCCCGTCGGAATATATTCACCTCGGCGGCGACGAAGCCCCGAAGGAAAGATGGTGCAATTGCAAACTGTGTAAACAACGCCTTTCCGAACTGAAACTGGGCAGTTTTGAAAAATTGCAAACCTACATGGTGGAATGTTTCCGCGAACATCTTGTGGAGAAGGGACGCAAAGTAATTTGCTGGAACGACGGACTGGGCGACGACGCCAACGGCGAAATCGTAAGTCAGGTGTGGCAGGTGCACGGCTGCGCGAAACGAGCCGCAACAAAACAGATAAACAACGGGCGCAAGGCAATTATGTCGGCAACCCCGTATGTGTATTTCGATTACCCCTATTCGGTAACGCCTCTCAAAAAGACCTTGTCCTACAACCCACTCGGCGGAGTCAGGGCTTCGGCTCGCGAAAACGTGCTGGGCGTAGAGGGCGCATTGTGGACGGAATACGTGGCGGACACAGACAAATTGTTTTTCAATCTGTTACCGCGCCTCGACGTGCTTGCCGAGTGCGCATGGGGTTACCACACAAACAAATTTTTCCGCTATCTGCGTGAAAAGTTTGCCGTGTACAGTGCGCTGGGGCTTACGTTCAATGGCAACATCCACGACAACGGACCGATTAAACGTCGGGCAACCACGCGAAAGTTCTGGAACGAAAACAGCAACGTGGAAGTTGACGCGTACAAAGCGGCACACGCCGACAAAGACTGAACCAAACAAATTTAATTACAACGCGAAAACGCGTTGTTTTACGCAGGTAAAAGGTTTTACTAAGGCTAATTTTGCTGTTACATTCACAAAATTTATTTGCGATGGCAACAAACTCTAACCGAAAAATGTCGTCAAATGCGATATTTGCGGCTGCTGTACGGCGGTAAAAACGACATCGGAAACGCAAAAAGAAAAACCCGTAACCTGCGCGAAACGCACGTTTGCGCGAAGTTACCAATGCAAAGTTTAAGGAGAACAAGATGAAAACAATCGGAGTTTTGACAAGTGGCGGAGACAGCCAGGGCATGAACGCGGCGGTTTACGCTACGGTAAGATACGGTATCGATCACGGCATGGACGTGTATGGTATTTACGACGGTTACAAGGGACTGATTGCAGGCAAAGTGCGCAAGATGACCGCCAAGGACGTGGACGGAATTATTCACAGAGGCGGCACGGTGCTCGGTACGTCGCGTTGCCCCGAAATGAAAACCGACGAAGGACGTCAGGCGGCTGCCGACACACTTAAAAAGTACGGCATCGAAGGACTTGTTGTAATCGGCGGCGACGGCAGTTTCCAGGGCGCAAAGGTACTTACCACCTTGTATGGGGTCAAAACTATCGGTATTCCCGGTACAATCGACAACGACCTTGCCTACACCGATTTTACTCTCGGTTTCGACACGGCGGTAACCGTGGTTGTGGACTCAATCAAGATGCTTCGCGACACGATGGCTTGCAATGATCGCAGTTGCGTGGTAGAAGTAATGGGACGTCGTTGCGGCGACATTGCCGTGTACGGCGGACTTGCCGCAGGTGCGGAAGTAATCATGACGCCGGAAGACCCCTGCCCGATTGACGAAGCGGTGGCGGTTTTGAAGCGTAATGCGGCGGCAGGCAAATACGACAACATCATCGTCGTTGCCGAGGGCGTTGCCCATGCCGACGAAGTTCGCGAAGAGATTCTGGCGCGTATGCCGGAAATCAACATCCGCAGCATGGTGCTCGGTCACATTCAACGCGGTGGCGACACGACCTTCCGCGACAGACTGCTGGGTATCCGTATGGGTGCGCATGCCGTGGAATGCCTTGCCAATGACAAGACAAACCGTGTAATCGGTATTCACGGGGACAAGGTGTTTGACGAGGACATCGTTGAAGCGCTTGCCAAGAAAAAGATTTTCAACGAAGGCATTTACCACCTGGCAAACGACCTTGTTCGTTACTGAGATTTGTTGACGTCAGGGTTGATGCTGTCAACACTAACAACCCGCGGAATGTCTTTTTCCGTTCTTCCGTGCGGATGTTCACTCGGAACATTCCTGAAAAATAATTGATTTTTACGGCAAAGCCGATTTGCAATCTGTGCTGAATCGACTTTGCCGCTTTTTTTGATTCAATTTCAATGAAGATTTGTGAAAATGTTACGATTGGTCTATCTGTTAGTTTTATGAAATAAATTTTTAGGGTTAATTTCGCTATCACTAACAACCTTGGGGATGTCCTTTTCCGCGGCGAAGCCGTAAGTAGGGTAAGTGACACTAACCGTACAAGCCCCACCACGTGGGTACACTTTCGCTCGCTATCACCCGAAATAATCGAAAAAAATCCAATCCCCAAGGCGCGAAGCGTTTTTGCGTGCGTGACGGCGAGATAATTACAGGCAAACGACTGAAACTGTACTTGACGTACAGTGAGCGTCGTTTAACGCATAATTAGCCGCCGTCACACTCGCAAAAATTATTAGTGATGGCTAAATTAACCCTAATGAGAGTTCATCTTAACACGTCATATCGAGCGGAACGAAGTGAAGTCGAGCACATCTCGCGGAAGCGTTCCCTGTGGCTAAGGTTGTGCGTTGTAGCGATATTAGTAAACGAGCAAAAACTATTGTCAATTGTGTGTGACTAAATGTTTCCGGGGCAACGACGGAAAAACCTAAAATCTTACACTTTTTGCGCAATTTTGTACAGAGTATTGACAACGTATACTTTTTTTAATATAATCAATGTGTAAATATGTAATTATTCGGCGTTGTTTTGCGCTTTTGTGCAAAGTGCGTCGAATGGTAACGTCGGTCGGCAAAGTGCGTCGAATGGTAACGTCGGTCGGCAAAGTTCGGCCGATGTGCAGCCGTCATGTCTTATACGGAGGTGGTCTGTCGATGGATGACAGCATGCTTGAGTTTGCGCAGAATTACGAATCTGTGTTCAAACCGAAGTTTACCCAAAAGGTGGACGAATTTTTCAACTCTCTGGTCAAGGAATCCGGTATAAATGCCGACGAAAACAGAATGACATCGGGAGAATACCGTACGGCAGCCGACAACGCCGACAGGCTTAACCGCAAAATCGGCTCAATGAAGGGCTGGCGCGGGTTTATGATTGTAATGGCGGTGTTGTGCTTTGTTACGACGGTAATTATGGGCGTTTTGTTTTTCGTCAACAACGATTCCGAGCCGTCGACTTTGCGTACATTTCTGATTGTCGGCATTGTCTGCCTTGTGGTGGGCATTGCTCTGGTGATAATCGTCGTCAAGGTGTTCAACAAAAAGATAAAGGCACTATCCGCCCAACATACCCAGGCGCAAAGTACTGCCGACAACTTGTATTGCGACTGCATGACGCAGGTTGCACCCTTGCACAAACTGCTGTGGCGCACCAAGCTGTACGAAATTATCGAAGAAACGCTGCCGACGTTCAAGTTTGACAAAAACTTCAACATGAAGCGTTTCGACTACCTGCATGGGAAGTTCGGACTGCCCGAGAACACCGACCCCGACCAATCGACGGTGGGGCTTATCAGCGGCGAAATACTGGGCAATCCGTTTGTTGAGGAACGTCGTTTCCGCATGACCATGGGTACGGAAACCTACACCGGCAGCATTGTCATCAGTTGGACGGAAACCTACCGTGACAACGAAGGACACACACGTACGCGTATGCGCAACGAAACGTTGGTTGCTACGCTTCAGAAACCGAAGCCGTACTACGACTTTGTTACAAGGCTTGTGTTTGGCAGTGAAGCGGCACCCGACCTCAGTTTTTCACACCAACCGACTCACGCCGAGCGACTTAGCGAAAATGAGCTTAAAAGCAAAGTGAGGCGCGACGCCAGGGCGTTGCAGAAACAGGCGCGTAAGGCGGCTACCACAGGCGAAGGCAACTTTACCGAAATGGCAAACCAGGAATTTGACGCATTGTTTAATGCCGAGGACCGCGACAACGAAGTGCAATTCCGTCTGCTGTTTACGCCGCTTGCACAAAAAAATATGCTGTATCTGATGAAGATGCCGCAGCCATACGGCGACGATTTCGACTTTACCAAGAGCAAAATGCTCAACTTCATTACGTCCGAGCATGGGCAACATTGGCAGATTGACGAGGACAACAGCCGGTATATGGTGTACGACGTCGATTTGTGCGCGCACAACCTGAAGGAATATTACCTGCACTTTTTCCAGAATATGTTCTTCGAACTTGCGCCTATTATGGCAATTCCGCTGTATCAGCAGCACAAGACGAAGGAATATATTTACAGCACCCGGTATGAACGCAACTTTACCAGTTTCGAGTCGGAAGTGCTTGCAAACTGCTTTGACGAAAGTTTGTTTGCGCCTCCAGAGTCGGAAACGAATGTAATTCTGAAAACGTCGCTTATGCGTAAAGGGCACAACGTTGACCAACTGAAGGTAGACGCTTACGGTTTCAGAACGGAAAAGCACGTAGAGTACGTAACCAAGTTCGGCGGTGACGGCAAAATGCACGAAATCCCGGTGGAATGGGTGGAATACATACCCGTCCAACGCGCTACGTCGATGGATTTGACCGAAGAAAACGGCACATGCGGCGGCAGTAACAAACTTAGTAAGCACGGCTTGGCTGCGTCTTACCTGGGAGACTTGTAAAATCAATTTTTGTCACGGAAAAACGCATACGTATTGAAAAATTCGATACAATTGTGCATAGTGACAACAAACAATCACGCGACAAACGGGCTGCAAACGCCCGGTCGGACGTTAAAAACGTTAACTAAATGGAGGTAATCATTATGGCAAATCTTTTGGACGAAATGAACGATCCCGTTTTGGAGGAAGGCAGAGATACAGCCGTCATCGCCAAACACATCCCCGTCAAAGTGGGCGCAGGTTCGACCATTTTCGAAATACTGTTGTGGGTGCTTGGCATCATCCCCGGTATCGTATTCCTTGTGATGAAGATCAAGGCGAAAAACTATTTTTACGCTCTTGAACAAAAAATTCAGCACGATGCTTCTCAGATTGACAACTATCTTGAACAACGCGTTATGATTTTGCAAAACTGCGCTAAACTGCTTGACAAGGCAATCGACCTCGACAAAGATACGTTCACCAAGGTTGCTCAGTACCGCGGCGGTGCGGCACCCTCTCAGGACGAGGCTCGTAACGAAATGGCAACTCAACTGGATACAATCGGTCGCAGCATCAACATCGCGTTTGAAAACTATCCCGACCTGAAGGCTCACCAGGAAATTGCCGACGCAATGCAACAAAACAGCTACCTGCAAAAGGAAATTACCGCTGCACGCGAAGTGTACAACGACACTATCAACACATGGAACCGCGACATCTTCGCATGGCCCACCAAGATGATTGTTGCCGCTCGCGCAGGTTACACAACACGTATCCCCTTTGCTGCTTCCAAGGAAGTTAAGGAACAGGCTCGCGGAGTATTTTTCTAAACCGTTTGAAAGAGGGGGATTGTTGTATCTATGTCGTCATGCTACGATTGCATTTATTTTACCTGGAGCGATGGTTCGCCGTATTGTGATAAATACTTTGATTACGTAGGCGAAGACTATGCAAGAGGAAACAATTGTTCTGATTTTTCAAAAAAGCAGTATTCATCGTCTTCGTCTTCCGGATCTTCGTCTTCCGGCGGCTGTTTTCTGACGTCGGCGTGTGTAGGTCATCTCGGCAAGGCGGACGATTGCACGGAACTTACGACGTTGCGCCGTTTCCGCGACACGTACATGAAGGGTACCGAAGAAGGAAATGCCCTTGTTACCGAGTATTACGCAGTTGCGCCCAAAATCGTCGAGTGTATCGACGCTTCTGCCGACAAAGACGCCATCTACGATGACATTTACGGAGTAATTACCGATTGCATCGGGTTGATAAACGGCGGCGACAATGCCGCGGCTCAGCAACGTTACGTAAACATGGTCAACGGACTGAAAACCAGGTTCGGTTTCTGATTGAAAGCCAACCGATATCACAGTCAAAAGCCGTCACGGACAGTGGCGGCTTTTCTGTTGTCCGGTTGTCCTTATATTTATACAATATAATAGAAAATAAATCGTATTTTACTGTTGACACGGGCGATGTTTCGTGGCATAATATAGTCTTAAATTGATGGGTCTCGGTCGGAAGTCGCAACACAAAGGCAAACGTCGTATCGACTACAAGAGCGGCATTGCAAACTCGGGCGCGGTGGTTTGGCTGCAAAGCGTTTGTAACTGACGGACGGAAGCACGTCGAAGCGTAATAAGCGAAAACTGACCAAGGGCGTAAACTTCCGGCTAAAAATAATTTTTGCTTTTTTGCGTGCCCGGACCGTTAATTTGAGGAGTTTTTGATGTTTTCGCTACTTATCGCGTTGGTATATCTTGCGTTTATCAGTCTGGGATTGCCCGACAGTCTGCTCGGCTCGGCATGGCCCGTAATCAGCGAACAATTCGGTGTGGACAAGGGCATGCAGGGGCTTGTCACGATGCTTATAGCGGGCGGTACAATCGTGTCCAGTCTGATGTCGGATTTTCTGACGAAAAAAATCGGTACGGCATTGGTTACGGCTACAAGCGTGCTGCTTACGGCTGTTGCGTTGTTGGGGTTCAGTACCTGTAACGCATTGTGGCAAATGTGTCTGTGGGCAATTCCTTATGGACTGGGCGCAGGCGCGGTGGACGCCGCACTCAACAACTACGCCGCAGTGCATTTTTCTTCGCGTCACCTCAACTGGTTGCATTGCTTCTGGGGCGTAGGCTGCTGCATAAGTCCGTACATCATGGGCGCATGCCTTGGCGGTGATCTCGGCTGGACGTGGGGATACCGCATTGTATCTTTTATACAAATTGCAATTACCGCGGTGCTGTTTTGTTCATTGCCGCTGTGGAAAAAGGTTACTTCGGCACAATCGACGCCGAAGTTAAACAATTGCGCCGTCAGTGATGTCGCTGCTGAAAAAAGTGACAACGTACCCGGCGAAGAAACAGACGCAAAACCTGCCGGGAACGTATTTGCAATCAGGGGCGTGTGGCAAACGCTGGTTATGTTCTTTTGCTATTGCAGTGCCGAAAGCATTGCCATGATGTGGGCAAGCAGTTACCTTGTATTTCATCGCGGTGTGTCCGAAAGTCTTGCCGCAACGTTCGCTTCGCTGTTTTTTATCGGTATTACATCGGGCAGGTTTGTCTGCGGACTTGTTTCGGACAAACTCGGTGACCGTAAACTGATTTCAATCGGCATCGCCGTAATGACGGCAGGCGTGGTTGCAATTGCATTGCCGCTTCGTTCGGACGTGCTTGCTCTCGGCGGTCTGGTTGTGTTCGGCTTTGGCTGTGCTCCCGTGTATCCTGCAATCATTCACTCTACGCCGTCGCGTTTCGGCGAGGCTAATTCGCAAAAAATCGTCGGTTTGCAAATGGCATCGGCATATCTCGGCACGACCTTTATGCCGCCGCTTTTCGGACTGACGGCTACCGTAGCAATGTGGGCGTTTCCGTTGTTCCTTGGTGGTTTTACATTGCTGTTGTTTGTAATGAGCGTGTATTCTGACAAAATTTCGGACAAAATCTGTTAGTGACGGATTGCAATGCTGCCGTCAAAGGATGACAAAATGGGCTACGTTTGTGTGGTCGGCGGCGCAAACATCGATTTGCTGTGTATGCCGCTAAGTAAAATTCAATTGCGTGACAGCAACCCCGGACACATCGAAGTGTCCTGTGGCGGTGTGGGACGTAACATTGCCGAAAACCTTGCGCGGCTCGGTACAAACGTCAGATTGCTGACAGTACTGGGTACCGACGGTAATGCCGGCATGCTTCGCGCCAATGCGGAAAAGTGGGGCATTGACCTAACTCACGCGCTGACGGTTGATGGCGCAAGTTCGACCTATATCAGCCTTAACGACGTTGACGGCGATATGTTTGTCGGTTTTTCCGCAATGGAAAACATCCGCCTGATAGACAAAAATTACCTTGAAAAGAATCTTTCGGTGCTGAACGGTGCGGACTGTGTTGTTGCCGACGCCAACCTGACCGACGGGCTTGCATACTTGTGCGACAACGTTACTTCGCCGATATTTTTCGATGCCGTTTCCTGCGCAAAGGTGGCTCGCGCCAAACCCGATTTGCGCAACATCACTTGTCTTAAACTCAATCACGGCGAGGCGTTGACTTTGAGCGGCGTTGACGTATGCGACATCGCCTCGGCAAAGAAATGTTTCCAGACGCTTGCCTGCACAAAAGCGTTGTATGTCAGTTGCGGCTCTGAGGGCGTGTATTACGTAAGCGCGGACGAAGCAATGTTTTTGCCGAGTTTCCGTGCAAGCGAAGTGGTCAATGCAAGCGGTGCCGGCGACAGTTTCGTTGCAGGTAGCGTTTACGGATTTGTAAACGGTTACGACTTCAAAGACTGTGCATTGCTGGGCGCGGCGTGCGGAGCGATTACCGTTGCAAGCGCGACGACGGTGTCCGACAAAATGACGGCGGACAATGTCATGCGTATTTTCGGCACGGCGAAAAAGTAAAATCTCCGACGAACCGAATTTTCAAAAAATGTAAACAAAAAATAAATACGTATGTAAAAATCGTTTACATTTTTCCCTTTGAAATCCACAAAAATCATACGTCAAATCCGCGTATTCCGACCACAAACGTGAAACGGGAAAGGCTCGTAAATGCCCTGGTGATTACGCGAAAATAAAGTAATAAAAATTACGGAGGAAAGTAGCATGAGTCAATATCTCAAAATCTCGCCCGAAGTGCAGTTTGCACTTGACAACAATCGCCCCGTGGTTGCGCTGGAATCCACGATAATTTCCCACGGTATGCCCTATCCGCAAAACGTGCAAACCGCCGAAACGGTGGAAAGCATTATCCGCGACAACGGTTGTGTACCTGCCACGATTGCAATCATCAACGGCGTTATGACCGTAGGTTGCACCGCGGAAGAAATCGACATGCTCGGTCGCGCAGGCACAAGCGTACCCAAGGTTTCCCGTCGTGACCTGCCCGTGGTAATCGCAAGCGGCAGCATGGGCGCGACAACCGTCGCAACCACAATGTACATCGCTCACCTTGCAGGTATCGACGTGTTTGCAACGGGCGGTATCGGCGGCGCACACCGCAACAGCGAAAAGACGATGGACATTTCCGCCGACCTTGACGAATTGCAACAGACAAGCGTAATGGTGGTTTGTGCAGGCGCAAAGTCTATTCTCGACATCGGCTTGACCCTTGAATGTCTCGAAACGCGCGGCGTACCCGTCATCGGTTACCGCACCAACGATATGCCTGCGTTCTACACCCAAAAGAGCGGTTTCCGCGTTGATTACCGTCTGGATACCCCCGAGGAAATTGCCAAGGCTTACGCAGTCAAAAAGGCAATCGGTATGCAGGGCGGCATGCTGGTAGTCAACCCCATTCCCGACGCATATGCAATGGACAGCGACTACATCAACGAAAACATCAACCGCGCCGTTGCCGAAGCGGAACACTTGGGTATTCACGGCAAGGAAACAACGCCTTATCTGCTTGACAAAATCCAGAAACTTACGGGTGGCAGAAGCCTTGAAGCCAACATCCAATTGGTGTACAACAACGCTCGCCTTGCCAGCGAAATTGCCAAAGCGTTGCACTGACAACAGCATTGTGCGCAACGATACGTCAAAATGCCGCATACAAAAGTCCGCGTGAACAGCGGACTTTTTACTTTCATGCCGCAGCCCGGAATGGTCGACCTCATAATTACAACAGGTTTTTAGCCGTCGCCAACAACCTTGGAGATGTTTTTCCCGTTCTTTCGGGTGGACGTTCGCTCGGTGTACGCCGCGCAAATTTTTTCGTCAACTCTTTGCTTGTCGGTTTGTCTGTCGTTTGTCAAAACGATTGACTTTTTTCGGCGACGGTACTACAATTAGCAATACCGAAAACGGTGTACATTGTCAAAGCAACGGCTGCCGCGTTTCGTCTGTCGCTTAAAAAACGTATTCTGCCGCATCGCACGAGGTCGGCAAACTGAATCGTCAATTATTTTAAGAAGGTTTACTTATGATCAATGTCGTATTGGCAATAGCAATAATGTTGCTGCTCGGGCTGCTGTCCACGCGCCTGATGAAACTTGTCGGTCTTCCCAACGTTACCGGCTACCTTATAGTCGGGCTTATCATCGGACCGTACGCGCTGAAAATAATTACCGAGGATGTCTACAATCAGATTGAAATTCTGTCCAGTATCGCGCTCGGGTTTATCGGGTTCAGTATCGGCGTAGAATTCAAACTGTCGCACGTTAAGGAAATCGGCGCAAAGGCCGTAACAATTACGTTCTTTCAGGCTCTGTCCGCAACGCTGTTTGTTGACGTGGTCCTTGTTGCGACGGCGTTTTTTACCGGTATGCAAACTTACGAGGCAATCGTTCTCGGCGCAATAGCGACGGCAACTGCACCTGCGGCAACGCTTATGGTAGTGCGCCAGTATCATGCAAAGGGTATTGTCACCGACACACTTTTGCCCGTAGTCGCGCTTGACGACGCCATAGGGCTTGTCGTCTTTGCCGTATCCAACAGCATTGCGCTGAGCCTTGCCAGCGGCAGCGCGGTAACTTTCTGGAATCTTGCCGTTGTGCCCGTGGTGGAAATACTGATGTCGCTTGTCGTTGGCGCACTTGTCGGCTTGTTACTGGCTGTCGTACCTCGCTTTTTCAAGTCGCGAGACAACAGGCTTATCGCAACTGTGTTTGCCGTGTTTGCCTGCCTGGGGCTTTGCACGCTGTTTGAGTATCTCGAACAAAATTACAACTTCCCATTTACGCTGTCCGACCTGCTTGTGTGCATGATGGCAGGCGCGGTGTTTGTCAATGTGCGTAAGGAAGCCGCCCAGATGATGGAAAACACCGATCATTGGACGCCGCCCATCCTTATGTTGTTCTTTATTCTGAGCGGTGCGGAACTTAACGTAGCAACCTTCTTCGGAAACCCGAAACTGCTTATCTGCATTTTGCTGTATCTTGTGGCACGCTGCCTGGGCAAGTATCTCGGCGCAAGGCTCGGCGCGACAATCACCAAGGCCGACCCGATGGTGCGCAAGTATCTTGGCATTACGCTGTTTCCGCAGGCAGGTGTAGCGATAGGTATGGCAACCATGTGCAAACAGGAATTTACCAAAGTGGGATTGGAAAGCGTGGGCAGCGGCATTGTTACAATCACAATGTGCGCAGTGATGGTGTACGAACTGCTTGGTCCCGTGCTTACCAAGTGGGCACTCGGACGCGCGCACGAAATCGACCCGAAGTTGCTTAGTCCGCGCAAGTTTAAGGCGGCAAAGGCAACTGCAGTCGCAGACGGCGCAGCGTCGGTTGAACATGCAAATAATGCCGACAGCAATGCAAACGGTGAGGTTGCCACTACGGCGGAAAACGGCGCAAGCGAGCAAACACTTGAAAGTAACGACAATACAAGCGGCGGAGAGAACAAATGAAAAAATCTACGATGTACGACCTTATGCGACAGTCGGAACTGATGGACGACGACGGCATGGACATAGAGGAAGCGCAACGCGAGGACAATCGCACCGACGCACAGAAGTTTAAGGAATCTTACAAGGATTTTTATACAGATATCAAGATCAACATCAGCGAAGACTGGTAACCAAACGGCGCATACAAGCACATCTGCGCGCTACGTGCCGTCCGCCGCTAAGTTGTGTACGTTTTAGTACACGCCTGTCGCGGCGGACGCCCTGTTGCGCGTATCTGCACTTGTCTGCGCCGTTTGGTTGTATTTGGGGAAATCGGATTTTAACCGGATGTCGCAACTGTCACCCTGTTGTCGCCCTCCGCACCAATCTGCGCCGTTTGGCTGTACCTTTTTTCTGAACAAAAAAGTACTTTTTCGTCGCATTTTTTTTTGAAAAGTATTGAATTTTTTGCGGAGCCGTGTTATAAAAAAATCTTTGGAGGAACAAAATGAAAAAACTCTTTGGCATTTTACTCGCAGTAGTAATGATGTTCAGCGTAGTTGCAGTTCTCGTCGCTTGCGACAGCGGCGAAACGGTAGAAATCGCAGTTGTTACCGACGTAGGACAACTTAACGACGGTGGTTTCAACCAAGGTACTTACGAAGGTGCAAAGGCTTATGCCGAAGCTAACGGAAAGACCTACCAGTACTATCAACCCAAAAACGGCGACAAGGCTACCGACGCAGACCGCATCCAAGCCATGAACGACGCTATCAAAGACGGCGCTAAGGTCATCGTTACGCCCGGTTTCCTGCAAGAAGCCGCTATCCGCGACGTTGCAGGCAAAAACCCCGAAGTTAAGTTCATCTTCATCGACGGTTACCCCGTAACCACCGAGAAAGGCGGAAAAGAAGTTCTTAAAAACGTTGCAGGTATTTCCTTCAAAGAACAGGAATCCGGTTTCTTTGCTGGCTATGCGGCAGTTAAAGAAGGCTTCACCAAGCTCGGCGGAACGTTCGGCGGCGGCGGAACAAACCCCGCTTGCAACAGATTTGCCAACGGCTACATCCTCGGCGCAACCGAAGCTGCTAAGGAAATGAAGAAGTCCATCGAAATGCGCATCAGTTTCCTTCACGGTAACACCTTCAGCGCTTCTTCCGAACTTCAGGCTCAGATCAACGGCTGGTACGAAAACGGCACGGAAGTAGTGTTCTCTTGCGGCGGTTCCATGGTCAACAGCGTTATCGCAGCGGCAGACGCTAAAAACGGCAAAGTAATCGGCGTTGACACCGACCAAAGCAAACTCAGCGATCGTATCATCACATCCGCAGTCAAGGGTCTTGCAAACTCCGTTAAATGGGCTCTCGGCGAATTCTATGCAGGTAAATGGGAAGCAATCGGCGGCACCGGTACTCAACTTGGCGCAACCGACGACGCAACAGGTCTTCCCACTGCAGCGGCTTCCTGGAAAATGACCAAATTCACGGTTGACGAATACAACGCTTTGCTTGCAAAAGTTAAGGCAGGAACAATCAAAATCAACATTTCCGAATACGACGAAGAAATCAGCTGGGTTGAAAAACTTACCGTTGATGGCACAATCACCGTTGCTCTCGAGAAATAATAACGATTGACTTAAAGGAAGGGCAACCTTTTGCCCTTCCTCTTTGTTAATTACTTTGTTTGTGATCGATACGGCTGTTTTTATCCCTCACGGCAGGCTTGATTGTAATGCTGTCGGATATTTAGAGACGCACACGATTTTTCGCAGATATCCGACCGGAAACAGAAAAGAAATGTTGCGTATTGTCGTTGAAAAACACATACGTATTTATTTTTTTGTGGCAAAAAAGTAATTAACAAAGAGAAAAAAGGGTTTTTATTCGCCGTCACACTCGCAAAAATTATTAGTGATGACTAATTTAACCCTATGGTGAATTTATTGCTACAGGCAAGGAGAACAATATGGCGGAAAATACAACAAACGTTGCCACCGCGGAACAATCCCCGTACATAATCGAGATGCGCCACATCACCAAGGTTTTCCCGGGTATTGTTGCAAACGACGACATTACTTTGCAACTGAAACGCGGCGAAATTCACGCGCTACTGGGCGAAAACGGCGCAGGCAAAAGTACGCTTATGAGCGTTTTGTTCGGTTTGTACCAACCCGAGCAGGGCGAAATTCTGAAGGACGGCAAGGTCGTCGACATCAAGGATCCCAACGACGCAAACGCACTGGGAATAGGCATGGTTCACCAGCACTTCAAGCTGGTGGACGTTTTTACCGTGCTGGACAACATCATTCTCGGCGCGGAAGAAACTAAATTCGGATTTATCCAAAAGAAAAACGCCCGCAAAAAGGTACTGGAACTGTCGAAAAAATACGGGCTTAACGTAGACGTCGACGCTAAGGTGGAAGATATTACCGTCGGCATGCAACAGCGCACCGAAATACTCAAAATGTTGTTCCGCGACAACGAAATCCTTATCTTCGACGAACCTACGGCAGTGCTTACGCCGCAGGAAATCGACGAGCTTATGCAGATAATGCGCGACCTTGCCAAGGAAGGCAAGTCTATTTTGTTTATCACGCACAAACTCAACGAAATCATGGCGGTTTCCGATCGGGTGACGGTATTGCGCAAAGGCAAGTACATCGGCACCGTAAACACCAAGGATACCACTGTGCAGGAATTGTCCGACATGATGGTCGGTCGTCACGTGCAACTTGCCGTCGACAAAAAGCCGGCAACTCCGGGCGAAGTGGTGCTGGAAGTGGAACACATGTCCATGAAGAGCAAACTTCACCACAAGGACGCCGTTCACGACGTTAGTTTCAACGTGCGCGAGGGCGAAATAGTGTGTATCGCAGGTATCGACGGCAACGGACAGACGGAATTCGTCCACGGTCTGACGGGACTTGACAAACTTGAAAGCGGCACGATAAAACTGTGCGGCGAGGACATCACGCACGCGTCTATTCGTCACCGCAACACCCACGGCATGAGCCACATTCCCGAGGACCGTCACAAACACGGTCTTGTGCTGGATTTTTCGCTTGAACAAAACATCGTGCTTCAACGTTACTTCGAGCCCGACTTCCAGAAAGGCGGCTTCATTAAGTTTGACGAAGTGCGCCGTTATGCCGAGGACCTTATCGACAAATTCGACGTCCGCAGCGGTCAGGGCGCAATCACCAAGGCGCGCAGCATGAGCGGCGGTAACCAGCAAAAGGCAATCGTCGCACGTGAAATGGAACGCGAACACAAACTGCTTGTGGCAGTGCAACCGACCCGCGGACTGGACGTAGGCGCGATAGAATTTATTCACAACGAAATCGTGCGTGAACGCGACAGCGGCAAAGCAATCTTGCTTGTCAGCCTTGAACTGGACGAAGTAATGAACCTGTCCGACCGTATCCTTGTAATGTACGAGGGCGAAATTGTCGGCGAATTCGACCCGAAGCAAATCAGCGTGCAGGAACTGGGCTTGTACATGGCAGGCGCAAAACGTCAGACTGCAAAGGAGGCTACAAATGAATAAGTTTATTGCCTTTTTTGTTGCAATAGGAAATTGGTTCAAGCGCGTGGGCATCGCCATCGGCAAGTGGTTCAAAAATTGGTTTGTACCCGTTGACGGCAAGGCAATCATCCCCGTACGTATCGGCAGATGGGTAAAGTCGCTGTTTGTCAGAACGGACGCCGTGGAAGAACCGCGCCTTAAGACGCTTGCCAAGTCAAACGGCTTCAAAAGCGTTATGTCGTCGGTGCTGTGCATACTGTGCGGTATCATTATCGGTATGATAATCCTGCTTGTCGTCGGGCTTGTCAGCAAGGATGTAAAAAGCGGCGACATCGTAAGAGGTCTGCTGATAATCCTTGTCGGACCGCTGTATACCGGCAGCCGTGCGCGTATCGAAATCGGCATAGACCCCTTTACAATCGGCAACATGTTGCTGACGGCAACGCCGCTTATCTGCACGGGCTTGTCCGTGGCAATCGCCTTCAAGACCGGTTTGTTCAACATCGGCGCGCCGGGACAATTTCTTATGGGCACAATGATGTCCATTATCGTGGCGTTGGGTATCCCCGTAACAACCCCGCTAGGCGGATTTTGCGTGTGGCTTCTGGCCCTGCTTTGCGGCATGTTGGCAGGCGCGTTGTGGGGTGCGATACCCGGGTTGTTTAAGGCACTGCTTGGCGTAAACGAAGTAATAGTGTGCATAATGACCAACTGGATAGCCGCCAACCTTGTAAGTTGGGTGTTTTCCGGCTCGCAGTTTATCAACGGTGACGAGGGCAAGACGGGCTACTTGTACAACACTTTCCACAACAACGTGTCCACCCCCAGGCTGCTTATGGACAAGATTTTCCCCGGGTCGTGGGCTGACGGCGGCATTATCATTGCGATTTTGCTTGCTGTTGTAATCTTTATCATTCTCAACAAGACGACATTCGGTTTCGAACTTAAGGCATGCGGCTCCAACCGTAACGCCGCAAAATACGCAGGCATGCACGACAAACGCAACATCGTGCTGTCCATGGCGATTGCAGGCGCACTGGCAGGCGCAGGCGCGTCGCTGTACTACCTCAACGGCAACACAGAGTTTTATTGGAACACCTACATGAGTTTGCCGAGCGAAGGCTTCAACGGCATACCCATCGCACTTCTTGCAAGCAGCCACCCCGTGGGCGTAATTTTCGCTGCAATCTACATGGCTTTTCTTACGGCAGGCGGCGGCAAACTGGGCAACTTTACGGCGTTTAACAGTTTCATCGCCGACCTTATCATTGCGGTAATCATTTACTTTGCAGGTTTCTCTAATCTGTTCAGACAAATTTTGTCCGGCAGAAAGAAGAAAAACGCAGGCGGCAGCGGTGAAAATACGGACGGCAACGCTCCGGTAACAATTGCACCCGTAACGGCGGAAACGGCGACTGACGGTCAGCCTGCCGCAAAGGAGGAGTAGAAACATGGTATTTTTAATACAGGAATTGTTTAAGTTTCTTATTCCGCTTATGATTGTCGCGCTGGCAGGCGTATTTGCCGAACGCAGCGGTATCATCAACATCGCCCTTGACGGTATGATGATTTTCGGTGCATTTTGCGGCGCGTTGTTTATCTACATTCTGCAGAAAAACGGCGTTTCTGCCGACGGCGGAGTGGGACAGTTGTACTACATTCTGGCAATGCTGATTGCGGCGGCAGGCGGCGCATTGTTCTCGCTGCTGTTGGCGTTTTCGGCAATCAACCTTAAGGCGGATCAGACAATCGGCGGCACTGCGCTCAACATGCTTGCCCCCGCGTTTACGTTGTTTTTCATCGACCTGTTGTGTAAGCAGCAGTACATGAACATGCCCTACGGCACCGTAAACTGGTTTATGATCAAAAACCCGGAGCTTGCCGAAAGCGGCAGTTTCCTTGCGGCGTTTTTCGATCAGGCGTACATCTCGACATACCTTATGATTGCGTTGTTTGTCATCCTGTCGATTGTGCTGTACAAGACCAAGTTCGGTCTTAATCTTCGTGCCTGCGGCGAACATCCTCAGGCGGCGGACAGCGTGGGTATCAACGTCAAAAAAATGCGTTACATCGGTACCGTTATCAGCGGTGCGCTTGGCGGTCTTGGCGGCTACATTTACGTTGTCAGTTCGGCAAACGGCGCGGTGCAGGGTGACGTGCAGGGCGCGGGCTTCATTGCGCTGGCAATTATGATTTTCGGCAACTGGAAGCCGACAGGCATTGCTCTCGGCTCGTTGCTGTTCGGTTTGCTGAAGTGCATTTCGGCAACCTACGCTTCGCTGGACATCAACGGCGACGGCGAGTTCCTGCTGCGTAACCTTGGGTTGCCAAACTACTTCTACAATATGTTGCCGTACATTGCGGTGCTTGTCGTGCTTGCGTTTACTGCAGGTAAGTCGCGTTGCCCGAAGGCTGAGGGCATTCCTTACGACAAAGGTCAACGTTAGTAACGGCGTATATCGGCGCGTCTTGACGTTGCGTGCTCCGATTTGTGTGAGTTACGTACGCTGAGTACGCGCCTCGCACAAATTGTCGCCAGCCACGCCAATCCACACCAATCTCCGCCGTTACCAAAATATATTAAGTGGTACAATCACGTTTCAGCCAACTGTTGCCACTCTTCACGCCCGTCTGCGCCCTCAGCGACAGTTGTGGTGTGAATGCGTGCGGTTGTAGTATCTTAATTGTAAAAAAACAATATTGTGACACACGAACTTTGATATGTAAATCTTGTGTAAGTCAACATTGACTTTCCCGTTAGGATAAGTGCTTCCTTAAAAAGCCTTCGCCCTCGGGGAGAAGGTGCCGCGTAGTGGCGGATGAGGGGCAGCGGTAAACCTTGTCGTAAAAGTTTGCTATCATCGTCTGACAAAATGGAACTTTGACGGAGATCAAGTAAAAGTTTCAACAAAAATTGAAAATCCACACAAAAGAGTGCCTTTATGGTGCTCTTTTTTGTATTTAGTGTTGAAATGCGGCGTACAATGTGGTATAATATTATTTAACTATTGAGAGCGGTTTGTCCGCAACGGAGTGCAAAATGACAATACTTGACGTAATCGAAAAGAAAAAGACCAGGCAGGAACTGACGACGGAAGAAATAAACTTCTTTGTTGGCGGCTACACCGACGGCACAATTCCCGACTATCAGATTTCGTCGCTGCTTATGGCAATTCTGCTCAACGGTATGAGCGACCGTGAAATATTTGACATGACCAACGCAATGCTGCACAGCGGCGACGTCGTTGACATGTCGCACATTCCGGGTATGGTGGTGGACAAGCACAGTACGGGCGGTATCGGCGACAGTACGACGCTTGCACTTGCGCCTATACTTGCGTGCTGCGGCGTTTACGTTGCCAAGATGAGCGGCAGAGGGCTCGGCTTTACGGGCGGTACAATCGACAAGTTGGAATCTATCCCCGGCTTCGACACCGCATTGTCGGAAGAAGAGTTTTTCGACGTGGTCAAAAGCGTCGGTTGTGCCGTAATCGGTCAGACGGCAAACCTTGCGCCTGCGGATAAAAAGTTGTACGCTCTTCGCGATGTAACGGGAACTGTCAACAGCATTCCGCTCATTTGCGGCAGTATCATGAGCAAGAAACTTGCCAGCGGCGCGGACACGATTCTGCTTGACGTCAAGTACGGCAGCGGCGCATTTATGCCCGACCCCGAAAGTGCGTTGGAACTTGCCTCGAAGATGGTGGCAATCGGCACGCGTGCCGGCAAACGCATAGGCGCACTTATCACCGACATGGAACAGCCGCTGTCCGATCACGTGGGTAACGCGCTGGAAATTGTCGGCATTATCGACGTACTCAACGGCAAACAGAACCGCCTGTACAATGAAATCAAAGAGGTTGCAGTCAAACTTCTTGCGCTTACTGGCAAATACGACGAGCAAACCGCCGAAGCGGCTTTTCAACGTGCAATAGACAGCGGCGAAGCCCTTGCAAAGTTTGCGCAGATGGTGCACGCACAGCACGGCGACGAAAATTACATTCTTCACCCCGAACTGTTTACGCTCGGCAAAATCGACGATACGGTGGTTGCGCCTTGCGACGGCTACGTCACGCACATGGTCGCTGCCGACATCGGCCGCGCGGTTACGCTTCTTGGCGGCGGTCGCATGCAAAAGGGAGAGCCTATTGACTTTTCCGTCGGCGTCGTAATGCAGTGCCAACTTGGCAGCAAGGTGAAAAAGGGCGACGTACTTTGCCGCGTTTACCACAACGGCAAAAATCTCAATGAAGCCAAAAATCTTCTTCGCAGTGCAATAGACGTTACGGCGCAGCTTTGCGCACCGCACAAAATTGCCTATGCCTACGTTGACAAAAACGGCGTAATCAAGTACTGATTCTGCCGTATTTACGAGTGAGAGGTGCGTGTTTGGCAACGATGCTGCTAAAGGTTTTTCCGTAGTAAATTCAATATCGGCTTGTGCCGTTACGTCATATTGTGCGGAAGGAAGTACGTATAGTTGCAAAAATATTTACTGTCCGGATTTTACCGATTTGTGGTAAAACTGTTGTTGCAACAATTATTTTGTGAATAAAATATAAAAATTATGGTAAATGTACTGTTAAATTATTACAACTTTGACGGCGAATGGGCGCGGGAAAAACTTACGCCGTATGTGCGCGGAAAGGTGCTTATTATTCCGCTTGCCTTCCGTGAGTGGGAAATAAACGACGAGGTTTCCTGGCAGGCAATCTACGCCGAAGGCGGTGAAAAACACGACAACATCATGCGCCCCTTTTACGCCTACGGCGTTGAACCAAGCGACATAAAATGGCTGGATTACTTCGACAAAACCGCCGACCACACGGCGGAACTTGCCGAAGCCGACGTACTTTTTTTTACAGGCGGAATGCCCGAAAAAGCCGTTGCGCGTATCGACGAGCTGGGTTTGCGTGCAGCGATACAAAACTTTGGCGGTGTTGTTATGGGTGCAAGTGCAGGCGCAATGTTGCAACTGGCGCGTTACCACGTGACCCCCGACGAGGACTACGCCGAGTACGGCTTGTACGACGGTCTGGGGCTTGTCCGCGGTATTGACCTTGAAGTGCATTTTCTCGACACCGAATTACAAAATGCCTGCACCGAGCGTGCGACAGGCGACCTGGGACTGCCCGTCTGCCAGATGTGGCATGAGGGCGGTGTACTTGTGGAAGGCAACAACGTCGTGACGATGGGGCAGGTGCGCATAGTAAAGTGATTTTGCAAGTTGTCCGTGTACCTTTTAGACGTTAAACGACGTTATTTGGGGCACCATAAGCTGAAAATACGACAAAATCAACAAAAGCAACTGTTATACAACAACGTAACGTTGCATATTTGTTGATTTTTTTTTGCAAATTTTATATAATACATTATGTCGGTAACGCAAGATTTTGTTTTGCCGACGGCGCAGTCTGCTTTGCAACGTTTTGTCACAATGCTACTGCGGCAAACAAAACAACAAATCAGGAATCAATCATGGACAAAAAGGTAGGCTTTTTCAAATCAATCAAGGAACGTGACCCTGCGGCGCGCTCGGCATTGGAAATCTTTTTGTTTTACCCCGGTGTACACGCTCTTATATGGTATCGGGTTGCGCATTTTTTCTACAAAATCCACCTGCGGTTCATTGCCACGTGGCTAAGCATGTTATGCCGATTTTTTACCGGGATAGAAATTCATCCAGGGGCAAAAATAGGCAAAAATCTGTTTATCGACCACGGTCACGGCGTAGTAGTCGGCGAAACTGCCGTAATAGGCGACAACTGTACAATTTACCAAAATGCCACCCTCGGCGGCACGGGCAAGGAACACAACAAACGTCACCCAACATTGCTTGACAACGTTGTGGTAGGCGCGGGCGCAAAGATACTGGGAAACATAACAATCGGCAACAACGTCAAGGTGGGTGCAAACAGCGTGGTGCTTAAAGACGTCCCCGACAATTGCACCGTGGTGGGCGTAGGGCGCGTAATCAGGCGCGACAACGACACTTCGGCGGCAAACACCGTGCCCGAAAAGTGCGGTGAAATATGCCAGAGTTGCGCCGACGGTAACTGTGAAAATTGCGGAAGTAAGTAAAACTAACTCAATTTGATGCATTTTCGGCAACAGTGTCAATGTATTTTCAGCCACATTTGGGTAAAATAAAGTAGAATAATACTGTACTACTTAGAAATCTATTAAATTAGAAATCTATTAAACGAGGTTTGTATGAAAATTAAAATTACGGCAGACAGCACATGCGATCTTTCACCGGAACTTGTTGAAAAATATAACGTAGGCATCATGCCATTGCACGTAAGCCTTGGCGAGGAGGACTACCTTGACGGCGTTACCATTCAGCCGCAGGCAATTTACGAGTACTATGCCGCAAACAAGGTACTGCCCAAAAGCGGTTGCCGCACTGAAGAAGAGTACTACAACTTTTTTAAGGGTTTACTCGACGAAGGTTACGACGCCGTAATTCACTACGACATTTCCGCCGAAATGAGCGGAAGTTACCAGAATGCGGCTGCGGCAGGCAAACGCCTGAGTAACGTCTACGTAGTGGACAGCCGCAACCTTTCGACCGGTACGGGCTTGCTGGTACTTGACGCATGCGATATGGCGGCGGCAGGTATGGCAGCGGATGAGATTGTCAAGCGCAGCCAAAAGCGTGCGGCGGCGGTGCAGGCTTCTTTCATTATCGACAAACTGGAGTTTTTGTACCGTGGCGGACGTTGCTCGTCGCTTGTTTATCTCGGCGCGAATCTGCTTCACATCAACCCCTGCATTTTTGTCAAAAACGGCGAAATGGGAGTAGGCTCCAAGCCTATCGGCAAGTACATCCGTTGCGTGGACAAGTATATTGCCGAAGTAAAAAAGACTTACACCAACCCCGACAAAAAGCGTGTGTTCGTTACTCACACCAAAATGGACGACGGCATTGCCGAACACGTTGTTGAAACGGTCAAATCGTGGGGCATTTTCGACGAAGTGCTTGAAACAACCGCAGGCTGCACGGTTACGACACACTGCGGTTCCAACACGATCGGCGTGCTGTTTATCAACGACGGCGGCAAGGTGGACTGATCCCGTTTTGTCTGCGCTTTGATTGTCGCAATGCAAACGGTTTTGCCGAAGCAGCGCAACGCTGTCGGCTGATTGTTTACCGTCATTGGTTGACAAATCTGCGGCAATTGACGAACTTTGTTTTTAATACCGACTAAAGACTGCAACAAACCGCGCATGTGCGAAAGCAATTGTTTTCGTCGTGCGCAGAATGTTTGCCGTCTTTTTTTGTGCTAATTTTCGACAAAGCAATGTATGTTATTGTATGAAAACAACATTACGAAACATTGTCATTGCCATTGCCGTGCTGTTTGTTGTGGTTGCGGTGCTGTACATTGTCGGCGGTCCGACGGTTACGGTTGGCAAAAAACCTACGCAACTTCGCGTTTATGTGGTGGACACCGACGGCGTACCCGTCATCGACGCCCGTGTTTGCGTGGACGGCGTCGTAGTCAATTCCGACGTCACAGGTACTGCAAACATTGTACCGAAACAACTTTCCAACAGATACGACGATAAAATCAACGAGTGGTTTACAGCCGATGTTGTTGTCGTTAAGGACGGTTTTGTGCCTGCCGTCGTTGTCGGTTGCGTTATGTATACCGAACAGACGCGCAAACTTACCGTGCGCATTTACGCAAAAGACAGCAGCGAGTTGCCTGTCGTCACCTACGTGGAAAGTCCGCCGCCGCAGTATCTTGACAGCCTTATAAATGCCGCTAACGGTAATTAAATACAACAAACTGTCGCAAATCAGCCGTTTTGTTCTACCGCCCGACTTGCCGCTTCGCGCAATTGCCCGCTTGACTACCTGAAATATATGGTGTATAATAACAATATACATTGTTCAATAGTAGGAGTAATGGCTTTGTCTACTAAAAAACCTGTGCCGGCAAGCAAGTTTTTGCTGGGTATGGCAACGACATTTTACGGAAAAAGATATTTTACGAAAAAGGTAAAGTTGGTTGACGACGGCGTGTTGAAGTATCTCAAGCCGCCCTATATAATAGTGGCAAATCACGCAAGTTTTGCCGACGTGGGCGGTATGGAAATGATTACCGCGCCCAACTATCCCAGTTTTGTAATTTCCGTTACGCAACTGGTGCAATGGCCGTCGCTTATCAGGCGTATGGGCGTGCTTCCCAAAAAGCAATTTACCGTCGATACGTCGCTTGTGCGCGACATAAAATACATTCTCGGCAAAAAACGCAGTGTGGTAATTTACCCCGAAGCGAAGCTGTCCGTTGTCGGCGTGCCAAACATAATCAAACCTGCCGTGGCTAAACTTGTAAAACTTCTTAAGGTGCCTCTTGTCACGGTGTGTTTCCACGGTACCTATCTGCACCGTCCGCGTTGGGCAAAGACGAGTCGTTTCGTTCCGCTTAAAACCGACGTCCGCATGGCGGTGTCGGCGGAAGAAGTGGGTACATTGACCGTTGACGAAATCCACAAGCGTATTTGCGACAACCTTGCCTACGACGACTACGCCTACCAACTGGAAAACAACATCGAAATTGACCTGCCCGACCTTTGCGAAGGTTTGGAGGGCATACTGTACAAATGTCCCGAGTGCGGCGCGGAATTTGCCATGACCGCCCACGGCAACAAATTGACCTGCACTAAGTGCGGCGCGGAAGTAACGCAGGACAAACTGGGCAGACTTGTCGGCGGCAAGTTTGACAAAGTGGTGGACTGGTATCGCTGGCAGGAACAGAGCGTGCGCGACGAATTGGCAAGCGGCAATTACCGTTTCGAGGACTACTACGTAGCGGAAAAACTTGTCGGCAAAAAGTACGTAACTTTGGGCGAGGCGAAGATTACCCACGATTACGAAGGTTTGTCGGCAGAGTTCGGCGAAACAAAACTGTTTTACAAGCGCGACACCTTTTATACGCTCAGTTTCAACAACGATTACGTGTTTTTGCCCACGTCCGAAGCCGTCTATCGTTTCAGACGCACGGGCAACCTTGGCGAAAACGCCAAACTGAACATCGCCGTCGAGCAGCAATCCCTTGCCGACGAAGTAAAGCATTGACGTTTTGTTTGTAAAATTGCTTAAAAATCAAATCTGAAACAAAAAACGAGAACTGCCACAAAATACGGCGGTTCTCGTTTTTTTTTGGTGAAGTTAACTGTTGTAACTTCTGCGTTCGTAATTGCCGTAGCTGTGCTTGCTTTCGCATTGACAGTTTTCTACCATGCGGAAACGCGACACACACAGCCACACAATCATAAACAGTCCGGCAACGCCTACAAGAATGTAAATCAGTTTTTCCAGCCACATCATGCCGAAACTTATCAGGTTGACAAAGTTGAAGCCGAAAATGCCGATTGCCATCCAGTTGAGCGCGCCGACGATACACAATATCAGCGCAATTACGCTGAATACGTTAAATGTCTTGTTCAACAGAGCGTCCTCCTTTTTTTGTATTGTATCGGTAGTATGCGCGGTATTTTTTGTTATTATACGACAAGCGCGGCGCGGCGGTTGTCAAGTGTTACTATTGCCGACGATATTTGCACAGAATATAAACAGCAACAAGTTTTTCGTAAACAAAAATCGTTGCGGAAAGCATTTACAAAAAAGTTTTTTTTTGTTACAATGTATTCGTATTGATTTAAGCATTCGCCTCGTCTCACAACATTAAACAGCGACACATCGCGTGTCTTATATTGCGGGATTTTTATTATCCGTGACGGGCAAACCCCCGATAACAAATTATGCAGACAAAATTACTGGGATTTAATCCCCAAGACCTGTCCACGGCAGGCAAACTTATCCGCGACGGGCAATTGGTTGCGTTCCCGACGGAAACGGTGTACGGTCTGGGCGCAAACGCGCTTGACGTTGCCGCCGTCAGAAGCACCTACGTTGCCAAAGGTCGCCCGAGCGACAATCCGCTGATAGTGCACGTGTGGCACGGCGACCAGATTTACGACATTGCAAGTTACGTTTCGCCACTTGCGCAAAAAGTTATTGACAATCTTATGCCAGGCAGCGTTACGATAGTTCTGCCCAAAAAGCCGATTATCGACGATTGCATTACGGCAGGGCTGGACACCGTAGCGATACGTATGCCAAAGTCGCAGCAGGCGCGTGACTTTTTGCGTTACGCCGACGTACCCGTGACTGCACCCAGTGCCAACACAAGCAGTCGCCCAAGCCCGACAACATGGCAGCGCGTGCAGGAAGACATGGACGGTAAAATTGCCGCAATTTTGTGCGGTGACAACTGCCGTGTCGGCATCGAATCGACGGTGCTTGACCTTACCGAACAGCCGCGCATACTTCGCCCCGGTGTGGTTACTGCGGATATGCTTGGGGACGTTCTCGGCTGTCACGTGGAAGTAATCACCGACCCGAAAAGCAAGGTTAACAGCCCCGGCGTAAGATACAAACACTATGCGCCAAACGTGCCAATGGCTCTTGAACTTAACGGTGACGTTCGGAAGTTGTGCGATTACTACGACGAATTGACAAGCAAGGGACTTAACCCTGTTTTGCTTGTCGAACACCCCGACCTTTTCGGCGAGCGCAACACCAGACCGATAGGTGAAACCGACGAAGCGGTGGCGCAAAACCTGTTTGAAAACCTGCGACTTTTGGAAAAGCAGTACGATTACATCATTGCCAGTTACAGTTCCAAGACGGAATTTGCAGAGAGTATACTTAATCGGTTGGTTCGCTCCGCCTCTCACCATATTATTTAACGAGGGCGTATACGGGCACGCATGACGGCTACGCTTGTCAGCCCTGCTCAGTCATGTACGTCTTTGTACACTCCTTCGCAGGTCAGCCAACTGTTGCCGCCCTTCGCACCCGTCTACGCCCTCGTCGGCGTGTGGCAGAATAAACAATGGCGGCATAATTATGGTGATTTTTGGTAATTTAATCGACTTGTTGCCGCCATTCGCACTCGTCTATGCCCTCGTCGGCAAGTGACGGAATTGTGTATTTACGGCGAGAGTTTGTTGTTAACGTCGTCCTTGTCATCACGAAAGCCTTCGCCCTCGGGGAGAAGGTGTCACGCAGTGACGGATGAGGGGGCAGAAGCAGACAAAAATCATTACAATGTTGCCTTTGGCAATGACATTGTTGCAGTCGAAAAGAACCCTTCCGGGGGACTCTTCGACTACGCTCAGAGTGACATTTTTTTGCAGTGCTGCCGAAATGTTTATGGTCGGCGCACTTGTATTGCGTTTGTCATTACGATTACGCAAACGTTTCGATGCCATTCTGTATTCGCACTATTGTGCAAAGGAGTTAGTATGAAAATCTCAATTGCTTGCGACCACGGCGGTCTTGACCTTAAAAATATGCTTCGCGATTATCTCGGGGAACAGGGACACGAGGTGGTGGACTTCGGTACCTACACCGGCGACAGTTGCGACTATCCCGACTTCGCGCACAAGGCGGCTCAGGCTGTTGCCGACGGCGTTTGCGAGCGCGGCATTGTTGTGTGCACAACCGGTATCGGCGTAAGCATTACTGCCAACAAGCACAAAGGCGTGCGTTGCGCCCTCTGTACAAACGTCGACCAGGCAAAGTTTACTCGTCTGCACAACGACGCCAACATGATTGCGTTCGGTGCGCGCTACACAACCGACTACATGGCAAAGCAAATGCTCGACACATTCCTCTCGACGGAATTCGATGGCGGTCGCCATCAACGTCGCGTGGACAAAATAGAGTTGTAATTTGTCGTTTATCCGACGGCACATCAATGTACAATCGGGCAAATGCATACAAGTAACAGGCGGCTGTTCCCGTGTTTCATGCCGTCTCAAACAAACACCAAACAAAACGGAGTTTAATCATGATCGAACAAACAGTAAATTCCATTCTCGAAGCGGAAGACGAGGCAAAACGTCGCATTGCCGAAGCGGAAAGCAAAGCCGCCGAAGTGCTGAACAACGGCGAACTTGCCGTTGAAGCCCTTCGCAAGCAAGCTGCCTCCGACAACAAAGCGTTTGTAGCCGAGGCTCAGGCTGCCGCCGACAAACTTGCTGCAGAAAAGGCTGCCGAGTATCTTGCAAAACAAAATGCCGCTGCCGACGCCGAAAACAAAACTTACGCCGTAAACGTAGACAAAGCGGTAAAAACCATATTGGAGTCGCTGTAACACATGGCAATAGTTACTATGAAAAGACTTTCCTTGCTTGCACTCAAGGCGGACAAGGAAAACATATACAACGCGCTTATTCGTACCGCCTCGGTGGAACTTAAACGTTGCGAAGATTTGCCAAACTGCGTTGTGTGCGACAATTCCGCCGACCGCGAGGTCGTTGCCGAACGCGTAAAGCGTGCGGAAGAAGCGGTGTCGTACGTCAGCGAACAGGTTGACCGTTTCAACGCCACTCACGCCAAGTCGCAAGCCGTTACTCCTGACAAAAATTCCTTTGCGCGCCCTAAGACGGAAGTGAATTTCGACGACTTTATCGGTTTCGACAAAAAGGCTGCGGCGGTGGAACGTGAAATTTCCGACCTGTTTGCCCTGCGCGACAAACTTGCCGAACTTAACGGGCAACTTACGCAACTTAACAACGAATACGCCAACACACTTACCTACACCAAGTTGCCGCACCCGACAACCTGGTACCGCGACACCGAGTGTGCGCTTGTGCGCCTGTGCCTTGTTCCGACGTCGGAACTTGCCGACCTGACAGAACTTGCGGAAAAGTTTGACACCGTATGCCTCGAACAAATCGACGCGTCGGCTTCGACTGCCCTTGTTGCCGTAGTGTGCCACAAGGCGGATGCGGACTTTTTGCAACAGGCTGCCGCGCTGGGACTTGTTCAAAGCGGTTTTGTGTGCGACGTATTGCCGTCGGCTAAACTTCAGACGCTTGACAGTCGGATTGCCGATGTCAAAAAGCAAATAGAGCAGACCACTGCAGACGTGTGCAACTACTCGCACAAACTCGGGCAGTGGAAAGTGTACATCGACTACACGGAACTTGTCGGCAAAAAGTTGGCTGCGGACGGTGATTTGCAGCAGACGTCAAGTGCGTTTGTGCTTGAAGCGTACTACCCTGCCGACAGCGAGGACAAGGTGTTGTCCGCCGTTGCCGCCGTTACCGATTGTGTGGAAACTTACACCTACGACATCGGCGAAACGGAATTTGCGCCCACACTGTGCCGCAACAACGGCGTTGTGAAACAGTTTGAGTTTGTAACCAACAGCTACACGCCGCCCGATTACCACGAAATCGACCCAAACCCCGTGATGAGCTTCTTCTACTTCATCATTTTCGGTCTTATGGTTGCCGATATCGGTTACGGATTGTTGCTTGTCGCAGCAGGTTTGTTTGCGCATTTTGCAATCAAGCAAAAAACGACCATCCGCACGATGTTGCAATTGTTCGGCATTTGCGGTGTGGCGGCGATTATCGTCGGCGCGATGTTCGGCAGTTTCTTCAGTTTTCCGCTGCAAAACATATTCCCGTGGTGGAATCCGCTGATACCCGACCCGTCGCAGTACCCGATGGTAATGATGGCGATAAGCCTTATGTTCGGCGTGGTGCACATCACGGCAGGCGTTGCGTGCAGAATGGCTGTCAAAATAAAGCATAAACAGGCGTTGTCTGCCTGGTTTGTAGACTTCCCTTGGGTGATTGTGTTTGTCGCGTTTATCCTTGCGATACTCAACCCCGCGCTGGACATGGTCGGCTACGAACCGTACCTTGCGCTTAAGTTGCCCGACGCGGCGTCCACAATTTCGCTGTATGTGTGCCTCGGTGCGCTGGCGGTTGCAATTATCTTTGCGGGACTGGACAGTAAAGGCATACTCGGCAAGGCAATGGCAAGTTTCAATGCGGCTTACGGACTTATCAACTACTTTTCCGACATCATGAGTTACATCCGCGTGTTCGGGCTTATGCTGAGTAGTGCGCTTATGGGACAGGTAATCAACCAACTGGCAGGCATGGTGCTTGGCGGTGGCGGTGTCGGTTACGTGTTCGCGGTTTTGCTGCTGATATTTGCGCATATGTTCAACCTTGTAATGGGTATTCTCGGTGTGTATATTCACGACGGACGGCTTCAGTACGTGGAGTTTTTCGGCAAGTTTTACACGGGGGACGGGCAGTTGTTTGTGCCGTTTGGGGGTGACACCCGCTACACATTATTAAAGTAAGCGAGGGCGCTAAGCGAGGGCACATAGCGGCACATCTTGAGGCTACGTGCCGCCAGCCGCTCGGTCATTTACGCTTAGTAAACTCCCGTCGCGGCATGTCGCCCTGTTGCCCCAATCTGTACCACTCTGTGCCCTCGCTATTCCCGCTCTCACGGTTGGTTTTAATTGAAATTAGTCAACGGTTGCCGCCCTTCGCACCCATCTACGCCCTCGACTGCGAGTGGAAAACATGGTAGTTGCGCAGTTTCTACGTTAGTACTAATCTGTACCTCGTCTGCGAGTGTGTATATTGATGCCCTTGTAAAAGCCTTCGCCCTCGGGGAGAAGGTGTCACGAAGTGACGGATGAGGGGGCAGAGAAAAGCAATTTATTGTAATGCCCGACTGCAGTCGAGAAGTACCCTTCCGGGGGACTGTTCGACTGACGCTCAGAATGACATATTTTGAAATGGGCTGAAAAATGTTGCAAATAGTCTACTCGCCTCGCCGGCAAGGCGCGGATGAGGGGCGGCATTAGACAATGTTTCTTAATTACAAAAACAATCAACGGTCTTTCCCGACAGATGTCGGTCAGGATAAATAAACAAAAAAATAATTATTTCGGAGGAAATAACAAAATGACAGGACTTACAATAGGTATTATCGGTCTTGCGCTGTGCGCAATTCTTTGCGGTATTGGTTCCGGATTGGGACTTCGCGCAACGGGTTCCGCCGCAACGGGCGTAATGGCTGAAGATCCTTCCAAATTCAGCAAAGTAATCGTACTTGCATTGCTTCCGGCAACGCAGGGTATTTACGGTTTCGTAATTGCTATTCTCGGCGCAAGTTACCTGCCCACGGCTACCGCGCTTGCGGGTCAGACGGTTGACGCCGCTCAGATCATGAGCCAGGGCTGGAACGTATTCTGGGCAGTTATGCCTATGGCAATCGGCGGCGCAGTATCCGCTTACCTTCAGGGCAAGACGGCTGCGGCTGCAATCATGGGTGTAGGCAAAAAAGGCGAAATCGGCAGCAAAGCACTTATTTTCCCCGCAATGATCGAGTTTTACGCATTGCTTGGTCTTGTTGTGTCCATTCTGCTTCTCGGCAACGTGCCCGTAAGCAACGTTTCGCAAATTGTCGTTCCCGTCATTCCCGCTCCTTAATCGGCATTGACATTTACGGCGGTTTTGCCGTGACATACCACAACAACAATCGGGCGACGGCGGTGCATACGCATTGCCTACGTGCCAAACAGAGGTTCGTTTATGAACGGTAAACAAAACATCATCGGACGCATTTTGTCCGACGCAGACGACAAGGCTGCATACATTGTCAGTCAGGCGCAAACGCGCGCGGACGAAGCCATTGCAAAGGAACACGCCGCCATTGCCGCCGACAAGAAAGCACTCGAAACAAAACTTGCCGTCGCGGCACAGGAACGTGTAGCCAATGCGCTTGCCAATGCCAAGTTGGACGCGCGCAAGTACAGGCTGGCAGGTCGTCAGCAACTTATTTCGCTTTGCTACGCCAATGCGCTTGCCTCGCTTGAAGCGATGGATGAGGTACGCGCGGCGGAGTTTATTGCGGCAACCCTTGCTAAATATGCCGAAAGCGGCGAGCAGGTGTTTGTAGGCAAGGCTCAGGCGGGCGTAGTTACGCAGGCTTTTTTGGACAAACTGGGCAAAAATCTTACGCTCGGCGGCACGACGGATGTCGGCAGCGGCGTAATTTTGTGCGGAGACGGCTACGAAAAAGACCTTACTTACGCAAAACTTATAGACTACGCACGTGACAAAACGGAAGCGGAAGTTTCCGTGGCTCTGTTCGGGGTGAAAAATGTCTAACGAATTACAAATTTTTGCCAACGGTCGTGTGTCGGTGCTTACCACCAGACTGTTTACCGCGGACAAATTTGTGCGGCTTGCCGAGTGTAACAGTCTTGCCGAAGCGGTGCGTTTGCTTGCCGACGGCGGTTACGGCGGCGGTGTAGTGCTTGCAAACCCAAACGACTACGACAACATGCTTCGCGCCGAAACGGAACGCCTGCTTGCAGAATTCAAGGAACTGTGTGTAAACGTCGCCGCAAGGAATTTTTTCCTTGCGCAGTACGACTTTGTCAACGCAAAGGTGCTTATGAAGGCCAAGTACATGCGCACGGACGGCGTGCACGGCTGTTTTTCCGAGGCGACCTTTGCCCCCGCAAAAATGCAGGCGGACTTCGTTGACGACAACTATGCCGACTATCCCAAAGCCATGGCAGAAGGGTGCGATGCCGTTGACGCAAGATTTGCCGCAGGCGAACGTGCGCCGTCGGTGGTAGACGCCGAACTGGACAAAGCAATGTTTGCCTACATGAAGAAGTGCGCTGCCAAAAGCGGTATTTCCGTGGTCAAAAAGTTGTGCGCTTACCGCATAGACGCAACCAACATCATTACCATTGCCCGTGCAAAAAAAGCAGGCTTTGACGAAACGAAGTTTTTGTCGCTGGTCATTGACGGCGGCAAGGTCAAGCGCGATACCCTTGTTTCACTGTGGCGAGCCAATGCTCAGGCAGCAAGCGATTTGCCCGACGACGTTCGCGCTGTGTGGAATGCCCTTCCCGACCCTGCCCGTGCCGAAGAGGTACGTCGCAACAAGGAATTCGAAATGCTGACAACCGGCGGTGACAGTTTGTCCGTTGCCCCTGTGCTGTTGTATTTTGCGCGCAAGTCGCACGAAACAGACCTTGTCAGGATGATAATTATCGGCGTGAAAAACAATCTTCCAAAGGAAGAAATCAAACGCCGCATAGTTCTGTAAAACGGTAACCAATTTTCAAAATTTTGTATACGTATGCGTTTTTTTGCTTACAAAACGTAGCTTTGACTGATGCAGAATACGGTAAACGTCGGCAACAATCGCAAACAAGAGGACATCAACATGGTGCAAAACAAAATCGCCGTTGTCGGTGACAAAGACGCCGTGGCAGGGTTTGCCGCAGTGGGTGTGGAAGTGTTTGACGCGACCACAGCCGAGCAGGCAAAATCAACTCTCAATAATCTGTGCAAACAAAATTACGCAGTTGTGTTTATTGCAGAGTGCCTTGCCGAACAGATACCCGAAACACTGGCAAAAATAAAGGTGCAACCCTTCCCTGCCGTGGTGCCCATCCCCACAAACGGGCAAAGCAGCGGTTTCGGTATGGCAGGCATCAAAGCCGACGTGGAAAAAGCCATCGGCGTGGACATTTTATTTAACAAAGAGGTCAACAAATGACAGGAAAAGTAATCAAGGTCAGCGGTCCGCTGATAGTTGCCGAAGGTCTTGCCGACGTCGAAATGTACGACGTTGTCAAGGTTTCGGACAAAAAACTTATCGGCGAAGTAATTGAACTTCGCGGCGACAAAGCCAGCATCCAGGTCTACGAAGAAACAAGCGGACTTAAAGTCGGCGACGAAGTAGTGTCCACCGGTGCCCCTTTGTCGGTGGAACTTGCTCCCGGTCTTATCGAAGGCATTTTTGACGGTATTCAACGTCCGCTCAACGTCCTTATGCAGGAATCTGGCGTGCGTATCGGGCGCGGAATAGAAGTCAATTCCGTTGACCGCCACCGCAAATGGCATTTCGTGCCCGTTGCCAAGGTAGGCGACAGCGTAGTGGCAGGCGACGTCCTTGGTACCGTGCAGGAAACCAGCGTTGTCTTGCACAAAATAATGGTGCCCTACGGCGTGTCCGGCGTTGTTACGGAAGTTGCCCCCGAAGGCGACTACACCGTGACGGAAACCATTGCCAAAGTGGGCGAGCGCGAACTGTGCATGCTTACAAAGTGGGGCGTACGTAAAGGTCGTCCCTACAAGGCAAAAATGTCCCCCGACTACCCAATGGTGACGGGTCAGCGCGTAATCGATACGTTGTTCCCCATTGCCAAGGGCGGCGTGGCGGCAGTCCCCGGACCTTTCGGCAGCGGCAAAACCGTAGTGCAACACCAACTTGCCAAGTGGGCGGACGCCGACATCATCGTGTACATCGGCTGTGGCGAACGTGGCAACGAAATGACCGACGTTCTGCGTGAATTCCCCGAACTTAAGGACCCGAAAAGCGGCGAACCCCTTATGAAACGTACGGTGCTTATCGCAAACACAAGCGACATGCCCGTTGCCGCGCGTGAAGCCAGCATTTACACGGGTATTACCATTGCCGAGTACTTCCGCGACATGGGCTACACCGTGGCAATAATGGCGGACAGCACGTCGCGTTGGGCAGAGGCTTTGCGCGAAATGAGCGGACGTCTTGAAGAAATGCCCGGTGAAGAAGGCTACCCTGCCTACCTCAGCAGTCGTCTTGCAGAGTTTTACGAACGCGCAGGCATTGTCAAGGTGCTCGGCTCGTCCGATACAGTGGGCGCAATTTCCGCAATAGGTGCCGTATCTCCTCCGGGCGGCGACCTGTCGGAGCCCGTTTCGCAGGCAACCCTTCGTATCGTCAAGGTATTCTGGGGGTTGTCGGCAAGCCTTGCTTACAAACGTCACTTCCCCGCAATCGACTGGCTGACAAGTTACAGCCTGTACGACGACAAACTGGAAAACTGGTACAACGACAACGTTGCCGAGGACTGGAACGCGCTGAAAGGCGAACTGATGTACGTGTTGCAGGAAGAAAGCCAACTCAACGAAATTGTCCGTCTGGTAGGCGTTGACGCACTTGGCGCAAAGGACCGCCTTACCATGGAAACGGCTAAGTCCATCCGCGAGGACTACCTGCACCAGAACGCATTCCACGAAGTGGACACTTACACAAGCCTTACCAAGCAATACAAGATGATGAAGTTGATACTCGGTTTCTACCACGAAGCAACGGCGGCTCTCGGTGACGGTGTGGAACTCAACGACCTGTTGAAGTTGCCCGTGCGTGAGCAAATCGGTCGTGCAAAGTACGTGGAAGAAGCGCATCTCGACCGCCTGGACGAAATTCAACGCAACATCAAAAAAGAGATTAACTCCCTCAAAGGAGAGTCCGCACAATGATAAAGGAATACAAAACAATCAGAGAAGTGGTCGGTCCCCTGATGCTTGTCGACCACGTCGACGGCGTAAGTTACAACGAACTTGTGGAAATCAAGCAGGAAAACGGCGAAATCCGCAAGGGTAAAGTGCTGGAAGTAAACGGCGACAAAGCGTTGGTGCAGTTGTTTGAGGGCACACAAGGGCTGAAAATCAGCACCGCCAAGGCGCGTTTCCTCGGTCACAGCCTGGAACTTGCCGTGTCCGAAGACATGCTCGGGCGCGTATTCAACGGTATGGGCGAACCTATCGACGGTGGCGCACCCATCATTGCCGACATGCGTATGGACATCAACGGTCAGCCGATAAACCCGTACGCGCGCGATTACCCCAACGAATTTATTCAGACGGGTATTTCGGCAATCGACGGACTTAACACCCTTGTCCGCGGACAGAAACTGCCCGTGTTCAGCGCAAGCGGTTTGCCTCACGCCCAACTTGCCGCACAGATTGCCCGTCAGGCACGAGTGCTTGGCGACGACGAAAAGTTTGCGGTGGTGTTCGGCGCAATGGGTATCACCTACGAAGAGGCCGACTTCTTCATCAAGGACTTCAACAAAACCGGCGCAATCGAGCGTACCGTAATGTTTATCAACCTTGCCAACGACCCCGCAATCGAGCGTATCAGTACGCCGCGTATGGCGTTGACGGCGGCAGAGTACCTTGCCTTTGAAAAGGGCATGCAGGTGCTTGTCATCCTTACCGACATCACCAACTACGCCGAAGCATTGCGCGAAACGTCCGCCGCACGTAAGGAAGTGCCCGGTCGTCGCGGTTACCCGGGCTACATGTACACCGACCTTGCCAGCATGTACGAACGCGCAGGACGTATACACGGCAGCAACGGCAGTATTACGCAGATACCTATCCTCAGTATGCCCGAGGACGACAAAACGCACCCCATTCCCGACCTTACAGGTTACATCACCGAGGGACAGATTATCCTGTCGCGTGACCTGTACAAGCGCGGCTACAATCCGCCCATCGACGTGTTGCCCAGCCTGTCCCGTCTTAAAGACAAGGGAATAGGCAAAGGCAAGACGCGTGAGGATCACGCAAGTACCATGAACCAACTGTTCAGTGCCTATGCGCAGGGTAAGGAAGCCAAGGAACTGTCGGCAATTCTCGGCGAAGCGGCACTGTCCGACGTTGACAAATTGTATGCCAAGTTTGCGGCGGAGTTTGAAAAGCAGTATATAAGCCAGGGCTTTACCACCAACCGTTCGATTGAGGAAACGCTCAATCTCGGATGGAAGCTATTGGGTATTTTGCCCCGCAGCGAACTTAAACGTATTTCCGACGAGATGTTGGACAAGTACTACACACCCTGGGAAGATTAGTTTCGTAAGCGTAATCGGTAGTGTGGCAGGCGCAGAAGCGGCGATGTTACGCCGGGCGACCGTCACGACAGCGGTTTTGGCGGCGGATTGTGCCGATTTGCACAAACACTTGACAAAGGCATTTTTGCAGTAATTTTGCAAAACGTAGTAAAAAAACGCGGCATGCTGCCGCAACAGGTACATTTATTTTGATTGGAGGCAGTCCGGGATATGGCTGTAATGAACGTAAACCCCACCCGCATGGAAATGAAACGGTTGCAGGCTCGCCTGAAAACCGCAACGCGCGGGCACAAATTGCTTAAGGACAAGACAGACGAAATGATACGTCGCTTCGTCACTCTTGCCGAGCAAAACAAGCAGTTGCGTGAAGAAACGGAACGCGACCTGGCGGAAGCACTTGTCAACTTTACTCTGGCACGTTCGGTGACGGACGGCAGAGTGGTGGACGAGGCAATCATGATGCCGTCGCGCACCGTCAAACTTACCTGCGCCGAGCGCAAGGTGATGGGCATTGACGTGCCTGCAATCAAAATAGAGGACAACGCCGACGAGTTGTATCCGTACAGCCTTACGGGTGCAAGCAGTCAACTGGACGAGTCAATACGCGGACTGAATTCCGTGCTGTACAAGTTGATTAAACTTGCCGAAACGGAAAAAGCCTGCAATATGCTTGCCGACGAAATCGAAAAGAATAAACGCCGTGTAAACGCACTGGAAAACATCATGATTCCGCAACTGACAGAAACCATCAAGTACATCAAAATGAAACTTGACGAGTCGGAACGCAGTGCAACAGTAAGATTGATGAAAGTAAAAGATATTATCAATAAGTAATTTTTGGGGAAAGGGGACTTCTGACAGAAGTCCCCTTTCCCCATGCCCCAATCCCCAAGAGTTTTGCAAGGTCGACGTTATTTTAACGGCGGCTTTTTTGTATTTTTGTGAATTGACGCAGAGATAGATTTTGAAAAAAATGATTTGTCAGAAATAAACTTTATAAAGTCAATTTAACTACGTCATACCGACCGAAGCGACTGTTTTTGTCGCGTAGCGGAGCGTATCTCGCGGAAGCACCTTTGTAGAAATGGGCGCCGAAGTGAGTTAGAGTGTCTATGCGTGTGTCAAGGAATTAAGTCGCTGCGAGCGCGTGCTCGCTCGCTTCACTTCGGGCATTATAGCCTATGGTAGGTAGCCTACCCAGCCGCGCCCTCGTTCAGATGTCGCCGCGACTTAACACCTTGCCACGCGTAACAATGTTTGCTACCTGTTTGTAATCGGCTGACATACTTCAAATTGACTAACTTCGGCGGACGTAGTGCAAAAGTCAACTCTAAGATGCAAATTTCTGTCAGATTACGTCATTTCGACCAAGCAAAGCGCGTGGAGAAATCTCCGCGGAAGCGTCCATATAAATATCTTTTGTATAAACAATGTCATGTTGAGCGTAGCAATGTGTTGTTCATTGCGTAGTCGAAGCATCCCCCAGAAGGGTACCTTGTGCGTCCTTGTGGAATGGGCGCCGAAGTGCGGAAGTTTATGTAAGGGGGTCCTGCCGAGGAATTGCCCATGAAAACTCGCCCTGATGGCTCAGCATTCCGTCGGAGCAATATTGTCTGTGGTAGGCTACCTACCATAAAACCTTATTGCCCGAAGTGAAGCGAGCGAGCACGCGTTCGCACGTAGGGTAATTCCTCGGCAGGACCCCACTACATAGGCTGCTTCACTTCGGCGATTTTTGCATAATAATAGTGTCGCGGAAACTATCTCTCTGCATTCATTGAATTTTGTTTTTATGGTTTAACTATACACATTTTGTGTTTGGTAAAAACTTTAGTTTCTGCAATAAATTACGTCGCTTTTTGCCAGTATCTCACAACCTCATTAGTGCAAGCAGGCGGTTTGCCGCAAGGGCGGCGACTGCACCCAGTGCCGCAAATGCTATTCGCCACAGCATCGTGCTGTACAGTTCGCGCCTGCGTTGTACTACTTCGCGTGCAAATGCCTTGCCTTTTTGCTTCAATGAAATTACGTTTACCGTTTGACCCTTTTGCGTTGACTTGACGCACTCGAAGTATCCGTCGTACTCCAGTTGTTTCAGTATTGTGTCCACTTCGCTTAGTGTAAGTTTGTACTTTTCGGGCGTGGCGGATATTATCCGCGCGTCTGACATGATGGCGCAATCGTTGTTGACCTTGCACGCTTCGTACACGGCGCGCATTACGGCAACCTCTTTTTTGTTAAGCATGTTACCTCATGATTTACATCGGCTTGTTTTCTATTTTGATAGTTTGCATTGTATTGTAATTCGTATCTGAAATATTTATAAATCCTTGCGCATTCGTTTCAAATCAAAGCAGCCCCGATACAATCGTTGCAAGGAACGCACCCGAAAACGCCGCCGCAAACACGCACGCAAGCAAAAGCCACAATTGCTTGTCTGCAATCTGAGCCTTTTCAACGCGGTTTCGCTCGGTGTCGAAGTAACTTGCCGCCTTGGTGGTGAGGCAAAGGCAGATTTTGTCCTTGTCGCGGTACTTTACGTCGATGTAATCGTTTGCCCGAAGATACGACAGCCTGCCTTGCAGTTGCTTTGGCGTGCCGATGGGCTGTCCGTCGGCAATGTCCGACAGTTGCAACACGGTGTAGCCGTCGGGCGCAAGTTGTTGAAGTTTTGCAAGTAATTTTTCGCTGTTTCTGTCTAACATTGGATTGACGTGCGCACTAAAACGCGTTTTGCAAATTTGCCTTAGGGCTAATTTAGTTATCACTAACAACTTTGTGAATGTCCTTTTCCGCGGCGAAGCCGTAAGTAGGGTAAGCGACAGTGACCGTACAAGCCCCACTGCTTGGTTACACACTTGCAAAAATTATTAGTGGTGGCGAAATTAACCCTACCGTAACTTACAAAAGACTTGAAAAAAGACGGCGTTTGTGGTAATATTTATATGTATGTACAAAAACATGCAACAAATTTCGCTATATGCGCAAAAACAGACGAAAATTTTCGCAAACGGACGAGAAAATGAAAAATTTTGTTACTTTTGAAGGTTGTGACGGCGTAGGAAAAACATATCAGATAAACAAGCTACGCGAGTACTGCAAGCAGCAAAACTTCACAGACGTGGTGTTTACCAGAGAGCCGGGCGGCAGTTCCATTGCCGAACAGATCCGCAACATCATTCTTGACGCAAAAAACAAAGAAATGGACGACCTTTGCGAAGCCTTTTTGTATGCTTCGGCGCGCATTCAGCACCTGCACGACATCGTGCGCCCCGCGCTTGCCGAGGGTAAAGTAGTGTTTTGCGACCGTTTTGTGCACAGTTCCTACTGCTACCAGGGGCTTGGGCGCGGTTTGGGCTACGACCGTGTGGTTGCTCTCAACAAACTTGCCGTCGGCGATTGCATGCCGGAGTTTACCGTGTTTCTGGATTTGTCTCCGGAAAAAGCCTTCGAGCGTAAGGGCGGCGCGGACAAAACCGACCGTCTGGAAATGGTAAATCTCGACTTCCACAAGCGCGTGTATCAGGGCTACCTTGACGTGATTGCGGAAAATCCGTCGGCGTTCGAAGTCATAGACGCGTCCGGTTCGCCCGAAGAAACGCAGGCACTTATTCGTCAGGCACTTGTGCGCCGCGGGGTACTTCCATGCTGAGCGTGGACAAAAACGTAGGCGGCTTCCTCGAGCGCGCATTTGCCGAGGGGCGTGTAGGACACGCATACATCGTCGTGGGTGAAAAGCAGTATCTGTCGGGACTTCTTGCCGAGTGCGCCATGGTGGTGCTTAACCCCGCACACAAAGTGGACGACGGCGAAGTGTGTCACCGCATTGCGACGGGACAGCATCCCGACGTAATAAGTTTGCCGACGGACAAGGTGAAGAGCCGCATTTCCGTTGCCGACATTAACCTGCTTGTGGAAGAAAGTTACAAACGCCCCGTAGACGTAAGCAGCGGAGCACGGGTTTTTCTTGTGGACGGCTCGGCTTCGGTTACGGGTATCGGCAGCGACGTGTGGCAAAACAAACTGCTTAAGACGCTTGAAGAACCGACCGACGGCGTGTTTATCTTTGTCGGCGTTACCGACCTTGAAGGGCTGTTGCCTACCGTGCGCAGCCGCTGTCAGGTGCTAAAACGTACTCACAGCACCGTTGCCGAGGTGTGCAACGCACTGCATGCAGACGGCTTTGACAAACGTTCATGCCAGATTGCCGCGGCGTTGTCAGGCGGAAGCGTAAATGAGGGCAGGCTGATACTCAATGACCCGGACACGTTTGCCGCATGCCAAGCCGCAATCAGGTTTGCCACGCAGATGACATCTACCAAAAACGCGTTGGCTTACGTTGCGCCCGTGGTGCAGGCAAAGGACAAAGTAAACGAATTTTTGACTTTTTTGCAATTGTTGTATCGCGAAAGCATTGTGTCGCGCGTAAACGGACAACTTTGTCTGCTTACGGAACTAAGAGACGAAGTGCGGACAATTTCGGACAATTACACAATAGACGCTTGCCGCGCCGCCATCGAAAAAATATTTTCGGCAAAGCGCGCGCTTGACGGCAGCGCAAACTTGCAAGTGACCATCGACGACCTTGCAAGCGCAATTTCGGAGGTTAAATTCAGATGCAGACAATAGTAGGTATTCAATTCAGAAATACCGGTAAAGTATATTATTTTGCGCCCGGCAAACTTGTATTTGCCAAGGGTGACGGCGCAATTGTGGAAACGGCACGCGGATTGGAGTACGCCGAAGTCGTACTTCCCAACTGCGAAGTGGACGACAGCGAAATCAAGGGCGAACTGAAGCCCGTCGTACGCAAAGCAACGCCAAAGGACACGGCAAATTACAGAATAAATCTTGAACGCCGCCCAAAGGCAATACGCGACGCGCAGTCGATGGCAAACAAGCGCAAACTGGACATGAAGGTGGTGGACGCCGAATTTAGTTTTGACGGAAGCAAAGCAACGTTTTACTTCACTGCCGATCAGCGCGTGGACTTCCGCGATCTTGTAAAGGAAATGGCGGCTACGTTCCGTTGCCGTATCGAACTCAGGCAAATAGGTATACGCGACGAATGTCGTATGAAGGGTGGACTGGGTCCATGCGGCAGAGTGTGCTGCTGCAATTGCTGCAACACCGACTTCGATCGCGTGTCCATCAAGATGGCGAAGCATCAGGGATTGTCGCTCAACCCGACAAAAATCAGCGGACTTTGCGGCAGACTGATGTGCTGCCTGAAATTCGAGGATGAGTACTACGCCGAAACGCTTAAATTTATGCCTAAACTCAACTCTGAGGTCAATACGCCCGACGGCAAAGGCAAGGTTGACAGCGTTGACATGTTGCATCTTACTGTAAAAGTACGCGTGCAGACGAGCGAAGAGGAAAGCACCGTCAACGAGTACACCCTTGAAGAGTTGGGTATTACGCCTGTCTACAGCAAGGGTTGCAGCGGCTGCGGCGGTTGCGGCAAAAACGACAATGACGACGATGCGGCTGACGACGTTTTGCCGACAGACGACGAGGAATAAGTTATGAAATATTTTGTTGCTACCGACATTCACGGTTCGGCGTACTGGGCAAAGAAAGTTGCCGACAAGTTTGTCGCAAGCGGTGCGGATTTGCTTGTGCTTTTGGGCGACGTGTACAATCACGGGCCGCGCAATCCCTTTCCGCAAGACTACGCGCCGATGAAGGTTGCGGAGATTTTCAACGCATTATCGGGCAAAATCGTAGCGGTGCAAGGTAACTGCGACAGCGAAGTTGACCAGATGATAAGCACATTCCCGTTCGTGCGCGAGGAAATCCTGCCTTTTGGCGGACATCGGATTTTGTTTACGCACGGACATGTGCACAACAAAGACAACGTCGGGCAACTACTTGGCGGCGACGTAATGATGTACGGACACTTCCACGTAAACGAAGTAAACGTAAACGGCGGAGTTACTTGCGTGGCGTTGTCCAGTTGCAGTTTGCCTAAAAATAATTGCGTGCCTGCCTATGCCGTTTGTAACGAAAAAACACTAACGGTATATGATTTTGACGACAAAGTGCTGACCGAACTGAAATTTTGAATAGTGTTTGGGATTGTGCATAGAATAAAAAATGATGTTAGTTTTGTTGTCACTGAGATTTTTTTGCGACAGTGGTGACGGCTGAATTAACCCTTGACAAAGACTTGTGCCCGCCGACGATTTTGCGAGAAATATATCGCAATCGTCGGCGGACGCAAGTTTTTTTTGAAATAACTACAAAAGCGAAAATTTGTTTATTTGGTTTGCTTTTAATTTTGTTTTTGCTATTGAAATTACATCAAAAAAAGTTTATAATAATACAAACGATATATGGTGGTTTTAATGTTGTTGCCGTTTGCGCAACCATACAAAACCCCTTTCGGAGGAAAGATATGAAAGACGTAATTATTATCGGCGGCGGCGTAGTGGGCTGTTCCGTCGCGCGTGAATTGTCCCGTTTCGACGCGGACATTTTGCTGCTGGAACGCGGCAATGACGTGTCGGTAGGCACGAGCAAGGCAAACAGCGGTATAGTGCACGGAGGTTACGACGCAAAGCCCGGCACGCTTAAGGCGAAGTTCAACGTTGCAGGCAACGCCATGTTTGACGCACTTGCCCGCGAACTGGATTTTCCGTTCAAACGCAACGGCAGTATGGTGCTTTGTTTCGACAAAGCCGACATTGGCAAGTTGCTTGAACTGAAAGAGCAAGGCGTAAAGAACGGCGTACAAGGGCTGTACGTGCTGGAAGGCTACGAGGCTGTAAAGGCAATGGAACCCTACGTGTCGGAAAACGTTGTCGCCGCGCTTGTGGTGCCAAACGGCGGTATAGTTTCGCCATACGAAATGACGATTGCCTATGCGGAAAACGCCGCTGCAAACGGTGTGGAATTCCGTTTCGGCTCGGAAGTGACGGCAATAGACAAAATCGACGGAGGACTGCAAGTGACCTGCGCCGACGGATTTACAGCGCAGGCAAAGTACGTGGTAAATGCGGCAGGTGTGTATGCCGATGTAATCAACAACATGATTTCCCCCGACAAAATGCACATCACGGCGCGCAAGGGCGACTACGAACTGCTGGACAAAACCTGCGGTTACATGGCAAGCCACACGCTGTTTCAGATGCCGACCAAAATGGGCAAGGGCGTACTTGTAACGCCGACCTGCCACGGCAACATACTTGTAGGACCTACCGCAACCGACGTGACGGACAAGGACGACGTTGCGACCACACCCGAAGAGCTTGCTTCGGCTTTTGACCGTGCGCTTCTTACGATGCCGTCGCTTAATCGTCGCAACATAATTACGCAATTCAGCGGACTCCGCGCGCACTTGGACACAGACGACTTTGTAATAGGCGAAAGTGCCGCAGTGAAGGGTTTGTACAACGTTGCGGGTATCGAAAGCCCGGGGCTCAGCAGCGCGCCTGCCATTGCGGTGCACGTTGCGGAAGAAATTGCCAAAAAGCTGTCCCTTGGTAAAAAAGCAAACTTCGTTGCCGAGCGTAAAGGCATGCCGCATTTTGCAACGCTTTCGGATGAAGAACGCCAAAAACTCGTTGCGAAAAACCCGCTGTACGGGCGCATTGTGTGCCGTTGCGAAACGGTAACCGAGGGCGAAATAGTCGAAGCAATCCGCCGTAAACCCGGTGCGGTTGACATGGACGGCGTCAAACGTCGCACGCGTCAGGGCATGGGGCGTTGTCAGGCAGGTTTCTGCACGCCCAGAGTAATGGAAATTTTGTCGCGCGAACTTGGCGTGCCTATGACGGAAGTTACCAAGCGCGGCGGCAATTCGCAGTTTTTAATCGGGAGGACAAAGTAATGCAAAACGTTCGTTTGGTGATTGTCGGCGGCGGCCCTGCAGGGCTTGCGGCGGCGGTGGCTGCTTACGATGCAGGCGAAAGAGATATACTGGTGCTCGAACGCGAACCGCAACTCGGCGGCATACTTAACCAGTGCATTCACAACGGCTTCGGACTGCACACATTCAAGGAAGAATTGACCGGACCGGAATACGCCGACAGATATGTGCAACAACTGCTTGAACGCAAAATCGAGTACAAACTGAACACAACCGTGCTTGACGTATCCCCCGAAAAAGTGGTCACGTACGTTTCGGCAGAGGACGGCTTGGTGTCGGTGGCGGCGCAGGCAATTATACTGGCGTGCGGTTGTCGCGAACGTCCACGCGGCGCAATCAACATTGCAGGTATGCGCGGTGCAGGCGTTTACAGCGCAGGCACGGCGCAGAAACTGGTCAACATCGACGGTTACATGCCCGGACGCGAAGTGGTTATTCTCGGCAGCGGCGACATCGGGCTTATTATGGCGCGCCGCATGACATTCGAAGGGGCGCACGTTAAAGCCGTGGTGGAACTTATGCCATATTCGTCGGGGCTTAACCGTAACATAGTGCAGTGTCTCAATGACTTCGACATTCCGCTGTCTTTTTCCCATACGGTGGTAAAAATCAATGGCGGCGACCGCGTGACCGGGGTCGTTGTTGCAGAAGTCGACGAAAAACTTCGTCCGAAAAAGGAAACGGAAAAACTTATCGAGTGCGACACATTGCTGTTGTCTGTCGGTCTGTTGCCGGAAAACGAACTTGCCAAAAATGCGCAAGTCACGCTGAGCCCCACAACGGGCGGTGCGGTAGTGGACGAAAATCTGATGACGTCGGTTGACGGCGTGTTTGAGTGCGGCAACGTGCTGCACGTGCACGACCTTGTGGACTTTGTGTCGGCGGAAGCGACAAACGCAGGTCAACGTGCGGTAATGTACCTTAACGGCGCAAAGCCATGCAAGGATAAGATTGTTGTCAAGTGTACGGGCGGTGTGCGTTACAGTGTGCCGACGGTGCTTAATCGCGACGAGGAAACGCATGCGCAATCGTTCAAAATGCGCGTCGGCAACGTATTCAAAAAGGTGGAACTTGCCGTGTTTGCCGACGGAGTAAAGGTGTTCGGGCGCAAACGCCCCGTTGTAACGCCCGGTGAAATGGAAAACATTACGTTGACCGCCGAACAGATGTCAGTGCTTAAACACGCAAACGAAGTGGAAATTACCCTTGTGAAGGAGGGCGAGACAAGATGAAAGAAATGATTTGCATCAACTGCCCGATGGGGTGTCACCTGACGGTGGACGACAGCGACAAAAGCAACATAAAGGTGACGGGCAACACATGTCCGCGTGGCGTTACATATGCCGTAAACGAAGTAACAAGCCCCAAACGCATGGTGACCGGCTCGGTGAAAGTTGTCGGCGGCGATATTCCTATGTGCTCGGTAAAGACTGTCGAAGCTATCCCCAAGGGGCTTATTTTCGACTGTCTTGACGCGCTTAAAAACGTTACGCTTGCCGCCCCGATTGCTATCGGCGATGTGGTTGTGGCAAACGTTTGCGACTGCGGCGTGGACCTGATTGCGACAAAAAATATAGCCAAAAAGTAGTTTCAACACTGCCTTACAGTAATGCGGCAGACGTCTGTATAAAGTTTGCCTGTAACTGTTGTGTCACACGTTTCTGTAACGAAATTTTTAATACGTATTGCTTTTTTGCTGACAAAACTACTCTTTTGCGCGAAAAAAAACGGTACACGTGGCTTCTATTCGTTGGTAACTCACGAAAACGTTTTCGGTGGCGGCGACAGAAAACTTAATTAAAACAAAATCAGACAAAATTCCGAAGGAAGTGCGATATGAAATACATTCTTGCGCTGGATCAGGGTACGACAAGCAGTCGTGCCATCGTATTCGACAAACAAGGTCGCGTTTGCGGCAAAGCACAGCAAGAGTTTAAGCAAATTTACCCTAAGCCCGGTTGGGTGGAACACGATCCGCATGATATTTACGGTTCGCAGGTCGGCGTTATTTCCGAGGCGTTGATTCGCGCCGGCGTAAGCGTGGACAGCATTGCGGCAATAGGCATAACCAACCAACGCGAAACTACCTTTGTGTGGGAACGCGCGACCGGCAGACCTGTGTACAACGCAATCGTGTGGCAGTGCAGACGCACAGCCGACTACTGCGAAGAGCTGAAACGTGACGGACTTGCCGACATGATTTATCAGAAGACGGGACTTGTGTTGGACGCGTATTTTTCCGCGACAAAACTCAAGTGGATACTTGACAACGTGCCCGGCGCGCGCGGACGTGCGGAAAAGGGCGAACTGCTGTTCGGTACCGTCGATACATATCTGATGTGGCAACTGAGTAAGGGCAAGATTTTTGCCACCGACTACACAAACGCCAGTCGCACGATGTTGTTCAACATTCACACGCTGAAGTGGGACGACGATCTGCTGCAACTGTTCGACATTCCGCGCGGCATGCTGCCCGAAGTTTACCCGTCCGGACACAATTTCGGGCTTACCGACGACGCCTTTATCGGACGCGAAATTCCCATTTGTTCGGTAGTGGGCGATCAGCAGGCGGCGTTGTTCGGACATCTTGCAGTAAACAGCGGCGACGTAAAAAACACCTACGGCACGGGCTGTTTCCTTCTTATGAACACGGGCGACAAAGCCGTGCTTTCCACAAACGGACTTGTCACGACCCTTGCGGCAGGCATTACCGACAAGCCGCAGTACGTGCTGGAAGGCAGCGTATTTATCGGCGGCGCAATCAATCAGTGGCTGCGCGACGAAATGCGCATGATTAAGTCCGCCAAGGAAACGGAAAACTACGCCGTGCGCGTGCCGAGTACCGACGGCGTGTACGTAGTGCCCGGGTTTGCGGGGTTGGGCGCGCCTTACTGGGACGCCGACGCACGCGGAACCATTGTCGGCATTACCCGCGGCACCCAAAAGGAACATTTTATTCGTGCCTGCCTTGAAAGTATCGACTACCAGGTGTACGACCTTGTTGCGGCAATGCAACGCGACGCCGACGTAAAAATTACCAATCTCAACGTTGACGGCGGCGCAAGCGCAAACAACTTCCTTATGCAGTTTCAGGCGGACATTCTGGACGCCAATGTGGTGCGCCCGATGGTTACGGAAACGACGGCTCTCGGCGCATCCTATCTTGCCGGGCTTACAATCGGCTACTGGAAGGACATAGACGACATTCGCAGCAATGTGGAAGTAGACAAGGTTTTTGTGCCGCACATGGACGAGCACACTCGCCGCGACCTTATCGAAGGCTGGCAAAAAGCCGTCCGTCAGACATTGTGCAAGTAGGGGCTGCTGTAGGCAAACGCACCTGAATACTTTGCGTGTTGAGGCGGACAGCCTGAAAAATACGAAATATTGCACGCTTGCAAATAATCATTGGCGTTGCCGATAGTTTTTGCGAATGTGCGGTGGTTGAAAAAAATGATTTTTACAATAAACAGTGACAATTTAATTGCCACAATAGACAGTTGCGGTGCGCAATTGCTGTCTGTCGTGGCAAACGGCAAACAACGACTGTGGCAAAACGACGACGGAAGTTGGAGCGGTCACGCGCCTGTGCTTTTCCCTGCGTGCGGCCGCACGAAAACGCTTGTCGACGGGAAGCCTTACGATTTGCCAATGCACGGCTTTGCCAAAAGGTGTGAATTTGTCGGCAGGCAGATAGATGCTTGCGAGGTACAGTTTACGCTTGTCAGCGACGATTTTACCCGTGCTGTGTACCCTTTTGACTGGAAGTTTGTAATAACTTACGGCGTGCGCGACAACATGCTTACAATAAACTGCGACGTGACAAACATCGGCGACAATCAAATGTATTTCAGCCTTGGCGGACACGAAAGTTTTGCGCTGGACGGCGATATAAGCGACTACACGCTGTACTTCCCGAACGACGAAAAAATCGTAACGTTGTTGCACAACGAAAAGGGGTTGCTGACGGGTGAAACGCAGACCCTTGCGAGCGGTCACTTTTTGCCTCTTCCGCGAAGTTTTATGACGGAGGGGCGTACGGTGATAATTGCCGACGTAAAGTCGGAATTCGTGCAACTGCTTGACAAGCAAAACAACGTCGTTGCCGAAAGCCGTTTCAATGGCTTTACGAATCTGCTGTTGTGGCACCCGAATGCCGACAGCAAAATGGTTTGTATCGAGCCGTGGCTCAACCTTCCCGACAACGCTGCCGCGCCTGCAACGGAACTGTCGCAAAAACGCGGCTTCGTTTGCCTTGGCAGCGGTGCAAGCAAGCGTTTTGCGCGGGAAATAAGGTATTTTTAGCGTAGTTTTTGCAATTGCAAACACCCTTAGTGACTGTTTGCGTTTGCCGCCTGATAAATTTCGTCAAAAAACAGTATAAATTCGACCAAACCCGTCGGCAAAACTTTTGTCGAACGGGTTTTTTGTTGCAAAAAACGTGTTACAATTGTTCGGAAAAGGAGCAAATGCCACCCTTTGCGCCGCAGTGCGGCAAAGGTTTGGCGGCAAGTACACAAATGGCAAGAAAAATCGTTGTAACAAGCGGCAAAGGCGGCGTCGGAAAGACCACGGTTTGCGCAAACCTGGGGCTTGCTCTGGCGCGGCGTTCCCTCAGAGTGCTGCTTATTGACCTTGACATAGGGCTTAACAATCTTGACGTGGTGACGGGCGTCGAAAACAAGGTTGTGTACGACCTTGTGGACGTAGTGGAATGTCGTTGCCGACCCCAACAGGCGTTGATTCGCGACGAAAACGAGCCTACGTTGTACATCATGGGCAGTTGTCACACGGCAAAACGGCAAATTACGCCCGACGCGGTAAACAAAGTTATCGGACGGCTTAATGACAGTTTCGACTACATTTTTGTTGATTGCCCCGCCGGCATTGACGTGGGTTTCAGGCGTGCCGTAAGTTGCGCCGACGAAGCGATAGTCGTGGTTACGCCGCACATATCTGCCGTGCGTGACGCCGACAAAACGGCAGGGTACCTCGGCGGCGTGATGAGTTACGTCGGGATAGTGGTCAACCGCGTGCGCGGCGACCTGATTGCCGACGGCGAAATGCTGTCCGCGTTTGAAGTGTTCAGCGTGCTTAACGGTACGCCTCTCGGCGTCGTGCCTGATGACGACGACATAAATTGCGGACTTGTCAGCGGCGCTGCGGCAAAACCGTTTGACATACTGGCAAAAAACCTGCACACCGGCAGTCGCGAAATGTACGATTGCGTAACGCCGTTCAGGGGAATTTTCGGCAGACTTCGCCGCAGACTGAAAAGGCGCAGATAGCGTTGCTGTATGTACCGTTCGCGCAAAAGCCGTATTGTGGTAAGTTTGTGTAAACTGTAATCGATATCTATTATTGAACAAAATTACAGGCGTAGTAGAAATAATTTTGCGGAAGGACAACATATGAAGGTCTTTTGTGCAATTATGTCATTGCGAGGCACAAAGTGCCGTGGCAATCCCCCCCCCGAAAGGGTTCCATTTGTCTGAAGCAGTGGCTGTGTAATAAATGTTATTGAAAAAGAGGAAATATGAAAAATCAAAACAACGCTTTGTATGACAGAGTGAAATCCATGGTAATTACAGACAAGTTCGGCGCACTTCCGCAGGGATTTACCGAACGACTGTCAGGACTATTGGCAGAATATTTTGTTTACGACGGCTTGCAGGTACACACGGAACTCGGCGCGGAAAACAACGTTTTGCTGTGTGTGTCGGTCAAGCGTGCGCGTCCTGTCGGAACGCCGACAACCTGACAACCTTGCGGCAATTTGCAGGGAGGTTTTACAACAAATTCGTCCGACGTTTTTGTCCAATCGGTTTTACGACTTTTACGTGACTAAGCCGACTTGATTTTCGACATTTTTCGCTTTGCCTGAAAAAAAATTATGCCGTAGCGGCAGCCGAAACAGTACTACACGGGCGACGCGACGAGTATATTACATTGACTACAAACGGAGGTGGTTTGATGAATTTTGACGGTGTTGAAAGCGTCGTTCGCGACGGCGAAGAAAACGATTGGCTTGACGTAACCTACAGCGAGCGTAAATATGACGCCGCTCCGCAAAAGCCTGCGCATAAGTTTAATCTGTGGCAGCGCATGAGTCGCAAGTGGAAGGTGTTTTCCATTGCCTGCCTGTGCATCCTTGCGCTTGTCGGCGTGTTGGTGTTCAGTCCTGCGGCGCGAAACGGCATTGCTACCGCGGCAAAAAACGCGTACTTGGCGGTGGCTTCGGCTTTCGAGCGCAAACAGGACACGTCGGCGACCAAATTTGACATACCTTGTAATGCGGAACTAATGGACGTCAAGGACGGCGTGGCTACGTTCGGCGGCGGTCGTGCGGCATTGTCTTTTTGCGGTGGTAAGGTGACGAAAGTTGACGAAAACTCCGTCACGGTGCAGCTCGGCGACGATTTGTTGCTGTGTTACGGCGGACTTACAAGCGTGTACGTGGCAGAAGGTCAAAGCGTGCAGGCAAACGAATTGCTGGGTAAGTACGACAGCACCTTTACGGCAACTATCGTTAAGGGCGAAACGACTGTCACGGATGTTGTTGCAAGTGACAATTCCATTGCATGGAACGTCTGAAAATCAGGTTCGGACTAAGTTTCTGGATATTTTTGGCGATGGCGACGGTGCTCCGCAAGGGGTACTTCGCCATCATGTATTTTGCGGCGGTTTTGCTTCACGAACTGGCGCATTATTTTGTTGCAGACAGACTGTTTTACCGCTGTTACGAGGTGCGCGTGTCGGTGTTCGGCGCGGTGTTGTACGGCGATTTTACCGACGTCTATCCGCGCGACCGCATTCTGATTGCAGTTGCGGGACCTGCGGCAAACTTTGTTGCAGCGGTGCTGTGCCTTGCTTTATGGTGGGTTGCGCCGCAAACATACGTGCCTACCGAAAACTTTTTTGCGGCAAACATTACGATGGGACTTGTCAACTTGCTTCCGTGCTATCCGCTGGACGGCGGTCGCGTGCTGACGGGACTGCTTGAAAAATACACTGCAAAAGCCATCGGGTACACAAAGACGGCAACATGGATTGTTGGCTTTGCGCTGTTCGGCGTGTTTGTGTTGTCGCTTTTTGTCGGTTTGAATCTTTTTGCGGTAGGACTTTTTGCACTGGGACTGCTTGGCGGCGTGGCAGGCGAAAGCGGCGGCGAGTGTTACGTGCGGACGAGTTACGCCGACAACCTGTGGCGAAGAAGAGGTATGGAAAAGAAAACTCTCGTGTTTACGACGGACAGTCGTGTGTCCGATGTCGCAAAGCGCATGCGCGGCAACTTTTTGTATTCTCTGGACGTGGTGGACAGAGATTTACGCGTTGTCGCGACATATGACGTTGCGCAGGTAGAGTCGCTTGTGCTGGACAATCCGCCTGCGACTTTACTGTGTGATGTGATTGAAAACGGCAACAAAAATGCCGCCGCAAGCAGTGTCGGGGCGGTGGAAAACAGTGTCGGACAGCAGTGTGTAAAATGACATTTTGTACATAAATTTTAATAACGTATGCAAAATTTACCGACATAAATGCGATTTAGGCGGCGACGTCAATCAAGCAGGCTCGGTGTCGTCGGCAGGTTGTAACGACGGTTGAGCAGACTGTACATCGCAAGGGCAAACAGCGCGGTTGCCCACAGCAATGAGTACACCTTGAAGTAAGACAGGAAACTTATCGCTATCATCCATATCGCGCCGCCGAAGTACCACCCGAAACGCCCTTTTGACAGTGCGTAACTTGCGATTATGCCGTTTCTGCGCGGCGGTTTTTCACTAAGTTGCGGCAGTTTGTCGGCGGTGATAAAAAGTTGCAGTGTTTGTTCCGCGTTAAAAACTTTGTAATCGAACTTGTCTGCGGTTGCGTTTACGTTCGGCGAAACTTTGCTGCAAAATACAATCAGTTTGTCGCAATCGGCACGTTTGGCGGCAACTATACTCGCGGCAAGGTCGGCAACAGACAGTTTGTCCGCGACAAAGTTTATCGCAACGTAGTAGTTTGTGTCATTTTTGTTTGCGACGATGTAGTCGTTTGAAGATGTCGTCACCGCATATCCGTAGTATGTAAGCATGGGCGCAAACAATGCGGCGTTGTCCGCTTCGAACATAAGTCTGTCTGTAAGTGTGTCGGACTTTTTTTTACTTTGTTTTGTTTTTTGCGTTTTTGTCTGCTTTCTGTCGGTAAGATACGCACAAATGTATGCCGTCGCGGCGGCAATTGCTACTGCGGCAAGCACCGACGCGGCATTGTCGTGTGTAAGGTATCTTGCCCATGCAAACGCCAGAAAAAGTGCAAGCAGTGCTGACAAAATTGTGTTTATAACTTTATTCATACCGTAATTGTTGACAAAATGGTTAATATTTATTGTAAAAAAACGCAAAATATTGTAAAATGTAGTTATGAAAATTGTAATTTACGGCGGTACGTTCAATCCGCCGCACAACACACACGTGCGCCTTGCCCGAGAGACAAAAAGGCAACTCGGCGCGGACAAACTTATCGTTGTCCCCGGGGGAATGCCGCCGCACAAATTTTGCGCCGTCGACAAAAATCTGCGCTTCGAAATGGCAAAGTTGGCGTTCGGCAGTTTCGCCGAGGTCAGCGACGTGGAAATTTTTCGCGACGGCAAAACCTATTCACTGGACACGGTGAAGTATTTTGCCTCGGTCTATCCCGACGACGAGTTGTATTTTCTCATCGGCGGCGACAGTTTCGAGCATTTTGACGAGTGGCATTGTCCTGCGGAAATACTGCGATACGTTACGCTGGCTGTTGCGGCACGAGGTAACGGCATAAGCGACGAGACAAAGCAACACTTTCGCGACACATACGGCAAGGATTTTGTCCCCGTTGACTTTACTCCCGACTTTGTAAGTTCTGCCGACATACGGCTGCGGTATCAGTTCGGACTGCCGACAAGCGACGTTCCGCAAGCGGTGGACGAGTACGTACGCAAACACAATCTGTACACGCAGTACCGCGCCATGGCGGACAAACTTCGCCCATATCTTACGGAAAAGCGATTTATGCACACTTTTTACGTCGTAAAGCGTGGCTTAGAACTGTGTACGGCGGAAGAATATGACAAGGTTTTTGTTACCTGCCTGCTTCACGACTGCGCAAAATACCTGTCGCCCGACAGGTACGCCGACTACGGCTTTGTACGTCCGTGCGATATGCCCGACAGTGTGGTGCACGCTTTTCTCGGTGCGCTTGTTGCGGAAAAAGACTTCGGCGTGACGGACAATGAAATACTGAACGCCATCAGATACCACTGCACGGCAAGACCGAACATGACCCGCCTTGACAAGATAGTGTACGTTGCGGACAAGACGGAGGAAACGCGCCCGTATCCGCTTTCGCACCTTCTTTGCGGAACATTGGACGAAATGTTTGTAAAGTGTTTGTTTGAAGCCAATCGTTATTGCTTGACAAACCATGCCGGAAACGTGTATTATCTTACTTTACAGGCGTTGGATTTTTACAAAAATCAGGCAAACGCATAGCAGCGGCAAACAAATTGTCCGAAGTGTACAAAAATTACAAAAAATTCATTAGATAAAACGGAGATACTTATGACAAAAGAAACAAGTAATATTACCGGTACTGCATTGGCTATTTGCAAAGCTCTGTCGGAAAAAATGGCATCGGACATAAAGGTGGTCAACATCCACGGAATGAGCGACCTTGCCGATTACTTTATTATTTGCAGCGGTCGTAGTGCCGCGCAGGTAAAGGCGATTTTTGACCATATGGACGAAGAACTGGAAAAACAGGGTAAGTCTGTCGTTCGCAAGGAAGGCGTGAGCGAAGGCAAATGGATTGCCGCCGACTACGGCGACGTAATCGTGCATATTTTCCACAAAGACTTGCGCGGACTTTACGCACTTGAAAACCTGTGGGACAAGGGCGACAACGTTACCGTTTACGAGGACTGACAACAACGGGTGAAAACGGAGCGGCTTTTTGCGCTGCCCTTACTTCAAAAAAATCCCGGATATCGCAAGTCTGACCTTTTATTGCGTTAAAATACAAATTATCTTTATGCGGCTATTGTTGCCGTTGACAACTGCCGCATATGTTCTGCGCCTTGGTAAAGTAAAATTTACGGGAGCGGAAAAGTAAAAACAGCGGCACAAACAAAATACTTACGTTGCAGAAATGCGGCGTCGGTGAGATGGTAGTAGCCACCCATCTTGGAGGGAAGCGAACATTTGCGTTGTATGCGTAGTGTGAGCCGAAGTCCGACGAGCAAACGCTTGTCAATAAAAAACTACACTAAGGAGATAGGCTCGGAGAAGGCTGTTCGCGCCTTAAAAACAAATGAGGAAATCTGCAAAGTACATTGCCGTCAATGCGGTTGTTGCGGCACTTTACGTAGCGCTCACCGTACCGTTTGGCGCACTTGCGACCAACCCGTACATTCAGATTCGCCCCGGCGAAGCCCTGACGATATTGCCGGCGTTGATGCCGTACTGTATTCCCGGGCTTGCGATAGGTTGCGCGATCGGCAACATTGTGTCCACGTTTGGTATCTGGGACATAATTCTCGGCACGCTGATTACAACTATTGCGGCATTGCTTACGGCTTTTGTATTCAAAAAGTTTTACTTTGCGCCGTTGCCGCCCATTTTGCTTAACGCATTTTTGCTTCCGCTGGTGTGGCTGCTCGCAGGCACGGACGGCATGACGTGGGTGATTTACCTGATGCAGGTCGGCGGATTGCTTGTGTCGCAAAGCGTGGTGTGTTACGGCTTGGGGATCCCGCTGTACTTCCTTGCTAAAAAACGCATTGTCCCAATGTTGAGGTTGGACGAAGAAGAGCAACAGGCAAATTAGATTGTTTGGCTTGTCCCGACAAAGTACCCAAAGTTTTTGAAAGGATAGGGGTTCGGGGAAAGGGAAACTTTTTCCAAAAAGTTTCCCTTTCCCCGTAAACATAAACAAAAAAATCAAAAAAAATCAAAAAAATCACACAAAAAAGGAGTTTACATATGAAATACGCAACGAAAGGAACGTGTTCACGCGAAATAGACTTTGAGGTAGTTGACGGCAAACTGCACAACGTAGGTTTTGTAGGCGGTTGCAACGGTAACTTGCAGGGTATCGGTCGTCTTGTCGAAGGCATGGAAATCCACGAAGCCATCGACCGCCTGAGCGGCATTAAGTGCGGCATGAAAAATACTTCCTGTCCCGACCAATTGGCAAGCGCGCTTAAGGAATACTTGAAAAACAACTGATTTGCGACAAAACTTGTTTTGCGCGTGGACAATATCGTGTTTAGCGAGGCAACATATTGTTAGTTGCTAAGGTGAAATTGCATCGTGGTGCGAAACGGGCATCTATTGTAACAAAATGCGTTAGTTGTTTGGCGTAGACGAGAAAATTCAGAATTAAAAATTACACATATCGCGGTATTCCGAAAGGAAATCGGAATACTGTTTTTTTTATTTTTGACAAACGTATTTACTTTAAGTTTACCTTGTAGTACAATAGTAACAATAATAAACGTCGTTGAAAAGTCTTTTGGCGGTAGCAAAAAAGTGACTACGAATTAGCGGAAACAGACGTTGCCAAGAGTAAACCGACAACACAGGAGAAAAAATATGCTTGTACTTTTTACAGATACCGACACTGACATGACACCGCAACTGGCGGAACATTACGGCTACAAACTTATCAGTATGCCTTACGTGATTGACGGCGTTACCGTGCGCCCGTACGTCGACTTCGACACCTTTGACGCGCATGCCTTTTACGACAAACTTCGCGCAGGCGTATTGCCGCAAACATGTGCAATAAGTCCCGACGACTACGTGCAGTACTTCGAGCCATATTTCAAAAACGGCGACGACATCCTGTACGTGCATTTTTCCGAGGCAATGAGCGGCACGTTTAACGCAATGAAACTGGCAGTGGACAGCTTGAGCCACAGTTACCCGAATACCAAATTTTACACGATTGACACCAAGGGCATTACTACGCTCAGCTTCAACATAGCGTGCGAAGTAGGCGACATGTATCTGGCAGGTAAAACCGCCGAAGAAATGGTGGAATGGGCAAAGACGGAAGTTGACAAGTTTGCCATTTATTTTTACGCCGACGACCTCAAGTTTTTCAGGCGCAGCGGACGTGTGACCAATCTTGCGGCAACAATGGGCAACTTGTTTGGCGTGCATCCTGTGCTTAATATGGGCAGCGACGGTATGATGCACACGCACAGCAAGGCAAACGGACGTATGAAAACGCTTAAACGCATTGTTGGGTACGTGGAGGCACTTGCCGACGACATCAAAGGGCATCGCGTTTGTATCGGACACACCGACGCGCGCGACATCGCCGAAACGCTGGCAGGACTTTTGCGCGAAAAGTTTGGCGACGACCTTAACATAATAATTGAGGACGTTAATCCGACCGCGGGCAGCCATTGCGGGCCGGATGCGGTAGGGGTGTGTTTTCACGCCATCCACCGGTAGCAACGCCACATATACTTCGCCATGACGGCAAAAAGGGTATCGAACACTCAGTTACGTACGCTTAGTACGCGCCTTTGTGTCCGATGCCCTTTTCGTCGCCCTTGCTCGCATCTGCGGCGTTGCTACGGTGGGGTTATTATGGAAAATTTCCGGTAGTGTCAATCTGTACTACTCTATGCCCTCGTTTAGTATTTATTTTGTTGTATGAAACACTCAGTTACGTACGCTTAGTACGCGCCTTTGTGTCCGACACCCTTTTCGTCGCCCTTGCTCGCATCTGCGGCGTTGCTACGATGTAGTGTTGTGAAAAAATTTTAGCTGTGTCAATCTGTACTACTCTATGCCCTCGTTTAGTATTTATTTTGTTGTATGAAACACTCAGTTACGTACGCTTAGTACGCGTCTTTGTGTCCGATACCCTTTTCGTCGCCCTTGCTCGCATCTGTGGCGTTGCTACGATGGGGTTATTATGGAAAATTTCCGGTAGTGTCAATCTGTACTA
>UMHM01054801.1_pt1 | contig 62873 bp, 58 predicted proteins | sample 1965501 | NCBI WGS metagenome assembly UMHM01 (sample SAMEA4836095, study PRJEB28245) | human gut metagenome | biome: gut microbiome; material: fecal sample | place: Denmark | collected 2008
ATTACAGAATCACCGCATATCACAAAGAAAAAGACATCTCAATCATCATGGATTCCTACGGGCTCTTTGAAAAGAAATGGCAATTCTCGGCAGACCTTATCCGCCGTGGTTTTGACATAATCGAAGTATCCGACGATACACAATTCCTTGACGGAAACATAGAGCGTTTGACCGAACCAAAACAAGATAAGTTAATTCTAAGGGCTTGTTCAATGGGAGAGCCTTCGAGAATTATCCAAAAGGTAGGGAGTGAAGAACACCATGTAATACAAGTAAACGACAAAATTTATGTGCCATAATATCAACAAGTTTTGCAACCTTAAATAATATGGCTATGTGTAGTGTTATTATAGTAGCAGGGTTTTAACCCTGCTACTATAATAACTTCAAACTAAACACTTTCATTCAACAACACACTCTTTAATTTTATCTATGATAGTTGAAAGGTTACATTCAAGCCACTTCAGCTGTGCAATTTCAATTTGATCTCTCTTTTTATCGTTCGTTAAGGGAATGATGCGATTCTTTAATTCTTCAAGTTGGTCTAAATCATTTTTATAATGACTCATATCATATTTAAGATTATATATATGCAAAAAAAGCTCTCTTATAATGTGTATGCAATTTGGAGATGCTGTTTTTAAGCAATTAATTAAATGCCTAATATTTATAAGATTAATAAATGTGCCTTGCGCATAACAATAATCACGCACATCGGGTTCTGTGTTGTATAATATTTTTTTCAAAGAACCTTCAGAGAAATCTAAATCACTAAACATATTAGTCGATTCTTTTTTATAATTTAATTTGTCAATAAAGTGCGATAGGTTCTTTTTCGATTCTTCTAACGTCAGCTGAATGCCAGAAGTAATAGAAATATCAAAATACTTATTCGTTTTAAAATATTGGACTGCGTTTTCTATCATTGCATCAAGGCAATTTTGTATTTGGCTATACGTCAGAATTTCGCTTATTGCTATTAAGAGATTTCCTAAATTTCCATAGAATGTAATTGGAATATCGTTGACATCGGACTTCAATCTTAATTCAATTGAATCAATGGCATTGCAAACAGCTTTTTGCGAATTTAAGTAATAATATCTTAAAACATCAATATCATTATCATTATTAATCCTAATTGAATTTTTAATATAATTTTGATACTCATCTTTTAAATACTTCACATCCAAATAATTATTTCGAATAAATAAGAAGCACGAAACAGTGGACTTGTATTCATAACTTATTCCAGATCTTAAAAATGATTTTTCATATTCAGAATAACTTCGACCAGAATTTTGTTCATTCTGCAGGCATAAAGCGATATTCTGCAAAAAAAGCGATATTAAAAAATCAAGACGATAATCATTATCAATGATATTGAATAGATTAACAGTTTTTTGACATGCATAAATAAACTGCCTTAGATTATAGGTGTTTTGCATGCTCATTAAATTGTTAATTCTGTCAATTAATTCATTGTAGTTTGGAGATTGAATAAACTGATCAAAGTATTTATTAGAAAAACTCTTTAATATGTTGCGAACAATCTCTTTTGTGTCTGCATAAAAGTGGATGGTATCACCTATAGCTTTTTCTTTTTCTTTACAATATGTTGTTAACAGCTCTTTGGAAGACAGCTTTACGGTCAGCTCTCGTTCGTTCGCTATTAACAAAACTTTTGCTCCATCGTTTTCAACAAGCCCATTAATAAAGCCGAGCAATAAATCAATATCTATTTGTGAACGTTCAATATCATCAAGAATTATAAGTTTGTTGGTTAGATTTACCGAACGATAAATTTTGCTCATATTTATTAGAGAGAAGTCAATATCTACATTAAAGAAACTCGCAGCACCCTTTACAATAGTAGACGCAAATGTAACACCTGTGTTAAGCCAATGTCGAAAGTTTCTAGTTAATGAGAGTTGTCGTTGTGCTTTTTTACTATATTGCACTTCTTTTGATGTTTTATTAAATAGTCGCCTATAAACGCCTTTAAACCTTAAATCTATATAAAGACTCTTACATATATCGTTAACGGTTGGTAAACCGTATAAAGAAACATATGCACTTTTTATGTTGTTTTTGCACAAAAAAGGAATCAATGTGTTTTTTGCATAGTAACTTTTACCAACACCCCAATCTGCAGTCAACATAATTGCACGTTTTGTTATGTCATTTTTACAATAATCACAGATATATTTGTTTAACTCATCAATATTCATGGTTGTTTTCTCCGTTTATATTTCGTCCATTTCGTCATTTCGATGTACAACCGGAAGCCATTGCGAAAGATATTCAAATAGAGCATGGTCTTCGCAATAGATATAGCAACCTTTTTGTCCTCTCGTCAAAAGGGTTTTGTAGGTATTCCTAATTATCTTGTCGGCAGTGACACTTAGTGGATTATTGTATAATCCAACAAGACTCTTATCGGATCTCGCACGTTTAGAAGCATCCGTGATGATATGTCCGTTCTCATAGCGTAAATCTTTGCCGATAATAATACCGCAATAATCAAATTCAAGGCCTTGCGATGTATGAATACAACCGACTTGCGCAAAAGAATCCGGATCAATAGCCCACGTCTTGGTAGTGCCAAAATTCCATTTTGCATGAAAATCGTGGGGGAGATTAATATCGTATACATAACCGTTAGGATTATTCTTTGAAACCCATTCATAGCAGTATCCCGCTATCATTCTCGCCTTATTATTGATATGATTCTTTTTGAGCAATTCTAGGCGCATATCATTTGGATCATCAAAAAGTTTTACATCATAATTCAAGTCTGATAAATCATAATTTGCTGTTTTGCGAATACCAAGAATATTGTCCCAAAACGCAATATAACCATCACTACCGTTACATCTAAACTGCGACACGAGTTTGGTTTCATCATTGTAGTACAACTCACTACCAAGCGCTTCAGCCCAATGCTTTATTCCATTTATTGAGCCAATATCCTTTGATGTTACAACTTGATCTTCATCTATGAAAAAGACGCTAACCTTTGAAGCATTGATTATCTCTTTTATTTGGTTTTCACCCTTGTTTTGGAACATGCCAGATTTGGCATTGAGGCGGTGGGCTTCGTCAACGATTAAACAATCAAAGGTATTAGCCGGGCAATCATAATAACAGCCTGAACCTTTGAATAAATTCTTTACATACCCAAGTTTGTAAGCATCTTTGAGTTTTGCGAAATAAACCTCACGAGGAGCAGAATTTTTAGTTATATAATTAACAACATATTTGCGAAGCGCAACCAGTAGATTTATTGCGACAACACTTTTCCCCGTTCCGGGGCCGCCTTCTACAATGACAGTGTATTTCTTATTTTCTTTGATAGCTTTTTCGACTAGTTTTTTGACCGTTTCGAACACAACCTTTTGTTCGTCAATCATAATAAACTCTTCATTGCCATCCATCATGCTTTTTAGTGCGTCTTGGAGTGCTTTTGACGGACGCAATCTACCGTTATCAATTAAATATAAAATCTTGCTTTGATCGGCCTTTTTGATGTAATGCTCAATAAAAGATTTGAGCTCTTGCTCTTCATCTTTAATATAGAAGGGAGATTGATCGACAATCTCTTTATACAAACCATTTGCCAATTCATCTCTAAACTGCCATTTGTAATTGTGTAAATAAGCACAAGGGTAGAGATGTATATTGGCATCTTGAGCAGAAGCACTAAAGTTTTCGATGGTTTTTGCATAAGAAAAAGCTTGATAAGATGGGTGTGTAACCGCCTTAATTCCACCGTTAATATATGTCGTTACAAGACTGTCGCGGCTTGTCCTTCTTGCTTGTTCCCATTGTTTCAATTCCACAATAACCACATGCTTGTTGTCGTCGGAATCACATCCGGCAATCATGAAATCAACACGTTTTGATGTCAAAGGAATTTGGAATTCTACCGCCACTTCGACATCGTTCGGAAGAGTGGTCATTTGAAGGACATCATTCATTCTCCTTAAAGAGTTTTCCCATGCTCGAAACTCATTATCTGCAACATGTTCATGAAGTTTTGATTCAAAAGCATTTTCAACTTTTAAAGCAAGATTGCCATGAATAATATCATTATTTAGTATCTCTTTTGTTCCGCTATAAACTATCATCTTTTGACCTCGTGTATTTAAACTGTGAACTGAACCTCTCCCTTTCTGGGCATAAAGAACATATCCATTTCGTAAAGTTTGCGTTGTTTTCCGAATTTGCCGTATTTGCCGTTGATAAAGTCCATAAAGAACATATCGAGACGACTTCCCGGGTTAAAACCATATCCGCAAAGTGACATAAATTGGATGATTTCAGTTTTGCTCAAATTAAGCAAAACCGAGAATCTAAACACGTCGATTTTTGACAACGTTTGATTATATCTCACTTTTTGTCTCTTTCGGCAATCATATTCTTTAAGCACTTTTTTGTAATTTACATTTTTTTGAGAGCAATAATCATCGATGAAATCGTATGGATATTTGTATGGATTCGGGTTCGGCCAAAGATCCGGGAAAAACATATCTTCGGGATTTATATCGGCAACAAATTTGATGATATTCAAAAAAGAGTGTTTGTCCGCATAAGCTTCCTTCAGTTTTGAGTTGTTATGCACAACCTCATCAGCAAGGTCAAACGAATCATAATATACTCCTTGAACATTTCTAGCACGCTCTAAAAGCATTCTACGCTCATCCTCATAAAGTTGCTCTTTTAGTGGCTTTGGATTCAAATACGCAATCACTGTCGCATTGATTATATCTTCTTCGGTTTCGACTTCCTTGTCGGAAATCTCGGAAAGTACATCCAACACCGCTTCATACGCTTCTTTATCCGAATAACCGTTTGCGCCTGTGCCGATAATCGGCAAGCCTATTGTTTTATATCCATGATTGATTGCATAATCTACGACCGACTTGTATGCCTTGCGCAATTGAGTGCAATTACTATCATCGTTTTTCTTAAACGGCGTTACGATATGCAACACGTGGGCAGACTGCAAATCGCCACCTTCCGTTTCGATTAGCTTGCCGAACGGCATATCTTTTTGAGCATCTATCAAGGTTTTTACATCTTTTCGGTTGATGCCTTTGATGATGTTTTTGCATAGTCTTCCGTACACTGCGCCGTTGGTTCCAAGGCTGTTCAAAACCGCGTCGCCTTTATATTCGAGTGCGTCTCCGTAAGTAACTGAAAATGACATTTTTTACTCCTTATTGTTTTATAAAGATAGGACGTGCTTGTGCAAATGCATTGTCCGTTGTTGAAGTTGTATATTGCTTAGAATACTTTTTGACTACGCTGTATAAAAGCCATTCCGTCCAAGGGTTGTTTATTGTAGGCAACGATGAAAAGTCTGCGCCTTCCATTACACAGCCAATTTTGTTAAGCATGCTAGGAAGAGCATTTTCTATAAGCGTTATCATGGATTCGTCGACGTTTAAAAGCTCGCTATCTATAAGAGTATTGTTATCAAGGATAAACACTTGATCTATTATACCATTAACAACTCCAATAATTGAAGGAGCCACAAACTTATTGGAATAAATATATCCCATAAATTCACTTATGTCCACAGAGCCTTTTTCACGCACAAATTCTATCAACCTTTCTTTTTGATTTTCGATAACTATTCCTTTTTTTGCAAAGAATGGTCTGCGCAGAGAGAATTCGTCCGGGAAAAGTGCTTCTATAATGCTAAACAGGAAATATCTGTCTGCAATTTTAAAATCTCTCATGAGCGATGGGAAGTTATCCTTTAATTTTTGCATTAGTTCGGCACTATTATGTATTTCCCCATCTTTTACAATATCGGTAATCAAGTATCTTAATGTGTCAATATAGCCTTGATTGTTGAGTATATAATCTTTATGAGCATACAAAGACTGACCGACTATAATATCGTCGTTTGTCAATGCAAGACTTATTACAATTGGCGTTATTCCCGGGAACTCTTTTTGCAAATCCTCTTTAGTAACAATACATCCTGAATCCTTTATGTAAGATGTGATTGTTGAATAGAAAGATACAGCGTTTTGGGACTTGCTAATGTAATCTCGAGTAAAGAAATACTTATCGCCGGCATACCTGCGAAGCAACCCTTGTAGATAGTAGCGATTAGTTACTTCAGCTTCGATGAGTTTATCCTCAAAAATATAATATAACCCCGTTAATGCCAATATTTCTTGCTTACTTGTATTTATATATTCGCATATTTCATTTAGCAAATCTGTTGGATAAACCGTATTCTTCCAAGATTTATAAACGCCTCTATCACATAGTACTGTTTGCGATGTGATTGCCGAAACAATTGCGCGATTATTCTCGGGAAGTTCATCTTTTGAAAACATTTTTGCATAATTACTTCTAAAGATTTGCATTTCATGGTCATCATAAACGTGAATGCCTTGCGGGAAATGTTTTTCGATTACTCTCACATATTTTTCACGTAGAGTCATCTTATCCTTTGAGTAAAATTCTCCGCTTTGTTTAAAATTAATCTTAAATATTCTTTCAACAAATGAGTATGGGATGTTCAAACCATATTCGGATAATCTATTTGACGTTACAGTTATGCTTTCATCCATGACTCGTTTATCAATGGTGTCTGGCAACTCGGATGCGCTGTCGATTATGAGAGAATACCAATCGATTGGCGATATAAATGCAAACACTCCTAAATCATCGATATAACAAATATCCTCGCTTTCGTACAACTTAAGAAAATAGCAAAAAGCCGGACGGTATTGGCTTATAACGTTAGAAAGCTCTTGAAGTGTGATGAAATTAGGGTTGCCGGCAAACATTTTTAAGTTTTTTACCAGACCGCCATAGCAAGAATTTGAGAAAACCTCAAATTTTTTCATATATTTAACTTCGATTAGTCTTACAGCTTCTCTCGTTAAAGCGTATTTGCTTCCGGATGAAGCCAATGTTTCGCCTTTTGCTCTTTTATAGATTATATCGACATCTCGATTCCAATTGGCTTTTTTCTCGCCGTGTTTATTAATCTGTTCAATGACAATAGTTTTAAATTTATCGCAGAAAGCAACGGCAAAACTCTCGCAAAGTCCACTAAAAAAGTCGATGCAAGTTTTTTCACAATCCGTTAACATCCTTCTAATATCATCATCGGACATATTTTGAAGGTCAGAAATCTTTTTCGTATTTATAGATTCAAAAAATCTATATAGACCAGGGCGAGCTACTTCTTTTAATTGAATCTCATAGTTGTCGATGTGGATATTAGCTATACTTTTTTTAATTATGCATACATCTTTTTCAAATTCATTTTTGCGATACTCATCAACCTTTGTATAAAAATCGTTAAGGCGCTTTTCTACGACCTTTTTCGATATAGTATCACCTTTAGCACCCAACAGCTCAACAAGCTTTGTCATATTCACATTTGTGATTTCAAGTTTAGTAGATAACCCTTGATAAATCTGTTTTATCGTTAGAGAAGTACTTTCTGAATCGTTAAAGATATCAATGACGAATTTAAGCACTAAATCTTTTGGTGCTTTGTTCATTTTTGAGAAATGATAATCCAAATCATCTTCACAGTTAATTTCGAAATCATTGTTGAAAGTCAGAACAGAATTGGTACCGCTTTTATCTTGTGCTTGATTCGATGAATTGGCACAACAATCTCGCATAATGATTATGCTTGATTGATATACTGTGTCATTATTGGTTGCAAATGATAAAAAAGATTGAAGATTACTTCTATTTACGCTTGACATGTTTAACTTTACTCGTAAGCTTTTATAGATATCTTCAAATGATAGTTTATCCGTGCCATTATCAACAAAAGTTTCATTGATTTTGTCAAGGATATAGAGGGAGGGGAATGATATCTTTTTTGTACAGTAATACTCTAAAGGAATTTCAAGATTGTTAACATTGGCTACGCATTGATTTTGGTAGTCTGTAACAGTTTCAAAATAAGACTTGCCATTCTTCAATCCAGCATTCAATACCTCTTTGGCATCTTCAAAAGAGATGTGACACACCTTAGCAAATGAATTGGCTGCATCTTGAATGGTAGCTGCACTGAAAAACTCTCTACTTGGAATGAGGCCCTTGATCTTTTTTTCATTGTCGGGCATTTTTTCGAAATCTTCTGTAAACTCATAACCAAGAAGCTCTGTGAATGTTCGCAAATCGCTTAAATCCATTTTGCCATCTACATACATTAAGTATAAGACTTTCAAAATATCTTCTTCAGATTCGCCGGCGTTTTTCAGTTGTTCTAATGCTTGTTTTGCGTCATCAATAGTCATAGTATCCTCACCAAACGCACAAATATGAAATTATTATAACACAAGTATGCGTTCCATTCAATATGGTTAGAATTTTTATTTTTTATTCTACTCGTTATCGTTAGGGAAGCGTTCATTCATCATAGAGGTGTATTCGTATTTAGCGCGGCCAGTGCTTTGTCCGATAAGTTCTTCCCAATCCTCTTTTGAAAAAGTGTTGCGTATCCGAAGTCCTTTTTCTAACCATTGCTTATATAAAGTTTCATTGCCCATACAACTTGCATCGCTCCATGCTCGACGACACATCAAATATGCTTCACATTTTGTCATAATCGTTTCCTTATTGTGCTGTATCTTCATATGGAAAGTGCTCTTGCATTTTCTTTTTATAACTATACCATTCGAAGCTATGGCTTTTTGACATCAAAAACTCCCAATCGCTTTTTTCAAAGTTGTCTTCCATTTTTTTGAGTCTTTTTTTCGGCCAATACTTTGAATCGTTATAATTCCATTTTAACTTGTAATATGCCTTGACTTTTGGTGGTGCGGCATTATATAGGTTTACAAATGCAGGGTTAAGCATAAACTTTTTAAATTCAGATATAGGGTGGTACTTTATCCATGTTATTATCTTTTTAGGAAACGACAGGGCAGACCATATTTTATACTCGTTCATATATTTATCAACCCGCTCAAAAATACCATTGAATTTATAACAAGCAGCTCTTCGTTCTTCTTCAGGTTTTTCTACAAAACTATCATAGAATTCATAATGTATTTCATCGCAAATCAGTATTAGTTCGTCCCATGAAATAATCCTATCGTGATAACTATTTTTTGCAATCTCTAAGATTGTTCCGTCGTCCGAATACATTTCTCTCATTCGTTTTACTATCCATTTTGCTTCTTTTCTATCCATAATGCGTCCTTTTGATTAATTTGGTTGTCAACTTTTTCTATATATAATATAGAATAAAAGATGTACCGTTTTTGTCACATCAATGTTTCAAATCACCACATTACGTCTTCCCAGCGATTGTTGCGCCACATTGGATTTGACAACTCAAGACTATGCTCTAAAGGGGGTGACCATATCTTGATGTAGTATTCCGTACCATCTTTATCATATTGTTTTGCCCATTCAAGTTGCTCGCGAGTGCACTCGGAAAACCAAGTGCCCTCTGCGATATATTCAAGTCCTTTTGCAATCATATTTTATTTTGCCTCGTTTTTGTGTGCTTTGATGTAGTCGAGCACATCTTGCCAGGTCTTAACTTTTTTCGGCTCTGATTCAGAGTTTGAGTTGCTTTCGGAATTACCTTCCGTGTCCGCGTTTGCAGTTTTCACATCGTCTGCTGAATTACTTGATTGCATAGAAGCGCCATTCTCCTCTTTCTTTGTTAACCAAGATGGCAATGGTTTTTTACTTTTTGATTCATTGTCTTCTTTGTTTTCTTCGACATTTCCGTTCAATGCTTCAACGGGATTTGACTTAGATTCGAGTTCGGCAAACATTGCCTTCATCGTAGCGTTACCGCTCGTAAGTTTCTTTATCGTCAGTGTGTCAAGTTTGCGTTCCGCCGCCGTCAAATGCTTCTCGGATTTGAGCAAATTATCTTTCACCTTCATCAAATGCTGTATCGTTGCATCGATTTCGTCGATAGCATTTGAGAATCTGTCGGATGCATCCTTATAGTTCTTGCCGAATTTGTCCTTGAACTCGTTGAGTTCGCTTTCAAAATTTGTAACGTCTATATTCTGGCGTTTGACCATTTCGGCTTCCTGCTTGTATTTTAGCGAATTGAGCGCGGCGTTGCGAAGAATGGATATGATTTGGATGAAGAATTGCGGTCTTATGACGTACATCTTGTCGTATTTATAAGACACGTCCACGATGCCGGTGTTGTACAATTCGCTGTCTTGTTCGAGCATAGAAACGAGTATTGCATATTCGCACTTTTTCTCACGTCTATCCTTGTCGAGTTCGGCAAAGAAATGCTCGTTCTTGTGCTTCGTTGCAGTGGTTTCCATCTCGTTTTTCATCTCGAACATGATGGACAAAATCTCTGTTCCGTCTTCTGCCGTTTCACGGTAGATATAGTCGCCCTTACTGCCGGTTTTTGCATCGTTATCTTTGCCAAACTCGGCGCGCGGGAATGCAACCATACGCATTTCGTTAAACTTGTTTTCGCAATGTTGCTCAAGGTCTTCGCCCACCATTTTCGTGGACAATTTCACTCTATAATCCTTTAAGAGCGCAATGGTTTCGTCTTTTATGTTTAGTTCATTTTGATACTGCGCAACAAGCAAACGTTTTTCTTCACTGTATGAATCTTTGTTTGTCTGGATGTTCGTTTTAAGTTCGTATATCTCTTTTTCTTTTTCGGAAATCGCCTTTTCGATTTTGTATGTAAGGTTTTCGCTTTCGTGCTCGAGTTTGGCTTTGAGTTCCGCGATATAAGTATCCTTTTGCGCAACTATGTTTGCATTTTCCGCCGCCGTTTTCATTGCCGCAAGTTCGGCGTCCTTTTTCATATCGCGCATAATTCTGTCCGTTTCTTTTTTTACCGACGCGTCAAACTCTTTGGTGCGCACTTGCTCAAGCAAGGTTGCGTATTCGCTTTCATCTACCGTAAAAATTGTTCCGCATTTGGGGCATTTGATTTCTGTACTCATAATTAGTTCTCCTTTATTTCGTATTCTTGTGTAAATATTTGTTCGATTGTTCCCGTTGCCTCTTTCAGCGTTGCTTGATATGCAACGGCCGTTTCCAGATTCTTGAAGAAAAGATAAGAGGTGTTGTCCGTTTTGAGCTTTTCGAGCACTGCGTTTATGCTAAATCCGTTCGTTGAATCAGTACAATCTTTTATGCACTTGATTACTTCGAGGTAGTCAAACTCATCTTCATCGTTGCATTGCTCGGAGTCTGCAATCAAACAGTCTGCAAGCAACCTTTCGGACGTGGAGAAGAACCAACTCATCGTTTGATGTTTTTCTTCTTTCTTGAAGCAAACAACGAATTTCGTATCTTTTACTATTTCTTCTCCATATTTTACCGAACACAACTTGTCGTATTCGTAACGATTTACGATAGCCACCGGATTGCAACCGTTTCTTGACTTCGGCAAACTCTTTATCGTCCATTCTGCCAAAAACGTTGGGATTTCTTTGTAGTACGCTTCCGCAATGGCGCAAGATATAGCAGCGGTCGTATCGCAATCTCCGCCTATTGATATCGTCGTTCTCAAACAATCTTCAAACGAGTTTGAGATAAGGAAGCAATAAATTGCTTGCGGAACGGTGTTCTGACAAATCTCCTCGCCGTGATAATACGTTCTTCTCAATTCCTCATAATCGAAATCGAGATTGTAGTATTGTTCAACATAGTTGCGAATAAAGTCCTTGTCTTTGCCGATTCTCGCATAGTACACGCACATTGCGGTTACTTCTGCGCCTTTGAGCCCTTCCGGATGATCGTGCGTAACTTCCGTAACTGCTTTTGAAAGTTTTTTGACTTCTTCCTCGTCACGTCCGTACCATCCGCACGCAGACACTCTCATAGCAGCACCGTTTCCGAAACTGCGATAGGACTCTTTCGTATTGAGATACAATGCCCACGTCATGAATCTTCCGCCATAGCCTGCGCCAGGATACGCTCTTGCCCATCTTCTCAAAGTGTTTACCACTTCATCTCGATTGTTCGCTACGTGGCGTTGCAGTATATCGCACACCGCAAGCGTCATAATAGTGTCGTCCGTTGCTTCAAAATCGTTTTGGGTGATTTCAAAGTCTTTTGTCTTAATGTTGTTGAATTCGTATTTGGAACCCACTGAGTCCCCGATAATTGCACCTAGCATGGCAATTTCTCCTTTTTTGTTTTTTACAAGTACATTTTACTTCTTATTTTCGTGAGTTTTTACCCCTCTAGGGGTGTAAAATGCGTCTTTCTCTCACTTTTTCAAAAGAATGTCAATATCTTTGTTGAAGATTTGAATATGATCTGTTCCGGGATTGATAATTACGCCGTCCAAATCGTAAATTTTTGGCAAGGCCAACACGTCAGGCAAATCGTAAATCATCGTGGTTTGCTTTTCTCCTATAGCGTGGCTAGACAAATACACCTTCAAAAAAACGCCGTCTCCATTAAACATTCTTCCGAGTTGCGACGACATATTGAAGTCATCCATCGACAGTTTTGCATAATCCACCTCTTTGCTTTCCTTCGGCGTAAGTGTAACTGTATAAACAACCGCTGCATACGCATTTTCAACACCTACGATATGCTCGTACTTACCACTCATCGAGAATTGTTTCAATTTCGCAATCAATTCGGGATTGTCAAACTTTTCATCTGATGTAAGGCTCGTGGTCATTTCTCGTGCGCGTTGTTTGGGCAACACAACCAAACCGTTTCTCATATCGCGTGGGAATTTTTCTTTGTTGGTGTTGATAATTTTCTCTATCGTGCAATCCAAAAACGTAAAATCGTCAACCGCCAACACTTCATCTCCTTCTTTATACATACCTTTTTTTTCTTCTCGAATTGTGGCGAAAAAGTAGTTGTCTTTGAATTTCACAAGCGCAACCGTCAATGACTCGGGTTTTTGACCGGATTTGTGATACTTTAAGTAACTCGCTACGCTTGCCTCGTCGCAAATGCCACCGTTTTGCCCCTCGTAATCAAAATCCATATATTCGTCCAATCCCGCAAATGCAAACGGCATCTCCACAAATTCTCCGTTTGGGAAAACGATGTGCGGACAAATCCCGTCGCAAGCGTCCTCTCTCTGAACGAAGTACGCGGTCACGTTGTTTTCATTGAAACGCTCTTGCTTGCCTTGTTCTTTGAATATCGCGTTTGCTCTTTCAATTTGCTTTCTCTTAAAATCCAGAAGCAACCATTCACAGTCAAAAACTTCTTTATCGTGTTCGAGCAAAATCACCTTATCCAAAAAATCATTCGGACAAGTTGCGCCGTAAAATCTTTTGATTTGCGGACACTTGCTACACGTATCAAGATTGTGTTTCTCGTTCAAAAGCAAATCCCAATCCATTGCAAGTTTAACGATAAAACCTTTCTCCTCGTTTACATACACCATAGGCGCGGCTATGCTCATAACATTGCCACATCTAGGGCAGGTAAAGTCAAAGAACGTTCTATCAAGTATCTGGTTCTTCAGTTCTTCGTCTTTGGAGAAAACCAAACACAATTTTTGAGTGTGCAATAATGCGTGACAGTTGTTACATTCAAAATCAATTCTTCTTGTCAAATTAGCCATATTTTTCCCTTTGCAAACTGACTCGTTTGCGTTGATAAGTTTTTTATTTTTCATTTCTTTTGCCAAAGTTGTTAGGCAAATACTCTTTTTTCTCCCAGTCATAGAAGGGCATATTCTCCACATCTTTGATGCTGTTTAGTTCGACATGGTTTGGATATCTCTCCCAAGGAGAATATGCGCCCCAATGTCCACTGACCGGATAAAACGGACTCGCCAAAAATCCATTTGACAAATCTTTTTTAACGCATACGTACACTTCAAACACTTTGTGAAAATTGTATATGTCTTGTATTTCTTTTTCTCGGCGCAACCATTTTTCAAATTCTCTATCAATGTTTTCTTCGAGAGCCAAATTTTGTGGATTGTTAAACTTGTCAAAAATGGGCTTTACGTGCAAATAGTATTCTTGCTTGGTCATTCCGACAAAGAATGAATTTGAATATATCGCATGCCCATCGCTTTCTTTTGACTGTGCAAGTATTATCATAGTTTCTCTCCTATTGAGCTTTGCACGGTCCTCAAAACTCATATCTTCATCTTCCCAAATGATTTTATGTAGTTTTGCCAATCTCTCGCTATGGTCAATGCCTTTCTCGATTTGCTCATTCATTAAGGAGTGATATTCCAACATCAGATTGTCATAATCCGTTTGGGTAAAACTGCCATATATGCTTTCCATATTTTCACCTCATGCTGCAATGTCATAGTCATCAAGAACGTATTTTTGATTTTGTTTCATACGTGGTTTTGACTGAGATTTGGTTTCGATTTCAACGCCATATCTTTTTGACACTTTTTTAAGATATTTCGGGAGTTTCTCAAGTGTGTTGCGAATCGTGACTGTTTTTGCCTTGCTGAAATCGCCGACGTCCTTTACAGCCACACCGTTTTTGAAATAATAATGGTTGGACATATAGAATTTTTGCTCAAAAAGATAGTATTTTTCACCGTCTACGATGAGATAAAACTTGTGTACGTCTTTTGCTACAGGTTTGCAATAAATTTTGGCTTGCATAAGCGCCTCCGTTGCTTTTGATGATTCAACTATAGCGCAAATGAATTTTGGTTTTTACCCCTCTCGGGGTGTAAAATTTTTTCTGAAAGATTTTTGTTACCGTCGCCCCAAAGACTTCCGAAAAGGCGACAACAACTATAAGAACAAAAGGAGTATGCTCAACAAAACGAGCGCCTTGATCGTTTTGTTTTGTCTTTGTGCAACGTATTCTAAAGAGACCAACTATGCTGTGTCAATTGGGGTTATGAAAAAACACAAAGTCAAGCAAGAATAAGGTGACTTATAGTCCGTTGTGAAAAAAGTCACAAGATGATATATTTATTTAAAGGAGCGCGTTATGGACATAAGGTTAGTGGTCGGAAAACGAGTAAAAGATTTAAGGAATAAAGTAGGAATTAGTCAAGAAGAATTGGCTGAAATTGCCGGTTTGGATAGGACATATATAACAAGTGTAGAATGTGGAAAACGAAATATTTCCATTGTTAACATTGAAAAACTTGCAAAAGCACTTAATGTGACTCTTGCGGATTTCTTTTCTTTCTAGGTATTACTAAATAGTTCCTAAAGAAAATGTTTAGAAGGAGTAAAATATGCTATACGAAGAGCTTTTATCTTTTGCAAAACCTAGATTGGATTCTTTTTTTAGTAATGTTGCACTATTTGAGAACCAGTTTAATTATTCCGAGTTTAATAGAGACTGTTACAATCAAATGTATATAAGTAACAAACAAGATAAGATTAAAACTGTAAAGGAATTGAAATCTAACATTCCAGAGTTGGCTTCAATTTGTAAAAAGTGTGGGCCATATTATATGAATCCACGCAACTCAAGTCGCATCAAATATGACTTGCTCATGGGGCAGTTGTTTGAAGACATTTTAATAGACTTTTTTACGCAAAAATTAAACATAAAAACAATGCATGCAGACAAGAGTAATAAGCAATATCCTGATTGTATGTTTTTGTGTGGCGATAAACAAATTGCCGCATATTTTGAAGTGAAATATCATTCTGCTCCATTTATTTCAGCAATTAACAAGATCAATAGATATTGTTATGAGGGAAGCATTACTCTTGATTATAAAAAAATAATTAAGCAACTAGAAATCATAGATTCTGACATTGAAAGGCCCGTTTTTTATTTGCATTGGGTAGATTTTCCTTGCTTAAAAGGGATTTTCTTTGAAACATCAGAGCAAATAAAACAATACATATATGCAAATGGAGAGGAATTCTCCAGGGAGAAAAGAGAGGAGGATGAAGAAAAGAATCCCCGAAGCGTTTATTTGTCCAAGTTTTATTCTCCTCTTTTACAAATGGGAACGTTTGAAGAATTTGTTGAACTTATAAAAAGCATCATTAAGGAGAAAAGTCACAAATGAAATACTATTTTATTTATAGTGCAGGCGGCGGTGCTGGAGATTGGAATGGCGTAAAACGAGTCTGGAATGAATACATGCCTTGCAACTTAAAATCGAATATTCTGTTAAAATTTGGAGATGTCTTTTTAAATCATGCGCGACCAACTACTCCTTGTAGACCGCGTAGATGGAATGGTATTTCGAATTTAAGACAATGGCTTTTTGATGCAACACAGGACGAATTTGTCTTAAACACATCTAATGTTTTGTTGGATTCAGGAAGCGCTAAACTTGTGAATTTTATAGCACATAATAATCCATGCATTCCGAATGATGTTTTAATTAATAAATTCGATGATATAATTAACCGGTATGATATTATTGAAAAGTATATAAATGTCATTCAAGATTCAGGTGTTAACGGTGCTGTAACATTTGATGTTCCAAATCCATTTAAAATTCGCAGTCAGAACGGTAATGCCAGATTGAATATATTATCACATAATGATAGGCGGCGCCTAATTGAACTATCAGCCAATTATTCTAATCGCATTTTTCATTCTATGGATAATAATGAACAAAGGCTTTTCACAATAATCAGCGGAGAATGGAGCGTCCCGGAGATACAAGATTTTTTAAGCAGGTTGGACTATAATCCCAGAAATATTGCTATAGGCGGATTATCTGCTGCAGATGAAGCAACGTTTTTGCAAGGTGTCAATAATTTGGTACAAGCAAACCTGGATTATGACCACATTCATTTTTTGGGGTGTGGGGGGTTGAAAAAGGTCACCATTTTACACAACACTGCTTTTAATAATGAGAGAACATCTGTAGATTGCTCAACGCCCATTAATCGCTCTATTGATGGCAATGTGAATGGAACGGCTCAATCTTGCTATTATACATATCAAAATCATGAGCTAATAAGAATAAAGCCAGAAACACGAAACAGAATCTTAGCGTTGCATGCAGATGCGGAAAATCCTTTGTTTGATTTGGACCAAATGACAGAAATTATTGATGCGGTATTAAGACATCAAAGTAATCAATCGTCAGAAGAAACATATAACGGGAGAGCAAAATTGCTTATACATAATTCTGATGTTTATAGGCGCTTTGCTAATGAATGATAAAAAAAGATGGATCAATCTCCATCTTTTTTTATTGTTTCCATGTAATCAAATATGGAATTCTGAATGTTTTTTGCTTCGTCTTCCAATCTTTTTAAGATTTCATTTTCATATGATTGATCTAACTCGAAGCCTATGCCTTTTCTGTCTAGTTTTAGAGCTGCGACAACAGTTGTTCCACTTCCAAGAAAAGGATCCAACACGGTATCTCCAGGATTGGATGACATTTTTATGATTCTTTCGATCATATCGATTGGATATACAGTTGGATGTGATAATCCAAGTTTGCCTTTTGTCATATTATTAACTCTATTGAAGAACCATACATCTGTGGGATTCCGGCCAGTGCCACCCTCTAAACGTTTGTCGTTTTTAGTTATGTATGGTATCCTAACGTCATCAAGGTTAAAAACATAGTTTTTTAAATCTTTAACACCCCAAATAATATTTTCATACCTACCAGAAAGCCGTTGCGTACAGTTTTGCATATTATTGAATGTCCAGGTTATTATGTTTCTGATATAAAAACCTGATTTTTTCATAATATCATATCCTATGTATGGTAATGGAAGAATTTCCTTGTTCTCACCGAAGGGAACAGGAGATAGATTTAGAAAAAAACTTCCATCGGGAGTTAATACTCTATATATTTCAGTTGTTATATCGGAAATTAATTCACTCCATGCGTCCAAAGGTATTTTATCTTTATATTTTCCATAAGGCTTGCCAATGTTGTAGGGGGGAGAGGTGATAGCTAATTTTACGCTTCCATCTGGGATATCCTTTAAAAGGTTTCGAGAGTCTCCGAAATCGACATGTAGAGTATCAGTTTTTATCATTATCTTCCTCCATATTAATTTTTGACAGTCGCTTAATTGACATTTCTATGTAATCTGGTACTATTTCATATCCGATATATTTGCGCCCAAGTTTTTTTGCCACAACTGCAGTTGTTCCGCTTCCCATAAAGGGATCCAAGACGAGATCACCTTTGTTGCTTCCCGCAAGTATTATGCGCTCAATCAATTTTTCAGGGTATTGAGCAGGGTGGCCGGTTCGTTCTAGGAAATTGCCTGAAACCATTGGAATTTTCCAGACATCACTTGGGTTTTTTAGTTGTGATTTATATCTATCCGGCCTGTAATTAACCGCAGGAATAGACACGTCTGAAAGGTTGAAAGTATAATCGTCTTTGCTTTTTGTAAACCAAAAAACGAATTCGTATCTAGGAGCAAATCGCTTATTGGTAGAACCGCCCCAGTCGAAGTTCCAAATGATGAGGTTTTTTAAGAAATAATCAGGAAAGAACTCTTGTATCCAAAATGGTGGCAAAATTACGCCATTAGTATATCTGTTCTTAATGTTTATCCATATGGAGCCATTCTTTTTAAGCGTTCGTTTGCATTCGTTGAAAACTGAACACAGAAGGTTTCTGTATTCGGTTTCTTCCAGATTATCCGAATACTTTACGCCCTTGCTATTTGTTACCTTGCCATTCTTGGTTTTGTTCCCGTAGTTAATATCAATATTATACGGAGGAGATGTGACGATCAAATCAACACTCTCATCTGGCACTTCTGTCATTAATTCACTCGATTTTAAATATATTGTGTTCGTTTGCATGATGCTAGCCTTTGTGTCTGATTTTAGTCTATTATATAACACAAAATCCAATGGGTCAAGTATTTTGTGTAATAATTCAAAACTAATTATATCGTTTTTTATACGTTATGTCAAAGCTAAACAAAGAGAGATGTGGCTTTAAGATGTTTGTTTAACGACATTGTTTGCCTGTTAGACGTGCCGTAGTCTTGATACAAGTGGCGCCGCTACGCGTCGCCAAAGACTACGGCACGTCTTCTCTAAAACACTAACACGAATCCGGGCAGATCAGCACGGAGCGGAGCGAGGTTTCGCGCTAACCCGCTTGGCGAAATCCTCGCTTATCCGTCATGCCGTTGCTGGTGTCTTGCCTCGGAATCTTCGGTGGTTTTTAGTTGGAAGTTCGTAGGCGCGATTTTGTCTTTTGGCTTATTACGCCAATCTGTTCGCCTTCGTTGTAACACATAAATTTGTCTTGCAACAACAACTTCTTTTCTTCAATGCCTATTCCGCATAACACATCTTTCTCATCTATGTCCGATATTACATACACGGGTAGTTTTCGAGAGTAAACAATCTTCTCATGAGTCTTGTCAATATACTTCAAAATGTACGCCATTGCGTTGCCAGTTTTCACAAGATTATCGTCTATGCGTTCAAAGTCGTTTCGTCCAAAACGAGAGTTAAAGTATTCACTTTGCAACGTTAACTGCATTTTGTGTGTATTGAGATTGAAATCTTTCTTCTCAATCATATTGCCCGGCATAGTGCCTTCGGGTATATAGAATAGCCCGTGAAAGTGCAATCTTTTTGTCTTTGGCGCACGTTCCCACACGCCCATATATCGCCAACCTTTACGCTTTTGAAACGTGTTGAAACACATGCTCAACTTCTTCCTAAATGACGCTTCATCGTGCTTGGTATCGTCGTATGTGAACGTCACGAAGTAGTTGAAATCATTAAGGTATGCCTTGCGTATAAAGCGTGTTTTTCTCGCTATAAGGCTCTTGAGTTTTGCATCGAGTTTTGAATCGACATAAGCGTCTGCATCTTGCTCTTTGGAAAAATACGGGCGCATACCTTTGCACAAAAACTTGCGCCTAGCGTTCTTGCTCATACCATTGGATTCGGCATATAACTTTTCAAATACTTCGCTCCGTTTCACATACTTTTTCTTTGGTTTTTGGGATTCGGTTTCAAATGGTAATTCGTCCGATTCAACCGGTGTCATATCCGAAAAATCCCATTCGTCTTTAATTTCTTGTGGCATAATTTCTTGCATTTCGGGTTCGTCGCTTGATACGCTTATAGTTTGTGCGTCTTCTGGCACTTCGACAGGAGCTTCAACGACACGCTTGCGCTTGCACGGATTGCTTGTATGAGGTATTGCAATGTAGTGACTGCCATCGTTATAAACCTTTGCGTCTTTATAAAACATATATATCACCCCCTGTCTCGATAGAGCGCGTCTATAAAATAACTGTGCTGTTGTTTTAGTTCTTCCACGCTCGCTTTCTCTGTTGCGTAAGCGATATAGTCATTCAAGCCGACCTTTGCCTTTATTGCCATATCGCTGAAATAATCCGAAAAACAGTCTGTCGAGAACCGCTCCTTATAAATCTTGTAATTCATAAGATTGTATCGCTCACGATGTTTCTTTCCGTCCATAGTGCCTTGTTCCGTCTGTACAAACACGGTTGAATATCCATACTTGTTATAGATTTTCAAATTGCGCTGATACAGCAAATTCACAAACCATTTGAGCGTATGCATAAACAGCGTGTTGTCGCCACGCTTGTAACGGAAATCGTAATACAGTTTTATAAACCACTTGAACGCCTTTTCCGCTATCATTTCTTCAAGCGTATAGAACGGCAAAGCAACGTGGGTTTCTCCGGTGGAGATAATCGTCACAATGTCGGCAAGATCTCTTGCGTCTGCGCCCCAACTTTCAGGGCGTTGTTCATCGGTGAAAACTTTTATGAACGGAAAATTCTCAACGGTCGCCGAGTGCCTGCACATTTTAAGCCAGTTGTTGAAAAGGTCATTCTTTTGGTTTGTTTCAAACGTGCCTTTTTTGACTTCTTTCAATTCAAGATTGTTGCCGCGCTCTTTACCCACTTCGGTTATAAGCACAACGCCAAACTCGAAACTGCCGTTGTTGATATTGTCCGCAATGACCTTTCGTCCAAGACGTAGAGTATCGAAGTCGAGAATGTGCGCATTGTGGCTGTTCGTCTTATCCCGCTTAACAAAGAAGTCTGAACTCCATATCGGGAAATTGCCGCCATCCATAAGCACGCTATCTTCTCGCACGGAATAGTTGGACACAATAAGGCTGGATTCTATGACGTATATAAAGTACAACTTTACATAATTCGTCAACACGTCGAAAAGATAATACGTTTTGAGTTCGTCATTATATGTAAGCCCGTATAGGTCATAGTCGTAACCGTACAACTGCCACTTTGCATTATGGTGCTTTTCAAAGCGTTCTCGTTTCAACTCCATCCATTTCTCGATGCTCGCAAGATTGTAGATTACGTGATGTTCCATACATTTGCGCACTTCCATTTCAAGCGCAATCCACGGGAAGGAAGGGAAACGCATATCGTTTTTCTGTAAGAGTTCAAGCGCTTTCTGCCTAAACATAACGTCTTGCGAAAGTGCCATATCCGTAATGATTGTGGTCTTACGTTTCCCCATGCTTCCGCAAGTCATAGACACTATCGGAAGGGCATTTATGAAGCCGCAATTTTGAGCCTCTTTATGACGTAAAATATCCACTGCGATTTTGCGCCCGATATACTCAAAAATAAGCCAAGCAAAAGGCAGTAAACTCCACCACGGAAAGTGCTTGAAAATCACCTGCAAATCAATGATGAGTTTTCTTGCAATCGTGTATATCGAAACGAAATCGAAAGATACCGAGAAATATAAAAAGTATGCAAAGAATGAAATGACGATGCTTGTCAAATTCAGACTGCAAAACCATATAATCGCCCATACAATCGGTATCCATTTTTGACAGTTTAAAAAGGCAAAATATCCTATGATAAAGTGCTTTGTCGGACGCATTATTTTTCGTGAAAATGTCTTATAAATTTGAAGTGGTTTTGAGTCCTTGTTATGCTTTGTGTTGGGCGTTGAATAAAGCTTCTTTATAACAAAGAAAAACACAAAAACAAAGGGCAAAACTATCACGAGAATTTGTGCTGCGACGCCCACTTTTTCGCCTACGGTTTTACCGTATAATATGAAGTTGTCAAGGTTCGCAAACAATCTCCAAAACTCAACGAATGTGACCTTAAAATCGCCAAAGTCAGATGGAAGTATAGACTCCCATTTTATAGCGTTTGAGCCGTCGAGAATGCTCGGGTTTAATTCTGCATCTATACCGAATAGTTTGCAGAAATAATATTTTATCGAGTGTATTAAGTCGGTTAAACTCTCGAATATGCGAATATAGGACGTTTTGAACACAAGCGCAGCAAGTAGAATAAACGCTATTGTAACAAGCACGCTTATCACTATGTATGCTATGTTTTTCTTGCTCATAATACACCTCCTATATTGGTTGCTACATTGAGTATTCTTGCCTTGTTATCGGCTGTAATAGAAGGCAATCGGCTACCTGTAAATATCAAGTAGCCGACTGCAAATACAACCAAAATTATGAGCAGAATACATATGATTCTTTTCGCTGTTTTCATTGTATCTCCTATCCAAGTTTTATGCTGCAAGTCGCACTACAATCTGGGTTGTCTTTGCTCGTCGCCGTAAGCGTCAAATACACGGTGTAAGTGATGCCAACTTTGTGATATTTAAGCACCGTAATTTTGCACTTCGCGCCATCGATTTCAAGGCTCAAATAATCGTATGGATCTTTGTCTTTTATGACCGAATACGTGACACTCGAAGTCTTGTCTTTATCCCAAGTCAGAGACCAGTCAAACGTCTGCGGAACACTGCCCGGATGAGCGGTTGCAACCACCGTTTTGGAGTCACCGACAGCCCTTGATTGGTTGCTTTGCGCAAAGGCAATATCGTACGTTTTTATAGGCTCGAAACAAAGCGAAATCATAAGGCAAATCAGGCACAAAATCAGCATATAGATTTCGGCTTTGAGCAGCATCGTTTTTTCTTGTTTCATACGCTATCGCCGCCTTGTGATTTATGCTTTGCTTTACGCTTTTCTTTGACGGATTTTATCGCCTTGAACGGTGCGCAAATAACGAGCCAAATTCCTTTGAAGATATACGGCAGTATCGGTGCAAGAAATATTAGGCAAATGATGAGAATGATAACCGCAATGATTATTTTCCACCATTCCAACTTTTGTGCCGGAGCCGTAAATCCGTTTATTACGTCGGTAGGACTGGATACAACGGGAATGACGTGATATACGCCGTCCTTGTTGAACGTCAGTTCTATGATGTCAAAGTCAAGGAATATAGTTTCGCTTGCAATATAAGTGTCTGCCTCGTCCTCGGGAACATAACTGCCTTCGTTGTCACTTCGTCCGCACGCTTGAGAGAAATAGTCCGTGTTTGCAAATCTGAATAATACCACTCGTCTGTTGAGCGCACTCTCTTTTGCATAGAACGCTCTCAAACTTGCAACATCGTTCTTGTTCACAAGCAATCTTTGAGATACACCGTGGTCGTCGGCAATCAAGTCATCCGCTTTCACTTCATAGATAGGAGAGATATCCTTATAGTCACCGTTTGTTTGAGGCCACGAAAAACCGTAATCCCACAACTTATCCCACCACGAGTGGTTGGAGTCGTAACTCATAAGGTTGAACGTGTCGGCAAGGTCAATGGTTTTGTCGTTATGTCCCATTTGACGTCCGTCGTCAATGAAAGATTCAAACAAGTCCTTGCTTATCTCACGCCCGTTGCAGTCTATATATCCGTTGCCGAGTTCATTGGAATATCCATAGATATATTCGGCAACTCTGTTGGCTGCAACGTCGCCTGCAACGGGTTTTGAGAAAAGAAAGTCAAACACCTCGTCAAGCCCGACATACGGTGAATAGAAAACCATTGGCATCATATCCGACTGGCTGTTTGCCTTGCTAACTTTCGTGGAATTGAAAACTGCGCCGCCGGTTGTCTCTTCATAATTGGTACGTTCGTTGAAACACCAATCATATTCAATCGATGTATATCCATGAAATTGATTTGATGTTTGCTCAACCTTGTAACCAGTGAAGAGTCTATATGGGATTTGCGGATTGTTTTGATCTTTCTCGGTTTTGAGTTTTGAGCCTGCAAGCATCTTTTGATAGAATGCTTCGTTGGAAGTGATAGCGGCAAGTTTGGTCTTGTACTCCCACCATTCCGCGCGTATCTTTTGCAACTTTCCGTACTCTTGATAGATTCGTTCGGGGATAGAGAAATACACCGAGTTGACTTCATTGTAATGGTCTTTGCCTTTGCTCGAAACGTTGGTTCTGAACGATGTGTGATGCACTTCGAGCTTTAAGGTTTCAAGGTCTTGCACAACACAATTCAACGTAGATTTTGCATTGGCGTCAGGGCCATATCCTTCCGAATATCCTGTAAAAGTGTACGTTCCGCCAACGCCGTATTCGGTAGCGTTTTTATCTCCGTACGTTACGAGTTCTATGCCCGAAATATCATATCTGCGCTCGTTTGTATTTACTCGTTCCGCAAAGGTTTTATCGGCTATTTTTCTATCTACGATTTTGTATTTGTAGAACAGATTTTTATAGTCGTTTGATGACTTGTTGCAGAACTGCAAATCAAACTTTTCATACCTTGTAGGCGTGCCGTTTTTGTCGTAACTTACAGCCATTTGGATTTTGTTCTGTTTGCTGTTTGTTGACAAATTCAAGGCTTGTGGGTTATAAATCAGCAGATAAAGTCCGTAATTTGCTCGCATATTGGATTTGAACGAATAGCAATACTCTATAAAACTCACAATGCGCAGCGTCCCGTTTTCGTTGTACGGATAGTCTTTCAAATCGAAAGGCTTTCCGTCTATGGTAGACGACAAAAGGTCTTCCAAAACGTTCGTGGTGTCAAACGAATTTTCACTTGACGCATACGCAATTTGAGGTGTCCCTTGCATCATCAAAACGATGGTGCAAAGGACCAAGAGTGTTGCCATAACCAAACGGCTATTTTGCTTTGATTGTGCCATCCGGCTGTACCTCGAATACGAGTTGTTCTTGCAGCGTGACACCTTCCACCGCAACGTAATTATGGAAACTGATTTTAATCACCGCTTCGCCGTTGTACGAGTAAACAAGCAATGTGAAATTGTCTACGGAATTGTCCACGTCATCTTGATTGAAAGACACTTCTTTTTCGGGATAAAGTCTTTGCAAAATGCTTTGCATTGTGTAGTTACCGCTCACAACGAAATCGTTTTCGTTTTGGGTAATGTCAAAGCCTTTTGTGATATCTTCCTCCGCGCCGAAACTGTATATTTCTCCGTCCACCGTGAAGTCAAAATCATTGTCGTGCGACACATTCGGAACAATCTTTAAGGTATAACCGCTTATATCTTTATTGACTGCTCCGAAAGTATATTTGACAACAAATTTGTTTTCCGCATCCTGCTTCATTATGTAGTTGTCATAGTCCGAGAGCATTCGCTTTCCATCGCTTTCAACATAAAAAGTTTTGAAATCAGATGTAAAACCATTAGTGAAGAAAGCAATAGAACCGACGGCAAGCACAAGGAGCAACACGCACACGATTATAGCAATCGTCTTTCCGACATTCATTTGCTTTTTCATGCTCCACCTCTAATTAAAACGAAAGCGTTGAATCGGAAAGCGATACGCTTTGCACGCCCGATACCGTACGAATGCTGATGGTGGTGCTGATACCCGTTTTCACTTCGGTGACAGTGATAGTGACATACGGAAGTTTGCCGTCCACATAACTGTCAAAGGACTCAACGACCTTGCGAGAAGGATCTGCCGAAATGCCGCTGTAGGAAGAAGGCATACTGCCACCGATAACTTTCAACTTGCCGTTCTCGATTGAGAACTTGTTGACGCTCACATATCCACCCGGTTTTTGGAACGAAGTCCAAATGTATCCTGCCGATTCAAACACGTCTTGAACCACATAATCAACCGTGCCATAATCCGTGCTTTGAAAGGTGCCAGATTTGTAAAGGTCTTTCTTAACCTTGATTGCGCCATAAGCAACAGCGGAGATTTTGTATTCAGGAGTGAACGAACTTCCTACAAGGCCAAACTCATTGTCAAGCGAGAGATTGAAATTGTAGGTCTTTGAACTTTCAATTTCGGCAATGGTTACGTTGTCCCATTTGCTATCCGTAATAGTTTTTGCTCCGGTGGGCGTAACTTTGATAGAAGTAGGCGCACCGACATAAAGCACTTGACATTTTGCGGTAAATCCGCCTTCTCTCGTCGTAACCGTAACAATGATTTCATCGTCACCGAATGCTTTCTTACAAGTTACGGTCGCGATATTGCTACCCTCGCTTTTTGGAGTTACGGTAACATAGTCCGTGACGTTTTCACTTCCGTGTTGTTTTGTCACACCCCAAGCAACGCTCCAATCCACGAGTTTGTTGGTTGCCTCGACGGGAAGTACTGTTGCAGTAAGGGTTACGGATGCCGTATGACCGGAGTCTGCCGCAGTCGTTGCGTCTGCCGAAAATGCAAGCACGGAAGGCATTTCATATATTTGACCTTCAAACATATCTTTGCCATCACCCGATGCAATAGGCGTGTCGGTGTTGTTTTGTTTCATTTGCTGAATTACAAGCCCCAGCGCTGCACCAACGCCTGCAAAAAGGACTATGATTGCCATAAGTGTCGCAATCCATTTGATACTGTTTTTCTTTTCTTGATTCATATAAATCCTCCATGTTTTTTGGAAGAAATACGGCTGTATTTCAAGCCGTATTCCGTGACGCTTATTTATCTGATAAGCATATTGAGCAATGCTCTGTCCGATGATTTGAACGGCTGAATCTTGCATTCGTAAACTTCGCCGTCTTCGTCAAAAGAACGTACGCCATAGGTGTTGCCCGAAACGACTTTGCCTGTTTTCTCGTCCTTGATTTCGTAGGGCGTTACAACGAGTTCCGCTTTGTTTTCATTGCCGAAAACGATATCCAAAACCGTGTAGCCCGTGAAGTCCGGTGGCATAAGTTGCACTCTTGCTTCTATACCGCGCACAACGCCTTTGATGAAGTATGTAAAATACTGCTTGCCGTTTTTCTCGTAGGTTTCTCTTTCTACAAAGATTTTCTTATCCATTGCTTATTTCCTCCTTATTTTTTCTTCCCGATAGTACGAGAGATTGTTCTTGCCTCGGATTTGGATTTGCCTTCTCCGAGAGCCTTTTTATACTTGTACAGACCTGCGTGATCCGATTGCGCTTGCAAGTATCCGGAGCGAAGTCCTGCCTCGTAATCCGTAAGTTGCTTGCCTTCTTTTGCACCGTGTTCGTGCACCTTGTTCTTACGCTCCGATGCGTAGTCCTTCGCTCTCTTGGAAGGCACGCTCCATCTGCGTTCGCCATATTTATTTGCCATTGAAAAATTCTCCTTTACCCGTTGTGCCGATAGTGCAGCATAGTGATTTGTCTTTGCCCGTGTTGCCGTTAGCTAAGCGCGAAATTGGTATATTAAGTTGTAATTTTGTAATCATAAAGTCTTGATTGTGAAACATTCCGTTTCTTGCGACTTGTTTCGGAAGGTGGCCACCTTTATCTGAATTCAGTCCGCAATCAACAGTCGTTCGCTTGTTCTCGCTCTTGATTACGTCATCAGTATAGGGCTTATTTTTCACAAAAACCAGAACACTAATGTAAGCAAAATGGACTGCTTTCAAATGAAAATTAAACAGTAGTGAAGTGCTAAAATGACACATTGAAATTTAATTGAAATATAGATGAAACATGTTTGTAACAAAATCAAATGTCTCTTATCTTACGAATAAAAATGAAAAATTAATGACATAATTACTTGTAATTTAGGGGGCAAAATGATATAATTCAGTTATAAATTGTCCCCTAAATAATTAAAGGAGTAAAATATCATGGAAAACAATTTCGAAATGATTCAAGAGTTGTTAAGGACTAAAGCTGAATATCAGGCAAGACTTAACCTTATCCCGTATGATGGAGTTGTTGAAATAAAAGAAGTATCAGATAAAAAATATCTTTATATTAGGAAAAGGGAAGCGGGAAGAAAGACATCAACATATGTTGGGCCATATTCCGAAGAACTTCATCAAGTGCTGCTAAAAAGCATAAAGGATGCAAGGGAAATTAAAAAAGCCATTCGTGATATTGAAAAGCAACTTGCATCTTATGGCTATAGTCATGATGAACTATCGGCAAATGTTGTTTTGAACATTGATTTCGCGCGCGCGAATATGAAATCCATTATTTATGACCAAGCCGTGTTGGAGGGGGTTGCTACAACGTTCCCTGATACCGAACTCATAATTGACAACGGAAAAGTCAATAATGTAAGCGCAGAAGATGTACAGAAGATTCTGAACTTGAAACACGCTTGGGAATTTGTGCTAGATAAAGACGTAATTCTATCAGAAACAAATTATTACGTTTGTCAATATATCGCAAGATTGGTAAATGAAGGCTTTTATCAGCAAGGCGGTCGAATTAGGGCAGTACCCGTAACAATTGGCGGCTCATCTTATGTTCCGCCTATTCCGATTGAGCATCAAGTAAAAGAAGATATTGATAATATCATAAAGAGTAGTGACGATGTCGTCCAAGTTGCAATCGAATTGGCCCTATATGTTATGAAAACGCAGATTTTTAATGACGGCAACAAACGTACGGCAATAATATTTGCAAACCATTACCTGATTTCGCACGCAGGTGGTTTAATGGTCGTTCCTCAAAATCTTGTTCCAGAATACAAAAAAATGCTTGTTAAGTATTACGAAGGAAGAGATGAAGAAGCTATAAAATCATTTATGAGAGAAAAGTGCCTAAAAACATTTTAAGTCTACACAATTAATGAATACATAGATTTATCGACGACGTTGCGGAGTGGGCGGAAAATTGCCTTCAAACGTACGGCCGTTTTACGATTATGGGCATGTAAGGTGAGATTTTTAAAAATCGCGAGGCGGATAGGTTTCAAACACTAAATTTATAGACTGTACATATTTAGATGTTCTTTGCTTTGCAAAGACTTATGCCACCGCGTGCGGATAGCGGTGGGAGAACCCACTTCTCGTGGCTGACGAGATTGCTCAAACGGCATCGCGGTGATGACAACAAGCACGGCTTATTGCCATAAACCGCATTTGTTTTCGCAATCACTAACCGCGACGCCAATTACCGCTATCAAATCAAGCAGAATCTACACTCAAATCATAGTTCCGCTCAATTGTCGTCTTGGTGTACTCTCCGCTATTACGCTTGCCTTGCTCGCTACGAATCCCGTTTCACGGGTGGCAGGGACGCAATTTGCGTAGCAGAGACGTAGATTACTCGTTTTGAGTGATTTTGGTTTCTCCGTAGTGTGAAAAGTAACGTATTTTTTGCACGCTTGTTTTTTTGCGGTGCTTTGAGGGAGAACACCCTTCCAGTTTGCAGAAATCGTAGGAAAACTGTTCTCGGCTACCAAAACCGCATTGTTTTGCGATTTCCTCTATACCGAGATTACTTTGCTCCAACAAATGCTTTGCTTGAATGATGCGTTTTTCGGTTATCACGGCGTGTATCGTTTTGCCGTATTGCATTTTGAACAGCTTTTGAAGGTAAACACTGGATATTCCCACGGACGACGCTATCTCTTGCACGGATATTTTGGACAAAAGGTGTTTGTTGATATAGACCATTGCCGAGTCGACGTATACTATGCCCGTTTTTTTGTGGCTCTCGGGAGAAATACAGTGAGATATGTCTATAAACAAATTGGTGGTTAACAAAGATACTTGAAGGTTGCGTTCGCCTACGGGGCAGGGGGTCGCCATTTTGTGGACGAGCTCTTTCATGGTGCTCAAAACGTTGTTATTGTCAATGAAGATGTAGTAGTTTTTGTCCTTATCGATTATTTTTTTCAAATCTTCGCAAAACGAAAACAGTTTTTTCAGCGGTAGTTGGAACGTGGTTTCGGTGAGAGTCGTATCACCGAGCAATGATGCGTCACAGGGCAAAAATTCCAGGTTGATTATTTTTGTTGCTTGCGATAGATTGGCGATTTTATGATAATACCCCGTGTTGACGATAATAAAACAGTTTTGATTTACGGTTTCTATATACGATTCGGTGTCCGTTTCGCTCAACTTATATACGAAGTCGAATTGACCTCGCACGCAATACATAATTTCTATTTGCGGATGGGTGTGGTAGTCCATAACGAAATCGGAGAAGAAAGTCTCCGAATACCAGTTTTCCAAAGCGAGAGGTTGTGCCACCGCTTCCGAAAGTCGTTTAAATTTGTTGTTTGAATTACAATCTGTCGTCGTCATCATGGTAAATTCATTTTATCAGCAAACGTGCATTTCGTCAATTAAAAGCGATTTTTGTTTCGTATATTTATCAAAAACATAAAAATACAAAACATTTTTCGAATATCGGTATTGAAATTGTGCATTCAACCCCATTAAAATATGATTGAAAAACGATTCCCGTTTCTTTGGCGGTTGTCGGAAGGAAGGTTTATCGTGAAAAAACACTTAATGCTTCTGTTCGTAATGATTTTGGCGTTTTGTTTATTGGCTTTTGTCGCCTGCGATAAAGGCGATAATCCGAGCAATCCAAGTTCACCGTCCGATAATCGGGTAGAAAAACCGATTGCGAAAAACAACGATTACAGCAATCCGATTTATCCTCTCGTCAACGGTGAAAGGAAAAGGACTTATCAGGCGGACCCGTATATCGTGCGCGATGACGACGGCACGTATTATATGTATTGTACGCAAACGGAAGTCTATTCCCCGACGATTGCTTTTAAGCGCGGTCCCGTTTGGAAATCGGTGGATATGCAATCGTGGGAATACGTTTCCGACGTTTTTGCAAATTATGTTCCCGATTGGGGCACGAGCGGTGCAGGGGTTTGGGCTCCCACCGTGGTAAAAGTCAACGACAGGTGGAATTATTACTATTCTTTATCCGTCGGCAGCGACACCAATCCCGGTATCGGCGTTGCCACAAGCCCGACTCCTTACGGACCGTGGACGCATTACGGCAAACTCTTCAACAGTAACGAAATAGGCGTTACGAACTCCATAGATCCTCACGTATTCGTTGACGGCGAAAATCTGTATATGGTTTTCGGTTCGTACGGCGGACTTATCACGCTTATTCAACTCACCTCCGACGGTCTTGCTCTCGAGGGCGGTCTTGATTATCAAAAGCAAAACAAGGTTGCGCTTGGCGGATACGAAGTCTATGATATGAACAATTACGAGGCGAGTTTGATAATCAAAAAAGACGGTTGGTACTATTTGTTGCTATCCACGGGTACGTGCCTTAGCGGAAATAATTCCACGTATCGCGTCGTGTGCGCGCGTTCTAAGGATTTAAAAGGACCGTATCTCGATTCCAAGGGAAGAAATATGTTCGGACCGAACAGGGGCGATACGGTAGTTGCGCCGTCCACTTCGGGTGCAATGGGCGTGGGACACTGCGCCGTGGCAACCGACGACGCCGGAGAGTATTGGTTGCTCTATCACGGTTACGATACAACCAACAATTCCGGATACCGCGTATTGTATTTGGACAAACTTATTTGGGACGATACCACGGGAATGCCTCGCGTCGAAAACAACAAGGCGTCAAATCATCAAACGCGCCCGGGTCCGTATATTTCGCTTTTGGAGGAGCAGGAATAATATGAGAAAACTTTCGGCAATCTTATTTATAACCTTATTTGCGTTGTTATGTTTGTTTGGATGCAATCCTTCTTCACCCGGAAATAACGACAACGCGAATGATACCACCGATACCACCGATAAAACCGATAATGATGATTGGACGTATACCAATGCGCATTACGCCAATCCCTTGAAGTTCTATAAACAGGACGGTTCGGAGTATTTCGTAACCGTCGCAGACCCCGACATTTTGCGCGACGACGAGAGCGGTTACTTTTATATGTACTGCACCAACACTCAATGCGAAATGGGCGACAAAGGGATATTGTACGACAGAGGACCTATTTTCAGAAGCGAAAACCTTGTGGATTGGACGTGGGTTGGAAGCGTGTTCGACGGACACCACGACGCGTTGAATTGGCACGACAAAAACGCAGGCGTATGGGCTCCTTCCGTCATAAAAGTGGGAGACCGCTACAACTATTATTATTCGCTTTCGCTTTGGGGCGATAGCAACCCCGGTATCGGTGTTGCTACGAGTCCGACTCCTTACGGACCGTGGACGCATTACGGCAAATTGCTCGATCAGGAAATGACGGGCGTGCGTAACGGCATAGATCCTCAACCCTTTTACGACGGCGACGACCTATATATCGTATGGGGAAGTTTCTACGGGATCGCCGCAACGTTGTTGACCGACGACGGCACTGAGCTGTTTTACGGCGACAGCGTAAAAGATCATATCACTTATTTAATTGACGACAACACCGATGGAAAAATGAACGTCAATATAAATTACGAGGGCAGTTATATAATAAAGCGCAACGGCAAACTGTATTATTTCGGCTCGCAAGGAACGTGCCTTAGCGGAAAAGATTCGACATATAGAGTTAGAGTCGGCGTTTGCGATAATTTCCTTGAAAAGTTTGCGACGCACGACGGAATCACCCTTGATAAAGAGCCGTACGGAGAAGAGGTCATTTCTCCGAGCGATAAAGTCGTGGGAGTGGGACACAATACGGTCGTTCAAGACTTTGCGGGCGATTATTGGTTGTTCTATCACGGTTTCTATTTGGACGGCGAAAATCCTGGAGAGAGAATTGCTTTTATGGATAAATTGCTTTGGGATGAAAACGATATGCCGTACGTGGAGGGACGCAAGGCGTCAATCGGAAAAGATATACTCGGTCCTACCGTAGTGAAACATAATTAGGAGAAAAATATATGAAAAAAGCGATAGCATTGATCGTCGCGTTGCTTTTAGTGATATCCCTTTCGACGTTCGTTTTGACGGGATGCAATCACGATGACGACGATATTATCTTGGAAGGCGACGGCGACATCCAAAGAGACGCAGACGGCAACATCATTTACAACAACGTCAAATTGTCTATGTGGAGCGTTACGACGGGCGACGACGCAAATACGCAAGACGACATAATCGCGCGCTTTAACGATATGTACAAAGGTATGATAAACGTTGAAGTGCGACATATTACTCGTTACGACCTCGAAACGTTGCTCAGCAATACGATGCAATTTGACAAAGAGAACGCTCCCGATATGTTGTTCAATCACGGCTCGCGCACGGCGGAATACGTCGACAACAACTGGCTCCAACAAGTGGATTTCTTCTTTGAAAAGAGCGGAGCAGTGTTTGACAAGAGCGATTTCGTCGATTCTTTGCTTGAATCCGTAACCGTTGGCAATACCGCCTACGGTGTACCAATCGATTGTCACTCGGCGATTCTTTGCATGCGCAAGGATATTCTCGACAAGAATAATCTGCCTATTCCCACCAATTATACGGAACTCGTAGACGTGTGCGACAGGGCTGCAAAACTTGCAGCGGAGAATAATTTGTGGATTAGAGGCGAAAACTCCGAGAACTACGGCTCGACGGAATGGCGCAAAGCGTCCACTGCAGAGGCGTATACAGCATTCCCGATATCTTTCGGCGATATGTGGGTGCACGAATTCGTCGATTATACCGCAGCAGTGCAAAACGGCGGAAAAATCGTCGATTCAAATGGAATGCCCGGCTGGAACACGCAAGAAACGGCAACCGGATTGCAAGTGTTGAGAGATTGGATTTTCCCGTCCGCAACTTCAACCAACAAGTACGCGATGAGCAAGAATTACGGCTCTTCTTACGACGTTGGCGATACTCCTTTCAAAAAAGGCACGTGCATCTTCAAATTGCAAGGTCCGTGGGCGTGGCAAAAAGAATTGTCAACGTTCGACGCATTGTTTGCAAAAGACGGGGGCTCTTCCAATATTATCACCCGCTCTCTTTCCGGAATGTTTGCAAAAGACTCCTCCAAGGAATATGCAAACAGTATAAAAGGCGAAGGACACGCAATAACGTTGCTCAAAACGACGAAGAGTTTCACCAAAGCGTGTGCAGCGACTTTGTTTATGGAATATATGGCAAACAACGGCGGTATCGAGTGGGCAAAGAGAGGACACTTGCCTGCGGTTAAGTCTGTTGCAAATGCGTCGGAATACACCTCCGATCCTGCGTATGAAGCGTACGTGAAATACTGGGGAACGGCTACCGACTACGTCGTCGTGCCTCCTACCAACTATTATTCGTACGTCGATACGTATTTCAAGCAAGCCGCTCAAAAATCCATTTCGTCCTCCCATAAGGACACGAGCATAAAGGCTCTGTTGGATAAAGAGTATAAGGATTGTGTCGATTATATTAATTTGTACAAATAAAGTCGCATTGCCGTTTTTGACGGCAAGCGCAATCGAAGTATAAGTAGGCGTCGGTCAATTATCCATAAAAGACGGTTGGCTGACGCCGAGAAATGATAAGTCGGAGAAAATAATGAGAACAAAGTTGGTAAACGTAAAAGAATACGCCCAAAAACGGGAGCATTCTATAAGCATAGCCAGAAAGACGTTATCCGTCGGTTCGTTTTTAGGACCGTATACGGTAAGTTTTTTGATGTTTTTCGTTTTTCCGTTGGTTTTCGGCATCGTGATGTCGTTTTCAAAGTTTTCTTCAAAGTCCTTTCTGCCAGAAGAATTTGGCACGTTAGACAATTTCAAAGTTTTGTTTGGAGATACTGCGATAGCCAAAGATTTTTGGTCGTCCGTTTGGACAACCGTTAAGTTTTGTGCATGCATAGTGCCTTTATCGATAATTATTCCTTTGGCATTGGCGCTGTTGATAAATCAAAAACCTCCGGGATACAAGATATTCAGAGCCGCTATATACGTTCCGAGTATTTTCCCGTTGACGGCGACGGGTTTGATACTAATGCGCCTTTTTGACGCACATTACGGTTGGATAAACTCCGTTTTCAATTTGACGACGGACTGGTTCGGCGAAGTGAACGCATGCTGGTTTATGATTGGCTTGCTTTGTATATGGTGCGGCATCGGCGGAAACTTTATAATATTCTGCGCAGGGTTGGAAAACGTGGACAAAACGTTATACGAGGCGGCAAACGTCGACGGATGTTCCGCTTGGAAAAAGTTTTGGCACGTTACTTTGCCGGGTATCAGACCGCAGTTGTTCTTGACCTTGTTTACGACGTTGATAGGGTATATGAACGTCTACGGACAGATTTATATTTTAGGAAGCAACAATCCCGATTTGAACGAAATGAAATCGGCGGTATACCGCATTCAGGACTTGCTTGCAGGTTCCAATTCGAGAGCGTTCGGCTATGCGGCGGCAATGGGCATATGCCTTGGTATTATTATCATCGCCATATCCGTCGTCCAGCTCACGATCGACAGAAATCACAAAGGAGGCCACAAACGTGTTGAAAGGTTTAGACAGTGGAAAGAAAATAAATAAAACCGTTTCCTTCGTGTTGCTTGCGATCGTGGCGGTATTTATGATCTTGCCGTTGGTGTGGGGCATAGCGGGTTCTTTCCGTGAAAGCGGCGACGTATTTTCTCATCCCGAAAAGTTTTTCCCGTCCAACTGGGACGCGTTTACGTTGAACGGATACAAAGAACTGTTTTCAAAGACGGAATATAACCCGAGCAGAGCGAACGAGTGGTACCCGATTTGGAACTGGTTGCTCAATTCTTTGATCGTCGCAGTGGGCGGAACGCTGGTCTATCTGCTGATAGCGTCGCTTGCCGCTTATGCGTTCGTATTCCTTGATTTTAAGTATTCTAACAAGATATTTTACTTCTTAGTATGCACGATGACGATTCCGGGGATAGTGTCTACCACGCCGCAGTTGATAAATATGAATCTCCTCGGAGCCTACAAGTCGCTTATGGGATTGATATTGCCGACTTTCAGTGGAGTTTACGGCGTATTTTTGATAAGGCAGTTTTTCTTGAATATTCCCAAGGATTTGGTGGAAAACGCAAGAATGGACGGAGCAAGCAACTTCACGATTTTCCTAAAGGTCGTTTTGCCTCTCGGCAAGTCCGCGTTGTTCGTGCAAGGACTGTTCGGCTTTATGGGGGCGTGGAATGACGTACAATGGGCACAATTGATAATCGGCAACGCTCCTCGCGATACATGGACTTTGGCTTACGGGCTTAAAGTCATATCCGACCAATGCGAAGCCTACGAGTCGATAACGTTGTCTTTGGCGAGTGCGGTGATCGCCATGGTGCCTATATTTATCGTGTATCTAATCGCACAGAATAAGATTATCGAGGGTGTTGCCAGCACCGGTATAAAGCGTTAAAGGTGAAAAAATGGATACTTTCGTTACCAAAAAACAGGCAAAGGAATTGCTTAAACAAAACAAAAACAAACTGATTGACGAAACGCTTACGTCGTTCGTTTCCTTGCAAAACGTAAACAAAATATACCCGAACGGCGTGCAAGCCGTGTACGATTTCAATCTCGAAGTCGGCAAAAACGAGTTCGTAGCGTTGGTCGGACCTTCCGGCTGCGGGAAAAGCACGACACTGAGAATGATAGCCGGACTTGAAGAAATCACTTCGGGCGCATTGTATATCGATAAGGCGTACAGCAATTATTTGCAAAGCAAAGACCGCAATATAGCGATGGTTTTTCAGAGCTACGCGCTTTATCCTCAAATGTCCGTATACGATAACATAGCGTTTGGTTTGAAGATACGCAAATTGCCAAAGAAAGAGATAGAGGAGAGAGTTTTCAAAGCTGCCGAAATACTGGATTTGGGAGACTATCTTGACAGAAAACCCAAAGAATTATCGGGCGGTCAAATGCAAAGAGTCGCTCTCGGCAGAGCAATCGTAAGACAAGCGGATTTGTTTCTGATGGATGAACCGCTTTCCAATTTGGACGCAAAGTTGCGCGTGCAAATGCGTTCGGAGATTATCCGCATCCATAAAGAAGTGGGCGCAACCACGATTTACGTTACGCACGACCAAACGGAAGCGATGACTATGGCAAACACCATCGTGGTCATGAATAAAGGCTTTATTCAACAAACTGGCAAGGCGATAGACGTATACAATTCACCCAACAATCTCTTCGTCGCAACGTTTATCGGAAGCCCCGCAATGAACGTTATAGAGGCAGAATATCACGACGGAAAACTTGTGTTCGACAACGGTTTCGTTATAGATTTGCCAATAGGTTTCGATGAGAAATACAAGGCGTTCGTAAAATCAAAAATCAGTGAAATAAGCGGACAAATCAACGATTTCGACAGTTTGACGGATGAAACGATAGCAAGAATGAACGCCGCTCAGATTTATAGAAAGGACGAGAAGAAAACGACGCTAAATACAAATAAAAAAGGCATTTTTGCTTGGATAAAAGAGAAAAAGTTGTCCGAAGAACGTGCGAAAAACAGAAGGAGCGAATTGCTTGCGGAGTTGAGCGATATGCTCTCCTGGTACGAAAGCGCAATTGACGGAGGTAGAGTCAAAGTGGGTATTCGCCCCGAGCACGTATACGTGGCGAATATGTTCAACGGATGTGAAAAATCTTCGGAAATCAACGCAAAATCGACGTTTGCCGAATTGCTGGGAAGCGAGAATATCTTGCATTTCGATTTATTCGGCACGGATTTTCAAGTTAAAACGTCCCAAATCGAAGTTATGCCGGAAATGGAATTTAACCTCGTGTTCGACACGAGTAAGATTCACGTTTTCGACGTTAAAAGCGGTTTGGTTATAAAGTAATTCAAGGAGGAAAACCTATGACATCAAACAAAAGAGTATTTATTGCACTTTTATTGATAGTTTGCTTATGTCTTGCGCTCGTGGCGTGCAACGATTCGCCGTCAGATCCGCAAACCCCTCAAGATACGTACGACGGAACGGCTGTAATTCGTTTGACTGCAATAGGCCCTACGACGATTAAGTCAGGCAAAACCGTACAAATAAGGGCATCGGTTACGGGTACGGAGAAAAAGGACGTCGTGTTCTCTTCAAGCGACGAAACGATTGCTACGGTCAACGAAAAAGGACTTGTAACGGGACTTAAAGCAGGCACGGCGACTATAGTTTGCAAACTAGTCGAAGACGAACGTTGCAAGAAGAGCATCACCGTTACGGTCGAACAAGCGGTTGTGCCTACGGAAATTCGCATAGAGGGCGCCGGCGAGCAAATTCAATGGGTGGAAGAGACGTTGCAACTCAGTATAGAGGTTTCTCCCTCCGATGCGTCTGCGCTTGTCGATTGGACGTCGTCGGATACGAACGTAGCAACGGTTTCAGCAAGCGGTCTCGTATCTTTCGTTTCAACGGGTAACGTTGCGATTAAGGCATCCTCAAAAGAGGACGCAAGCGTTTCGGCGAGCGTGGCGTTCACCGTCAAGAAAGGCGTTTTCCGTAGCGACCTGGGCTCGCCTTATTGGGATATCGCCAATCAATGCGACGACGAGAATCCGCACGTGAGCTTGACGCTTTCGGATGATCAAGCAGGCTATCATTCTTTATACGCTGCAAACGTGAGCGCAACGCGTTATTACGTCGAGGGAAGTTTCCGTATCACGAAACAGATTTCCGCGTGGCCTTGGCAAGGCGTAGGCTTCGGCAGCGGACTGAACGAAACGTCCACTAGATATTTCATTTTCAGCCCGAGAGTGGACGGACAAGGCAATACGTTCAACAAGTTTATCGTAAAAGATTTGCCCAATGAAACGTGGGGACCGATTACCACTCGTTCTCAAACGTGGGGCGAAAACGGGCTCAACGATATAGACTGGGCAAACGATGCCGTCAAGGTTGCTTTGCTTAGGGATAACAACAAATACTATTATCTCATCAACGACAAGTTGATGTACGTTGACGATGCAGCCGTTTACGACGATGTGCCCACTATACCAATTATGGTTGCCGTAGACGTTTGTGTGGACGTTTCCGATTATAAAATCGTGACCGACAATACGGAAATAGACGGAATTCTCGCACAAGACAATTTCAAACAATCTTTCTATGCGTCCAATGCGAATATCGTAGATTACGAGAGCAACGACCTGTTCACTTTCCGCAGTAACACCGTAATGTCAAAAGACAACAAAGTGAAGAGTATAGGCGACTCTGCAAAACTCGTTGGCAATTTCTCCGTTGAATTCGACGTTACGGATATCGGTTACAACAAGGCTCAAACGAACGCAATAACGGGTATATCTCTCAACCTCTCACGTTATGAGAGCGCAGATACCGTGGATACGTTCATTTTGGGTAAATCCGCAAATCAACCCTCGTTAAACGGTTTGACGGCAGGATTCTATAACTGGTCTTATCTGAAATCTTTCGAGGACAGTTCCGGTTGGTATTATTGGATGGAGAGTTCCGAAAAAGTTGCAGACGACGCACCGGGAACGCATCACGTTAAAGTTACGCGCACGATTGAAAACAACAAGGCCACTTTCAGGATGTGGGTCGACGACGTCGAGATAACCTTTGATTTCAAGTCGACGCAATGGGATTCTCTGACGACCAAATATACGGGCGCATACGTGTTGTGGATAGGCGGAGAATACGCTTCCGGTCAAATTACGAACCTGAGATTCGAATCGAATCTGGATAAATAAAAAAAGGAGAGCAAAATTATGAAGAAAACATTAGTTGTTGTCGTGTTAATTCTTGCGTTATGTCTTGGCGTATTCGTCGGATGCAACAATAAGACTTGTACGAACCACGTAGATGCAAACAATGACGGCAAATGTGACAATTGCGGCGCTGACGTAACGACTGAAGTGAAATATTCGGTTGATATAACCAATGAAAACTCCTCTTTGTACGAGGGCAAAACGCTTCAGCTCAACGTTACCAAAGAGCCTGCGGATGCAGTTGTTAATTGGTCTACTTCCGACGCAACCGTCGCAACGGTTGAAAACGGCGTCGTTACGGCTTTGAAGGCAGGTACGGTTACCGTTACTGCAACCGTCAAAGAGGGCGTCAGCGACAGCGTTACCATCACGGTTTTTCCGTATACGATATCAATCGAAGACGTTGCTTCCGCAGAAATCAAAGCGGGTGCTACGTTGACGCTCACGGCAAACAAACAACCTGCAGACGCAGTCGTATCTTGGACAAGTTCCAACAACGAAGTCGCAACGGTCGAGAACGGCGTAGTTACGGCTCTTGCAAAAGGTAAAACCACCATCACCGCAAGCGTGAAAGACGGCGTCAGCGACAGTATAGAAATTACGGTCGTTGACCCTATCGCAAATGCAAAAATCAACACGGAAAAATTTGATTTTTCCGGTATGTACACAGACGCACCCGTTATTAAATCCAACGGAAAGCAAAACTCGTTTGCAGTGCTCACCGGCGATGCAGGCAAGTATTACGTTGCGTCGGCAGTGATAAAAGTAACCGAGCCGGACGGCGGCGATACTTGGTCGAGAGTGGGTATTTCTCACTTCAACGGCACTGATTCGTATTACGGACTTCAACTTTCCCCCGGCCCGAACTTCACGGCGCGTAAAACCGTTACGATGGTTATCAAAAACGACAACGTGCAATGGGGTACGATTACCGACCGCTCGCAAGTATGGAACCAACACGCACTCGGCGCAATCAATTTTGACGAAGTAAAAATCACAGCAGTTCGTAACGGCAACGATTTCTACGCTTACATCAACGACCAATTGTACTATGTGGACAACGGCGTAGAGGGATTTGACGGAGACACCGTTCCCGTACTCAACCTTGGAAGTTGTACTGCCGAATATTCAAAAATTACGGCTGAATTCGGTGAAGAAGCTGTTAATAATTATCTCAAAAATGCTGATAAATCAATGTTCTACGGTTCTTTCGCAGATACCGTTTTCGGTGAAAACGGCAGCATCAAATTCGTCGGCGCAGCGGATAGCACTTGCAGTACGAACGTCAAAGACCACGGCGCAAAATCAATCGGAACGTCTGCCGTTCTCGCTGCAAACGTCGAAGGTACGGTTGAATTCGATATTACCATCGACGCTTTCGGCGGCAGAGACGCAATGCCTGCAATGGCAATTACTATCAACAGATACGATTCCGCTTGCGCAGAAGCACGTTCTCTCGTGATGTCTCAGTATAAAGCGGGTTGGACGGGCTGGAACATCAACGCCGATTTACCCGGTGGCATTGGAAGCGGCGGTGAGGAATACAAAAACGGCGAAACCGCTACTCGTTTGGAAGAAGGCGCAACCTATCACGTAGTGTTTACTCGTTTGATGGATAACGGACAAGACACTAAAATGAAGATAACCGACTCCAATGGCAACGTTTTGATTGAGCATACGCACGGCTGGAACGACTCTTACACGGGTAGAGTAGTCGTAAGTTTCCTCAGCAGAGATTTGGATTGCACCATCAGCAATATCGTCATCACGAGTAAAAACGCATAAGCGTTACGAGTAGTTTCTCGTTGGCGTATCGGACGATTAAATATAAGTTTATCGTCTAAACAGTTATAAGTATTAGTATTCCGTGGGCTCGGGGAGAGCGTTTGCTCTCCCCGGCTCAAGAGGATATAGTCGACGTTTGTCGATGAGAGGTTTTGAATGTCTGTTGTATTTTTCAAAGACGAAAAGTTGTTTCATCTTACCAACGGCAAGGTGTCTATGTACTTGCAAATAAGCGAAAACGGGGCGGTGCTTTGCCCCTATTTCGGCAAATACATATCGGAATTCGACGCAAAGAGCGAGGGATTTATTACTCCCGATTGGTATTCGACGTATTACGATAAGGACAAAGTGCGCGAGTGTAAAACGAGCGATATGCATTTCAATTCGTCGTTGTTTTTAGTGCCGTTCACAAATTTTGCGGATAGCAGACCGAGTCTTGTGGAGGTGGAGGGATTTCAAAACGACAAATTGATTTTCCTTTATCGTTCGCATCGTATTTACAAGGGAAAACCGACGCTTTGCCCGTTGCCTTACGTGCGAGACGAGCAAAACGAGTCTGAAACGTTGGAAATAACTTTGTGGGACAAATATCACGATTTGACGCTTAAAGTGTCTCTCACCGTTTTTGAAAAGTACAATTGCGTTATTAGAAACACCACTCTTGAAAATCATTCCGGCAAAAGCGTATGGCTGACGAAAGCAATGAGTTTGTCTCAAGATTTTTGCAGAGCAGATATGGATATCGTGCATTTCCCCGGCGAATGGTGCAACGAAAGACAGTTTAGAAGAGAAAGACTCACCGAGGGATGCAAGGTGGTCTCTTCCGCGTCGGGACGCAGCTCGCACGAACATAATCCTTTCGTTATGCTTTGCGACCGCGATGCAAACGAAACGTTTGGAGAAGTTTACGCTTTTTCGCTGATGTATTCAGGCTCTTTCAAATGCAATGCGTTCGTAGGGAAAACCGGCGTTACGAGATTGAATATGGGCATAAACGACGAGGGGTTCAAGTATGAATTGCGCCCCGACGACGAGTTCGTTTTTCCTGAAGGCGTTTGCGTATATTCGTGCAACGGCTTTGGCAACGTAAGCCGACAAATGCACGATTTGGTAAGAAACAATATCGTAAAAGACAACAACGTCGAGGCGTTTCGCTCCATTCTGTTAAACTCTTGGGAAGGGTGCTACATGGATTTTGATACGGGAAAAGTGCTCGACCTTATTCGTTCCGCAAAGAAAATAGGCGTCGGTCTGTTCGTGCTTGACGACGGTTGGTTTGGAAGCAGGGACGACGATGAACGTTCGCTCGGGGATTGGTTCGTCAATTCCCAAAAAATAGATTTACGCAGAATAATCGACGAGTGCCACGAGAACGGAATGCTTTTCGGACTTTGGTTCGAGCCCGAAATGGGCAATTTGGATTCCGATTTTTTGAGAGAACACCCTCAATATGCCGCTGTAGACTACAACACGAATTTTTGGCTTTCCAGGCATCAGGTGGCGTTGAACTTCGCCGACGAAAAGGTGGTAGACGCGGTGTATGAAAGAATCGCCGATATTTTGTCGAATTATCGGATAGATTACGTAAAATGGGATCACAATCGCCAATTGGAAGATTGTTACGCAGCAAACCTCGACGGCGCGCATCAAGGCGAATTCTATCATCGCAACACACTCGGTTATTATCGCCTTGCCAAGATGCTTACGGAAAGGTTTGACCACGTGCATTTCCAAGGTTGCGCAAGCGGCGGCGGACGTTTTGACCTCGGCACGTTGTTCTATTTCCCCGAAATATGGACGAGCGACGAAAACGACCCCGTACAAAGGCTGTTTATACAATACGGAACGTCGTTCTGTTATCCGCCGTCGGTTTCGGGCAGCCACGTCAACGATTGCAAAATCACGGATTATAAGACGAAAGCGGAAATCGCGCTATTCGGCTCGTACGGCTTTGAACTCGATCCGCGAAAACTCACAGAAAAAGACGTTCTTGAAATCCGAAAAGTCAATGAGATTTTTAAGAAATATCACGATTCCGTCGTGCTTGAAGGCGATATGTATAGATTGATTTCCCCCTTTGACAAAGAGGCGTTTGCCATTCAAATGGTGTCGAAAGACAAGTCGGAATCATTATTCTTATTCGTCAATTTACTGAAAAAACTGCGTGCTCGCAGATTCGTAAAATTGCAGGGACTGAAAGAGGACGCCTATTACGTCAATAGTTTGGACGATAAGGCGCACAAAGGGGAGTATTATATGAACGTAGGGCTAAATCTCTCGTACAATCTTTACGAATTCGATTCCTATCTCGTAACGTTGCAGGAGGTCGAGAATGAAACTGTGTGATATTGCTATTCGCGACCCGTATATATATGCCGACGAAAAGGAAGGAGAATACTACTTGTATTCTTCCGGCGTCGGTCAATTCGGGAGAGGTTTTTGCGCATATAAATCCAAGGATTTAGAGAATTGGAGCGAGCCCTTTGTCGTGTTCGACGCAAGCGGTTTTTGGGCAAAAGACGATTACTGGGCGCCCGAAGTGCATCGTTACGATGGAAAATACTATTTGTTCGGGACGTTCGGAACTGGGGGAAGGAAAAGAACGTGTCAAATTCTCGTTTCGGACAGCCCGGCAGGCCCGTTCGAGGTGTGGAGCGATGCAATTGCCCCTGAGGGATGGTTTGCTTTGGACGCAACGTTGTACGTAAAAGACGCCGTTCCGTATGCCATTTTTTCCCACGAATGGGTGCAAATAGATGACGGAGAAATGTGTTACGTCAAATTGACCGACGATTTATCGGCAGCAGTTGGAAGACCCGTAAAAATGTTTTCCGCAAGTCAATCCGGTTGGGCGGTTTCTCCCACGTGGAATACGAAAAACACGGCGATTTATATAGTGGATGCACCGTTCGTTTATAATGTAGACGGAGTTGAGTTTATGCTTTGGTCAAGTTGGTCGAACGTCGATAAACCGAGATACTCCGTAGGCGTCGCATATCCCGAAAACGACGATATGTTAGGGGGGAAATATCGCCATAGTCTGCTCAAATTGCCGATGGAAGATTGCGGACACGCTATGGTTTTCAAGGATTTTGACGGTGCGTATCGCATTTGTTATCACAACAACAATTCCAATTGCGGAAAAGAAAGAGCGATAATTAACTACTTAAAAATAATTGACGGAGAGGTGAAAGTATATGAAAACGATTAGTTCGATAGGCGTTCTGTTGTTATGCGTAACGTTTTTATTGTCGTTATGCGCGTGTTCTTCGAAGGGGCAGCACCCCATAGACGAAAACGAACCTCCCAAAGAGTATTCGAACGAAGTGCAGGTGGTGTTGCTTTTAGGACAAAGCAATGCCGAGGGGCATACCAACAGTTCGTATCTTGTGAAAACCGTGGGAGAGGAAAAAGCCGCAGAGTATGCAAAAGGATACGATAACGTAAACATTTCGTACGCATGCACCGTATCGGCAAATACCAGCGACGGAAAATTCGTTCCCGTAAAACTGGGACAAGGGACCGCCACGTCAAAATTCGGGCCCGAAGTGGGTATTGCGGAAAAGATTTCCGCACTTGATTTGGCGAAACGAGTATACGTAATTAAATATGCATACGGCGGAACGACCCTGACAACGCAATGGCGCTCTCCTTCAAGCAAAAACACGGGAGGATTGTATACGGGTGCCGTCCAATACGTCAACGAGCAATTGAAAAAACTCGAAGAGCAAGACTTGTATCCCGTCGTCAAGGCTATATGCTGGATGCAGGGCGAGTCGGACTCCGACGGAACTAGTTACAATTCTTACGAGGAATTGGAGCGCAACTTCGTCAAAGATATACGCAAAGAATTTGCGTTTTATAAGCCGACCGATTCCGAGATAGGTTTTGTGGACGCAGGCATCTCCGATTGCGTTGCGTGGACTCATTATCAAGTCGTAAACGACGCCAAAAAGAGTCTTGCGCAATCTGACGAAGCGCACGTTTATTTGGACACTATCGCCGCCAATTTGAGGTATAATGCCGAGCCTCTCGGCGCTCCCGATATATACCATTACGATTCGTCGTCAATGATTGAGTTGGGACATATGTTTGCAGACGCACTTATACAAAACTTTTTGGAACTTTAAAGCTTTGCTTCGTCCGCTATTAAGACACACGCAAAAGGAGCGTACAAAACTCCGTCGCGCGTGTCTTTTTTATACGAAATAACGGGGAAATTGCCGCTTTTTTGGCGATTTACGCAAGCAATTCGTCGTTGTCTAAATTTGAAACGAAACGTGGTAGAAGTAACTAATTATGACGTTATCTTCCGTCGTGTTTTCGATATATTCCAATCTTTGCTTTACGATATAGTTTCTCGTTCTATATACGTTGTCTGCTTGCAATATAAAATCCGGGATAAATTCTTCCATAATCTTTCTCCTTATGCCGTAAGATGGCTCTGAATAAAAACCAACAATTGCCTGTTAAGTCTTGTGATGTGTTCTCTTGCATAACCATATTTATCGGCTGCAGATTCTTGCGTATTGTTTTCGACGTACATGCAATAGTACAATTCGTAAAGTTTGGGCGGTGCTTGACAAACCACTTCGTTATATTCTTCAGCGGTTTTTGACACAGTACATTCGCCGAGAATTTTTGCCTTTTGCGCCATTTCGTCACGACGCGCATAATAATATCTTATTTTTTTCAGATCTTCTCTGATTGCTGTAAATGTTTTCATATAAATTTCTCCTAGTTCTTATAAATAGATTTTCCCGTAGCGGAGAATAAAAATATCCCCACTCGGTTTGCGACCTTTTTCAACACGTCGCATTCGGGTTGGGGATATTGTCTCCTATCGAATCTTATCTATAAAAGCGGGGAACGAGGATTTATCTTGGGCGCTGTCACAGCCCGACCTTGATTTGCCTATATAGACGTATGTAGTTTTCCGTTTTTAGTGATTATCTTTGCACAACTTTGATAAGTCGCACGTTGTTCTTTTTCTGCTCAAAGTACTTGGCGTGACAATGTGAGCATCTCCCCACTATTTCGCCGTTACTTTTAACATTCGCTACAAAATACTTCCTGCATTCGGGACACAGCTTTCGTATCGGAATAGCGTCTTGCGTGATAATAGCATTATCCATAAAAGCACCTCCTTCGCCCATAGCGCACATAGACTTGTATTTAGCCCACTGCATTGACGGGGTTAGGCACTCCCGCGTCGCAGAAAAACTATCTTGCGCACCCTATATACAATTTCCTTATAAACCGGGGCAGTTATTCGGAAACTATATTGATTTGGTAGATATCGTCATAAAATATCTTCTTTTGACCTATCGTCAAATAATGATAGACCACGTTGTTTTTCGCAACCGTTCCTTCTATATCAAAGTAATGTCCGTTGAGATAGAAATTGATTCTAACAACCGTTCCTTTGTCCACTCTCACAAGTGTTTTGGACAATTCTTCTTTCTTTTCGTCGGAAAATTCGTGTCTGGGAACGCGCGTTCGTTTTTCGATTCTGCTTTGCAATTCTTCGGACAAGCCTTTAAGTGCATCGAATGGAAGGAACTGAGCTGCGCGATTTACATCGTCATTGTTTTTAACCGCCATTGTGTCCTCCAATCAGTTTGTTGCGTTCTTTTTGCGTTGCGCCTTCTTGCAAGTCGAAACCTCGTAACATTGCATTTTTGCCAAACTTTTCTTTGATTTCCAACACCGCTTTTTCGACATTGCGCTCTTTTTGCAACGCGTCCAAATCCGTAAACAAATCATAGCCCTCAGCAGATTCGTCCACTAGTCCGCTAAAACATATAGCGAGTCTGCGGATAGGAACGTCTTGATGTGTGGTATCTTCAAAAATTCTATCAACGTATTCCTTAACCATTGAATAGAGGTTTGTGCTGTTTGCCATTTTGAGCGTTCCGCCCGTAGCCGGAGCAGCATCTTTTGAATATCCGACGGAAATACCAACGTGGCTTGCAATCAAATGTTCTTTTAGAAGTCGCTGACAACCACTCAAAGCCATTTCTTGTATGACGATATGTGCTTTATCGTATGCGTAGTCGCTGAACAAGATTTGAGAATTTGAGATAGACTTTGACTTACCCTTGTAGTTCTTGATGTCCGCAATCGTACAACTTTCCTTGCCGTTTGCGTGGTCGATTAGCAATTTAGCGTTCTTACCGAAATTCCTATAAAGGAGATCTTCCGGGGCTGTTGCTACGCCTTTCATATCATGAATTCCATATCGGGCGAGCCTTGTGGCAATACCGTTTGCGATATTCCAAAAGTCGGTTATCGGTCTATGATCCCACAACGTTTCTTTGAATGTTTGCTCGTCAAGCATTCCTATATGGTCTTTGCAATGTTTTGCCGTGATGTCGAGTGCAATCTTTGCAAGATACAGGTTCGTGCCTATACCGCAAGTCGCAGGAATATGCGTGCGCTCGGCTATCTCGTTTATGATTTTCTTTGCAAGTTGCTTTGGCTCGAGTTTGTAAATAGACAAGTAGTCCGTAACTTCTATAAAAGCCTCGTCAATAGAGTATTGATGTATATCGTCCGGCGAGAAATAATCGAGATATATATCAAAAATGTCTGCGCAGTATTTGATATACAAACTCATGTGAGGGAGTGCAATAATATAATCTATATTTTTAGGGATTTCAAACAGTCTGCAACGATTTCTGACTCCGAGCGCTTTCATCTTTGGAGTAATTGCCAAAGTTATAGCTCCTTTTCCGCGAGATTCGTCTGCAACGACAAGGTTTGTTTCAAACGGACTTAACCCACGTTCCGCACATTCAACAGATGCGAAGAATGATTTCATATCTATGCAAAGATAAGTCCGTTGTTTTTCCATATTGCTCCTTTATAACAAGTCCTTTATCACTTTTACGGCTATGCCTTGAATTTGAATGTTCTTATAGAACATATCTTGAAGTGCATCGTTTTCGGGATGCAACCTTATTAGTTTGTGCTTTTTATCCAAAAAATATCGCTTTAACGTAGCCTCTCCGTCATCCGTGAGTGCAACCACTATTTGTCCTTCGCTTGCAGTATCTTGCTTTCGTATAACAACCAAATCTCCGTCGTTTACGCCTGCGTTTATCATACTTTCGCCTTTCGCTTTCAGTATGAAGTACTCTCCGGGACCGAAGAACTCGGTAGAGATTGATACATACGATTCTATGTTTTCTTCCGCAAGTATCGGAGAGCCGCAAGCAATGTCGCCGACAATCGGGCAAGCCGTTACGTCGGACATCGTTTTTGCAAACTTCGATGTGGTGAGATTGCAATGCTTGCCTTTTCTCTCGATTATGCCTTCAGACACCAAATAGTTGATATATCTGCTGACCGTGGACGGATTTACGTTTATCGCGTCGGCAATTTCGTATATAGACGGAGTGCCGTTGTTCTCACGCAAACTCTCGTTGAGTATGTTCAAAATCTTATCTATCGTTTCTTTGTTTTTTACTTGCATTGTATACCCCTTTTACAATATGCAATATTTATTGCGTTTTGTAATTTTCATTATAGTCATTCAAAAACAAAAGTCAACGGGTTTTCATAAGAAATTTTTGACATTAATCGTTATGCGACATTTATGGTACACATTATGAGATTTTTTTATTTTCAGGTTGATCTCTCGACTTTCTTTTGCGACGATTCTTGAAATGCTCATACATTTCTATTTCTAATAAGGATATATATAAATCTATATCTTTATTAGATAAATAAGAGAAATCCGGTTTGTTATCATCTACAAATATTTGTCGTTTACTCGGATTATCTTCAAGTACGATTTCCCGCATATCACACCTCCGTTGTTTTTTCTAACTTAACGATAATCCTTGTGGCCGCAAAAAAGAAGAACATTATAAAGCAACAAAGGTCGTCTTTGAAACACAAAAATATGTATGACAAAACTGTGACGAAATCGCTACAAATCCGTAACAAAACAATGATGGAACATCAATGTGATATGTCTTTTCTTTCTCTTTTTGAGTAGGGTGGGAGTTTATCAGGAAAACTCCTTTCGTCAATGGAAAAAATATTGCATAAGAATGGAAGATAATTACAATCTACGCAATTTTTTTTCTGTTCCTTGACGATGCGTCGCTTTTCTGATTCTTTCGGGGTGTCGAAAGAAAAAGACAACTCGATAAAGGAGTGTTTCAATTATGTCACGTTATCGTTTCAAAACTGTTTCAAGAGAATTTCGATGCAAATTTGTGTCGACACAAACTCGGTACAAAACGACTCGACAGATGTCCTACCTTTTGAGATTTGAACACCCTATACTTGAATCACAAATTGCGAAAAAGGAGGTAATAAGATGAAGCAATGTGTAATTTATGCTCGATACTCGAGCGAACGACAAACTGAACAATCTATCGAAGGTCAGCTTCGAGTTTGTTATGAGTTTGCAAAAAACAACGACCTGATTGTAGTGCATGAATATATAGACCGCGCAATGACAGGCACAAACGATTTAAGAAAAGAATTCCAGCAAATGCTTTCGGACAGTGAAAAGACAAAAGAATGGGATATTTGCCTTGTATATGCATTAGACCGTTTCGGAAGGAATTCTATTGAACAAGCAATCAACAAATTCAAGTTGCAAAAGACAGGTAAGATTGTCATTTCTGCAACACAACGAACGTCGCGAAATATAGACGGTTCTCAAAACCTTGACGGAATTATTCTTGAGAATATGTATGTCGGTATGGCAGAGTATTATTCGGCAGAGTTATCACAAAAGGTAAAACGCGGGATGAATGAAAGCCGTCAAAAAGGCAATTTTACAGGTGGATATATACCATTCGGATATTGCGTGACGGGAGATAGAAAGACGGGGCGAAAGGTGCAAATCAACGAAGACCAAGCGGTTATTGTCAGAAAGATTTTTGAAGATTATGCAGCAGGACGTCTTGTAACTGATATTATTGACGAGTTGCACGAGAAAGGAATTGAGAATCGAGGACAACCATTTGCAAGGAACACGGTTTACTTTCTCTTGAAAAACGAAAAGTATGCAGGCATTTTTAGACACGGCGATGAAGTGTTTACGAATATTTATCCTCCGATAATTTCTCAAACGACATACGATATTGTTAGAGCGAGAATTGAAAACAACAAATACGGAAAGCACAAACCTAATGTTGAATATCTATTGAAATTCAAAATTACGTGCGGTTATTGCGGAAGTCCAATAAACTCCGATTCCGGCACTTCGAAAAGTGGCGTAATTATGAGATATTACAAATGTTCGGGGCGGCGGAAAGGGAAGAATTGTCAAAGCACGCCGATACGAAAAGAAGTTTTGGAAAAAGTTGTAATAGATGCAACATACAAAGCCCTGGCAACGCCGGATTTAATAGAAGATATAGCCGAGCGAATAATGGGCGCGCATCAAAAGCGAATGGACGACCAATCAATCCTACATATCTTGGAAGAAAGATTAGCAGAGAAGAAATCGTCCATAGACAATTTGATAGCGGCAATGGAACAAGGCATCATCAGTCAAACAACAAAAGAACGACTGAATGCATTAGAGGCTGAAAAGGCGGAGCTAATCAATAAGATTGCCGTCGAGAAACTAAAATCTAATTTGATAATACAGAAACACGATATAGTAAAATACCTACAATCCGCAGTAAAAAAGCGACCGCTGCAAATGATACAACTGCTAATAAAACAAGTTGTGCTATATAACGATAAGATAGAAATCCACTTCAATTATACTGATGGAAAAAGACCTGATGACGAACTGCATCAGGCCTTTTCTTTTTACTCATTTAATCAGCGCATAACCATAGACCAACACAAAATAGGAAAAGAGCCAATTGTTACCGATTATGAGATAATTTTGTTTATATGAGGGTTTCGAATTATAAGCTAAGTTTTTGAATAAAAATGTACACTTTTGTAAAAATTCACAAATAAAAAAACAACTTAATATATACAAAGTATATATTACACAAGCAATTTTAGGGTGTTCAGTTGGGGCTAAAAAATGTCCGCCAACGCCTGAAACCCTACTGTTTAGTAGGGTTTCGTCGTTTCTGTCGAGGTGGATTCGCAAGTGTTTTGCAAACACTTGGTGTGCGCAAGGCGCACACAACCCACTCGTTCGTGGCTAACGCTCCGCTAGGCGAGTAAACTCGTACGCTTCGCTATTACGCGGTCTGCGACCGCTACGAATCCCACCGCTTACACTAAAAGGAAATAATACGAACACCGAGATAGAATAGTGGTTCGTATTATTTTCTTTTCTAACGATTGTTTCGGTAAAACGCCGAGAGTATTTTTGCTCTCGGCTTTTTGTGCAATCGGTGAATTATACCTTCAAGTGCAAAATCGAAATAAAAAACGGTTCGTACGAATTTTTGAAACCAAACACCGACAGATTTGTTTGGACAAGAATTAAACAAAAGGTTGCACATGGTTTGATAAATCACCATTTAGGTGTTGCACATAGTTTGATAAATCAATAATCAAAAAACGGTTTTGTCACAAGTGGCAAAACCGTTTTTTTCCTTTCAAATAGTAAAATTAAAATCGTACGGAATAGATGACGTAACCTGCCGAGAATATTGTTTCGTTGGAGAAAAACTGCTCGTTGAGTTCGTCGTAATGGTTTTGGCAAAAATCCACCACTTCGCGTGAAATCTTGGAATCGGGATTTTCACGCAACATTCTTCCGAAGTCGTTGGGGATGAAGCTAAACCACGCTTCAAACAGCATCTTTTTGTCTTTGCGCGACATATCGGCGGTGTTTATACCGTATTTTTCGAGGCAAATGGTTTTCGGTTCCATTTTGCGCACGTACGAATAGATTTGCCTTCCGGTGTAGCGGAATCCGCTGTACTTGTTGTGGATATAGTAGGATTGCATTTTCCTGAAAAGTCCGTCGTTGTCGGGGTAGGCAAACACTGCGCCGTCGTCAACGTCTCGAATTATCATCACCGCGTCGTCGTTGAGGCAGTTGCGGATTGCTTGCAATATGCGGAAAGGCTTTTTGAAATCCATAATCGCCATGCTCAAACACACAAAGTCTATGCCGTCCGCACCCACCGAGTCGAGATAACTTTCCAGTTTGTCTTCAAAATCGTCCGCTTCGAATTGCGTCGCGAAGAAACGCACGTTGTCGTCTTTGCGCATGTTGTTGCCTCTGTCGGCAACTTCTTGGGAGTAGGTGAGGGCAATGACTTTGCCGACTTCGGGATTTTCAAAGCGTTGGAATGCGCTTTCGGGGTTGAGCACGTTTACGTCAAGGCAAACGGCGTCCTTTTTGCCTTCCAGAAGTTTGTGAATTATCGGGGTTTCGTATTTGTCCAAAAGGTGATCTTCCGTCTGCAAACGATGTTTTTCTTTTTCGTCTTCGTCAAGATAATATCTTACGTCGTCGTGGCGGGTGAGAAGATCGCCGTCGCTCTTCTTAATGCCTTGCAACATCGAAATCAACTTGACCATGGACGCGTCAAAGTATTCTCGACTGATTTGCACTCCGTTGAAGAATGGCAAAACCTGCATGGAAGAGGGCAATGCTTTGGGAAATTCAAAACCGTCCACCATGATGGGAATTATGTTTTTCTTGTATCTTATGGCGTGTTCGATTTCCAATCTTAGCCAATCGTCCTGATTTGAGCAACGATCAAGTGCGTGAGAGGGCAGGATAAGCACGAAGTTTTGTGAATCCTCGATTGCCGAATAAAGTTTTTCGTTGAAAGGACCCGACCGTAACTCTTCCAAGTCGAGAAAAACGGTGATGTTTTCTCTGTGCAACCATTCGTATATCAGCCTTGCAAGCGCATAGCCGCCGTCGCGACGATAACTTATAAATACGTCCATAATTTCCCTCTTCTAATCTTTTACCATTGTGTAGCACGGCACGTCGAATACGCCGGGATATTCTCCCGTGATGCGAAAACCGAGCTTTTGATACAGCTTCCATGCGCCTTGATTTGCAATGACGCATTCAAGATGGCAAGTGCCTTTGTCCTTTATCGTTTGAGTTATGAGTTTTGATGCAACGCCTTTGTTTCTGAATTGCGGGTCGACGGCAATGTTTGCCACGTAAAATCCGTCCTTATCCTCCGCCATTTTGGCGTAATAGTCCGAAAAGATCCTGTGAGTGCGCTCGTCGCACGGCACGTTTGCCTCTTCGAATGCTTTGCGGATATGCTCCTCGTTTTCAATGACGGGGGAGTAGCACGAAACGAGTACGCCCGCAATACGTCCGTTTTTTGCAACCGCAACCGTGATATTTTTTTGGTTGTAAAGCGTGGGTAACGACGTCATTTTTGCAATGACCTTTGCGCCGTCCTCCGCGGAGTCGAACCAATATGGATAGATGTATTTGTCCGTCATATAAATGAGATTTGCCACTTGCATGCGGTCGTCGCAATCCTGCATGGGACGCACGACGATCTCGTCGTTTACGGCAACTTCCGCGTCTACGAATTTGCGGAACGCAGCATATTCGTCTTTGGATATTTCACGCGGATAGGTGAGTATTTTCAGATATAAATCGGCGTCGCCAAGGTGATATTTTGCTTGCAAATGCTCGTGCGGATTCATGACGAAACCACTTCTTTGATAAAAGCGGTATCTGCGTATGCTCGTATCGTCGCAAGGCGGCTCGATTTCAAGAATAACGGTTTTTTGAGATTGCTCTTCGAGTATGCCGAGGGCGGCGGTTGCTTTGCCTTTGCAACGAAGTTCGGGCAAAATGGCAAAATGTTCGAGATATACGAAAGAGTCCGTTTCCCAATACAGCATAATGCCTACGAAACCGTCCTCGTCCGTGATAAAATCGAAGTGATAAGCAGGGTTTTGCATGATGCGCGCCTGCTCCGTATCGTCCCTTCTTTCCAACACCGGAAAAGCCTCTTCGTAAAGAGCTTTGGCGGCGGCATAATATTTTTGATTTTGTTCGGATAACCTTTCAAGTTTCATTTTTTCCTCGTACGCATCGCAACTTCGTTTGTAGCAAGACGAAAATCGTCAAAATGCGAAAGTATTGAACAACTTGTATACAATTTTAACATATTCGTACTCTTTTCGCAATAGCGCAAACACGCAAACGTACGATATTTTTATAAAAAATCGACTCGTTTCAAACAAAATTGCAAAAAAACGGCATAACGTATGGAAAAAACGTCGTGCGTGTGTTAAGATATAGCAAACAAAATGTAGGTGAAAAACATGAGTATCGTTATTTGGCTGTGCTTTGCAATTATGATTGCAATCCTTGCAACGTCGATAGTGAATATCGCAAGACGCGGCAGGGCGGATAGGTTGGAATATTACAAAAATTACAAAAAGGGCAAGTTCTGGGCGATTTACTTTGTCGCGATTCCCCTGTTCTATCTTGCGAACAAGTTTAACGGTTCGGCGGCAGACGAGGCGTTTTTCGACGCGGTGAAGTCGAGTGTGGATTTGGTTGTTTTGAAGTATGATTATTCCGCCGTAAAACCGCTTATGGAGGCAAATTCCGCTTTTAAGGCGGTTATGTGGTTGTGCTTCGTTATGGTTGCGCTCAACGCAAGCTTTTTGGCGGTTACTATCGTGTACAGAAGAGTGCTCAATCACGTTTGGAAAGAACGTGCCAAAAACGCAAAGAAGTGTTTCGTAGTGGTCGGCTTCAATCCGCAAAACAAGAGCATAGTCAAATCCATTGCGAAAAAAGGCGAGAGCGCAAACTGCATCGTCGTGGCAAAAGAAGTGAACGAGGATTTGAAAAAGTTTGCTTTTGTCGAAAAGGTTTCGTATGCAAAGGTCGAATCGGCAGACGATTTCGCAAAGAATTTGCGCGAACTGTTCAAGGATTTCGACAACCGTAGCGTAGAAGTTATAGTGAACACGGGCGACGACAAAATCAATCTTGCTTTTACCGAGCAAATCGCAGGCGTTATAAGCGAGTTGTCCCTTGAAAAATATTGCCCGGGCGGCGATAGGGGATTGAACGCATACGTGTTCGGCGAACCGGAAAATAAATCCACTTTCCTGAAATTTGTCAAAAGAACGTCGGGACTTGTGCATTACGTCAATAAGTATAAGCTCGTTGCGTACGATTTCGTCTACAATTATCCGCTTACGGAGTTTATGGACGACGAGCAAATCGACTATGCAACCGCAACGGTGAAGTCCGGCGTTTCGCTCAACGTCGCGCTTATCGGCTTCGGAAAAGCGAACAGACAAATCTTCCTTACGTCCGTTGAAAACAATCAGTTTATGAGCATCGAGGACGGCAAATTCGTTCCCAAAGCCGTCAACTATTGGATTTACGACAAAAAGGACGCAAGAAACGACAAAAATCTCAATCACGACTACTACCGCTTCGAGAGAGAACTCGGACAGGACGAGTATTTGCCCTTGCCGTGCAAGCCGGCAAACGAAAAGTTTTTCGAGCTCGATATAAACGACGACGATTTTTACAAATCTCTCAAAGAAAATTTGAGCGAAAAAAGCGGCAAGAAAAACTACAACTATCTCATCGTCGCATTCGGCTCCGATTTGGAAAATCTTGACTTTGCCGAAAAGATTTGCACGAAACTCAAAGAGTGGGAAATCTTCGAGCAAACGAAAGTGTTTGTCAAAATCCGCGACGATAAGCTCAAAAACGACATTATCGGAAGCAAAGATGTCGATTTTATCGTATTCGGCAACGAGGGCGAGCTTGTGTACAACGTAAACGCAATCGTAAACGAAAAGAACGAGGCGTTGGCAATGGACAGACATCGTTGTTACGAGCTTGCCTACGCATACGAGAGCGAAAAGAAAAAGGCGGCACAAGAAATGCGCGATATCGTGAAAATAGACGAGGACGGCGAAAAACTCAAAGCTACGAGAAGCTGGTATAAGCAAGCTCAATTCCAGCGCGAAGCAAACATTTACGGCGTGCTTGCCATAAGAATGAAACTGCAACTCATCGGTTTCGACTTGCGCGACAAAGCGGATGGCGAGAAGGATGCGTCCGACGAGTTTATGCGCGCATACGAAAAAGACGATCCCATCGTTTACGACGGCAGCGAAATCGAAGGCAGAAAAGGCGTGATTTACACCAACGACTCCTTCAAATTCGACAGTTTGAGGGGACGTATGGCTATCCAGGAGCACCAAAGATGGAACGCATACGCAATCACTTGCGGCATGATTCCTATGCCCGTTGCCAAAATGAAAGAGGGCATATTTAAGAATTTCGAGCTTCGCAAGCACGGATGCCTTACCACTTTCGACGGGCTTGTGAATTACAGAAAAATCAGAGCGGAAGTCGAGCACAGGAGCGAAGAAGAAACCGACGTCATAAGATACGATTATCAGATATTGGACGACGTGAAATGGCTTGCAGGTCGCGCAGATAAAAAGATTGTGAAAAAGTAAAGGCGTCCGATTTTTGAAAATAATTTCAAGACGTATAGTCAACAAAAAAAGCATCGCTCAAACGGTGCTTTTTTGCGGATGAGAGGCTGTTTTTTTAAGTACCGCTCGGATTGCCGAATTTTCCACGCCACGCGCGTTGCAAACGGAAGCCGTGGCATAGTGCCTAAAAAGTTTTTTCTTGCACATTGTCCGATTGTAGTTTATAATTGTTTTATAAATTTTAGGGGTAAAATTATGGTGAAACAACTCACAAAGACCGAAAAGGTGCTTTTTGCGCTTTTGGGGCTTTCGGTGGCAATCATCGTTTTGGGCATTCTCTTTTTGCTCAACGCAATGCAGGATATGGAAAATCCCGACAATATCGCGTTTTTCACGGCGTTCAGCCAAATCGACAACGTTCTTGCAAAGTATATCGTGGTCATTCTCACTATGAGTGCGGGCATTATGCTGTTTTCAAACGTGGCGTTGAGATTCCCAAACAAGAAACTCCGCAACGGACTTACTATCGGAATTACGACGTTTGCATTTGTGCTCACTCTTCCGCTCGTGTACGTGTTTATCGCAATCTTGCCGCTTGCGGCAAAAGCCACCACGACGGGTATGCCGGCGTTTGACGAGTTGTTCGTGGTAGACCAAGTTATGCGCACCGACAACATCCTCAAAGGATTTATGGCATGGTTCGGCAACGGCGCATTTCTTTGGGTTGTGCTTGTGTTTATGCTTTTGCTCTCAATCCTTTTCTTGCTCGAACCGCTGTTTGCCGGCATATGCGTAACAAAAGGCAAAATCCTCAACATCGTCGGAAAGAATAAGGACGGCAAAGTGCGTTTGTTCTGCACGGATGAACTTCCCGTGCTCAAAAAACAACGCGAAGAAATGGAAAACATCCTCAATTTCGACGAGGACGAACAAGAGGGCGTTCTTGACGAACTCTCTTCCGTTGTCGCTCCGGCATGCGACGTCGCGGAAGAATAACGGTCGAGTGAGAGCGCGCATATTTGCATCTAAAAGAGTGAAAATGCAAAAAATACCCGGTTGAATTTTGGTGTTCAACCGTGGCAACTTGGTACACCCAGGCGGACTTGTAGAGAACGAAGTGAATGTAATAGCGATTGTTACACGCAGTGTCAATCGCATTAGCGAAACAAAAAGTGCTTACGCACCACCGTGCTATGCACGAACACTGCGTGTTGGTTTTGTTTGCTATGTCCACTTCGCACGATTTCGGCAAATGCTGCGCGCTTGCCTCTCTCTTTGCTCGCGGTCAGCATTCGGTACTCAAGTCCGCTTGGTGAAGACGATAAAACCGCTATAAAATATAGCGGTTTTTGAGTGGTACACCCAGGCGGACTTGAACCGCCAACCGTCAGAATCGGAATCTGATGCGCTATCCAGTTGCGCCATGGGTGCGTGAAATATGAGGATTTGCGATAAACGCTTTTGTTTTTACGGATGAATTATAGCACACAAATTTGCAATAGTAAACATAACGCAAAATATTACATGCACAATATTTTGGTGACATATGAAATATGCGGTGATATAATAATTATATAAGAATGGTTTTTGACGAATCGTGTCGGAAAGGGGATTCTATTGCTCGTTTTTGAAGCGCGATTTGACAAAAGAGGCAGTTTATGGATGCAAAAATGCAAGAAAAACTCGATGTTTTGTCAAAAAAGATAGGCAATACTCCGATTTTGTCGCTTGGCGACGGTATATACGGAAAGCTCGAAGGGAAGAATCCTGCCGGCTCGATAAAGGACAGAGCGGCGTTTTTTATGATTATGCGCGCTCTTGAAAACGGCGAGTTGGAAGAGGGCGGAACGGTTGTAGAGGCAACGAGCGGAAACACCGGCATAGGTCTTGCGTACGTCGCGAGAGAGCTGGGGCTTAACACGGTTATGGTTATGCCCGAAAGTATGAGTAAAGAGCGCAGAGAGATGATTTCCGCATACGGTGCGCAACTTGTGCTTACTCCTGCAAGCGAAGGTATGGCAGGCGCGGTCAAGAAGGCAAAAGAGATTGCCGAGAGCGGTGCGTGGCTTGCAAATCAGTTTGGAAATTTTGCAAGCGTAGAGGCACATTTTTATACGACCGCACCAGAAATTTTTGCGTCTGTTCCGACGGCAAAATACATCGTCGCAGGTGTGGGAAGCGGCGGCACGGTTATGGGCGTGAAAAAATATATCGAGCAAAACGGCATAGATTGCCAAGTGGTTGCTGTTGAGCCGCTTTCAAGTCCGCTTATTACAAAAGGCTACGCCGGGGCGCATAAAATTCAAGGTATAGGCGCAAATTTCGTCCCCGCAATCGTTGATGTGAGCAAGCTCGATCAAATAATCGACGTTGCAGACGAAAATGCAATAAAGTCGGTTGGAGAAATTTACCGAGAATTTGGCGAAAAATGCGGAATCTCTTCCGGAGCAGCGTATTTTGCGGCATGCGAGCTGCGCAAGCGCACGGACGGCGACATAGTGGTCGTTTTGCCCGACAACGGAGACAGATATCCGCAAAGTCTGTACGAATGATCGATTGCCGTTGACGGACTTCGATAGAGATGATATGATTTTTGTGTCATAAAAAAAGAATTAAAAGGGAGTTTAAAATATGGATTTTCAAAGATACTATGACGGCGTGGGATTGATTGTAGAAAACAAAATCAACAATTCTTTTTCCACTTGTCCGCTTTGCGGCGAGATGAAAGTGGACTGGGAGATTGTGTTCGATTTCAAGGGCGACCTTATTTGCGTGCTTGCAAAATGCCCTCATTGCGGTGGCGTAATCAAGACCATTTTCAACTTCAACAACGGCGAAAATCCGACGTCGTTCACAGTGTCGGACACCGGCGGAACCAATCGCAACAGCCTCGTTCAAGGCGTCAACTACACGTTGCCTTCAAACGGGCGCAATGTTCAAAACGGCGGTTTAGGCGCATCGTCAACGCAAGTCCAATCGGCAAAGGAAGGCGGGACGGTCGGCTGGGGCATTCTCGGATTTTTCATACCTATCGTAGGCTTCATTTTGTGGCTTGTGTGGAAAGACGAACATCCCGCAAGGTCACGGAGCGCAGGCATCGGCTGTCTTGTTTCCGTATGTTTGGGAGTTGTGGGAAGTATATTATATCTCATAATCCTTTTTGCGATTTTGGGGTTTGGTTCGGGAGCGTATGCGGCAATTCTTCCGACTCTATCGACGTTGATATAAGGCAAATTCGCGGCGTTTGTTGCGTATGCAAGTGAACAATGTATTGCGCAGAACGAACGTTTATATAGCAAAAATTTAGAGATAAAACAGCGATTTGAAAAGCGGAGCAAAAATGCTCCGCTTTTTGAATGTAAATTTTGCCACACGCAAAAGTCTATTAGCAACAAAAAAAGCAGCACCGTCGGGTGCTGTGTTCAAATCTCTTTTCTGCCGATGAGATAGTCTACGCTAACGTCGAAAAAATCGGCAAGCTTCCAAAGGCTTTCTATGGAAGGTTCTTTCTTGCCGTTTAGCCAGTTGCAAACTGTGCTTTGATTGACGCCGATTCCGCTTGCTAGTTTGCTTTGTGTCAAACCTTCGGTTTTCAGCATTTCTTCGATTCGCTGAACAATCAAAATATCCATAGTTGACATTATATGTCCTTAGGCATATAATATTATCAATACTTGCCCTTGGGCAATTAACATTTTAAGAGGAACTTTATGGAAGAAACATTAGGGGATTTGATAAGGCGTATAAATCGATTGGCGACAATTACATATGGCATCATTACAAGCATTGTTTCGATTTTTGCAATCTCGGTATTCGTTACGGGAATTATTTATTGTACTGACAATAATGTCAAATTGGGCATATACTTGATAACTTCCGCTATAATCGGCGGTACAATTTTATTGTGTAGTTTTGCGGTTTCGTATGCTCTTATTTTTCTTGTTATAGAAATGGTGAAGGACATAAGACAGATTAGGTTAAAAGCCGAAAACACTAACGAATCAAGAAAAAGTATCGAAACGGTTGATGCAACCAAGTAATTTTCGCAGAAAAACAACTCTCGCTTTACATACCGACGGCGAAATGCTAAAATGTCCGTATGGACGAAAAGAAAAAACGAGTTGTCGTCGGTATGTCCGGCGGCGTGGATAGCGCAGTTGCCGCTGCTCTTTTGAAGGAGCAGGGTTTTGACGTTGTCGGACTTTATATGTCCAACTGGAAAGAAACAGATCCGAGCGGCTGCTGCACGGGCGAGCAGGATTGGACGGACGTGCAGTATATTTGCGACAAAATCGGTATTCCGTATTATTCGGTGGATTTTTCCGAGCAATATATGAACAACGTGTTCAAACTCTTTGTGGACGAGTACAAGAAAGGCAGAACGCCCAATCCCGACGTACTTTGCAATCGTGAAGTTAAGTTCGGCCCGTTTGCCGATTTTGCGCGCGAACTCGGAGCGGACTATGTTGCCACGGGACATTATTGCAGAATCCGCCACGACGGCGATATGCATTATTTGCTCCGTGCAAAGGACGACAACAAGGATCAAACGTATTTCCTCAATCAAGTTTCCATGCAACAGCTTCGCGACGTTATGTTTCCTCTCGGGGATTTGACAAAACCCGAAGTAAGAGAGCTTGCGCTCAAATTCGATATTCCTGTTGCAAAGAAGAAGGACAGCACAGGCATTTGCTTTATAGGCGAGCGCAATTTCAGGCAATTTCTTTCTCAATACATTCCGATGAAAGACGGTGATATTGTCACGCAAGACGGAAAAGTCGTCGGCAGGCACCACGGTGTGTATTTCTACACTTTGGGGCAACGAAGAGGTCTTGGTATCGGCGGAAGTGCGGACGGCAACGGAGAAAGGTGGTTTGTCCTTGGCAAAGACGTTGAAAAGAATTTGCTCATCGTATCGCAAGGCGAGGACGATATATTGTTTAAGGACGGACTTGAAACCGAGGGGTTCAACTTTATCACTCCGCCACCGGCGAAAGAGTTCGATTGTGAAGTTCGCATCAAACATCGTCAGCCGTTACAAAAGGCTCGTGCGCAAGTTCTTGAAAAAGGAAACGTACGAATCGTGTTTCAGGAAAAACAAAGAGCGATTGCCGAAGGACAATATGCAGTCGTGTATTACGGCGATATTTGCTTCGGCGGTGGCGTCATAAACCACTCGTATAACATCTAAATAGTGATATTTTTACTAAAACAACCTTGCTGACTGCAGGGTTGTTTTTAATTTTGTCAAATTTTCAAAAAAACACGAATAGTGTTTAATGTCTCGTTGGACACAATCAATTAAAACACGATTGGTGTTGCAGTATAAATTAATTAACCCGAAGCGATTAGAGTATGTTTTTTCGGTTATTCGATTAGAAGCTGATTGTAAAAACAGAATAATCAACATAAACATTGAACTTGTGTTTGCTTCGTGCCGTTATTGCGGATTAAAACGACAATAGACTCCGATACTTTGTTTACTGTCCGGCAAGAGCCTCGGTAACGGTCATTGTTCATCGAACAAGGGTTCGAAATGCTCCGCATAATTCCGATGCGGATGCTTGCGCGACTATATATTATAGTACGCGCGCACGCGCGTATACGCATACGCATGTATACGCATACGCATGTATACGCACACATATACACGTGCATACGCTATTTATAAGGTTGCGCGCGATAGAGTGATAACATGGTGCGAAGATACGGTTTTTTGTATTTTTTGCATCTATGTGTCATAGGAGAATGATTTTTGTCGGAATTAGGCGGCAGCCTGTCCCCAAATGTCCCTAAACATACCGAAAACAGTGGTTTTGGCGGACAATATGTCCGATAGTTTGACGAATTAAATAAAACTAAAAAAAATTACAAAAAACATCAAAAAACGCTTTACAAAAAAATCTCAAAGGATTATTATATGCAAGCTGTCGTAAGCAGTAAGCAAGTTTCAAATTGTGGTGCAAGCCCAAAGCAAACACAACATTTTGAGATGAAAAAAGTTTTGAAAAAAACTTAAAAAATTTTCTTAGAAAACATTGAAAAATCGTTGACAAAGAAAAATGCTTATGATAGTATATGAAAGCTGTCACAAATTGACGGCAACGAACCTTGATAATTGAACAAATTTGGAAAAGCGATTTTTAATGTGAATTAAATCATTAAATAACGTCTAAAAAACCTTTGAACAAAAAGTTATAGGACAGTCAAGATTGAACTCAAGAGTTTGATCCTGGCTCAGGACGAACGCTGGCGGCATGCTT